>Ga0209938_1000052_pt1 | contig 48622 bp, 45 predicted proteins | sample SalPonR2_C_D1_MG_FD_185708 | JGI IMG/M metagenome (GOLD analysis project Ga0209938, IMG submission 185708) | Salt pond soil microbial communities from South San Francisco under conditions of wetland restoration - Salt Pond MetaG R2_C_D1_MG... ... | reverse complement strand
AACACCGACCACCCAGTTCGACAGCAGCGTGTAGCCGTTCAGTGAACTCTCGAGCAGATAGCTTTCATGACGATCGTCTTCGGTGACCTCGCCGAAGCGCTTGTCGTGGTCCTGGATCATCGCCGAGCCGCGAAGGTTCCAGCCCAGCACCTCGCCGAGCGGCCCGTCGGCGATGAATCCGCTATCGAAGCGCCGGGTGTCCTGGGTCTGCGGGAAGGCCGTGCCGTCGGGCACGGTGCGGCCGGGCAGGGTGCCGCCGATCCGCTCTTCGGCCATGAAGCCGGCGGTGGCGTAGACCCGGGCGCCGTTGTCGCCGGTCCAGAACACGCGGGGCCGAGCCGTCACCCGATCGTATTCGGCCATATCGATCCAGCCGTCCCCGTCCAGGTCCTTTGCGCTCTGCCGGTGCGCGCCCGCCGTCAGCGAGGCCTGAAAGGAGTCGTTCAGGGATCCGGCCAGATAGGTCGTTACGTCCTGGCCATTGCGGGTGGTCAGGTTGACCAGCGCTTCGCCTTCGAAGGCATCGCCGGGTCGCCGTGAAACGAGGTTGATCACACCACCCAGGGCCGAGCCACCGTAGAGCGAAGACGCCGAGCCCTTGATGACTTCGACGTGGCCGAGGTCGGTCGGCGGGATCTGCAGCAGGCCGATCGACGCGGCCTGTCCGCCGTACAGCGGCAGGCCGTCGGCGAGCAGCTGGGTGTAACGGCCGTACAGGCCCTGCAGCCGGATGTTGGCGCTGCCCAGCGCCGGTGACGTGGTCTGGACGCGCACCCCGCCGGTCTCGGCCACCAGCATCGAGATGTTGCCGGGGCGCATGATCGCCTTTTCCTCGATTTCTTCGCGGACGATCACTTCGACCCGGATCGGCTCGTCGCTGGCCGAGCGGCCGACGCGGGTGGCCACCACTTCGACCGCGTCGAGTGAATGGCCGTGGCCCTCGTCGCCGCGTTCGTGGTGGTCTTCATGGCCATGATGGTGATCCTGTTCCGAGGGTGATTCGTGGGCAGGCGAGCCGGGGCGGTGGTCATCGTGCGCCCGGGGGTCGTCGAGCGCGCCGGCCGGGCTCACGCAGGCCACGGTCCACAGGGCGGCGAACAGCGTCGACACGCGACGTGCGGCGAGGGAAACGGACATCGATCGATTCTCCTTGGCAGGGTCGGGAATGGGGGGATGCGGGGCGCGGTCCGAATGGCGCGCACGCAGCGCTGCTGCGGTCCCGGCGCCCGACCGGGGTCGGACGGCGAAGATCTGGGCCCGGTGGGTGCGGCGGCGCCGTGCGGGCGCCGATTCATGGGGGTGCGCCACCGTCATCTGGACCGCCCGTGCCACAGCCGGTAGGCGGCCGGCAGGACGACCAGCGCCGAGAGCCAGACCGCGAACACCCCGCCGATCATCGGCGCGGCGATCCGTTGCATGACTTCCGAGCCGATGCCCGCGGTCAGCATCACCGGCAGCAGCCCGAGGAAGACCGTGGCTTGGGTCATGGTGATCGGCCGGACTCGGCGGACCGCGCCGTCGACGATGGCCTGCTCGAGGCTCGCGTCATCGCCGGGGTGCTCGGCGTCACGGTCCGCGACCGCCTGGTTCAGGTAGACCACCATCAGCACGCAGACCTCCGCGGCCAGCCCGGCCAGCGCAATGAAGCCCACCGCCACGCCGACCGAAAGGTTGTAGCCGAGCAGCCACATCAGCCACAGGCCGCCGGAGATCGACAGCGGTGCGACGAGCAGTACCAGCGCGACATCCGAAAACCGGTGGAAGGTCAGCATCAGCAGCACCACGATGATGGCCAGGGTCACCGGAATCATCAGCTGCAGCCGCTCCGAGGCCCGTTCCAGGTACTCGTACTGGCCCTTGATCGCGAACGCGTAGCCGGGCGGGAAGTCGACCTCGGCGGTCAGAAGCTCGCGTGCCCGGTCGACCCAGTCGCCGAGGTCCTCGCCGTCGACCTCGACCAGCACCAGCCCGGCCGGCCGGGTGTTCTCGGTGCGAATCCGCGGCGGTCCGTCGTCGATCGCCACGTCGGCGACCTGGCCCAGCGCGACCGTGGCGCCGCCCGGAGTCACGAACGGCAGGTCGACGAGCTTCTGCGGCGAGTCGCGCCAGTCGGCCGGCAGGCGAAGCGTGACCGGGAAGCGCTCCAGCCCCTCGACCGTCTCGGTCACCGTCGCGCCGCCCAGCCCGAACCGGACCACCTCGTGGACGTCGGCGACCGACAGGCCGTACCGGGCCAGCGCGGTCCGGTCCAGCGACAGCGTGACGTAGCGGCCGCCGGCCGGCCGCTCGGCGAACGCGCTGGCCGTGCCGGGCAGCGGTTCGACGACCTCGGCGATCCGCGTGGTCAGGTCCTGGATGGTGGCCAGGTCCTCGCCGGTGACCAGGATGCCGACGTCGGTCTGGATGCCGGTCTGGAGCATGTCGATCCGGGTCTGGATCGGGAACACGAAGGCGTTGGTCAGGCCCGGGAAATCGACCATTTCGCCGAGCTCGCGCTGGATGTCGGCGGTGGTGACGCCGGGCCGCCATTCGTTGCGCGGTTTCAGCGTGATGAAGGTCTCGATCATGGTCAGCGGGGCCGGATCCGTGGCGGTCTCGGCGCGACCGATCTTGCCCATCACGCGTTCGACCTCCGGGTGCCCGGCGATGATCCGGTCGGTCTGCTGCAGCAGTTCGCGCGCCTCGCCCGGGCTCAGCCCCGGCAGCGTGGTCGGCATGTACATCAGGCTGCCTTCGTCGAGCGTCGGCATGAACTCGCTGCCGATGCGGGCATAGGGGAACAGCGCCGAGAGCCCGAGCGCGAGGCCGGCGACGACCACCGCCAGCGGACGGCGCACCGCGAACGCGACGATCGGCCGGTAGGCGGCCTGCAGCCCGCGCGCGATGGGGTTGGCCTCGCGCCCGCGCAGCCGGCCGCGGATGAAGTACCCGGCCAGCACCGGCACCAGCGTGATCGCCAGTCCGGCGGCAGCCGCCATCGCGTAGGTCTTGGTGAAGGCCAGCGGCGCGAACAGCCGGCCCTCCTGGGCCTGCAGCGCGAACACCGGCAGGAACGACAGCGCGACCAGCAGCAGCGTGAAGAAGATCGGCCGGCCGACCTCGAGCGCGGCACGCTCGACCACCGCCCAGCGCCGGCGCTCGTCCGGCTCGCCCTCCTCGCGCTCGAAGTGCCGGTGCACGTTCTCGATCAGCACGATGGCCGCGTCGACCATCACGCCGATGGAAATGGCGATGCCGCCCAGCGACATGATGTTGGCGTTGATGCCCTGGACCTTCATGATCACGAACGCGGCGATCACGCCCAGCGGCAGCGAGACCAGCACCACCAGCGACGAGCGGAAGTGCCAGAGAAAGACGCCGATGATCAGCACCACCACGACGAACTCGCCGATCAACTTGGTCCACAGGGTCGAAACCGCCGCGTCGATCAGCCCCGAGCGATCATAGGTCTCGACGATCTCCACGCCGTCGGGCAGGCTGCCGGCCAGTTCGGCCAGCCGCGCTTCGACGCGCTCGATGACCGCGCGCGCGTTCTCGCCGTGGCGCATGACCACGATGCCCCCGACCACCTCGCCTTCGCCGTCGAGTTCGACCATGCCGCGCCGGGCGACCGGGCCGCGCCGGATCTCGGCCACGTCGCCGAGCAGCACCGGCGTGCCCTCGGCGACGATTCCGGTCGGCACCGCGCGCAGGTCGTCGATGGACTGCAGGTAGCCATCGGCCCGGACCATGTATTCGGCCTCGGCCAGCTCGATCAGCGAGCCGCCGGTCTCGGCGTTGTTGGCCTGGATCGCCCGCTTGAGCTGGCCGAGGTCCAGCCCCAGTGCGCGCAAGCGGTTCGGGTCGGGCACGACCTGGTAGCCGCGGACCTGGCCACCCATGGTGGCGACCTCGGACACCCCGGCCACGGCCTGCAGCTCGAACTTCAGGAACCAGTCCTGCAGCGCGCGCAGCTCGGCCAGGTCGGTGTTCCCGCTCCGATCCACCAGCACGTACTTGTAGATCCAGCCGACCCCGGTGGCGTCCGGGCCGAGCTCGGCCCGGACGCCGTCGGGCAGGCGCCCCGAGACCTGGCTCAGGTATTCCAGCACCCGGGCGCGGGCCCAGTACGGGTCGGTGCCCTCGTCGAACAGCACGGTGATGAAGGCGTCGCCGAACATCGAGAAGCCGCGCACCGTGTGGGCCCCGGGCACCGCCATCAGCGCGGTGGTCAGTGGGTAGGTGACCTGGTTCTCGACCACCTGCGGCGCCTGGCCGGGGTAGGGCGCGCGGACGATGACCTGTGGGTCGGACAGGTCGGGGATCGCGTCGACCGGCGTGGCGCGCAGTGCCCAGAGGCCGGCGCCGAACAGCACCAGCGCCAGCACGACGACCAGGCCGCGGTTGGCGATCGATGCGCGGATGACCGACTCGATCATGGCCGGCCCCCGGCGGTCCGCACGTCCATGCGCGGGTCAGTGGTGTGCATGCCCGCCTCCTTCGATCCGCGCACCGTCGGCGGCGACACTGGCCTCCGAGTCGAGCAGGAACTGGCCCGAGGTCACGACCGTCTCGCCGGGCTGCAGCCCGGCCAGGATCGCGACGAACTCGCCGGACTCCATGCCGGAGGTCACCTCGCGCACCTCGAAGGTCTCGGCCTCGCTGCGGACGATCACGCGTTCGTTCATTCCGGTGCGGATCAGCGCCTCGCGCGGGATGAACACGTTGCCGTCGACCGGACCGGCGAAGATCCGCACGTCGACCCACATGCCGGGCTTGAGCAGCGGTTCGTCGAGGTCGACCGGCAGGCGGACGCGCTGGGTGCGGGTGGCCGGGTCGAGTTGCGGATAGAGGTAGTCGATCCGTGCCCGGAACGCGGTGCCGGGCCGGTAGTCGGTGGTGATCTCGGCGACCTGGTCTTCGCGCAACCAGTCGACCTGGCGGCCGGCCACGTCGGCGATCACCCAGACCGGCGTCTCCGCGGCGATCTCGACCAGCTCGAGTTCCGGGGTCACGCGCATCCCCTCGCGGGCGCCGAGCATGCTGACCACGCCGGAGCGCTCCGCGTACCAGGGCAGGTACTCGATCGCCCGGCCCTCGCGCTCGATGCGCTCGATGACGGGTTCCTGCACGCCGAGCGTGCGCAGCCGGGCGCGTGCGCTGGCCAGCAGGCCGGCGCCGCCGTTCCGGGCGCGCAGCAGTTCGTCCTGCGCGTTGACCAGGTCCGGCGAATACAGGGTGTAGAGCAACTGGCCCTCGGTCACCGGGTCGCCGACCGCGTCGATCGCCAGTTCACCGATCCAGCCCGACACGCGCGAATGCACGTGGCTGATCCGCTCGGCGTCCCAGGCGACCCGGCCGACGGTGTCGATCCGGCGCCACAGCCGGCCCTCGCGGACGCTTGCGGTGCGCAGGTTCATCTGCTGTTGGACCGCCTGGCCGACCCGCACCGTGCCCGACGGCGCGAGTTCGTCGACGTAGACCGGCACCAGGTCCATGCCCATCGGCGACGTGCCGGGCCGGTCGCGCCGGAAGTTCGGGTCCATCGGTGCGACCCAGTAGGCGATCTCGCGCTCGCCGTCGCCGGATGCCGAGGCAGGGTCCATCTGCGAATGGTCCATCTGCGAATGGTCCATCTGCGAATGGTCCATCTCCGAGTGGCCCATCTCCGAATGGTCCATCTCCGAATGGTCCATCTCCGAGTGGTCCATCTCCGAGTGGTCCATCTCCGAGTGGTCACGGTCGGCGGGCGCGTCCTGGGCCGAGAGGCTGCCGGTTACGGCGAGGGTCGCGATCATCAGAAACAGGAAGGTACGGTTCATCACAGGCCTCCCAGGTAGGCGAGTTCGACACGGGCAAGGTCCCGCTCCAGTGCGGCCTCGATGCGTTCATGGCGGACGTCGAGCACTTCGATCTCGGCGGCCAGCACGTCCTCGAGCGGAATCGAGCCGTTGCGGTACTTGCCCCGCGCGGCTTCGGCGGCCGCCTCGGAGGCCGGAAGCACCCGGTCGCCGTACAGCACGACCAGTTCGGAGAACGCCTCGACCGCGTCCTGCGCGCTGGCGCGCCGGGCTTCCAGTGCGCGTTGCGCTTCGACCGGACCGGCGGCCGCCGCGCGGTGACGGTGGCGGGCGGCCTCCAGCCGCTTCGACTGCCGCCGCTCGGTGAACAGCGGCAGGTCGATCGACAGCCGGGCGTTCAGCAGGGTGTCCGACGGCGCGCCCATCGGGCCGGTGCCGATGCGCTGACCGAGTCCGACCGACCACGACCAGCCGGGATCGAACGCGGCTTCGGCCGCGGCGATGTCCGCATCGGCTCGCGCGAGGTCGGCCGCCGCCGCGCGGACCGCAGGATGTCCGTCGAGATCGATCGCGGCGGCGTCGGGCAGGGCGGTGTCGCCGAGCCGCTCGGGCAGCGTGATTCCGGGCAGTCGCTCGGCCAGCCGGGCTCGCTGCTCGGCGCGTCGGGAGTGCAGCTGGGCCAGTTCGCGCTGCACGCGAATCGCCCGACTGCGGCCCTCTAGTACCGCCTGCTGGCTGACCCGGCCGTTCTGCAGGCCGTCGTCCAGCGCTTCGGAATAGCGGGTCAGCAGCGCGGCGCGCTGTTCGGTCAGCTCGGTCAGGCGCTGCAGGCTCAGCGCGGTGACCCAGGCCCGGCGGACCGCGGCGCGCACGCTCAGCGCCCGGGCATCGGCCTCCAGCGCCAGGCCGTCGGCGTCGGCGGTCGCCCGGCGCGCGCGGGCGTCGCGCAGCGAACGTGGCGGCACGCGCTGCTCGACGCCGAGCTGCAGCTGGGTCATCGGTTCGTCGCGGACGTCGAACTCGGGCAGCGGAACGCTCTGGCTGCCCAGTTGAAGCATCGGGTCCGGCAGCTGGGCGTCGGCCACCGCGTCGAGCGTGCGGGCCTCCCCCCGCGCGCTCAACGCGATCAGGGTCGGGTCGGCTTCGATCGCGAGACGTTCGGCCTCGCTCAATTCGAGGGCGCCGGCCAGCGGGGCGGACAGCGCCAGGACAAGCAGTACTACGGGTTGCATGGTCGATCTCCAATCGCATCAAAAACGCGAAACGACACGCACGGGCCGACGGCCCGTGCGAACGGCGGTGGATCGGGGAATCGACTACTCGTCGAAGCGGACGTGCAGCAGGTGCGGTCGGGGCCCGGCGCGGGCCGATACGGAGAGCGGGAGTGGGCCGTCACGAGACCTGAGCCAGCCGGGCTCGACATCGACCGGTTCGTACGGCAGGGCGACGACGAATTGCCCCGGATCGACGCTGCGCGTTCGGTCCGCGGGATCAGCGTGGTCGCAGTCCGGCGAAATCGCGAGGTCGTGGCACGGCTGCGGCGGGCAGTGCGGGCAGTCGTGGCCGGCCATCGCCGGCGGCTCGGCCTGCATCGCCATCACGCACGGTGTAGCCACGACCGTGGCCCAGAGCACGACGAACAGCGCCGCGTGGACGCGGGCGAGTCGAGGCAGGTTACGGCGCAGGCGGTGCAGGATCATGATCTTAGGATACTCCAGCGGCGAGACGGTTCCCACTCACAGCCTTGATCGGCCAGGCCCGCGGCTCAGCGCGTCGATCCTTCGGCGGGCATCGGCAAGATAGCCGCCGCCGAACAGCAGCGCGTGGTTCAGCATGTGGTAGAGCTGATAGTAGCCGCGCCGCCGTTCCCAGCCAGGATCCAGCGGCCAGGCCGCCCGGTAGGCGTCGAAGAATGTCCTTCCGAAGCCGCCGAACAGCGCGGCCATGGCCAGATCGCATTCGCGATCGCCGTAGTGCACCGCCGGGTCGTAGACGACCGGCATGCCGTCGCCGAGCATCGCGGCGTTGCCGGACCAGAGGTCGCCGTGCAGCAGGGACGGCACGGGGCAGTAGTCGGCGAACTCCTGCCGCCAGCGGTCGTGCAAGCGGTCGCGGGTGCCTTCGTCGAAGGTCGCTCCGGCCTGTGCCAGGCGGACGAGCAGGGCACCGATGCGGTGTTCGAACAGGAACTCGGTCCAGTCGCCGGTCGGCGTGTTGACCTGCGGCGTGCCGCCGATCCAGTTGTCGCGATCCAGCCCGTGGCGATCGGCGATCGCGGTGCGATGGTGGTGCGCAAGCCGTTCGCCGAGAAGCCTGGCTGCGGCCCCGGACAGTGAACTCAGGTCCAGCCACTCGAGGACCAGCCAGCGATCGCCCCCGATCTCGGCCATGCCGCGAACGCTGGGCACGCGGAGCGTCTTCGACTCGGCCAGTCGCCGCAGCCCGTCGGCCTCGCAGTCCAGTGGTTCTGCCCGCGCGGCGGGCATGCGTTTGGCGAACAGGACGAGCCGGTCGAGGTCCAGTCGCGCCGTCGCCCCGAACGTGGCGCCGCTGCGGTTGACCAGGCGCGCCCCCGTGGCGGGCAGGCGCAGCGCATCGGCAAGCGCGCGAGCGGTCGAATCGTCCATCGGGGACGTCGGTCGGCGGCGCGGGCCGTCACCCGGTGACGTAGCGCTCCAGCTGCTCGATCAGGTGGTGCTGGTCGTCGATGACGGCATTGACCAGGTCGCCGATCGAGACCACGCCCTTCAGCGCATCGCCGTCCATCACCGGGAGGTGCCGGATACGCTTCTGCGTCATCAGCGCCAGCCCTGCGTCGGCAGCCGCTTCGGGCTCGATGGTGATCAGCGGTGCGGACATGATGTCGCCGACCTTCGTTTCGCGCGAGCTTCGGCCTTCGAGGATGACTTTGCGGGCATAGTCGCGCTCGGACATCATGCCGACCGGTCGGTCGTCCTCGGTGACCAGCAGCGCGCCGATGCCGAGTTCGGCCATGCGCCGGACCGCGTCGAACACGCTGCTGTCCGGTTCGATCCAGTGGATGTCGTGGCCCTTGCGGTCGAGGATCTGCTGAATCGTGTGCACGGCCGGTCTCCTGAGGCTTGACGCGAATCCAGTATAGGCCGTGGATCGCCGATAGCCAATCCCGTCGCCAATCCCGTCGCCAATCCCGTCGCCAACCCCGCGCTGTTCAGTCGCCGCCGGCTCCCGGCTGCTCGAGCGTCCGGCCTTCGGCGGCCCAGGCTTCGGCCACCATCATCCGGACCTCGGCGCGCAGCGCAGCGGCGTCGAATACGATGCCGTCGCGCACCGTCCACTTCACACCGCCGCGCCGGACGACCCGGTTGTCCTCGGTCACGCGGACCGCGCCGGTGCCCAGCAGCACCTTCCAGTCGGCCAGCGGGTTGGCGTCGACGACCAGCAGGTCGGCGCGCTTGCCGACCTCGACCGAGCCGATCTCGTCGGCCAGGCCGAGCGTCTCGGCGCCGTGCAGCGTGGCCGCGCGCAGCACCTCCAGTGGGTGGAAGCCGGCTTCCTGCAGCAGCATCAGTTCCTCGACGGTGCCGAAGCCGTAGACCTTGTAGATGTAGCCGGAATCCGAGCCCACGGTGACTCGGCCGCCGTGGTTCTTGTAGTCGTTCAGGAACGCCATCCAGCGTCGGAAGTTGTTGCGCCAGGCGATCTCGTCGGCGATCGTCCAGGCGAACCAGTAGCTGCCATGGGCGTTGCGGTCTGGGGCGAAGAAGTCCCACAGCGAGGGTAGGGTGTAGTCGGCGTGCCACTCGGCGGTGCGCGCGGCCATGAAGTCGCGGTTGGCTTCGTAGATGGTCAGCGTCGGATTGATCGTGAAACCGAGTTCGATCAGTTCGTCGCGGACCGCGACCCATTCCGGATCGCCCGGACCGGCCGCCTGCGCCCACAAGCGGCCGGCCTCGGCAAAGCGGTGCTGTTCGTCGGCGTAGTTGTAGTCGGCCGGGTAGTGCTGGATGGTCTTGTCATGGAACATCGCTTCGGGCAGCCCGTACCAGTGCTCCATGGTGGTCAGGCCGGCACGCGCGGTGTCGAGCACGTCGGCCCGAGCCACGTTCATCTGCGCGTGGTGCATGGCGCTGCCGATGCCCTGTTCGCGGCATTCGTCGATCGCGGCCAGCAGCACGTCGGGCCGCGCGCCGAAGAACTTCACGCCCTTCGCGCCGCGCTCGGCGACTTCGCGAACCCAGCGGCGGGCCTGCTCGGGTGTGGTGATCGGTTCGTCGCGGCCCATCCCGAAGGCCACGTAAGGCACGAGCTTCGGCGCGGCGATTTCGCCGGCCGCGCTGCGCTCAGTCTCCGAGATCGTCCAGTCGAGGCCGTTGAACGAGCCCGGATCGCGAACCGTGGTGATGCCGTGGCCCAGCCACAGCTTGTAGACGTATTCGGCCGGCGTGCCCTGCGCGGCGCCGCCGATGTGGCCGTGCAGGTCGACCAGGCCGGGCAGCACGTAGTGGCCGCTGATGTCGATCTCGCGGCCGCCCTCGGCCAGCTCGGGTCGGGCGTCGAGCGCGATTGGCAGTCCGGGCGCGCCGAGGTTCACGATGCGGGTGATCCGCTCGTTCTCGATGACGATGTCGACGGGACCGATCGGCGGCGCGCCGGTGCCGTCGACGAGAATGCCGCCGCGCAGGATCAGCAGCTCGAACGGGCCGTCGCCGGTGCTTCGGTCGGGCGCCGGTTCGATGGCGGCGTAGGTCGGTGCGACCAGCGCAAGCGCCAGTCCGAACGTCAGAAGGCAGCGAAGGAACATCGTGGATCTCCGGGAAATGCGATGGCCGCAGCGGGCCCATTGAGTCATTCGGTCGGCGGGGCGCGAAGTTCGAAGCGATCGCCGTCGATGACCAGTCTACCGGTCCGCGCTGCCTGTTCGAGCTGCAGCCGGAGTTCCTCGCGTAGCTGCACCGAGGGTTCGGCCCGGGCCAGGCCGGCGATCGGGATCCACCAGTCTTCGATCGTATCGAGCCGACCGCCGCCGGTCCATCGCGGCGGCCCGTCGGCCGGCATCCAGCGGCCTTCGAGGGTCGCAGCGCCGTTCAGCACCAGCGGTTCGAGCTCGATGACCAGCCCGGCGCGCGCCAGCTGTTCCCAGGCGCTGGCCACGCCCAGCCAGGCGATCGAAGCGGTCGCGCTGCCGGGCCGGGTCTCCAGCGCGGCGGACAGCGCTTCGAGCAGGTTGTTGGCGCGTTCGGCATCGATGCGATCGGCGACGAGCCGTAGCCGACTTGCGGGCCGACCGGGGCGGGTGGCGTTCAAGTGGAGTTCGAAATGGCCCGGATTACCGCCGTCGAACGCGGCCGTCAGAGTGAGGTCACGCGTGTTCAGCCGCGCGTCGGGTGGCCCGGTCAGCGTCAGCGCGGCCGCTTCCAGGTGCAGATCCAGTGCGCCGTCGCGTCCGCGCCACAGCGCCAGGCGCGGCTGATCGGCCCGGATCGAAACATCGGCGTTCGACCGGAGATCGTCGGCCCGGGCCGCGACGTCGAGGTGGAGACCCCAATGCAGCGCGCCATCCAGCGCGATGCGGGCCTCGGGATCGGCCAGCGTCAGCGTCCCGCCGGCGGCCAGCGGTGCGGCCAGGTCCAGCGGTGGGTGGCGCAGGTCGAGCACCAGGTGCACCTGTCCATCCGCCGCCTCGACGCGGCTGGCGAACCAACCGCGCTGCCAGCGCACCGTGGCCTCAGGCCAGGATTCGGCCAGCGTTGTCGACACGCGCTGGTGGACGAAGGCGCCGAGCAGGCCCGGCGCCAGCAGAACGAGCGCGACAAGCAGCGCGAGCAGCAGCCAGGGCCAGCGTCTTCGGCGATAGGTCTTCATGTCGGGAAGCCTAACCGACCGCCGAGCGTCGTGGCGCGGTCCTGGCCGAGTCTGCGTATTGAGAACCAGGGTATCGAGCCGTCCGTGTCTCGGCAATGGCATTTCGTCATTGCAGTGCGGGCGGCGGGAGAGATGTCGACATGAACCATCGCAGACTCAGCGTCTGGATCCTGACCCTCGGGCTGGGTCTTTCCATCACCTCGCATGCCGTGATCGACCCGTTCGCGGTTCCGCAGGGTCCATTGACCGTCGGTCCCGGCGAAGAAATCCCGCCGGAGCTCGGCGTGATCGATGCGCCCGGGGTGCTCGGTGGGTTCCGCACGCTGGCCCCGGTGATGGGCGACGACGCCGCGCCGGGGTCGATCACGACCGCGTCCATCGGTGGCGGTCAGTGGGATTGCGTCATCGACGTGGCCGTGGTCGATCCGGTCAACGCAAATGGCGGTTGCGCGTCGGGCTGGGATCGTTCCGAGGCGGAATTCTTCGACTTTTCCTCGGCCGGCGCGTTCGAACTGGAAGTGCTCGAGGCCACCGGTTTCGCGACGCTGTCGCTGCAGGTCGTCGACGCCGACGGCTCGCTGGCGATCGGATTCGTCGAAGGCGTGGATGCCGGAGCGCTGCAGATTCCTCGGAGTGCGTTCATGACGATCGTCGGTAGCGCGATCGACTGGTCGGCAATCGACAACCTGTCGCTGACCGTGATCAACGGCGAGGGCGCCGATGCTCGCGTTCGGATCGGGGCCTTCGGGTCGACCGGCGTGATTCCGGGCACCCAGGACCCGGCGCCCGGCCTGTCCGACGACGACCTGGCCGAGACCGTCTCCGGAAACTGGTTCAACCCGGACCGCTCCGGCGAAGGCTGCCAGCTGACCCGCGAAGCGGACGGCATCACGTTCATTCTGACCTGCTACGTCTATCGCGATGCCGGCCAGGTCTGGATGATCGGCACCGGTGAACTGGTCGACGGCCGGATCGTCAGCGACAACATGGTGATCACGCGCGGCGCGCAGTACGGCGCGTCGTTCGATCCCGATGACGTCGAGCGGATTCCGTTCGGCAGCGTCGGCATCGACTTCGTCGACTGCAACAGCGGCTCGGTCTCGATGACGCCGGTGGCCGACGGCTTCGAACCGGTGCTGCTGCCGATGCAGCGTATCGTGCCGGTGGCCTGCGACCAGGGCGTGCCGGACCCGGTCAACGCAGTTCGCGCCGGCAACTGGTACGACCCGCAGCGTTCCGGCGAGGGCTTCCAGCTGGCCGCCGAAGGCGCGAGCGGACTGCACGTGATCACCTATTACACCTACCTCGACGGCGAACCGGCCTGGTTGATCGGCACCGGTACGATCGAGACCAACCGGATCGAGTTCACCGACATCGTGATCACCTCGGGCACCGGCTTCGGCAGCGGGTTCGACCCCGCCGACGTGGTCCGCACGCCGTTCGGCACGCTGATCCTCGAATTCGACGACTGCAACAACGCATCGATGCTGGTCGATTCGGTGCTGCCTCGATTCGCCGACCAGAATCTCGACCTGACGCGGATCGTGCAGGGCAGTTGCTTCTGACGGATGGTGGCGCGGCCCTGGCCGGCGATGACGGGTCGAGGGCCGCGAATCCGGGGACGGAATCCGGCTGATCGACTGCACCGGCCGGGTCGATTTCCTACAAGCAGACGGGAAGAATTCCTACCCGCCCCCGGTCCGGGCCGTCGTACGCTATCGCGCTGGCGATCGCGGGAATCCCAATGGCCGATGCGGAGGGCGTTCCGGGGCAGGCCCCGATGATTCAACGCGCCTGGGGGCAATGGCGCAAGACCGTGCCGTTCGGCCAGGCGGTCGTTCTCGCGCTGCTGGTCAACGTGCTCGGCGGCGTCGCGCTGGTGCTGCTGTCGCCCAGCCACGAGGCCTACCGGGCCTACGTCGTGGTCGATGGGCCAGACCCGGATGCGCGGCTCGAGCAGGTGCTTCAGGACGCCGGACCGAGCTTCGAGCGCTGCGTCGTCGCTCCCGTTCCCGACGACAGCGTCTACCCCGACGCCGATCGCGCCGACCGGGTCATCGATTGCGAAATGGGCCCCTTGATGGAGCTCGAGCGCCTGGGTCGCGCTGCGCACGGCGCGGGCGTCGGGGTGCTCGGCGGTGAGACTTCGCTCGGCCTGCCATCTGCGGATCGGATTCATCCGGGCCTGCAGGTCCTGACTGCGCTGGTTCCGGTTGCGGTGGCGCTGTTCCTGTTGCGCGGTGTGCCCTGGCGGGAGGATGTCCGCCGCAGCTGGCACTTCCTGCGCCGTCGGCCCTACGTGCCGTTGCTTTCGCCGCTGGCCGTCCCGCTGGTGTTCGTGCCGCTGGCGGCGATCCTGCCGGCCGGTCCCCCGGAAGCGGCCGAAGCGACCCAGGTGATGGTCCTGGCCTACGGGCTCGTCGCAGTCGTCGTGGCCGCGCCGCTGTTCGAGGAAGCCGTGTTCCGACAGTGGGCCTACCGGCGGACGATCGACCGCCTGCCGGTCTGGCTGGTCGCGCTGGGCACGTCGTGGGCCTGGTGTTCTTCTGGGTCCGGCACCGATCGAACTCGATCAGCCTTGCGATCCTGTGCCACGCGGTGCACAACGGCCTGATGAGCGCCGGACTGCTGTTCTCGGTTTCGACGTGACCATTCGGCGTGTCGAGTGAGCCAGGCGGACCCGGTCCCGCTACACTGCTGCGCTGACCCTGAAGCCGGTCCGCCCGATGTCCAGCCGCACTCCGCCATCGTTCGATCCACAGGCCGCCGCTCGTCGCCTGGACGCCGGCCTCGCCGCGCTCGGCCAGGCGCTACCGGACGCGACGCGCGACCGTCTGCTGCGCTATCTGGCCGAACTGGTCCGCTGGAACGCCGCCTACAACCTGACCGCGTTGAAAGACCCGCTGGAGATGGTCGATCGGCACCTGGTCGACAGCCTCAGCCTGCGGCCGCACCTGGTCGGCACGCGGGTCCTGGACGCCGGCACCGGGGCCGGGCTGCCCGGGCTGGTGCTGGCGATCTGCGAGCCGGAGCGGCAGTTCGTGCTGGTCGACAGCAACGGCAAGAAGGTGCGCTTCCTGCGTCATGTCCAGCGAACGCTGGATCTGGACAACGTCGAACCGATCCAGGCGCGGCTCGAAGCGCTGGACATCGACCCGCCGCCCGACGCGCTGGTCGCCCGCGCGCTGGCGCCGCTGCCGCGGCTGGTCGACTGGCTGGGCCCGTGGCTGGACTCAGGTGCACCTCTGCTGGCGATGAAGGCCGAGCTGGACGAAGGCGAACGAACCGGCGTGCCGCCCGGCTACGGGGTGGACGTCCAGCCGCTGGCCTGGCCGGGCCAGGACGCGCCGCGCACACTCGCGGTGGTGCGCCGAACGCCGATCGGCGACGAGGCCGCATCGGCCGGTTCGGAATCAGGCTGACGCGCCGCCCCGGCCTGCTTACAATGGTCGGCCCGCAGCGTGCGGCGACGGACCGGTCAGGAGAGGCCCCAACGTGACGAAATCGACTCGCATCCTCGCGATCGCCAACCAGAAGGGCGGCGTGGGCAAGACCACGACCGCGCTGAACCTGGCGGTCGGACTGTCCGCGATGCAGCGCAGGGTGCTGCTGCTGGATCTCGATCCGCAGGGCAACTGCACGACCGGCCTTGGCATCGAACTCGACGCCGACCAGCCGACCATGGGCGACGTGCTGATCGGCAGTCATTCGCTCGCCGACGTGATCGTGCGCCCGACCTCGGCCGAGCTCGATGTCGGGCCGGCGAGCGGCGACCTGACCGCCGCCGAGGTCGAGCTGATGGACCGCGACGACCGGGCCGGCGTGCTGTCGGCCGCGCTCGAGACCGTCGCCGGCCGTTATCACGACGTGATCATCGACTGCCCGCCGGCGCTGAACGTGCTGACGCTCAACGCGTTGACCGCGGCCCACCGCGTGATGATCCCCATGCAGTGCGAGTACTACGCCCTCGAGGGCCTTAGTGCGCTGGTCGATACCATCGAGCAGATCCAGGACTCGGTGAACCCCGGCCTGGAGATCGAAGGCCTGGTCCGCACCATGTACGACATCCGCAACAACCTGTCGGGCGCGGTTGCCCGCCAACTGTCCGAGAACTTCGGTGAGAAGCTCTACAACACCATCGTGCCCCGCAACGTCCGGGTGGCCGAGTCGCCGAGCTACGGCGAATCGGTGCTGACCTACGACCCCGAATCACGCGGCGCCCTGGCCTACCGGGGGCTGGCCGGGGAATACATCCGACGCATGGGAACCTGATCCGATGGCTACGCGCAAGAAAGCCCCGCTGGGCAAGAACCTGAATGCGCTGCTGGGCAAGTCCCGCAGCGGGCATGCCGCAAGCAGGACCGCCGCCGGTGAAGCGAGCACCGACGGTGCGCTGAGGAATCTGCCGATCGAGCAGATCCGGCCCGGCGAGTACCAGCCGCGAACCGGCATGGATCCGGACCGGCTCGAGGAACTGGCCGATTCGATCCGGGCCCAGGGCGTCGTCCAGCCGGTGGTCGTGCGTTCGCTCGGCGCCGGCAAGGGCTACGAGCTGATCGCCGGCGAGCGCCGCTGGCGCGCCGCGCAGAAAGCCGGGCTGAGCGAGATTCCGGCGGTGATCCGCGACGTGCCCGACGAAGTCACGCTGGCGATGGCGCTGATCGAGAACATCCAGCGCGAAAACCTCAACCCGATCGAGGAAGCCACCGCTCTCGGCCGCCTGATCGACGAATTCGAATTGACCCACGAACAGGCGGCCGCAAACGTCGGCCGCTCGCGCGCTTCGGTCAGCAACCTGCTGCGCCTGCTCGACCTCGAGCCGAAGGTGCGTGAACTGCTCGACGCGAAGAAGCTCGACATGGGCCATGCGCGCGCACTGCTGGCGCTCAGCGGCTCACTCCAGGTCGATACCGCGCGCCAGGTCGTCACGCTCGGGCTCTCGGTGCGCGAGACCGAAGCGCTGGTCAACCGGGTCAAGAGCGGTGCACCGGCGAAGAAACCGAAGCCCAAGCCCGATCCGGACATCCAGCGGCTGGAGCAGGAACTGACCGAAACGCTGTGCGCGCCCGTCAGCGTCCGGCACTCGGCCTCCGGCAAGGGCCAGGTGACGATCCGCTACACCACTCTCGACGAGCTCGACGGGTTGCTCGAACGCTTCCGGGGCGATGGCTGAACGTTCGCCGATGACGACCCGAGGCGACGCCGCGGGCGTCCAGGCTTCGGGGCGACCCTCCCGCGAGCACGACTCGGCGACCGATCTGCGGCAGCGTCTGCTCGACGGTGGCGACGTTCCGAAGCGCAGCTTCGACGACGGCGCGACGCTCCGGCCGGCCGGGCAGCCGCGCAACGCGATCTTCGTGATCGAGTCGGGCGGGGTGTTTTCGGCGCGGGTCCTTCCCGACGGACGCCGCCAGGTGCTGGAGGTCTGGCTGCCCGGACAGGTGGTCGGTCTCGGTGAGGTCGGCCTCGAACGGCCGCTATCGGCCCTGCATGCGCTGGGCCCGGCCGAAGTGCGGGAGATCGGCTGGGACCGACTGCGTGAGCAACTCTGCGCGTCCAGCGACCTCGGCGATCAGGTTGCGATGCTGGTCGCGCACGAGCGGTTGCTGCTCGAGGAGCGGATTACCTCGCTGGGTCGTCGCGACGCCGCCGAGCGGCTCGGTCACTTCCTGCTCGAAATGCACTACAGGCTGCGTCCCCCTGCCGATCGGTACCGACTCCCGGTCACCCAGACTTTCCTCGCCGACCTGCTCGGGCTGACGTCGGTTCACATCAGTCGGATGCTGGCCCAACTGCGCGACGAGAGCCTGGTCGACATGAACGACCACGGCGTCCACCTGATCGGCATCGACGAATTGAAGCGCAGGTGCGACTTCGATCCGGGCTATCTGGGTCTTGAAGTATTCTGCGCCGGCGCGGATTGACCGCTCCGCCGCTTCACGAGCAAGCCGTTGACGGCCCTCGGTCGGAGGTTGCTCTACACCCTCGGTCGTCGACCGGCAATCGCGAAGATGATGGCCAGCACGATGCCGACCACGAACAGGATCCAGGCAATCTGCGTTGCGGCACCGGCGATGCCGCTGAAGCCGAGAACGCCGGCGATCAAGCCGACGACGAGAAATACGAGCGCCCATCCCAACATGGCAAGCTCCTTGTCGTTTCGAGTGTGAACAAACCCTATAAGCTGACCGGTATTCGTTCGTTAACCTGCATCAACGCCGCGCTCCATGCGAACGCCTACTGTTGGTTGCACTCCTACAATCTCGAGGAAACGAATGATGTTGCAGCTTCAGAACTACACCGCAAACGTCTGGCGCTCGGCGCTGCTCGTTCTCGCATTGCTCGGTGGCGGCTTGCTCCTGACCGGCTGCGTCGTGGATGATGACAGCCCTGCCGAAGAGGCCGAGGACGCGGTCGAGGAGAGCGTGGATGCCACCGAAGACGCCATCGAAGACGCGGCCGACGAAACCGAAGACGCCGTGGACGAAATCGAGGACGACATCGACGGGCCCTGACCCGCACAGCAACCGCGGCCGGCACCTGCTGGCCGCATTGCTGCTGATCGGCGGTTCGGGCGCAAGCCCGGCCGCCGATTTTTTTGTCGCGACCGGCGGCAGCGACGCGACCGGCGACGGAAGTCCCGGCAACCCCTGGGCGACGATCGACTTCGCGATCGACCAGGTCGCCGGCGGCGACCGCATCCTGGTCGGGCCCGGCACCTACAACGGACGTTCGCGACTGGACCGCGAATTCGATCCGCCGGTCACGATTCGCGCCGAACCCCGATACGGCGCCAGGCTTCAGCACGACGCTGGCGCGGTCATCCAGGTGTTCACCGGCCGCAACTTCATCGTCGAAGGCTTCGAAATCACCCATGCGCCGGGCAACACCGGTGCACTGGTCGTCCAGGTCCAGGACCTTCTCGGGGATTTCAATGGCAGCAACGGCGGCACGGACCCGGTGGTCTCCGGCATCGTGTTCCGCGACAACATCATCCACACCAGCACCAACAACGACCTGCTCAAGGTCAACAACGGGGCCGAGGACATCCTGATCCAGGGCAACCTGTTCTACGACCAGTCCGGCAGCGACGAACACCTCGACATCAACAGCGTGATCGGCGTGACGATCGAAGACAACGTGTTCTTCAACACCACGGCGCGCCCCGACACCAGCTCCTACATCGTGGTCAAGGACAGCAACGGCAGCAGCGACACGGTGCAGGGCGTGCAGGACGTCACGATCCGCCGCAACGTGTTCCTCAACTGGAACGGCAACGGTGGCCAGTCCTTCGTCCGCTTCGGCGAGGACGGCACGGCCTTCTTCGAAACCGACGGCGCGCTGGTCGAGAACAACCTGATGCTCGGCAACTCCGCCGACCTGATGCGAACATCGCTGACCGTGCAGGGCTCGAACGACATCGTGGTCCGCAACAACACCGTGGTCGGCGACCTGCCGTCGCGGTCCTTCGCTGCGAGGCTGATCACGGGCGGTTCGAACATGCCGAACGCGAATCTCGTGTTCACCCAGAACGTCTGGTCCGACCCGACCGGCACCATGGGCAGCGAGGCCTTCTCGGGCGTCGACCTGTTCGATGCCCCGTCCGGCCAGACCGCCTCGGCGCTGCTCGAGGCCAACCTCTACTTCAACGGCGGCAACGCCATTCCCGCGGACAACGGCCAGGCCCTGCGCTTTGACGACGACCCAAGCCCCGTGGTCGGCGACCCGCTGCTGCCTGAGAACGCCGCGCTGATCCCGCCGACCTGGAACGGCAGCCAGTTCGCCGACGGTTCAGCGACCATCCGCGAAGTGTTCCTCCGACTTGTGGAGGAATACGGCACGCCGGCGGTCGCCGGCCCCGCGATCGATGCCGGCGATCCCCTGCTGTCCAGTCCGGAAGACATTCTCGGTCGATTCCGCGGCGATGCGCCCGATCTCGGTGCGGTCGAAACCAACGGGATCGATCGGCTGTTCGCCGACGGCTTCGAGACCGAGTAGGCCTGGGCACGGCGCGTCGATCGATCCGTTTGCGCGGACGCGGCGCGGCCGCTACAGTGCAACAACGTCGATGCTGTCGCATCCTGGACATCATCTCCAGCTGCAGGATTCTTGCTGCATGATCCCACGCCCTGAACGGAAGGTCGGACCCCATGACTCAGCATCGCACCGCTTCCCTGCAAGTTCCTGCACACCGGGTGGGTGTCCGCCAGGCCGGCGCGCGCCCGGCATCGCTGCCGAGCGCGCCGACGGCGCGCCGCGTGCTGCCGCTGGCGGTGGCGGCAGCGCTGGGTGTCGGTGGTCCATCCGCAGCCCTGGCCCAGTCGTTCCCGGCCGAGCTCGAACTGTCGGCGCTGGACGGCACGAACGGCTTCGTGATCAACGGCGAAGCGGCATCGGACTCCTCCGGTTACTCGGTCAGCGCTGCCGGCGATATCAACGGCGACGGCATCGATGACCTGATCATCGGGGCTTATGGCGCCGACCCGAACGGAGAAGCCTCGGGCCGCAGCTACGTGGTGTTCGGTTCGGACACCGGCTTCGCCAGCCCCTTCGAGCTGTCCGGCCTTGATGGCAGTAACGGCGTTCTGCTCAACGGTGAAACGACCTCTGACTTCTCCGGGGGTTCGGTCAGTGCCGCCGGTGACATCAACGGCGACGGCATCGATGACCTGATCATCGGGGCCTTTTTCGGCAGTCCGAATGGCAACTCCTCGGGTCGCAGCTACGTGGTGTTCGGTTCGGACACCGGCCTGCCCAACCCCCTCGAACTGTCCAGCCTGGATGGCAGCAACGGCGTTGTGATCAATGGTGAATCGGCCTATGACTACTCGGGGAGTTCGGTCAGTGCTGCCGGCGACATCAACGGCGACGGCACCGATGACCTGATCATCGGTGCTCGAAGAGCGGATCCGAACGGCAACAATGATGCCGGCAAGAGCTACGTGGTGTTCGGTTCGGACACCGGGCTGCCCAACCCCTTCGAACTGTCCAGCCTCAACGCGCTGAACGGTTTTGTGCTCAACGGTGAATCGACCTCTGACTTTTCAGGGGGCTCGGTCAGCGCTGCCGGCGACATCAATGGCGACGGCATCGATGATCTGATCATCGATGCCTCTGGCGCCGACCCGAACGGCAACAATGATGCCGGCAAGAGCTACGTGGTGTTCGGCTCGGACACCGCGCTGCCCAACCCATTCAACCTGGCCACGCTGAACGGCAGCAACGGTTTCGCCCTTAACGGCGAAATGGGCTCAGCGCTGGGCGCCTTAGCCGGGCGCTCGGTCAGCGCTGCCGGCGATATCAACGGCGACGGCATCGATGACTTGATCATCGGGGTCTTCTTCGCCGATGCTGCCGGCATCCAAGCGGCGGGTCGCAGCTACGTGGTGTTCGGTTCGAACTCCGCGTTCGCGGCGACGATCGACCTGGGCCTTCTGGACGGCAGCAATGGCTTCGTGCTCAACGGCGAAGTGATCGCTGACTACGCCGGCCGTTCGGTCAGCACTGCGGGCGATGTCAACGGCGACGGCATCGATGATCTGATCATCGGGGCCGATTACGCCGAAGTAGACGGTGTCCGGACGGGCCGCAGCTACGTGGTGTTCGGTTCGGACACCGGCCTGCCCAACCCCTTCGACCTGTCGACGCTGAACGGCAGCGACGGTTTCGCCCTCAACGGTGAAATTGCCGGCGACGCCGCCGGGTGGTCGGTCAGCGGCGCCGGCGATGTCAACGGCGACGGCATCGATGATCTGATCATCGGGGCCTTTGGCGCCGACCCGAACGGTGCCTACTCGGGCCGCAGCTACGTGGTGTTTGGGCGAAGCTCGCGGGACCTGGCGGTCAGCAAGAGCAACGGCGCGGCCTTTGTTGACGCCGGCCTGCCGACCACCTGGTTCATCGATGTCGCCAACGTCGGCGCCACCGACATTGCCGGTGCGACGCTGAGCGACCCGGTGCCGACCGGCGTGAACGGTGCCGTCTGGAACTGCACCGCGTTCGGCGGCGCGGCCTGCGCCAACCCGAGCGGCAGCGGCGGCATCAGCGAGCCGGTCGACCTGCCGGCCGGCGCCAGCCTGATGTATGAGTTCACTGCAACGGTGACCGCGGTCGAGGGCGACTCGGTCAGCAACACGGCGACGATCACGCTGGCCGCCGGCCAGACCGACATCAACCCGGCCGACAACAGCGCCACCGATACGGACCCGGTGGGTCTGTTCATCGACGGGTTCGAGACCGAGTAGCGCCCCGACCGTTCAGGCTGGCGCTTTAACGCCGGCGGATGCTCGCCGGGATCGATTGCATCGCCCCGGCATGATTCGATCGACGATCGTGATGCCTTCAACGACCCGTAGCCCGAGCCCCATGACCGAATCCGCAACCGCCCAGAACCCACCGCCGTTCAAGCTCAATTTCTCGCGCCAGTTCGAGAGCTGGTTGAGCGGCTTCAACGCCAGCATCGCGTTCTCGACCTACCAGGCCGGCAAGGTGTTCTTTATCGGCCACGGTGATCAGGGCATCAGCATCGCCGAGCGGACCTTCGCCCGCTGCATGGGCCTGGCCGCGCGCGATCAGCGCATGTACCTGGCCAGCCAGTACCAGCTGTGGCGCTTCAACAACGTGCTCGACCCGGGTCACGACTACCAGGGCTACGACCGGCTGTTCATTCCGCACCTGGGCCACACGACCGGCGACGTCGACGCGCACGACATCGGCATCGACGGCCACGGCGAGCCGGTGTTCGTCAACACGCTGTTCAGCTGCCTGGCCCGGCCCTCGGTGACCAGCAACTTCGAGGTGGTCTGGAAACCGCCGTTCATCTCGCGCCTGGCGCCGGAGGATCGCTGCCACCTGAACGGTCTGGCGATGTTCGAGGGCGAGCCGGCCTGGGTGACGATGATCAGCAAGAGCGACGTGGCCGAGGGCTGGCGCGACCACCGGGCCGACGGCGGCTTGGTGATGGACGTGCGCAGTAATGAAGTCCTCTGCGAAGGGCTGTCGATGCCGCACTCGCCGCGCTGGTACCGCAAGAAGCTGTGGCTGCTGAACTCCGGCGCCGGCGAGTTCGGCACCGTGGATCTCAGGACGGGCCGCTTCGAGCCGCTGTGCTTCGTGCCGGGCTTCGCGCGCGGGCTGGCCTTCCACGGCCGCTACGCGCTGATCGGCCTGTCCAAGCCGCGCAGCGATTCCTTCCAGGGCCTGGCGCTGGACGAGCAGCTGGCCAAGCGCAACGCCGAGCCGCGCTGCGGGTTGGTCGTCGTCGACCTAGAGACCGGCGACCTGCTGCACCACATGCGGATCGAAGGCGTGGTGCAGGAACTGTTCGACGTCGCCGTCCTGCCCGGTGTCCTTCGTCCGATGCTGCTCGGCTTCAAGACCGACGAGATCAAGCAGATGGTGCGCTTCGAGGGCGGTTCGCCCCGGTAGTTGCGTAGCGCAGCGGCGATATCGCCTGGCGGTCCGCCGGGTCCGGCTCGCGCGCCGGACGCGAGTGGCGAGGTCAGCGACGCGCCCGCCGGAACGGCCGCAGCAGGTGATCGCGCAGAGTCGGCGGATCGGGATCGAGACCGGTGCGCATCGCAACGCGCCCGTCGAAGGTGCCGAACACGCGGTCCCAGACGATCGCGGTGCAGGCGTAGTTGGTTTCGCGCTCGTCGCGGTCCAGCGAGTGGTGCAGGCGATGGTGGACCGGCTGGGTGACGATCCAGCCGAGCCCGGGCGTGTCCAGCGCAAGGTTGGTATGGGCCAGCGTGGCGATCGAGGCGATCAGCAATGTGGCACCGGCGACGGCCTGCATCTCGACACCGAAGACCGCGGCGGCCAGCGCCATCGGGGCGGCGAGGAAGAACAGCTCCAGCGGGTGGGTCAGCACCGCGTGGTGGGCATTCAGGCCGTGGAAGGAATGGTGCACGCCGTGGCCGCTGATTCGCCACAGCCAGCCCCAGCGATGGACCGCACGGTGCATCCAGTAGTTGATCCCGTCGGCCAGCAGGTACAGCAGCACCGCCTGCAGACTCCAGTGCAGCGAGTTCGGCCACAGGGCGCCCGGTCCGGATGCGGCGACCGGCGCGAACACCGGGCGCAGCGCGTCCTCGTAGACCGCGCCCAGCGTGCCCAGCGCGATCGTGAGCACGATCCCGGTGGCAATCAGTACCGCGCGCTTCGCCAGCGTCGGGCGCTCGGTCGGCCGGTCGGGCACGAGGTGTTCGAGCGTCGCCAGCACCCCGACCAGCGCCAGCCAGGCCAGTCCCACCGCTTCGCCGCTGCTGCCGAGTGCGAGCCACAGCACGACCGTACCGGTCAGCAGCAAGGGCTGGCCGAGCGCGCGGAAGACGCTGCAGGTGAATCCGTTCATCGAATCGGGGCAAGGGTGGATTGCTGGATTCTACCGGAGCGGCTCGTCGACGCTTCGGTTCACGTCGGCGACTCCGATCTGCGTGCGCACCCAGTCCAGCCAGCCGTTCCAGCGGCCGTCGGCACGCGCTCGGTCAAGCACCGCTCGCGCCTCGTCGGGCCGGTCGAGCTGGTCCAGCGCCAGGGCGAGGTGGCCGATCGCGTCGCTGTGGCCCCAGCGCGGCTGCCAGTCCGGCGCCGGGTCCTCCCGGTCGAGATGTTCCAGCGCGCGCCGCAGCTGGCGTTCGGCCCGCTCTGGGCTGCCGCCCCACTGGACCGGCGTCCAGACATCCTGCACACCGGCGAGGATCAGGACGCGCGGGTTGTCCGGCGCGGTCAGCAGCGACTCGTCGCGCAGCATCGCGGCCCGCTGTCCGTGCTGCATGCTGGCAGCCGGGCCGGTGCCGGCCAGGCCCGAATGGCAGACGCCGAGCAGCGCCTGGCTTTCGGCGCGCAGCGGGCCGTCACCGGACGAGGCATCCACGGCCGCCCGGGCGTGCCGGATGCAGGTCTCCAGGGCCGGAGCCGGGGAGCCGGCGTCATCGGCCAGGAACCCGATGCGGTAGTGGAGGTAGGCGGACCAGTAATCGGTCCAGCCGGCCGGCGCCTCGTCCAGCGTCTCGAGCGAAGCGGCGAGGTCGTGCAGCCGCGCGGGATCGCCGGCAGCGACGGCTTCGGCGGCGTCGCCGCGAAAGCCGGTCCATTCAGCGGGTCCGGCCGCACCGGACGGCCGGGCAAGGGCAAGGCCGAGGACCACAAGGAGAACTCGAAACGGGGTCATGGTCGAAGCTCCATTGGGTGATGCAATCAGCCTCTCGCGAACTCCGGCATCGGACCAGTGACGACAGGCAGTCGTCCGGAGTGACAGGCGTCACTGTTTCGTGACACCGGACCGGGCTATATTCGAGGCCGAGCTACGAGGAGTCACGACCCGATGGCCGAGTCCGACCCGCTGATCGATCGTCTGAAAATCTCAGATGATCAGCGCCATGCCGACAGCGGGCGGGCGGTCTGGCCGTGGCTGGCCGGTGCGGCCGTGGTCGCGGTGCTGGCGGTGGCCGGCTGGCGGCTGCTGGCCGGGCCGGGCGCGATCGAGGTCGAGATCGTCCAGCCGGTGCGCGAATCGACGGGCGCGCGATCGAACGCCGCCAGCGTGCTCGACGCATCGGGCTACGTCGTTGCCCGGCGCCAGGCCACGGTTGCCGCGGAAGTCACCGGCAAGCTGTCCGAAGTGCTGATCGAGGAAGGCATGCGGGTCGAGCAGGGCCAGGTGCTGGCCCGGATGGACGATGCCACCGAGCGCGCCCAGCTGGCCCTGACCGAGGCGCGGCTGCGCGCGGCGCAGACGGCGCTGGAGGAGATCCGCGTCGAGCTCGAGGACGCCCGGCGCACGCTCGAGCGCCAGCGCGAGCTGCGCGACCGCGAATTGGCCAGCCAGTCCGACCTGGACCAGGCCGAAACGCAGGTCCGCGCGTTGGAGGCGCGCCTGGCGAATGGACGCGAGCAGATCGAGGTCGCGCGCAGCGAAATGGCGCTGCAGGCCCAGCTGCTCGAAGAGTTGACCGTCCGCGCGCCTTTTTCCGGAGTGGTCGTCGCCCGCGCCGCCCAGGCCGGTGAGATGGTGTCGCCGATCTCCGCCGGCGGCGGCTTCACCCGGACCGGCATCGGCACCATCGTCGACATGGACTCGCTGGAGATCGAGGTCGACGTCAACGAGAGCTACATCGACCGGGTCCGGGCGGGTCAGCGCGTGACTGCGATTCTCGACGCCTACCCCGACTGGTCGATTCCGGCCGAAGTGAATACTGTCGTGCCGGCCGCCGATCGCCAGAAGGCCACGGTGCGGGTCCGAGTGGCCATCCTCGAGCGCGATCCGCGCATCCTGCCCGAGATGGGCATCAGCGTTCGCTTTCTCGACGAGGACGCGGAGATGCCGGCCGAGACCGAGGCCTCGCCGGCGCTGACCGTGCCGACCTCGGCGGTGTTCGATGACGAAACCCGCCGCTACGTCTGGCGGGTCGAGGACGGCCGACTGGAGCGCCGCGCCGTACGCACCGGCGCGCAACGCGGCGATCGAGTCGTGATCCTGGCCGGGCTGACCGAGCGCGATCGGATCGTCGAGACCGCCGGAGGCAATGCGCTGGCCGAGGGCGTTGCCGTGCGCGAGGCCGGCTGAATTCAGGAGGAACCCAGCACATGAGCGAAGTGATCGTCGACATCGAGCAGGTCGTCAAGACCTTCCAGAAGGGCCGCGAGAAGGTCGAGGTGCTGCACGGCCTCGATCTGCAGATCCAACAAGGCGAGTTCTGCGCGCTGATGGGGCCGTCCGGTTCGGGCAAGACCACGCTGCTGAACCTGATCGGCGGGCTGGACCAGCCGACCTCGGGCCGGATCGGGGTCAACGGCCGGCAGATCGAACGGCTCGGCTCGCGAGAGCTGGCCCGCTGGCGGGCCGGCCACGTCGGGTTCATCTTCCAGTTCTACAACCTGATGCCGATGCTCAGCGCGCGGCGCAACGTCGAGTTGCCGCTGTTGCTGAAGAAGATGTCGGGCAAGGAGCGGCGCGAGCGTGCGATGACCGCGCTGGAGATCGTCGGGCTATCCGATCGCGCCGGCCACCTGCCGCGTGAGCTCTCCGGCGGCCAGGAGCAGCGCGTGGCGATCGCTCGTGCGATCGTTTCCGATCCGGACCTGCTGTTGGCCGACGAACCGACCGGCGACCTGGACCGCGCCACCGCAGACGACATCCTCGATCTGCTGAACACGCTCAACGAGCGGCACGGCAAGACTATCCTGATGGTCACCCACGACCCCGCTGCGGCCGACCGGGCCGGCCGACAGGTGCACATGGACAAGGGCACGCTCGCGGAGGCCGCCTGATGGGGATGCTGTTACTGGTCGGCAAGAACCTGACCCGGACCAGGCTGCGGACGCTGTTCACGCTCGCCTCGGTGATCATCGCGTTCATGCTGTTCGCGCTGCTCGGCGGTCTGAACCGGGCCTTTTCTGCAGGCGTCGAGCTGGCCGGCGCCGACCGGCTGGTGACGCTGCACCGCGTGTCGTTCATCCAGCCGCTGCCGCTGAGCTATGTGCAGCGGATCCGCCAGATCGATGGCGTGGTCGAGGCCACTCACCAGACCTGGTTCGGCGCCTACTTCCAGGACCCGCGCTCGCAGTTCGGCCTGTTTCCGACGGAGGTCGAGGAACTTCGCCGCATCTACCCGGAATTTCAGGTTTCCGACGACCAGTGGCAGGCGATGCGCGACAACCAGATCGGGCTGATGGTCGGCCGAGCGATGGCCGAGTCCTTCGGCTGGGAGGTCGGCGACTCGGTGCCGCTGTTTTCGAGCATCTTTCCGCGGCAGAACGGCGACTTCTCCTGGCCGTTCGTCGTCGAGGCGATCTTCACAGGCTCGGGCACCGAGGCCGACGAACAACAGGCCTACATGCACTATGACTATTTCAACGAGTCGCGCCAGTTCGGCCGTGACACAGTGGGCTGGGTGATCACGCAGATCGACGATCCCGCGCAGGCCGACGCCGTCGCCCAGGCCATCGACCGACGCTTCGCCAATTCGCCGACCGAGACCAAGACCTCGACCGAGGCCGGCTTCGCGGCCGGCTTCGCCAACCAGTTCGGCAACATCGGGCTGATCGTCCAGCTGATCATGGGCTGCGTGTTCTTCACGCTTCTGCTGATCACCGGCAACACGATGGCCCAGGCCGTGCGCGAGCGGACCGGTGAGCTTGCGGTGCTCAAGACGATCGGCTTCAGCGACCGTCGCATCCTGCTGATGATCCTGACCGAAAGTCTGGTCGTTGCGGTGGTCGGGGGCGCGATCGGGCTGGCGCTGGGCTCGCTGGCCGTGCAGGGCGCGGCCGATGCCATGGCCCAGTTCTTTCCCGGACTCGCGCCCAGCGTCGGTGCGCTGGGCTGGGGGCTGGCGCTGGCCGTGGCCCTGGGCCTGGTGACCGGCGCGCTGCCGGCGTGGCAGGCGGCAAGGCTGAAGGTGGTCGACGCGATGGGACGGACCTGACGGTGCGCCAGGCCCTTGCCATCACCGGCGCCAGCCTGCGCGCGATTCCCGGCCGGCTCGGACCGTCGCTGGTGGCGATCGTCGGCGTGGCCGGCGTGGTCGCCGTGCTGGTAGCCGTTCTCTCGATGGCGCGCGGCTTCGAGAGATCGCTGGAAGGCGGTGCGTCGCCGGACAATGTGGTCGTGATGCGTTCCGGCGCCGGCTCGGAGCTGGAATCCGGGCTCGACGGCGAGCAGGTGAGGTTGATCGAGCAGGCGCCGCAGCTTGAGCGGGTCTCGCCCGAGGTCTACGTGATCATCGACCTGACCAAGGCGTCGGCCGGCACCTCGGCGAACGTGCCGCTGCGTGGCGTCGCGATCGACGCGGCTGTGATCCGCACGGACCTCGAGCTGGTCGAGGGACGGATGTTCGAACCCGGCCGGCGGGAGTTGATCGTCGGCGACGGCGCGGCCGGCCAGTTCGTCGGGCTGGAGGTCGGCAATACCCTGGAATTCGGCACCGAGCGCTGGGACGTGGTCGGGCGGTTCACCGGCGGCGGCGCGGCCAGCTCGGAGCTGTGGACCGACAGCGCGGTGCTGCAGGGGGCATATCGACGCGGCAACAATTATTCATCGGTCTATGGCCGGCTGGTCGATGCCGACGCGTTCGGCGCGTTTCGCGACACGCTGACCGCCGACCCGCGGCTGTCAGTGACCGTCCAGCGCGAGACCGAGTACCTGGCCGAACAGTCGCAGGCGCTGTCGACCTTCATCCGGGTGGCCGGCTACGGCATTGCGATCCTGATGGCGCTGGGTGCCCTGTTCGGCGCGCTGAACACGATGTACAACGTCGTCGCCCAGCGCGCTCGCGAGATCGGCACCTTGCGCGCCCTCGGGTTCTCGCCCGGGGCGGTCGTGGTCTCGGTGCTGGTCGAAGCGATGCTGCTGGCGCTGATCGGCGGGGTTCTGGGGGCCGGCCTGGCCTGGCTGCTGTTCAACGGAATGACGGTCTCGACGCTGAACTTCGCCAGCTTCACCCAGGTGGTGTTCGACTTTGCGGTCACGCCGGAACTGCTGGTCCAGGGCGTGCTGCTGGCGCTGGGCATCGGCCTGGTCGGCGGTCTGGCGCCGGCGGTCCGGGCAGCCCGCATGCCGATCGTCGGCGCGCTGCGGGACTGAGCGGGCGTCCGGCGGCTCAGCCGCCGCGCTCGCGCTTCAGGCGCTCCTTGGTTCTGCGGCCCTTCTTCTCCAGCATCGGGCGCAGCGCGCGGCCGACGCGCGGGAACAGGTACGAGATGGTTGTCAGGTAGCCGCTGAGCCGCGGCATCGGCTGGTCGAGGACGCCGTTGTCGACCAGCCCGACGATTGCCTCGGCCACCTGCTCGGCGGTCACGATCGGCTGCGAGAAGGTCAGGTCGGTGACCCGGTCGATGTCGTCCATGATGAAGCCGGTGTCGATCGGGCCCGGAGACACCGACGCGATCTTGATGCCCGCTGTGTCCGGCGATCCGCGCAGCTCTTCGAACAAGGCCAGGCCGAACGCGCGCAGGCCGAACTTGGTCGCCGAGTAGGTCGCCGAGCCCGGCACCGGCGTGCGGCCAGCCAGCGAGGCGACGTTGATCACCGCCGGCCGCCGGGCGCGGCGCAGGTAGGGCAGCGCCAGTCGGGTGGCCATCACCGGCGCCTTCAGGTTGACGTCGATCATTCGGCCCAGCTCGTCGGCATCGACCGTCTCGACCGGTCCGCGGGCGTGGTAGCCGGCGTTGTTGACCAGCACGTCGACCGAGCCGAAGCGCTGCTCGGCGTCGGCCAGCAGCGCGGCGAACGCATCGAGATCGGTAACGTCCAGCGGCGCGACGCGCACCCGTTCGCCGAGGTCGAGTTCGGCCTCCAGCGCCCGCAGCTTGTCCTCGCCGCGCGCGATCAGCACCAGGTTGGCGCCGCGCGCGGCGAAGGCGCGCGCGGTCGCGGCGCCGACGCCCATCGAGGCGCCGGTGATCAGAGCGGTGACGTCGTTGAACGAAGCGGTCATCTACAGTCTCCGGAAGGGCGGTGGCGGTTCGCGACTATACCCAAGCGAGCCGGTTCATCGGGTTCATGCACTTTCGTTCAATCGGAACACCGTGTCGGTGGCCAGGTCGAACGCCCGGGCGATTTTCAGCGCGACTTCCAGCGATGGGGCGTAGCGCCCGGTCTCGATCGCGTTGATGGTCTGGCGCGAGACGCCGACGGCCTCGGCCAGCGCCTGCTGCGTCATGTCCGCGTCCCGGCGCAGCTCGCGGACCCGGTTGACGATGCTGGCCGGCATCAGGCCCCCCGGCGGTAGAACCGGACCGTCAGCGCGAGTTCGGTGACCGTCGATAGCCAGATCGCGGCGATCAGTGCGATGGAGATCAGTGCCGGCGAGGTGGCTACCGTGTTGTCGGATCCGCCTCCGAACATGCCGCCGACGACGATCTGGACCACCACGATCATCACGGCCACGCCGAGCACGTTGCCCGAGATATGGCCCGCTCGCCACCGAATCAGCCGATCGCGTTCGTCGTCGTTCTCCGGTTTTCTGAGCGTGGCGATGAGGATGTGGTAGGCCGTCAGCACGATCACAAGAAGCACTGTGAACCCCACGCCGAGGCCGAACACGGCGGGCAGATCCAGTGAATCGGCCCGCCACAGGTTGACGACCGAGGAGAAGTACAGCATGCCGAGCACCAGCAGGGCGACCAGCGTGCCCCAGGCGCTCTTTTCGTTGAAGTTCAGGTCGTTCATGACGGATTCCTGTCCGTTCGCACAAGCCTTATTGTAAAGCAAGCTTTACTTTATGTAAAGTAGGTTTTACATATTCGCCCGAAATGCTTCGTTCAGCGATCTCGTCACCCCCGTGGCCGATCGGCCCAGCCGATGGATCCGGCCTTGCGGCGCGATGGTTCCGACGTTGGCGGACGCCCCACCGAGAGAGTGGAACTGCTATACTTCTTTGGCTCTGGAGCGCGCACACCGTCGTGTGTGTCGAGTTCGAAATGCACGCGGCGCAATGAGCGACAGGGAATACCAGGGACGTGGCTACCGAATCCGGCCAGCCGGACCATCGCCAGATCGAGGAAACGCAGGCCGGGTTTGCCCGGATGGCGGTCTGGTTGTTGCGCACGCAGGCCGTGCTCGTGGTCGTCGGCGCCCTGGTTGCGGTGGTGCTTTCGGGCACGGCAGCGGGTGTGGCATTCCTCGCCGGCGGCGGGATCGGAATCCTGCTGACAGCGATCGCTGCGCTGCGCACCGGGGTGGTCTCCGCGGAAGCGGGGGTCGCGACGATGGTTGCGGCGTTCTACCGCGCGATGGCCATGAAGCTGGTCATCGCAGTGGTACTGTTCGCGGCCGTCGCGTACTGGTTCGCCGAGTACTTCGGCCCAGTGCTCATCGGGTATGTCGTCACGGTCGTGGCGTACTGGCTGGCCATGTGGCGACTGGGTCGCAGCGGGCCGGAAACGAATCCGCAGGACGATTAGAAGCAAGGGACCTGGAACTGAATCATGGCTAGCGGCACTCCGTCACCGAGCGAATACGTCAAGCATCACATCACGAACCTGAGCTACGGCGAGGGCTTGTGGACGATCCACGCCGACACCCTGGTCGTCTCGATCGCGCTCGGGCTCTTCTTCCTGTTCTTCTTCATTCTGGCCGCGCGCCGCGCCACGGCCGGCGTGCCGGGCAAGCTCCAGAATTTCGTCGAGATGCTCGTCGATTTCGTCGACAACTCCGTCAAGGACAGTTTCCACGGGCCGCGTCAGTTCGTCGCGCCGCTGGCGCTGACGATCTTCGTCTGGGTCTTCCTGTGGAATCTCATGGACATCATTCCGGTCGACTATCTGCCGCTGCTGTCCTACAAGCTGTTCGGCCTCGAGTACACCCGCGTCGTGCCCTCGGCCGACATCAATGGCCCGTTCGGCCTGTCGATCGTCGTGTTCGCGCTGATCCTGATCTACTCGGTCAAGGGCAAGGGCTGGGGTGGCTATGCGAAGGAACTGCTGTTCCACCCGTTCGGCAAGAACCCGATCCTGTGGCCGGCGAACCTGCTGCTGAACGTGGTCGAGCTGATCGCCAAGCCCGTTTCGCTTGCGCTGCGTCTGTTCGGCAACCTGTATGCGGCGGAAATGATCTTCATCCTGATCGCGCTGCTGCCCTGGTGGATCCAGTTCATGCCCGGTGGCGCGTGGGCCGCGTTCCATATCCTGGTCATCCCGCTGCAGGCCTTCATTTTCATGACGCTGACGATCGTGTATCTGTCGCTGGCGTATGAAGAACACTGAGTTCGATCTCATCAACCGCTACACCTTCAAGCACAACACCGTCAGGAGACACTAAGTGGAAACCATTGCTCTGATCCAGGCCAACACCGCCATCGCTGTCGGCCTCATCTTCGCTTTCGCAGCCCTGGGTACCGGAATCGGCTTCGGCCTTCTGGGCGGCAAGTTCCTCGAAGGCGCCAGCCGCCAGCCCGAACTGGCCGGCATGCTGCAGGTCCGGATGTTCATCATCGCCGGCCTGCTCGATGCGCTGTCGATCATCGGCGTGGCCTTCGCTGCCCTGCTGCTGTTCGCCAACCCGCTGCTGGCTGCCGTTACCGGCGGTTGATGCGGCGAGCGTCACCGATCCAAAACCATCTGATCTCTAGGTTTCAGCTATGGACTTGAGTCTAGGCACCATCATCGGACAGGCCGGCACGTTCCTGGTCTTCATCCTGGTCACCATGAAATTCGTCTGGCCGCCGCTGACCCGGGCAATGGAAGAACGCCGGCAGAAGATCGCCGAGGGTCTTGCGCAGTCCGACGAGGCCGAAAAGGCGTTGGAGAAAGCCCAGGCCGAAGCCGAGCAGGTCATTCGCGAGGCGCGCGCCCGGTCCAGCGAGATCATCGACCAGGCCGGCAAGCGCGGCAACGAGCTCGTCGAGCAGGCCAAGCAGGACGCCATCGCCGAGCGCGACCGCCAGGTGGCCGCCGCCGAGGCCGAGATCAAGCTGGCCACGAACCAGGCCCGTGAAGCGCTGCGCGAGAAGCTCGCCGAGCTGACCGTCACCGGGGCCTCGCGCGTACTCCAGCAGGAGCTCGATGCCGGTCGGCACAAGGCCATGCTGGACAAGCTGGCCGAGGAGCTCTGACCCGCCATGCTCGCCGAAACCACGCTTGCCCGCCCCTACGCCCGCGCGGCGTTCGAGCTGGCCGACAAGTCCGGTACGGCCGATCACTGGAGCCGGGCACTGGGCCTGGCGGCGCAGGTCGCCGCTGATCCCGAGGCCGCCGCCCTGATCGGACATCCGCGCGTCGATGCCGAGCGACTGCTTTCGCTGTTCGGCGATGTCCTCGGCGAGCACATGGACGGGCCCGTGCGCGGCTTCCTGGACGTGCTGATGCACTATCGAAGGCTGCCGTTGCTGCCGGAAATCGCGGCGCAGTACGAGACGCTGCGAAGGGCCAGCGAGGACCGGATCAAGGTCCGTGTGACCTCGGCGGTCGAGTTGGACGAGACGCAGCGCCAGAAGCTGGCCGATCGGCTCAAGCAGCGTTTTGGCAGTGACGTCGACATGGAAACCGAGGTCGACGCCGACCTGATCGGCGGCTTGATCGTGCGCGCTGGCGACAAGGTCATCGATGCGAGCGTGCGCGGCCGACTGCAGCAGCTCGGCCGCCAGCTGGTGCGCTGAGCGGACGAGCCGACAACCCGCGGTATTTCACCGAATCTGAACGAGTAAACAAGCTATGCAGCAGACTCTCAACCCGACCGAAATCAGCGAACTGATCCGCAAGCGCGTCGAACAGTTCGACGTGGTCAGCGAGGCCCGGAACGAGGGCACCATCGTCAGTGTGTCCGACGGCATCTGCCGGATCCACGGCCTGGCCGACGCCATGCAGGGCGAAATGATCGAGTTCCCCGGCGACACCTACGGGCTGGCGCTGAACCTGGAGCGGGACTCGGTGGGTGTCGTGGTCATCGGCGCCTATGAGCACCTGCGCGAGGGCGATACCGCTCGTTGCACCGGCAAGATCCTGCAGGTTCCGGTCGGCGAAGGGCTGCTCGGCCGCGTCGTCGACGCGCTCGGAACGCCGATCGACGGCGCCGGCCCGATCGAGGCCGCCGGCAGCGAACCGATCGAGAAGATCGCGCCGGGCGTCATCACCCGTCAGTCGGTCGATCAGCCGGTCCAGACCGGCCTGAAGTCGATCGACGCGATGGTCCCGGTCGGGCGTGGCCAGCGTGAGCTGATCATCGGTGACCGTCAGACCGGCAAGACCGCGGTTGCGATCGATGCGATCATCAATCAGAAGGGCACCGGCATCAAGTGCATCTACGTCGCCGTCGGTCAGAAGACTTCGTCGGTGGCCAATGTCGTGGCCAAGCTTGAAGAACACGGCGCCATGGATCACACCATCGTGGTGGCCGCCAACGCTGCCGATTCGGCCGCGATGCAGTACATCGCGCCGTATGCCGGCTGCGCCATGGGCGAATATTTCCGCGACCGCGGTGAAGACGCGCTGATCGTCTACGACGACCTGTCCAAGCAGGCTGTCGCCTATCGCCAGGTCTCGCTGCTGCTGAAGCGTCCGCCGGGTCGAGAGGCCTTCCCGGGCGACGTGTTCTACCTTCACTCCCGGCTGCTCGAGCGCGCTGCTCGAGTCAACGCCGACTACGTCGAGAAGATGACCAACGGCGAGGTCAAGGGCAAGACCGGGTCGCTGACCGCCCTGCCGATCATCGAAACCCAGGCCGGCGATGTCTCGGCGTTCGTTCCGACCAACGTGATCTCGATCACCGACGGTCAGATCTTCCTCGAGACCGACCTGTTCAACGCGGGCATCCGTCCGGCCATCAACGCCGGCCTGTCGGTCTCGCGAGTCGGTGGCGCGGCGCAGACCAAGATCATCAAGAAGCTCGGCGGCGGCGTCCGCCTGGCCCTCGCCCAGTATCGCGAGCTGGCTGCGTTCTCGCAGTTCGCTTCCGACCTCGACGAGGCGACCCGGAAACAGCTCGAGCGCGGTCAGCGCATTACCGAACTGATGAAGCAGGCCCAGTACTCGCCGCTGTCGGTCTCCGAGATGGCCGTTTCGCTGTTCGCTGGCAACGAGGGATACCTCGACGACCTGCCGTTGAACCAGGTAGTGCCGTTCGAGAATGCCCTGCGCGATTTCATGAACAACTCGCACGGCGAGTTGATGAAGAAGATCGACGAGACCGGCGACTGGAACGACGACCTGGCCGCGGAAATGAAGAAGGCGCTGGACGACTTCAAGTCGACGGGTTCCTGGTGAACCCGAGCACTACCTGCCCGGTCGCTCGCGACCCCGACTCGCACCGAGTGCACTGACGAACCCGAGACCGTGGACGTGGCCTGAGCGCCCCGCCCCCCGAGGAACGATATGAGTGGATCCAAGGAAATCGTCGGCCAGATCAAGAGCGTGAAGAACACCCGCAAGGTGACGCGCGCGCTCGAGATGGTTTCGGCCTCGAAGATTCGCAAGGCGCAGGATCGCATGCAGGCGTCCCGGCCCTATGCCCGCATGGTGCGGCAGGCAGTCGGCCACCTGGCCCACGCCAACCCGGAGTACAAGCACCCGTTCACGCAGGCGCATGACCGGGTCGAGCGGGTCGGATACATCATCGTCTCCAGCGACCGCGGCCTCTGCGGCGGTCTGAACAACAACATGTTCCGGCAGCTTCTGGCGCGCTTTCGCGAGCACCAGGAAAACGGCCAGGAAGTCCGCCTGGTGCTGATCGGTCGCAAGGCCGCCCAGTTCTTCAAGCGGATCAAGGTCGATATCGCCGCAGCCACCCAGGACCTCGGCGAGCAGCCTCAGATCGAAGACCTGATCGGCGCCATCAAGATCATGCTGGACGGCTATCGCGAAGGCGAGATCGACGAGCTGCACGTTTGCTACAACCGGTTCATCAACACGATGACCCAGAGGATCACCGTCGACCAGGTGCTTCCGCTGCCGCCGACCGAAGACGAGCCGATGCTGCAGTACTGGGATTATCTGTACGAGCCGAATCCCGAAACGCTGCTCGACGATCTGCTGGTGCGCTACATCGAGTCGCTGATCTATCACGCCACGCTGGAGAACCTGGCCAGCGAACACGCCGCACGCATGGTGGCGATGAAGAGCGCTTCGGACAATGCGACCAACCTGATCGACGACCTGAACCTGGCCTACAACAAGGCTCGGCAGGCCGCGATCACGCAGGAAATTTCGGAAATCGTCAGTGGCGCGGCCGCGGTCTGATCCGCGCAGCGACTTGTGGAACAACGAATCGAAAATCGGACGGGCGTCGGGATCAACGGACGCCGGCCCACGAACCAGAAACGAGGTTGAGTGATGAGCAACGGGAAAATTGTCCAGATCATTGGCGCCGTGGTCGACGTGGAATACGCGCGCGATGAAGTTCCGCGCGTCTACGATGCGCTGATCATCCAGGAAGGCGACATCATGCTCGAGGTCCAGCAACAGCTTGGCGACGGCGTGGTCCGCACCATTGCGCTGGGCTCGACCGACGGCCTGAAGCGAGGCTTCGAAGTCGAGAACACCGGCGCACCGATCTCGGTCCCGGTCGGCAAGGAGACGCTGGGCCGCATCATGGACGTCATGGGCAACCCCATCGACGAAGCCGGGCCGATCGGCGAGCAGGAACGCATGCCGATTCACCGCGCGGCACCCACGTTCGAAGAGCAGGCCTCCAGCAACGAGCTGCTGGAAACCGGAATCAAGGTCATCGACCTGGTCTGCCCGTTCGCCAAGGGCGGCAAGGTCGGCCTGTTCGGTGGCGCTGGCGTGGGCAAGACCGTGAACATGATGGAGCTCATCCGCAACATCGCCATCGAGCACGAGGGCTACTCGGTGTTCGCCGGCGTCGGTGAGCGGACCCGCGAAGGCAACGACTTCTACCACGAGATGAAGGACTCCAACGTCCTCGACAAGGTCTCGCTGGTCTACGGTCAGATGAACGAGCCGCCGGGCAACCGGTTGCGCGTGGCGCTGACCGGCCTGACGATCGCCGAAAAATTCCGCGATGAAGGTCGCGACGTTCTGATGTTCATCGACAACATCTACCGCTACACCCTGGCCGGCACCGAGGTGTCCGCACTGCTGGGCCGTATGCCGTCGGCGGTGGGCTATCAGCCGACCCTGGCCGCCGAAATGGGCGCACTGCAGGAGCGCATCACGTCGACCAAGACCGGTTCCATCACGTCGATCCAGGCCGTCTACGTCCCGGCCGACGACCTGACCGACCCGTCACCGGCCACGACCTTCGCTCACCTCGACGCCACCGTCGTGCTTTCCCGCCAAATCGCCGAGCTAGGTATCTACCCGGCCGTGGATCCGCTGGATTCCACCTCGCGCCAGCTGGACCCGCTGGTCGTCGGACAGGAGCACTACGACGTCGCTCGCAAGGTGCAGGGCACGCTTCAGCGGTACAAGGAACTCAAGGACATCATCGCGATTCTCGGCATGGACGAACTGTCCGAGGAAGACAAGATGACCGTCGCCCGCGCCCGGAAGGTCGAGCGATTCTTCTCCCAGCCGTTCTTCGTCGCCGAAGTCTTCACCGGCTCGCCGGGTGTGTATGTGTCCCTGAAGGACACCATCCGCGGCTTCAAGGGCATCGTCGACGGCGAATACGACCACCTGCCGGAGCAGGCCTTCTACATGGTCGGCACCATCGAAGAGGCGGTGGAAAAGGGTGAGAAGATGGCCGAGAAGGCCGCCTAAGAGGCCGCGCTTCGCGAATGCTGGCTGCGTTTTCGGCCGTTCCGGAATGCTCACGTACTGATGTACGCTCCGCTTCCAGAACGACCTCAAGTCTTGCCAGCCTCCGCGAATCACGCCCTCTTCCAGTGTTCGACGGCGCGAAACCGTCCCGATCGGGAGTGACTGAACAATGGCATCAACGATTCACGTCGATATCGTCAGCGCAGAGGCGGAGATCTTTTCCGGCGACGCCAGCATGGTCGTGGTCACCGGCGAGGAAGGTGAGCTCGGCATTGCGCCGCGGCACGCCCCGCTGCTGACCCGGATCAAGCCCGGCCAGGTCCGGGTGATGCTTCCGGAGGGCGGCGAGGAGTTCTACTACGTCTCCGGCGGCATGCTCGAAGTCCAGCCTCACGTCGTGACCGTGCTGGCCGATACCGCCGCCCGGGCGCACGACCTTGACGAGGCGGCCGCACTGCGCGCCAAGGAAGAGGCCGAGCGCGCGCTTTCGGATCGCAGCGCCGACATGGAAATGGCCGAGGCCCAGGCCCGGCTGGCCGAAGCGGTCGCCCAGCTGGCCGCGCTGGAACGTTTGCGCAAGAATCTCAAGCGCTGACATCCTCTTTCGGCGCCCTGCCTCCGGCTCGGCGCCGCCTCCCTGTGCATTGCTCCGCAGCGCTGGTCTCTAAGTGGGCCATGCGGCTAATCAGGTAACGCTCAGTCGGTCACTGCGAGTTCGCATGAATTGAACTCGAAATCGAGACCTTTGTCCCATAATCGCGGATTCTGAAATCTGCTAGGCTTCTTCGACGACAAAGTAACGGGGTGACAAGATGCGATTGTTCTCGCAGGTTCTGATCGTTTCGCTCTGCTTTGTGCTTGGGGGTTGTGGCGGCGGGGAAGCACCAATCAGCAATGACCGGTTGATCGAAACATTCGAGTCCGGTCGAACAGGTATCTGGGTCAGCGGCACCGGTCCGGTGACGCAGATTCTGGGTGACGACAATATCGCCGGGGAGACCCAGCGGTTCATCGTCAAGCCGAACGACGAGATGCAGGTCGAAATCCGGCATTCGCTGGAGAACGCCGACCGGATTCCCGTCGAGCGGGGTGACGTTGTCCGATTCCAGGGATACTACGACTGGGAAGCGCGGGGCGGCATCGTTTCGCTGACCTATTTCGACACCGGCCAGCCGGGCTCCGGCGGCTGGGTCGAGCACGAAGGCACCCGCTACGACTGATGGATCGCGCCGGCGGGGCAGGTCGCCCCCGGCGCGGTTTGATTCAGTCATTGTAGTAGGCCGGCTCGGCGCCCTCGACTTCGCCGATCCGGGCGCGCTCGTGGACCCGCAGCGTAACCGGCCGCTCGAACACCAGCGGGCCGGCCACGGTGACGTCTTCGTGAATCTCGACTACCACTGGCTCCTCGTCGCCGCCACGTGGACGGCGAACGCGTAGTTCGCCGTTGACGATGCTGCCCGCCTCCAGAATCATTCCGCCGTTGACGTTCACCAGGCTGCCGACCTCGGCGCCGCGAACCAGCAACTGCCCGTTGACCGCCGAGACCGTGCCGGTGACCACCGCATCTTCGCCCAGCGTGACTCGGCCGTTGACCGTCTCGACGCTGCCGTCGATCGCCACTCGAGTTCCGATCTGGATCGCACCGTTGACGGTTTCGACCGAACCGGTCACTGCCTCCGACCCGACTTCGATCTTGCCGTTTACCGTGCTGATGTCGCCGGCCTTGCAGCGATTGGCCAACGAAACGGAACCGTTGACCGTGCTGATATCACCATCGACGATGGCGCCGGTCCTGATGTCGACCGAACCGTTGACGGTGGTGATCGAATCCGATGTCTGGCCGTCTTCGACGATCACGTCGCTGTTGATCGAGATGCAACCGGCCAGCGAGAGGGCGGCAAATAGTGCGAGAACGTGTTTCATGAGGGGACTCCCGTAGCGTGAGTGCGGCCGATGCGCGCGGCCGCGAATCCAGTGACAGATCGATCGTGTCGATCCTCGACGCGGACCGAGCCGCTCAGGCGACGGTTTTCCGCAGGTCGAACAGTCTGTGGCGTTCTCCGTCGCCACGCCACTACCAGAGGTCACGCGTACGATCCGTAACTTTCAACCCGTGGGGCTCGAATGCCCCGGCAGCAGCCAGTCCAGCGCGGCCGGCCCGGCGGCGTCCAGCGCCTGGAAATCGAACAGTTCGGTATCGCACAGCTGCGACGGCGCGACATTGGTCAGAGCCTTGAAGATGGTCTCGGTACGGCCGGGCTGCCGCCGGTCCCATTCAGCCAGCATCTGCTTGATGACCTGGCGCTGGAGGTTCGGTTGCGACCCGCACAGCGTGCAGGGGATGATCGGGTACTCGCGCAGTTCGGCCAGCTTGCCGATGTCCGATTCGCGGCAATAGGCCAACGGGCGGATGACGATATTCGCGCCGTCGTCGCTCTTCAGCTTCGGCGGCATGGCCTTCAACGATCCCCCGTACAGCAGGTTGAGGAAGAAGGTCTCGACGATGTCGTCCATGTGGTGGCCGAGCGCGATCCTGGTGAAACCGTTTTCCTTCGCATAGGTATACAGGTTGCCCCGACGCAGCCGCGAACACAGCCCGCAGGTGGTCTTGCCCTCCGGAATCACGGACTTGACGACCGAGTAGGTGTCGCGTTCGAGTACATCGAACGGAACCCCGAGCCCGGCCAGGTAGTCGGGCAGCACGTGCGCGGGAAACCCCGGCTGTTTCTGGTCGAGATTGAATGCGAACAGCTCGAAATCGACCGGGGCGCGGCGCTGGAGACTGAGCAGCAGGTCGAGCATGACGTAGCTGTCCTTGCCGCCGGACAGGCAGACCATCACCCGGTCGCCGTCGCGGATCATGCCGAAATCGCCGATGGCCTTGCCGGCGTTCTTGCGCAGACGCTTGAACAGCTTGTCCGCGTTGTATTTCCGAGGCCTGCCGGCGGCCGCTGCAGCGGCCGCAGCTCGGGAACCGCTGTCCATTACTCACTCCGCGAGATCGAGGTTGCTGACGGCATCTAGTGTACCCCGCCACTGATCCTGCAACATTCAGCGAGACGGAAAGCGCTTGGCTGCAAGGCAGGGCTCGCCGGGAATGCGGATTGCCTTGCCAGGAGCCCTGACGCCGCAGATGAGCGCGCTTGTCATCACAACTTGTCATCACAACTTGTCATCACAACTTGTCATCACAATCGGACTCGCCCTTCGGGAGTGCGTCCGAGTCGACATTGCGGCGTTCCGATCCTTGTAAAGGGCATGCCATTCACTGCGGATCGCGCCTTGCACTGTCGACTCGGACGCACTCTGAATGGCACAGGATCAGTGTCGGGATAGACTAGGACACCCGCTCCGGGGTTTCGGGCGGCCGGGTTGCTGCGCTAGACTGGCGGACCGGAGCCGTTCCGGGTTCGTGCGGAACCGCCTGATGACCGAAACGCCGTCCGATATCGCCGAAATCGTCGCCGAACTCAGGGTCCAGCACCGTGATCTCGACGATGCGATCCACCGACTCGCCGATTCGCCGGCGCCCGACCAGCTTCAGCTGACGCGCTTGAAGAAACGCAAGCTCCGGCTGAAGGACCAGATCGCTTACTGGGAATCGAAGCTGATCCCCGATCTGGACGCCTGATTCACTCCGCTCAGGCACCCTCCGGAGGAGGAAGGATCGGCTCCGAGGTCACATTGACGAAGGGGCGGAGAGCCCCCATACTGTACCGTATGGAAGCAATCAGAAGCCTCAATACGCACGAGATCCGGCGCCGCCAGATCTGGACCGATGACGGCGTCCGGCTGGACGTCCGTTACCTCGGTCACGACCGTGCACCGTGCGTGCTTCTGGCCCATGGGTTCGGCCAGACCCAGCACGCCTGGGAAACCACCGCACGCTACCTTGCCGCCAGCGGCTGGCAGGCGGTCAGCTACGATGCCCGCGGCCACGGCAACTCCGATCGCGCGCCGCACAATCGCTACGACTTCGAAATGTTCGTCGAGGACTTCCGCCGGGTCTGCTCGTCGCTGCCGCACCCGCCGCTGCTGGTCGGTGCCTCGATGGGCGGTCTGACCGCGCTGCTGGCCCACTCGGAAAAGCCCATTGCCGATCTTCGTGCGCTGGTGCTGGTCGACATAGCCCCGCGCTGGGACGACAAGGGCGTCGAGGCGATGCTGGCCTTCATGCGCCAGCATCCCAAGGGTTTCGAGTCACTCGACGAAGCCCGCCAGGCAGTGAAGAACTTCCTGCCGCATCGCCGCGCAGCGGCCACCGGCGAAGGTCTGCGTCGCAACCTCCGCGAAGGCAAGGACGGGCGCTGGTACTGGCACTGGGATCCCGCGATGCTGGCGCTGGCCGAAAAGAGCCGGAACCTGCAGAGCCGACTGAAATCCGCCAGCCGCAAGCTCAAGAAGCCGACGCTGCTGGTCTCGGGCGGCAAGAGCGAACTGATCTCCGACGAACACGTCGAAGAATTCATCAAACTGGCGCCTCACGCCGAACATGTCGAGGTGCCTGACGCCGCCCACATGGTCGCCGGCGACGTCAACGACCGCTTTCTTCAGGCCGTCATCCCGTTCCTGAAGAAACACACCGGCGAAGGAGTCGCGAAATGATGATGCTGCTGCTGTTCCTGTTGGCGCTGGTCGTGGTGACCGTGTCCTGCAGTTTCCTGAAGACCTCGCTGATGGTGTGGACCGGTGCATTTGCTGCCACGCTACTGGTCTTTACCTTGGCCGGCGAGCCGGGCTGGATTTCGCTGACGCTGTTCTGGCTGCTGTTCGCCGCCGTCGCGATTCCGTTGAACCATCGGCCGTGGCGCCGCGCCTTCATCACCCAGCCGGTGCTGAAAACCTTCCGCAAGATGGTCCCGCAGATCTCAGAAACCGAACAGGTCGCGCTCGACGCCGGTACGGTCGGATTCGAGGGCGAGCTGTTCACCGGGCGCCCGAACTGGCGCAAGCTGATCGATCAGCCCCTGCCCGAGCTCAACATGGAAGAACAGGCCTTCCTCGATGGACCGGTCGAGGAACTGTGCGACATGATCGACGAATGGGAATTCACCCACTATCGAGCCGACCTGTCGCCCGAAGCCTGGGAGCACCTGAAGAAGAACAAGTTCTTCGGCATGATCATTCCCAAGGAATACGGCGGACTCGGGTTTTCCGCGATCGCCCACCGCGCCGTGCTCGAGAAGGTCGGCGGCATGAGCGCGACTGCCGGCTCCGTGGTCGCCGTGCCCAACTCGCTCGGCCCGGCTGAGCTGCTGCTGCACTACGGTACCGACGAGCAGAAGGATCACTACCTGCCGCGCCTGGCCAGCGGCGAAGAGATTCCCTGCTTCGGCCTGACCTCGACCGTGGCCGGCTCCGATGCCACCTCGATCGCCGATTACGGCGTGGTCTGCGAAGGTGAGTGGGAAGGCAAGAAGACCCTGGGCATCAAGCTGAACTTCGAAAAGCGCTACATCACGCTGGCGCCGGTCGCGACCGTCGTCGGCCTGGCGTTCCGGCTCTATGATCCCGACGGCCTGATCGGCGATACCGAAGACATCGGCATTTCGGTCGCCCTGCTGCCGCGTTCGACGCCGGGCCTGGACATCGGCCGCCGCCACTTCCCGCTGAACAACCCGTTCCCGAACGGACCGTTGCGGGGCAAGGACGTGTTCGTGCCGCTGGATTTCCTGCTCGGTGGCCAGAAATATGCCGGTCAGGGCTGGAAGATGCTGATCGAATCGCTGTCCGTCGGCCGCGCGATCTCGCTGCCGTCGTCGACCACCGGCGGTGCCAAGCTGGCCTGCCTGGCGACCGGCGCATACGCCCGCATCCGCAAGCAGTTCAACCTGCCGATCGGTCGCTTCGAGGGCGTCGAGGAAGCGCTGGCCCGGATCGCGTCGTATACCTACGCCACCAGCGCGCTCTCGCGCCAGACCGCCTCGGCGGTGGATGCCGGCGAAAAGCCGGCGGTGCCCGGTGCCATCGGCAAGTACCACGCCACGGAACTCTCGCGCGAAGTCCTCAAGGACGCGATGGACATCCACGGTGGAAAGGGCATCATTCTCGGCCCTAGAAACTACCTGGGCCGCGGCTGGCAGGGTGCCCCGATCTGGATCACGGTCGAGGGCGCCAACATCCTGACGCGTTCGATGATGATTTTCGGCCAGGGCGCGATTCGTTGCCACCCGTACGTGCTGCAGGAACTCGAGGCGCTGTCCATCGAAGACGAGGACGAGCAGCTCGAGGAATTCGACCGGTTGCTGTTCAGCCACATCGGCCACAGCATGTCCTGCGCGTCCCGCTCGTTCGTGCTGGGCATGAGCATGGCGCGCTTTGCGGCCGTCCCCGGCGATCGGCAGACCCGCAAGTACTATCGCAAGCTCAGCCGCTACGCCGCGTCGTTCGCGTTGATGGCCGATGTCGCGATGCTGACCTACGGCGGCAAGCTGAAGATGAAGGAGAAGATCTCCGGCCGTCTGGGCGATGCGCTGAGCTGGCTGTACATCTCGGCCTCCATGCTGCGTCGTTTCGAATACGAAGGCCGTCCGGCGGCCGATCAGCCGATCATGTCCTGGGCCTTCCACGATGCGATCTACCGCATTCAGGAAGCGCTGAAGGGTGTGATCGACAATTATCCGGTCGCCTTCGTCCGTCCGATCCTGCGTCGCATCGTGTTCCCGCTCGGCGCGAACGAGCGTCGGCCGAACGACCGCCTGGGCCACAAGGTTGCGGCGCTGATGCTGTCGCCCTCGGAAACCCGTGAGCGGCTGACCCGCGGCTGCTACACCAAGGACCGGGACGGCTGGGTCATCGGCAACATGGAAGCCCTGCTGCCCGACGTGATCGCCGCCGAGCCGCTGGAACGCCGCATGCTCAAGGCGCTTCGCGCCGAAAAGATCTCCGGCTACACGTTCGAGGAGCAGCTCGACTCCGCCGTCGAGGCCAAGGTCCTGTCGGCCGACGAGAAGAAATTCCTCGAAGGCGTGCGCGAACGCGTCCTCGAGATCGTCGCCGTCGACGACTTCGACCTGCGCGAACTGCAGGCCGGCCTGTCTGACAAGGGCGAGGCCATCCGCGACGCGGCGTAATCGGCGACGTGGCCGGGATCGAGCGGGACGGCTGATTCTCCAGAGCATGTGCGCGAAGGCGCAAGGGGAACAGCAAGAACGCAAGGCAGGCCTTCTATGAATGCAAGGCCCCCGGAGTGCTCCGGGGGCTTTTCTCGTTCGGGCGGCGTGCCTTCGTTCCTTTAGAGGATGCGCGCAAAGACGCAAAGGCGCGAACGGAAAAGCGAAAAGAACGGAGTCGGGTTCCGGGTCCGGGGCCGGTTTTCCGCGACGCCCGTTCTCCCCGCTCCACGGCCCCGCCACCAACAAACAACAAACCACCCCGATTTCCTGCCGTTCTCTTCGCGCCTTTGCGTCTTCGCGCTCATCATCTGGAACGAACGGACCCCCGACGCCGAGCGAAGCCCGGCCTTCCCGTTCTGTATACTCACGCCCGTCCGGTTGATTCCGGACAGTCATCAAGGTTCCAGGTGTCCCGTCCGGCGTTCGTTCGCCCGGCCGGGGTGAAACGGGAAGCCGGTGCAAGTCCGGCGCTGCCCCCGCAACTGTGAACCGGCGTCGCGCGATGTGAATCGCGCGGGCGGACCGATCGGCAACCACTGGCGCAACCGCGCCGGGAAGGGATCGGAACCGCGGGTCGACCCCCCGCCGGAAGCCAGGAGACCGGCCTCGAACCATCGTCAACCCGCCGCGGAGGGTGGCCGGGATCGTGGACGCGTCGGATCGCCGACGCTTGTCCGTGGTCTCCCGCACCGAAGCGGCGCCGAAGGCGCGGGCGTGCGCCAGGAGACCGAACACCATGCGATCCATCCTTTCTCACCCAAGTCGTCCGGCCTTCGCGCTGGCCGCAGGCCTGACCGTTTCAGCCGCCGCCGCCGAGCAGGTCGTCGAGATCGACCCGTTAGTCGTGACCGCCAACCGCACCGAGCAGCGCGAGGCCGACGTGCCGGCCCGCATCAGCGTGATTACGCGCGAGCGGATCGAGGCGTCGCAGGCGCCGGACCTCGCCGAACTGCTGCGATTGGAGGCCGGCATCGATATCGTCCGACCCGGTGGGCCGGGTGGCCAGACCAGCCTGTTCCTGCGCGGCACCAATTCCAACCACGTCCTGGTCCTGATCGACGGCGTGCGGGTCAGCGCCAGCGGCACCGGCGCCTTCACCTGGGAAGTCCTCGATCCGGCACTGATCGAACGAATCGAGATCGTCCGAGGTCCGCGCGCTGCGCGCTGGGGCTCCGATGCGATCGGCGGCGTCATCCAGATCTTCACCCGGCGCGCCGAGGGCGTTTCGGCACGCGTCGCCTATGGCACCGACGACGATCGCTCGGCCAGCGTGTCGGTCGGGGGTGGTTCTGACGGCCATTCTGTCGACCTGACGGCGGCCTGGCGCGATGTCGATGGCTTTTCGGCCCAGAACGAGAACGGCTTTGCCTTCGATCCCGACGACGACGGGTTCGAGAATGCCTCGATCGCCGTCGGCGGCCGGCATTCGCTCGGCGCTGGCCGGCTGCACTGGCGCGGGCGGTTCGCCAGCGGCGAGACGGAATTCGACCAGGGCATCAGCGACTTCGACAACGGCTCGCTTCGCGTGGACTATTCGCGTTCGGCATCAGCGCGTTCGAGACCCGCCGCCTGCAGCTCGATGCACAGGCCGAGCGGGCGTTCGGCCCGACGACCTGGATGGTCGGCGCGGACGCCTGGCAGGAGGACGGCGAGTCGGACGGCCAGTGGAACGAAGACCGGACGAACCTGGGTGTCTATACCGGTCTGGAAGGCGGCCGCGGCGCGCTGCAGTGGGAAGCCGCGCTCCGGGCGGACCGCGACAGCGAGTTCGGCACCGAACTGACCGGCAGCGCCGCGCTCGGATACCGAATCGGGGAGACCTGGCGTGCCTTCGGCTCCATCGGCCGGGCGTTCCGGGCGCCGAACTTCAGCCAATTGTATTCGCCCGGTTTCGGTGGCCTGTTCGCCGGCAACCCGGAACTGGACCCGGAACGCGCCTGGTCGGCAGAGATCGGACTGGACTGGCGGCCGGCAGCAGGCCAGGCGCTGACGCTCAGCGTCTACCAGAATCGCATCGATGACCTGATCGACTTCTCCGGCGTCGATTTCCAGGCGATCAATATCAACGAAGCCCGGATCCAGGGAATCGAACTCACCCATCGCTACACCGCCGATCGCTGGTACAGCGATGCCAGCGCCACCTGGCAGGACCCCGAGGACCGGGCCGCGGACCGCGACCTGCTGCGCCGCGCCGAGGCTCGCTACACCTGGTCCGGCGGCTGGCGCTTCGACGGCGGGCACCGGCTCGGCGCCGAGTTGGTCCATGTCGGTGAGCGGCTGGATGTCGGCGGCGTCTCGCTGGATTCGTATACCCTCGTCAACCTGCGCGGTGCGATCGCGCTGGGCACGGACTGGACCGCGGAGGTGCGCGTTGACAACCTCGCCGACGAAGACTACGAGCCGCTGGCCGGGTTCAATGCGCCGGACCGCCGGGTGTTCGTCGCGCTGGCCTGGCGCCCGTAGTCGAGTGAATCGCTGGCGCGGCGGCCCGGCCGTCGCGCTGGCCCTGCTGGTTTTGGCACTGGCTGGCTGCATGCCGCCGGAAGGCGACCACGACGCGACCTTCTTCGTCTTCGGCACACGGGTCGAAGTGAAGGTTCGAGGTGTGACCGAGGCCCACGCGGCCAATGCCTTCCGATTGCTCGGTCCCGAGCTCCAGCGCATGCACCGGGAATTGCACCCGTGGGAGCCCGGTGCGCTGACGGCCCTGAACGCAGAACTGGCCCGCGGAGGCCGGCCCCGGACCACGCCGGACCTGGCCGAGCTGATCGAGGTCAGCAGGCGCCTGGAGGACGAATCGCTGGGCCGCTTCAATCCGGCCATCGGTGCGCTGGTGGCGCTGTGGGGCTTCCATACATCCGACTATCCGATCACCGCCCCGCCGCCCGGCGACGAGGCGATCGCCGACCTGCTGGCCTGGCAGCCGTCGATGCGCGCGATCGAGCTCGAAGGCCGCCGCGTCCGGTCGCGTGCTCGCGGCGTGCAGCTCGACTTCTCGGGCATTGCCAAGGGCCTGGCCGTCCGCCGGGCCTGCGAGCTGCTGGCCGAGGTCGAGATCCGCGATGCGCTGGTCAACGCCGGCGGCGATGTGCTGGTCTGTGGCCCGACCGAGCGCGCCTGGCGCGTCGGCCTGAACGACCCGTCCGGTGGCGTGCTGACCACGCTGGAGCTGCGCGAGCCGCTGGCCGTGTTCACGTCGGGAAACGATCAACGTTTCGGCCAGTTCGACGGCGAGCGCTACGCCCACATCCTCAGCCCGTTCACCGGCCGCCCGGTCGACGCGGTGATGCAGGCCACCGTCATCCATGCCGACCCTCTTCGTGCGGACGCCGGCGCGACGGCACTGGTCGTCGCCGGTCCAGACGCCTGGTGGATGGTGGCCGGGTCGATGGGGCTGGACCGGGCGCTGGTCGTCGATGCCGGAGGCCGGGTGCGCGCGACCGACGCACTCGCCGAGGCGGTCGAATCGCCGTAGAATGAAATTACAGAACGCACCGGGCGTCGGTGCGGGGACCAGGAGGGATTTCGGCAATGAATATCCAGGAACTGTTGAAGATCGGCGCGCAGGCGTTTCAATCCGGGGTTTCCGACCAGCTTTCGAGTTCGCTGTCGCTCGATACCGTCATGGACGCGCTTGCCGGGCTGATGCCGGGCGAAGGCAAGAACGTCGATCTCGCCGCGCTGGTCGGGGTGATGCAGGGCGGTGGCCTGGCGGCCATGGCC
>Ga0209938_1000051_pt1 | contig 49105 bp, 47 predicted proteins | sample SalPonR2_C_D1_MG_FD_185708 | JGI IMG/M metagenome (GOLD analysis project Ga0209938, IMG submission 185708) | Salt pond soil microbial communities from South San Francisco under conditions of wetland restoration - Salt Pond MetaG R2_C_D1_MG... ... | reverse complement strand
CGACGGCAGCCTGTCGTTGACGCATCTGAAGCAGGCCATCTATCAGGTGCTGACTCTGGAAATTCCCTATCTGACTCCGGAATACCGGGAACGGGTCATGACCCTGCGGGAAAAATATCGTCCCGAACTGCAGGAGCAAAAGCGCGGCGTTGCCCTGGTGGCGGGACACTAGTTTGAGATAGCAGGGAACTCCGGCGGAATGTTGCTGTCACAGGTGCAGGACGTCGGCAATCCGGACATTGCGGGCGTCTTCCTGAGCGTGATCTTTGCTACCGATATCAAAGAGGGCTCAGGTTCTAGTGCGTCTTAAACCCTGACGTTTCGCGGCCTGTCGCCTTGGCAGGCCGTTTTTTTATTGGCTGGCCTGATCCTGTCACTCCTCAAACCAGCCAGCCAGTGCTTCTCTCGTTTCGTCCAGCCCCTGTTTGGAAGTTGCCGAGAACATCACCAGATGTTCCAGACATTCGACAGCCTCCAGTTTTCTGGCGATACCGAGCATGGCGGTTTTGGCCTGACCAAACTTCAGTTTGTCTGCTTTGGTGCAAAGAATCATCAACGGCAGCTTGTTATGATCGCACCATTCCACCATCATCTGATCAAAGTCGGTCAGCGGATGGCGGATATCGATCACCAGAACCAGACCACGCAGGCTGCGGCGATCATTAAGATAATGGCCAAGGTGCTTCTGCCAGTCGTCTTTAAGGTCCCGGGATACTCTAGCGTAGCCATAGCCGGGCAGGTCCACCAGGCGGCAGTGGTCCCGGTTCAGGGAGAAAAAATTGATCAGCCGGGTACGGCCCGGGGTCTTGCTGGTCCGCGCCAGCTTGCCATTGGTGGTGATCGTATTGATGGCGCTGGATTTGCCGGCATTCGAGCGTCCGGCAAATGCGACTTCCGCGCCATGGTCGGCCGGACATTCTTCCAGCACCGAGGCGCTGATCAGAAAACGGGCGCTGTTGAAGGAAAGGCTTTTGGCCGTCGCGTCAGAGGTCACGGAGATTGGGTCTCCTATTGGATTTCAGTTGTCAGGGATTAATGTATAATGCTACACCAATTCCTGGTTAAACGCCTTGGGTAGCCGCCATCAGCCTCGGTTTGTGTGTTTTGATCCGTGCCTGCCGGCTGCATAACGAAGAATACTTTTGGATGAGAGAAGCGGAGCTAGCATGAAGAAACTGATCGCAGGAGTTGTTCTCGGTGTCGGCCTCACGGCGATCGCACACGGGGCCGGAAATCCTGAAGCAGGCGAGGCGAACGCTCAGGTATGTGCGGGCTGTCACGGGGCTGGCGGAGCCGAGCCGATTGCACCGAATTACCCGAAACTGTCCGGGCTGGGTGAGAAATACCTGCATCAGCAACTGGTCCTGATCAAGGAGCAGGAGCGAATGATCCCGTCCATGACCGGGCTGCTGAACAACAACTCCGATCAGGACCTGCAGGACCTGGCCGCATATTTTGACAGTCAGTCCATGCCCATAGGCCAGGCCGATCCCGACCTGGTGGATCAGGGCGAGGCACTGTATCGTGGCGGCAACATGGCTTCCGGTGTGCCCGCCTGCGCCGGTTGCCACAGCCCCGATGGTTCTGGTATCGAAGCGGCCGGTTATCCGCGCCTCAGTGGCCAGAGCGCTGAATATGTCGCCGCGCAACTGAAGGCCTATCGCGTTGGTGAGCGCGACGCGGGGCAGAATGCGTCGATCATGATGGACGTCGCGGCCAAGCTGACCGACCAGGAGATCGAGGCGGTCTCCAGCTACGCGTCAGGCCTCAACTGAGCCGGGTATCCGTTACCGCCAACAAACCCCGCTTCGGCGGGGTTTTTATTTTGGCGGAAAAGACCGGCGCTTAACCGAGCTTTAATCTGCCGGTGGTGGAACTTTTTGCCAACACTGAGTCATAATCAAGCCAGATTTCCTTAACAGACCGGAGAACAGTAATGATCCGAAATGTCCAAACACTTGCCGTATTGATCTTCGCACTGCTGTTTCTGTCCCAGGCCAATGCCCAGTCCTATCAGGAAGGGCAGCATTATGAAGCTATCGAAATGCCGGTAAGAACGGCCAGTGACACCGGCGTCGAAGTGGCTGAAGTGTTCTGGTACGGCTGCCCTCATTGCTATTCGTTCAAGCCTTTCGTTGAAAGCTGGGCTGAAACCGCCCCCGATTATGTCAACTATGTGAAAATCCCGGCCACGCTGGGCGCTTCATGGCAGCCCCACGCGAGAGCATTTTACGCGGTTGAGGCGATGGGTGAGCTGGACAAGGTCCATGATGCTTTTTTTGAAGCACTGGCAGGCGAGCGGCGGCAACTCGACTCGGGCGAAGCGCTGGCAGATTTTGTTGCCGAGCACGGTGTGGATGCGGAAGCCTTTCTCAAGAACTACAACAGCTTTGGCGTGAACGCACGACTGCAGCAGGCGCACTCCAAGGTTCGCGGTGCAAGGGTGACCGGCACCCCGACCATGCTTGTTGCGGGCAAGTATCGGGTAACCGCCCGTATGGCAGGCAGCCATGAGGCGGTTCTTGATGTGGTCGACTATCTGGTTGAGAAAGAAAGATAGACGCGCACTGCTGAGCAGAGATGCCACTCATGTACAGTCGCATCAAAAAGCAGCTGCAAACTATCTTAAAGCCCTCTGACGTGGTCAGGGGCAGCTGCTCCGGAGATGATCATGTGCCGGATTTCGAGCCTGACCGGCAAATCCGGTTACTCACCTTTAATATCCAGGTGGGGATCAACACCGCCTCTTACCGACATTACCTGACCCGAAGCTGGCAACATCTGCTGCCCCATCGCAAACGGATTGAGAATCTTGACCGGATTGCCGCACTGTTACGCAACTACGATGTCGTTGCCCTGCAGGAATGCGATGGCGGCAGCCTGCGAAGTGGTTACATCAACCAGGTCCAGTACCTGGCGGAAGCGGCGGGAATACCCTATTGGTATCAGCAGCTCAATCGGAATATGGGGCAACTGGCACAGCACAGCAATGGTTTGTTGAGCCGTTACAAGCCTTTAAGTGTGGACGAGCACAAGTTACCGGGGCTGATTCCGGGGCGCGGGGCAATTGTTGCCCGCTATGGTTCGGAAGACGATCCCCTGGTGCTGGTGATGCTGCACCTGTCATTAAGCAAGGCAGCGCAGCAAAAGCAGCTCGGATTTATTCGGGAGCTGATTTCAGATTATCAGCACGTGGTTTTGATGGGAGACCTTAATAACCACGCTGAACAACTGTTGAGCAACACACCGCTGAAACACGCCAATCTGGTTCCCTTGCCTGCAACGGCCCACAGTTTTCCAAGCTGGCGGCCCGAGCGCGCGCTGGACCACATCCTGGTGAGCCCCAGTCTCGAAATCAGCCGTTCCGAGGTGGTCCGCTTTCCGGTTTCAGACCACCTGCCTGTCGCCCTGGACATCAAACTGCCCAAAGGTTACTTGCGGACTTTCTGACTGATTTGCAGCATATCACCCTGTCCTCAGCCATAAAAAAAGCCTGGCAGGTGCCAGGCTTTGCGGATGACCAGACCAGATTTACTTGATCTTGGCTTCCTTATACGAAACATGCTTGCGGACAACCGGATCGTACTTCTTGATCTCGATTTTTTCCGGGGTGTTTCGCTTGTTTTTCTTGGTCGTATAGAAGTGACCAGTGCCTGCTGATGAAACCAGCTTGATTTTTTCGCGCATGATGCGGCTCCTTAGAATTTCTCGCCGCGGGCACGAAGATCGGCCAGCACAGCGTCAATGCCTTTCTTGTCAATTACACGCATACCTTTGGTAGATACGCGCAGCCTTACAAAACGCTTCTCTGTCTCAACCCAGAAGCGGTGGTGCTGCAGGTTGGGCAGAAAACGACGACGAGAGTGGTTCATCGCGTGAGAAACATTGTTACCGGATACCGGTCGCTTACCGGTAACCTGACAGACTCTGGACATACTTGCCTCCGACCTGAGCTAGGGTCCTGAAAATACGTTTTAAATTCGTTCAATCGCGTTTCTGGTGTTTTGCTTGTGCCAAGAAATGCACGCTACTCGCCAGACGCCGCCAGAAAGGGACGCTTTTATACCAGAATGGAGCTCTCAACGCAAAAAATTGTTGGGATTCCGGCCGGCTTTGCGGGTAGCCGGCAACCCGATTCACATCAGACCCCGTTCGGCAAGGGATATTATGTCCCCGTGGCCAACCACCATATGGTCAAGGACCCTGATATCCACCAGTCCCAGTGCTTCTTTCAGCCTGCGGGTCAGCGATACATCGGCCTGGCTGGGTTCGGCCACTCCGGATGGGTGATTGTGAGCGAAGATCACCGCTGCGGCATTGACTTCCAGCGCCTGGCGGACCACCTCCCGCGGATAGACCGCGGCCCCGTCAATGGTGCCCCGGAACAGCTCCTGATAGCGGATCACCCGGTGCCGGTTGTCCAGAAACAGGCCTGCAAAAACCTCGTGGGGATAGGTTGCCAGCCGGATGCTCAGGAACCGTCGGGTATCCTCGGGGGATCGCAACGGATCACCCTGGCGCAGGGGCTCGTCCATCACCCGCCGGGCCATTTCCATGGCCGCCTGCACCTGCGCGTATTTGGCGTTGCCTAGGCCTTTGATGGCACAGAACTGGCTTCGGGAGGCCGTCATCAGGCCGCGGAGACCGCCGAATTCGTCGGTAAGGTGTCTTGCCAGTGCCATTACCGGCATTCCGGCTGTGCCGGTTCGCAGAAATATGGCGAGCAGTTCCGCATCTGAAAGGCTGTTGGCACCGTGGGCGAGCAGCCTTTCGCGGGGGCGCTCATCTTCGGGCCAATGAGTATCTGCCATGACCGATTCCTTTCGTGTGGCCCGCACATCCTGTGGGGCATGGTTCCATTTGTCAGGGCGCAGTCTACCACACCACCCGGGCTGTCCGAAGTGCGCGGACGTGCTATTCTACAGCCCTTTCATTTGTATAGTGTACAGCCCGCTGCTGCCTGCGGTGAAAACTGTCGGCGGCCACTATCTTGCTTGGAGCCACTATGGCTGTTCATCGAATCCTGCTGGGTATAACCGGGGGCATTGCTGCCTATAAAAGTGCGGAACTTGTGCGCCTGCTGAAAAAGTCGGGGCGGGAAGTCCGGGTGGTAATGACCCGTGGTGCGGAAGCGTTTATCACACCGCTGACCTTCCAGGCCCTGAGTGGCGAGCCGGTAAGAACCTCGCTGCTGGACCCGGAAGCCGAAGCAGGCATGGGCCATATCGAGCTTGCGAAATGGGCAGATCAGATTGTGGTTGCGCCGGCATCGGCAGATTTCATGGCGCGACTGGCAAACGGCCTTGCCGATGATCTGCTGACCACCCTGTGTTGTGCCACGGAAGCGCCGATTGCGCTGGCGCCGGCAATGAATCAGGCGATGTGGAGTAATCACCGGACCCGGCGCAATATCGAGATGCTGGAAGCCGATCCACAGGTTCAGTTATGGGGGCCGGATCAGGGCTTCCAGGCCTGTGGCGACACCGGGCCGGGCCGGATGCTCGAACCCACTGCGCTCTTTGCGCTGATTGCCGAGAGCGTGGTGGCAGACCAGAGCGAACAAAAGCAACCGGGCGGGCCCCGAGTCCTCAATGGCAAGCGTGTGGTGGTTACCGCAGGCCCGACCCGGGAGCCCATAGATCCGGTTCGTTATATCAGTAATCACAGTTCCGGCAGGATGGGCTATGCCCTGGCCGCCGCCGCCCAGGCTGCGGGCGCCGAGGTTGTCCTGATCAGTGGCCCGGTGGCTCTTGAGGCTCCAGCCGGTGTCGAACGTCGCTTCGTCACCACGGCCCAGGATATGCTTGACGAATCAAACCATGCGGTGGATGAGGGCTGTGATCTTTTTATTGCCACCGCAGCGGTAGCAGATTACCGGCCCGACACCTGCGCCAGCGACAAGATCAAGAAAACCAACGATGCAATGAATGTGGCCCTGGTGCGCAACCCGGACACTCTGGCCACCATTGCTGCGCGCGCTGATGCGCCTTTCAGCGTTGGATTCGCCGCCGAGACCCGTGACGTCGAACACTATGCACTCGACAAACTGTCACGCAAAAACCTGGATATGATCGTGGCAAATGATGTGTCCACCCCGGGGCTCGGTTTCAACAGTGAAGACAACGCGGTCACGGTGTTCTGGCCTGGCGGCCGCGAAAGCATCGGGCCGGATACCAAAACCAACCTGTCCCGGCGACTGATTTCGCTGATCGCCGGTCAACTTACCGATAGCAAATGACATACAGGCAGACCTCATGACCCGCCAGACTTTTCAGGTACGGATCCTGGATGAACGGATCGGGCAAAGCGTCCCGTTCCCGCAATACGCCACCGAAGGTTCCGCGGGGCTGGACCTGCGCGCCTGCCTCGACAGCCCGCTTACGCTGAAGCCGGGCCAGGCCGAGCTCATCAGGACCGGACTTTCGATTCACATTGCCGATCAGTCCCTGGCAGCGATGATCCTTCCGCGCAGTGGGCTCGGGCATAAACACGGCATAGTGTTGGGCAACCTGGTGGGTCTGATCGATTCGGATTACCAGGGTGAGTTGATGGTTTCCTGCTGGAACCGTGGCAGCACGGAATTTACCATTGAAGTCGGTGAGCGCATCGCACAACTGGTTCTGGTTCCGGTGGTGCTGGCAGACTTTGAAGTCGTGTCCGAGTTCGATCAGAGTCAGCGGGGCGAGGGCGGATTCGGCTCAACCGGCAGTAAGTGACTCGCCTGCTACAGATTTGCCTAGAGGGTCTATACTCTCGGTTAAAGGATAAATACAGGCGCTTATACCAGCAGGATGGGTTATGAAGCTTGGGAAAAAGAAGAAAACGGACGAAGAAGCTGCTGATTCCGGAACGGATGCCAAATTGGCGAAAAAACAGGGCCGGAGCAAGAAAGACGCGGTCAGTAAAAAATACAGGAAGCTTGGTTCCGTTGCTATTCAGCAAGCACTGGTTGTGTTGGTGGCTGGTGCGGCGGCGGTTTTGCTTGTGTACCTGATGCTCATCGTGCCCGCTGAATCACGCCGGCAACAGATGCAGGCGGAGGTGGCCGCAGATACAGCCACCGCCCGGGTCAACCAGCGGCTGAGCCTGATGCAATCGGTTATTGCCGGGCTGGGCCGCCAGGATTATGTGCGGGAGGCGCTCGAAGGCGCCGGGTCATTACCGGTTGCAACAGCCTCGGCAACGGCTGCGTTGCCCGAGGTTCAGGCGCTGTATCTGTTTCCCTATGGCGATATCCCCCGCACGTCCAGCGAGCCGACTCTGGGATTTTCAGGCCTGGAACTGGCACGGCGGGCGGAAACCGGGCGTCCGATCTATCCGGACGCCTTTCCCCGTGAGGACCGGTGGTTGTTGCAGCTCGCTGCACCGGTTCGCAATGAAAATGGCAACGCGGTCACAGGTAGTATTCTGGCGGTTTTTGATGTCGACGGACTCAGACCTCTGCTTTCCAGTCCTAATGATCAGCTTCAGGGCCGGTATGCGATTGTCAGGGCGGTGAACGGAGCCGAGCGGATAATTGTCAGTGCCGGGACCGGTCACGGTAACGTGGTTGAGCGAAGGTTGCTGAATCCGGACTGGAAACTGACCTATCAATCGGCGGCGCCCCCCGCGCCCGTCATCAGTATCGTCAAGCTGGCAGCGCTGGTTGTTGGCCCGGTACTGCTGGCATCGATACTGATATGGGCACTGCTCAGCGCAGCCCAGCGCAATCTGCGCCAGGAAGTGGCTGTACTGGTTCAGTGGGCCCACAAAGCTTTTGGCGGCGAGAAGATCAAGCCCCCCACGTTTAAATGGGAGATGGTTGCCTCCACCGCCGAAGTCATGTCCCGGCTTGTCCGGATCGTCGACAAGCGGGTTGCCAAACAGGCTGAATCCGCGTCGCCCGGGAAAAAGCCAAGCTCAGGTGCGGTACCGGGCGATGAACCGCTGTTCCAGGACAAGAACATGCTCGATATCGACATGCTGGACGGCGACGAAGACGTACTGGGTTTTGGTGGTGGCCCCGGCGGAACTGCCGGCGCTCCCGGTGTCGAGGAAGTCGAACTGTCAGAGCTGGAAGTATCCGCGACCATTTTCCGCGCTTACGATATTCGCGGCATTGTCGGCGAGACTCTCACCACAGACATCGTTCAGCTGATAGGGCGTGCCATTGGCAGCGAGGCCATCGCTCGTGACGTCGACAGCATTTGCATAGGCTACGATGGCCGCCATTCCAGCCCGGACCTGGCCGCTGCCCTTGGTCGTGGCATCATGGCAACCGGGTGCGATGTAATCAATGTCGGCGCGGTGCCAACGCCCGTGCTTTATTTTGCCACCCATGAACTGGGCACAGGCTCAGGCGTGATTGTGACTGGCAGCCACAACCCGGCCAACTATAACGGCCTGAAGATCATGCTTGGCGGCGAAACCTTGTCGGGTGAAACCATTCAGAAGCTGTGGCAGCGGATTCAGACCGGCGATTTTGCCAGCGGCCAGGGCAGCCAGTCCTCCCAGGATGTTCGCCGGGCCTATCTCGACCAGATCGTCGGAGATGTTGCCGTGGCCGCGCCCCTGAAGGTGGTACTGGATGCAGGCAATGGTATTGCTGGCGGATTGGCTCCGGTGCTGGTGGAAGAGCTGGGCTGTGAAGTTGTGCAGCTGTATTGTGAAGTGGACGGTGACTTCCCCAATCACCATCCGGACCCCGGTAAACCGGAGAATCTTGAAGATCTGATTGCCGCCGTGCATTCGGAAAAAGCAGACCTTGGACTGGCTTTCGACGGCGACGGCGACCGCCTGGGGGTAGTCACCAACACCGGTAAAATTATCTGGCCTGACCGGCTTATGATGCTGTTTGCGCGGGATGTCGTCTCCCGCAATCCCGGTGCTGATGTCATATACGATGTAAAGTGCAGTCGTCGCCTGGCTGGCGTGATTTCAGAAGCCGGTGGCCGGCCCATAATGTGGAAAACCGGTCATTCGCTGATGAAAGCAAAAATGAAGGAAACCGGGGCACTGCTGGCGGGCGAGATGAGTGGCCACATCTTCTTCGGGGAACGCTGGCCGGGATTTGATGACGGCCTTTACGCGGCCGCGCGGCTGCTTGAGATTCTCGGCATTGAAGACCGGGACAGCAACGAAGTGTTCGCGGAATTTCCGGAGGATATCAGCACGCCGGAACTGAATGTGGAAGTCACTGAAGAGACCAAGTTCACAATTATTGAAAATCTGGGGCAGAAGGGTGACTTCGGTGATGGCAATATCAACACTATTGACGGTGTCCGCGTCGAATACAGTGATGGCTGGGGGCTGTGCCGGGCCTCCAATACCACGCCCATGCTGGTGCTTCGTTTTGAAGCTGAAAGCGACGAGGCGCTGGAACGTATAAAAGCCGTGTTCCGGGAGCAGCTGGCCAAGGTAGCGCCGGATCTTGTTGCGGATTTCTGAACACCTCTTACTATTTTCAGGACAATCTGAATGGCTCTGGATCGTGAAACAGCAATGCAGGTTGCAGCAGTACTCAGCAAGGGCCTGCCCTATATTCAGCGTTTTACCGGCAAGACCGTGGTGATCAAGTACGGCGGCAATGCCATGGAAAACGGCGAGCTGAAAAGCAGTTTCGCCCGCGATGTCGTGCTGATGAAACTGGTGGGCATCAACCCTATTGTGGTTCACGGTGGCGGCCCGCAGATTGGTGAGCTGCTGGAACGGCTGAATATCCAGTCCCGGTTTGTAAACGGTATGCGGGTGACCGACAGCGAGACCATGGACGTCGTGGAGATGGTACTTGGTGGCCAGGTGAACAAACAGATTGTGTCACTGATCAATTCCCACGGTGGTGCGGCGATCGGGCTGACCGGCAAAGATGCCAACCTGATCCGGGCGCGGAAGCTGGAAGTGATGGACCGCTCACCGGAAGTGGAGCGCCCGGAGATTATTGATATCGGCCACGTAGGCGAGGTGGCCAGCGTGAACGTCGACGTTATCGACATGCTTACCCGCAGCAACCTGATTCCGGTGATTGCACCTATTGGCGTGGGGCCGGACGGAGCATCCTACAACATCAACGCCGACCTGGTTGCAGGCAAGGTAGCGGAAGCAATGAAAGCGGAAAAGCTGATATTGTTGACCAACGTATCCGGTCTGAAAAGCAGGGAGGGGAAGGTGCTGACCGGTCTTACCGCAATGCAGGTCAATGCCCTGATTGAAGATGGCACCATCCATGGTGGCATGCTGCCCAAAATCCGCTGTGCCCTGAATGCAGTGGAGAACGGCGTACGCACCTCACACATCATCGACGGCCGTGTTGCCCACGCGACCCTGCTGGAAATCTTTACCGATGAGGGTGTGGGCACCCTGATCTCCCGGACCTGATCTCCCGGATCTGAAGCCAGAAGCCCTGTAGTTGTAAAAGGACAGAATCATGAAGCGTTTGCTGACCTTACTGGTTTTTCTGGCCCTGGCCGGCTATGTCGCTTTCAAGGGAGGTGTCTGGTGGCTGACGGATCAGCGTTTCTCCGAAGCAAACCAGACAGTCAGTGATGTTGGCGTTCTTGACCACGGCTGGATCCGCTCCGGTATCGGCGGCTCGCTCACGCTGGTTGACGGCGCCTACGAGGATTTCCGCCTGTCCCAGAGCCTCACTGTCGGGCGCCTGCAATTTGATGCCGGCTCTCCCATTGCATTGATCAGAGCATTAATTGATCCCTCATCTCTGCCTCCACAGTGGCTGTTACAGGCCGAACAGGTTGCCATGGCGCTTGATAGTGCGTTATTCCGCAACTGGGTAACGGCCTCTGATGAGAACCGGACGCCGGCGCTTTTTGCCCCGGTCTGTGGTCCGGATCATCGCCAGCAACTGGGCAGCGGGGATCTTTTGCGCATGGGTATTTCCGGTATTGCCGGCGAGGTGCTGGTCCGGCAGGATGCTTCAGAACTTTATGGGGAACTGACAACAGTTGAAACCGGCAGCGTTGAGCTGGTCTGGCCTGGCGCCCGCTTCAATCCCGTTGACCCGATCGCTGTGATCCATTCCGGCGCCCGGCCACTGACCATCACTCTCCGTGACGGGGGGCTGATGCGCCGGGTGTCGGCTTACTGTTCCAGAGAAGCCGGGCTTGAAACCGGCGAGTGGACCCGGGTTGTGATGGAGTCATTCCGTTCGGCGCTGGCTGCCCGTGGGTTCGGTGCCAGCGACCAGCTTATTGCACTTTACCGTCAGTGGCTGACCGAGGGTGGCGAGCTGGGTCTGGAACTGGACCCGGGTCAGCCATTCTGGGGCGTTCCGGTCAGCGCTTCCGCGCCCTTTGTGACCTACAACGGTGCCAGGGTCCCGGACGTCTACCTGGTACCGATAGCACCAGAACCGGAGGATGTACCCGTTCAGGCCATGGAACCGATTGTCGACAGCTCCGGGCCGGAAAGGCCGGGCTGGGAGCCTGCCGATCCCGCCAACGCCGAAGCGCTGCAAGGGCAGACCGTGAGAGTGACCCTCACCAATGGCAATCTGGTGGAAGGTCGTCTGGCGGAGATTGGTGACAAGCGCCTGGAAGTCGTGCGTCTGGTTAATGGCGGTGAGGTGGCTTACCCTATCGTTATCCAGTTGATCGAAAGTCTTGAAGTCTGGCGTCGTGGCCAGAATCCATAGCCTGGCTCCGGTCAGGGCACGGAGGTTCGTTTAATGTCAGGATCCACACAGCATCTTCCCGGTGTTCAGAGTATGCTGGCGCAGCTGGTTGCCCAGCCATCCATCAGCAGTGCGTCGCCCGAGTGGGACCACAGCAACGAACCGGTGGTTGGCATCCTGGCGGAGTGGCTTGAACCCATGGGGTTCGAGGTGGAAATACTGGATGTGCCCGGCATGCCCGGCAAGGTCAACATGATCGCGACCCTTGGTCGCGGATCAGGCGGGCTGGTGCTGGCCGGCCATACCGATACGGTACCATTCGACGACAAGCGCTGGCAGAGTGACCCCTTTCAGCTGAGCGAGCGGGATAACCGCTGGTATGGCCTCGGCACCTGCGATATGAAAGGCTTCTTCCCGCTGGCCATCGAAGCGGCAAAAGCCTTTGTCGGGCAGAAACTCCAGCAGCCGCTGATTATTCTGGCGACCGCCGATGAAGAAAGCTCGATGAACGGTGCCCGTGCGCTGGCGGAAGCCGGACGACCAGAGGCGCGCTATGCGGTGATTGGTGAACCCACCGGTCTGAAACCAGTGCGCATGCATAAAGGCATCATGATGGAGCGGCTGGTATTTGAAGGCCAGTCGGGGCACTCCTCCGACCCCGGCCTTGGTCGCAATGCCCTGGAAGGCATGCACGAGGCGCTTGGGCATCTGCTGGCGCTGCGCAGCGGCTGGCAGGAACAGTACAGCAATCCCAACTTTCGCGTGCAGGTCCCTACCCTCAACCTGGGCTGTATCCACGGTGGCGATAATCCCAACCGTATCTGTGCCCGTTGTGAACTGCAATTTGATCTGCGACCGCTTCCCGGCATGGATATGGATGCGCTGCGGCAATCAATTCTGAAAAGCCTTCAGCCAGTGGCTGACAGCCGCGGATTGACCATGGAGTTTGCGCCCCTGTTCGATGGTGTGCCGCCGTTCGAGACCGCCGAAGATGCCGAACTGGTGCGGGTCTGCGAAAAACTGACCGGCCATACTGCCGAAGCAGTGGCTTTCGCCACGGAAGCGCCCTGGCTGCAGAAACTGGGCCTGGAGACCCTGGTGATGGGGCCGGGGTCGATCGACCAGGCCCACCAGCCCGACGAGTTTCTGGCATTGTCACAACTCGACCCTGCGATCAGCATCCTCCAGGGTCTGATTCGCAGGTTTTGCCTCTAAGCTGGAGAGAGCAGGTTGAAATCCAACGACTGGCTGCACGGGTTCCGTCATTCATCACCCTACATCAACGCCCATCAGGGCCGCACGGTGGTGCTGACCATTGGTGGTGATGCCATCGCCCACGGCAATCTGATCAACATCATTCATGACATTGCCCTGCTGAGTAGCCTGGGTGTGAAGCTGGTGGTCGCATTCGGCGCGCGACCCCAGATTCAGGCCCGGCTGGATGCCATGGGTGTCGAGTCAGTGTTTCATCGCGGCCTGCGGCTAACGCCGGAAAGCCAGTTGCTGTCAGTGCTGGAAGCCATCGGCGGCTTGCGGGCTCATCTGGAAAGCCAGCTGTCCATGGGCCTGGTGAATTCGCCCATGCACAATGCCCGTATCCGGGTCAGCAGTGGAAACTACGTCACTGCGCGCCCGGTCGGCGTTCTTGACGGCATTGATTTTGGCCACACCGGCCGGGTCAGGCGCGTGGATGTGGCGGGCATCGAGAAACTCCTGGAGCTGGCTCACATCGTGCTGCTGCCGCCGCTGGGTTATTCGCCGACGGGGGATGCCTTCAATCTTTCCTATGAAGATGTGGGTGGCCAGGTGGCCGCCGCGCTGAAGGCGGAAAAACTGATCATGTTCACCGCACGTCAGGGCCTGCCAGCAGACGACGGCACACTGATCAGGGAACTGACCGCAAAGCAGGCCACCGAACGGATGTCGGCGGGCAAAGTGGAAGGCCATGACGGTGACCTGCTCAAGGCCGCCTGCGACGCCTGTGTAAAGGGTGTCCGCAGGGCTCATATCATCAGCTATGTTGAGGACGGTGCCCTGTTGGAAGAACTGTTCACCCGTGACGGTTCCGGCACTCTGGTCAGCGGCGACAACTACGAACAGATCCGCAAGGCGCGGGTAGAGGATATCGGCGGCATACTCGGCCTGATCCAGCCATTGGAGGAGCAGGGCGCGCTGGTTCGCCGTTCCCGGGACATGCTGGAAACCGACATTGACAACTATGTCGTCGCCGAAAGGGATGGCACTGTTGTCGGCTGTGCCGCTCTGCACCATTACCCGGAAGAAGGTGCCGGCGAGCTGTCCTGTTTTGCGGTTGACCAGGCCTACCGCCGGGCCGGACGCGGTGACGAAATTCTGGTGATGATCGAAAAGCTGGCCCGCGGCCATGGCATCCAGCGCCTGTTTGCGTTGACCACCCAGACCGAGCACTGGTTCCGTGAGCGCGGGTTCATGCCCTCGTCTGTTCAGGAACTGCCGGGGCCGAAGCTGGCCTCCTATGACGTTGAGCGTAAATCAAAGGTGTTCGTGAAACCGCTTTCCCAGGGCAGTCAGACGTAGTTCCCGCGGCTGGGCCTCAAGCCTGGCCAGGGTTTCTACCGCATCATAAAAGGTCTTGAAATTCTGGTCCGAGTCCCGGAACAGTTGCCGGAACGCAGGCACGTACTGGTTGTATTGGCGGAACAGCGCCAGGTTGGCATTGTTGAGTCTATCCGGTGCCGAACCCAGGGGCCCCGGCTGGTCCCACTGTTCCGCCAGGGCCAGATAATCCTGTTTCAGCCGATCAAAGATGTCAGCTTTCAGTTGCCGCATTCTGGTATCCGTCAGGGTCTCGTGCTGGCGGTACAACTGGCGCAGTTCCGCCGTTGTCCGGTCGGTAAGTTCCAGCGTTTGCCGGCGCTGGCGAAGGCGTTGCAGTGCCTGTTCAAAGCCCGTGGTGTTGCCCTGTTCCTGCAGCCATAACCTTAAGCCCTCAAGCTCGACGGAGGTTGCAAAGCTTTCATTGAACGCCGTGTCCCCGTCGATATAGACGACCTGATGAGCCAGTTCATGAAACATCAGAGCCACCATTCTGGAACCAGACAGGCGAGTGAACCCGGTGTGGAGCGGGTCGTCGAACCAGCCCAGGGTGGAGTAGGCAGTCACTCCGCCGATGAAGGTATCGTAGCCTTTATCCGCGAAAAGCCTGGCTTCGGCCCGGGCATCGTCAAGTTCATAATAGCCCCGGTAAGCCTGGCAGCCGATCAACGGGTAACACCATTGCCTGGGTTTGAGGGAAAATTCCGGCACTGCCACCAGATTCACCAGAACCCAGGGACGCTCCAGCTCGGCATATCCGGAGAAGGCGTCGCCGACCGGCAAATGCAGGCGCTCCTGGGCGAAGCGGCGGGCCTGTTGCGACAGCCTGAGTTTTGCCTTCAGTGGCTCTGGCGTACCAGGGGCTGCCAGCCAGTCCGTTACCGGTTCAGTGGCCATCATCAGTGAAAAATGACCTTTTGCAGCCTGATGGTAATAGCTGAGGGAAGAACAACCGGCTAGAATTGTGGAACTCATTACCATAATTAGCGTAACAGGGAAGATCTGGCTAAGCTGTTTCATGTTTCCGGCTATTCGTGTGTGCAGCTCGCCGTGCGAGCAGGTGAGCAGAAAAATAGAGTTGCACTATACACTAGTCCGGCAGCACTGACCGGTGATCAGAAGCCTGACTCCTGAAATGGGTCATCGGTATTATCAATAATCAGGTAATTCATGGATTTGAAAGAGCGTCGTTCCAGCCCCCGTAAGGCCATCAAACTTGCGGCCCAAATGGACATCGGTAACGGTAAAACCCTGCCTTGTCAGATTTCAGACTTCTGCGCAGAAGGTCTGTTTGTGCGCTATTCCAGCGACACTTCCAGAAAACTCGACCAGGTGCTTGGCAGCGAGCCGGGTAAAGATCTGAAAGTCTGTTTCCGTAGTGTCGACGGACTCAGGCGTTACGAACTGTATGTTGACATCCGGCGGCGCATTGATGGCGCCATGGGGGTCAGCTTCACCCGGCCCAATCCTGAGGCCTTTGATGCCATGCTTGCCCAGGTCGGCGCCAGCCGGGACCAGGACCGGGTATCGCTGAAGGCCCCCAACGACCGCGTCCAGTTCGTGCTGCACCAGTGCGCCAGAGCTGTGGTCCAGCACATTGAACCATTGATGGATGATGCTCTGGTGGAGATGATTGCCAGCCTGAAAGCGTCCGCCCAGAAAGCCGGAAATAACCAGCAGGCTAATGAACTGATGGATTCCTCCGCCCAGGTTGAAGCCCGTCAGCGGGTGATCTGGCATCAGATGGCGAAAAATCTGGAATCACCGCTGAAACCGGCCCCCCGGGGTGGGGTCGCCGAGCTGTCCGTGGTCGACAAAAGCGAATTTGAGGACTGGCTGACGCTGAAGGTGATGGTGACCAAGGCTGACACCCAGTATCGCGGTGATTTGCTGCAGCTGAAACTGCGGCTCGACAGCCTGGGTGTTCCCAATGCCACCGGGCACCATAACCCGCTTGGGCCGGCACTGGTCTGCGAGGCCTTTCATTCAGGCCTGAGCCAGCTCAGGGTCAACCGGGAGGTGGAAAAGATCTGTCTCCGGGTGTTTGACCAGACCGTACTGGTGAATCTGGAGCCCATGTACCGGGAGTTGAATAATATTCTGGTGCGTCACGGTGTGCTTGCTGACCTGGACCTGAGCAAGTACCTCAACGAACAGCCCGCCGCAAAAGCGGAACCAGAGCCCGAACCAGAATGCCCGCCCGGGAAAAGCTCCACAACTGCCAAAAATGATGAGTCGCGGGAGTCAGAACCGGAGAACCCTGACGTCGCCAAAACTCCGGACCAGACCTCCCACAATGCCTCCGCCAGTGGAAAAGTGTCGCGCCAGAGATTCCCCGGGCAGTATTCATCCGCACAGTTCGATAGCCATTCAGCAGCGGCCCAGACCGCCTTTGCCACGGTTAAAAGCCTGCTGAACACATTGACCTCGAGCCGCATTGCCCGGGGCGATTCTGAACCGGTTACCTTTGCCCCCGATGCCCGCGAGCTATCGCCGGGAGAGCTTCATACACAGCTGCAGCAGATGCAGTCAGAAGCCGCCATGGTGGATGACGACACGACCCTGCGGGAAAGAGTGGTAGAGCGGGTAAAAGAGAGCGGCAAGCACGCGCTGGGACAGGAACAGCAGACGACCCTTGACGTGGTGGACAGATTCTTCGGCAGTGTGGGGGAGAGTCCCAGGCTGAGCGACGATGCCAGAGAGCGTATGCGTGCCCTGGAGGTGCCGGTGCTGAAGGTGGTGATGCGCGACCCGGAATTCTTCGAGGACCGCAGTAGTCCGGTGCGCGGCGTGATGGACCGTCTGGCCCAGCTGGGCGTCAAGGGCGGGCGCATCAATCCCGCCGTTCAGCGCCGCATTGATGAATTGATTGAGCGGATCAACAGGGATTTTGATCAGGATATCGGAGTTTTTGAGGACGCCATTGGTGACCTGGATACATTGATCGACCGCCAGAACCTGGTTTATCGGCGCAATGTGGAGCGGGTGACCGCGGCGGCCGAGGGCGCCCAGAAAGTGGCGGAATCCAAGCGGGCCGTGGCCAGGGTTCTCGATCACAAGCTCGGTGGACGGAAAATCCCCCGCGCTGTCATCAGTCTGCTGGATAGCGGCTGGCGTGATCTGTTGTCCCTCACCTGGATCCGGCAGGGGGAGGAAAGTCCTTTCTGGCAGGACTACCTGTCGGTAATTGATTCGTTGATGGCGTTCGCCGAAGACCCGCAGAGTAACGTCAATCTACCCGAACTGTTGCGGGTGATTCAGGACGGCCTGGCCTCCATTTCCAGCAATCACATGCCGTCCTCCCAGATTCGTGATGAGCTCAAGCAGTTTCTTTTGCGCAGTCCGGTCGAACCGCCGGAAATGGTTGAGATGCCGGTTTCCAGAGCGGATGAAAAGAATGAAAAAGCGGTTTCGGAACGGGAGCAGCGCAGCCTCGAGCGCTGGACCAATCGTGCCCGGCAACTGCGAACCGGCGACTGGATGCGGGATCAGGACAAGCCTGATGATCCCCAGTACATTCGTCTGGTCTGGGTGGCCCGGGAGTTCAGCCGGTTCGTGTTCGTCAACCATCAGGGTATGAAAGTGGTCGAGCTTGAACTGGAAGCACTGGCCCGGCACATGCGCAAGGGTATTATTGTGCCGGACAGCCAGTACGAGCGGCCGTTGGTGGATGAAAGCATCGACCGCATGGTGAAAAAGGTCTATGACCAGCTTTCCTGGGCTTCGACTCACGACGAGCTTACTGGCCTGCTGGGGCGTCGCGAGTTTGCGCGAATACTGGAGCAGCAGCTTGCCATTCGTGAAGACGAGCGGGCTTTGGTAAGGCTTGATCTGCGGCAATTCCGGCTGTTGAATGACACCGCCGGCTACCAGGCCGGTGATCAGGCACTTAAGCAGGTCGCTGACATTTTACGCAGTCATGTGGGTGGTGGCATGCCACTGGCACGTCTGGCCGGCAATGAGTTCGCGCTTCTGCTGCCAGCGGAAAATGCGCTTGAGGCGGCCCGTGAAATAGTGGAAGCCATCGAGAAAACAGAATTCAACTTTGAGAGCGGCACCTATCATCTGTCTGCCAGTGCCGGACTGGCACCTGAACTACCGGGTCTGGCAGACGCCGAGCGCTGGCTGAAAGCTTCGGAAGATGCCATGAAAAGGGCGAAAAAGCGGGGTCATGGCAAAGTCATTGAGTATTCGCTGGACGCTCATGACCAGGCGCGTCAGGATCAGATTGCCGCCAAGGTCGCCAGCCTGGGTGATCTGGACGAGGAACGGATGCTGCTGCGATGCCAGAAGATGATCCCGCTGCACGCGCGCACATCCATGGCGCCTCAGTACGAAATACTGATCAGTATGTATGACGATACCGGTAATCTGATTACCGGTAAGGATTTTGTGCGTATGGCAGAGCGCTATGATCGTATGCAGGCGGTAGACCGCTGGGTGGTTGGTCAGGTGCTGGACTGGCTCAGAGACAACTCGCCGGACCCGGCCCATATCGGGGGTATCTGCATAAACCTGTCCGGCCATTCGCTGAACGACCAGTCCCTGATGGAATTCATCTACGACAAACTCAGCCAGGAAGACGCCCCCATTGAACGGCTCTGGTTCGAGATTACCGAAGCCTCCGCCATCAATGATCTGCAGAGTATTTCCGAGTTTGTCGAGGAGATGAGGGAACTGGGCTGCCGGTTCTGCCTGGACGACTTCGGCAGCGGGCCCAGCTCTTTTCAGTTTCTGCGCAGCCTGCCTGTCGACCTGATCAAACTGGATAGTGCCTTTACCCGGGAGCTCGACAGGAACGAGACCGACCGCGCCATGGTCAAATCAATGATCGATATGGCTCATTATATGAACCGCGAGGTGATTGCGTCTCAGGTTGAAAACCGTACCGTGCTGGATATGCTGACAAGCCTGGGCGCGGATTACGCCCAGGGCTTTGTGATTGAAAAGCCCAGACTGCTCAGCAGCCTGGACTGATTTCCCCGATGGATAAACGGCACGCCTGTTTCAGGCAGTGAGTCGACCTTCCCGGAAGTCCTGCAGGGCCTGCTCGATCTCCTCGCGGCTGTTCATTACGAAGGGGCCGTACTGAACCACTGGCTCCCCGATGGGGCGGCCGGCAATTAACAGCAGCCGGGCGCCGTCCTGGCCTGCCTGAAGCCCGATATGGTCACCATCGGACAGAATGTGAGCGCAGGAACGCATAAGATCTTCCATTCCCGATTCTGTTTTTAACCCGGCACTGCCTTCGTACAGGTACACCAGTCCCGACAACCCTGGTGCAACCGGGATACTCACCGTGCCGCTGGCTGGCAGATGAATATCTGCGTAGAGTGGTTGCGTCGAGCCCCCGGACACGGCGCCCTCATGGGTCTGCCTGTCAACAGTGAGTGAGCCCGCCACAAGTTTCACCCTGGCGTCGCCCAGCCGGAACTCGGGAATCCCCTCGGGCTGAATATCCCGGTACCCCGCCGGTTTCATTTTTTCGGCGGCGGGCAGGTTCAGCCACAACTGGAAGCCACGCATACGGCCGGATTCCTGCTGTGGCATTTCCGAGTGCACAATGCCCCGCCCGGCGGTCATCCACTGCACGCCGCCATTTTTCAGGTCGCCACGATTGCCCAGATGGTCTTCGTGCAGCATGTGTCCCTCGATCATGTAGGTGACCGTTTCAAAGCCGCGATGGGGGTGAGCCGGAAAACCGGCGATATAGTCCTGGGGCCTGTCCGAGCCGAATTCATCAAGCATCAGATAGGGATCAAGCCTGGTATGGGGATTTTGACCGAGGGAGCGTTTGATGCGGACACCGGCGCCATCGGAGGTTTCCATGGCGGCAATTCGGCGGGTTACGGATCTGAGTGACATAACAGCCTCCTGATGCTGGGAATGAAGATATTAGAGGCTAAAAAGGGGGCGTTATAAAACGGAGAATTCTGGCGGGAGCCATCAAAAAAACTGACGGTTCCGGCCGGGAGAAATTGGCCGGAACCAGCCTGGAGGGGTATGGCCTGACAATTACTGGACGTTGCGGGAGTAGAAGATTTCCAGCATCTCCCGGCGCAGACGGTCCTCGATGGACTGGGCTTCCGCAGATTCCAGTTCGTCGGCGTCCACCCCGAATACGTAGTTATCCAGCTTGAAATTCTTGAGCATCATCTTGGTATGAAACAGGTTCTCCTGGTACACATTGACGTCAATCATCTGGTAGGCGTTCTGGGTGTCTTCGGTCAGGTAGTTCTGGATCGAGTTGATGTCGTGATCAATGTAGTGCTTTCTGCCATCTACATCACGAGTGAAACCGCGCACGCGGTAATCCACCGTGACTACGTCTGAATCGAAGCTGTGAATCAGGTAGTTCAACACTTTCAATGGCGAGATCAGACCACAGGTAGATACGTCGATATCCGCGCGGAAGGTGCTGATGCCCTCGTAAGGGTGGCTTTCCGGGTAGGTGTGAACCGTCACATGGCTTTTGTCCAGGTGCCCGAGAATGGTGTCGGGCAGCGGGCCGGGAGATTCTTCGTTGTCCGGTTCACCCTCGCTGATTTCGTGCTCGGCAATCAGCATGGTCACGGAGGCCCCATGGGGATCATAGTCCTGACGGGCGATGTTCAGCACATTGGCGCCGATGATCTTGACCACATCGGTCAGAATCTGAGTCAGGCGTTCCGCGTTGTACATTTCATCGATATAATCAATGTAGGCCTTGCGCTGCTCTTCGCTCTGCGCATAACAGATATCGTAGATATTGAAGCTCAGCGATTTTGTCAGGTTATTGAAACCGTGAAGTTGTAATTTGGGTTCCATGTTCAGCCTCCCTCCAGAGGTTCGGAATAGACCGGCGCAGAAAGCTGCGTATTATGCCTACTGCCGGAGTAGTTGGGTAGAGGGTAACCGGCTTGCAGCTTCAGGACGCTGCCCGGATTTCATAGCTATGGGTGATTTCAACCCCGGCCTTTTCGAGCATGATAGACGCTGAACAGTATTTTTCTGCAGACAGGCTGACGGCGCGTTTTACCAGGTTCTCTTTCAGGTTGTTACCGGTCACTACAAAATGCAGGTGAATCCTGGTGAACACTGATGGCACGGTATCGGCCCGCTCCGCTTCCAGCTCGGCATGGCAGTCAGTCACATCCTGACGGCTTTTCTGGAGAATACTCATTACATCGAAGGACGAACAGCCTCCCATGCCCATCAATACCAGTTCCATGGGGCGGGGCCCCTGATTCTTTCCGCCGTGGTCCGGCGGGCCATCCAGTTGAACAGAGTGGCCGCTGCCGCTGGTGACCTTGAAGCCGGCATCACCGGTCCAGTCAATGGTCGCTTTCATGGGTCTTGACTCCGGTCCGGTCACGATTGTGGCCCGATTTATTGAAACCGGATGCTAGCACATCGGTTGGCTGCCGGGGAGTGGGGCGGGGAGTGGGCGAGGCGGGATAAAAGGTCTGATCCATGCTGATTAAGTTGCCGATGCGCGGCCTTCTTGTTATAACGACCCTCGATACATGAAATTCCCGCAAGGAAAGCAGGGCCAATAACGATAATACCTGAATCCCCGCCAGTACTACGGAGGTATGTCGCGCGCTATGACCACTATCGTCAAGCCGATCGAACAAAAGACCAAACATCTGGATTATTTCCTGTCACAGTGCCATCGTCGGCGTTACCCTGCAAAAAGCACTATTATCTACGCTGGTGACAAAAGCGACTCGCTGTTTTATATCATCAAGGGGTCAGTCACCGTCATCATTGAGGACGACGATGGCCGCGAGATGATCATGGCCTACCTCAACGCAGGTGATTTTTTCGGCGAAATGGGGTTGTTCGACAACATGGATTCCCGCAGTGCCTGGGTCAAAGCCAAGACCGAGTGTGAAGTAGCCGAAATCAGTTTCACCAAGTTTCGCGAGATCGCCCAGGAGGATCCGCGGGTATTGTATTTTATTGGTGAACAGATGGCGTCACGCCTGCGCCAGACCACGCGGAAGGTAGGCGACCTTGCGTTTCTGGACGTAACAGGCCGGGTCGCCCGCACACTTCTCGACCTGTGCAAGGAGCCCGACGCCATGACCCACCCGGATGGCATGCAGATCAAGATTACCCGCCAGGAAATCGGCCGCATTGTGGGCTGCTCCCGGGAGATGGTGGGGCGGGTTCTGAAGACGCTGGAAGATCAGGGGCTGGTTCGGGTAAAAGGCAAAACCATGGTGGTTTTCGGGACTCGCTGAGTCCTGGACACTGCCCCCTGCCCGGGGTTCAGGTCATCGATTGGCGCTATAAAGGGTTTCGAGGGTCTGTAGTTGCGGCTGCCATTGCGCCAGCCAGTTGCGGACCGGCTCGGGAATACGTTTTGGTTCCGGCCAGGGTACCGGATACTGGGGCGGCTGAAACATGGGGGCCAGGAACGCAGCGGCCGTCAGGTCGGCCCGGCTGAAAGCGTTGCCGGCCAGGTAGGGTGATGCTTCATAGGCCTGTGCCAGTTCAGTCAGAAAGCCCTCCATGGTCTGGCGTGACCTGCTCGCGGTTTTTTCGTTGATCTTCATCCACTCGCGCATGATTTCCTCAACCCGGCTGAAGGCCAGGCGAATGATATATCGGTTATAGAAGGGGGTGCCGGCAGTCAGCATCGGCACCACAAGCTTCGGGCGCTGAAGAAAATAGTGGTAGGCAAAGCAGCGAACCGCTGGTCCCAGTTCATCGTCCAACCGCCTTTCCCAGTCCAGAGCCAATTCCCGTGCGGCAGGATCTGCCGGCGTCAGCGGATGATCAGGAAAGGTCTCGTCCAGATAGTCCAGAATGTCCGCGGAGCCCTGCACGCAGATGCCGTCGTGGACCAGAACCGGTACAGAGGATACCTTTGCGCCCAGTTGCCGCACTGTTTTTATATGCTGTCCGGGAAGCAGGTTGACCGTCTGGTAACCAAGTCCTTTATAGTCCAGCGCCCAGCGGACCTTTTCGCAGTAATGGGAAATAGCAAACTGGTAGAGTTTGAGGGCCATGACAGCGAGCCTTTGATTGAACGGAAATGGATCAAGCGTAGTCCTTTCCAGCGGCGAATGGTATGGAATCTTCGTTAGCCCGGGGTGGACTTCCGGAGCCCTGAGATTCCGCCACCCGCTCAGTGCTGTTCCTGGACACTGGGCAGACCGTAACTTTCGAGGATGGCGTTTACTCTGCCGTTGTCAATAAGCTTTTGCGTACCCTCTGACAGGATGCGGGCAAGGTCCGTCGAGTTTTTAAGGGCGGGCGAGAAAGCGACGTAAGACAGGGTTTCCCCAACCTGACCCGCTCTGCGGGGGCGTTTAAGGCCCGGGTCGTTACGAATGGACCAGGCCATGACATAATCGTCCGCCACAAACACATCGGTTCGCTGTCTTGCCAGCAGGCCCAGAGAGCGGTTAAAAGGTCGGGGACCAGAAAGAATCGCGATTCTGTCCGGGTTGTCCTGATTTGTAGCGATGTAGCTGTCCAGCTCTGCCGTATACGAATAGCCATTGATGGTCAGCAGTGTCTGGTCTTCCAGGGAAGCAATTCCGTTGTAGACCCATTTGTTGTCAGGATGGGTGAATAACGAGATCGAAGCGCGCCCCTGGGCAACCTCCGGAAAAACAAAGTCGGGAGCATCGGTTCTGAAGGCACCGACAACAGCGTGGAACTGGCCCTGACGGGTCATTCTGAGAGCTCTTGCCCAGCTCAGATTCCGGTAGTCCAGCGTGTAGCCCGACGCTGCCAGTGCTTCACGGGCAATGTCCACCATGTAGCCCTCCTGGGCGGCGCCCGCTATGCAGTTATGCGGGCACCAGGGATCTGCAGCCACGATGATGCGGCTGTCGGAGTCCGTGGAGTGGCCCCCTGCAACGTAAGCGTCTGCGCTGACACTGGCTTCAGGCAGCACTGGCGGAAGGGCAGTCGGGGTTTCAGCCTCAGAACAGCCCCACAGTAACCATGCGATGATGAGAAACGTAGCCAGTCTGGACATGATCTTTGTCGGTAGTGCTTCGAATTTGAAGCCGGATTATCAGTTTAGACCAGGCCCGGGTTTCCGGCCAGATAGTCGGGTAAATCTTACGGCTGTCCGGTTGCTGAGCTCGGTCTCCTGGCTTACAGCTGAGCGCGTTCGCTGATGTCTGATCCCTGAATAGGCACCAGTGCTTTTACCAGTTCCTTCATATCGAGCACCCCGACCTGCTTGCCCTTACGGGTGACCCGGTAGACAAGGTCGGTGTTGCCGTCGGATTTGGCAATGACCGATTCCAGATTGTCATGTTCGGACAGATCTCCGGCTGACTGTTCCGGTGCCTCGCTGGTTTTCTCCATGATTGAGCGCACACGCAGGACCCTGGCCCGGTTGATATCAGCGATAAAATCAGTGATATAGGAATCGTTAGGGTTCATCAGGATTTCCTGCGGTTCTCCCTGCTGGACCACACGGCCCTCATTGAGGATAACCAGGTGGTCAGCCAGCTTCAGGGACTCATCGAGGTCGTGGGTGATAAAGACGATGGTTTTCTGAAGCTCTTCCTGCAACTCCAGCAACAGGTCCTGCATGTCTGAACGGATCAGCGGATCCAGCGCAGAGAAGGCCTCGTCCATCAACATGATCGGGGAGTTGGAGGCCAGCGCCCTGGCGATACCGACCCGCTGCTGCATGCCGCCGGAGAGCTCGTGGGGATACTGGTCGGCATTGCCTTCCAGACCAACACGGGCCAGCCATTTCCTGGCCTCCGACTCATAATCCTCGACCTTGAAGCCTCTCACCGAGAGCGCCATGCCGGCGTTCTGCAACACTGTCCGGTGGGGCAGCAGCGCAAATTTCTGAAATACCATGGACATGCCTTCCCGGCGCAGTTTGCGCATTCGCTCCTCGTCAAAATCCAGCACATTCTCGCCGTCGATCAGGATCTCGCCGGTCGTCGGTTCAATCAGACGGTTCAGGTGGCGGATAAGAGTGGATTTGCCTGAGCCGGAGAGGCCCATAATCACCGTGATTTCGCCTTCCTGCATGTCCACATTGATGTCTTCCAGGCCGAGCACATGCCTGTGCTTTTCAAGCAGCTCGGGCTTGCCCATGCCTTTTCTTACATATTCCAGCGCCACTTCAGGCGTGCTGCCGAAAATCTTGTAGAGGTTCTTGATGGATATCTTTATGTCCCGGTCCACGGTTCGCTCCATTATTGACTCTGCGAGGCGTTGATGCGCGCCAGTGATGCTTTGGTGACCCGATCAAGAATCACCGCCAGGATAACAATGCCCAGACCGGCAATCAGGCCAACGCCCAGTTCCAGATTGCGGATGCCCTGGAGCACCAGAACACCGAGCCCCGGAGCAGATACCAGAGAGGCGATTACAACCATTGCCAGACTCATCATGATGGTCTGGTTAACACCGGCCATGATGTTGGGCAGCGCCAGCGGAATCTGGACCTGAAACAGTTTCTGATTACTGGTCATGCCAAAGGCATTGGCGGCCTCCATCACGTCTTTGTCTACCAGTCGGATGCCAAGATTGGTCAGGCGGATGACGGGCACGATGGCGTACAGAATAATGGCAATACCGTAGAGCTTGGATTCGGTCACGCTGAACAGGAAGATCAGCGGAATCAGGTACACGAAGGGCGGCAGTGTCTGCAGCATATCGAGCACGGGAACTGTCAGTCTCTGCATGACGTCACTGCGCGACATGGCAATGCCTATGGGCACCCCGAACAGCACGCAGAGAAACGCACAGACAAAAATGATGGCCAGAGTCTGAATGGCGTATTCGTAGTAGTTGATAAAAGCAAGCAGGCACAGGCTGAAAGCCACGAAGCCGACCAGCTTCCATGACTTGGTCACGAAAAGAACGACTGCCAGCAGAACAGGTATGACGATCCACCAGGGGGTGTTCAGCATTGCGTAAAGGGTACCGTCCAGAGCCCAGCTCAAAGGCTGGGTGATGGGGTCCAGTACAATGCTGAGATTATCCTTTACCGCAAGAAAGCCTTCCTCGAGTCCCTTGGTCAGTTCGCGGGACTTCGGAAAAGCAGCACAGGATTCGTTGAGTGCATCCATGGATGGAAAAGGCAGTTCCCAGATAGTTGTTTCCTGTGATTCAGTGCCTTTTGACTTGTTGAGCAGCGCGGCCATGGTCATGGGCGCGTCGCTCATGCCTTCGGCGCACCACTCCTTGAGCCCGAGCGATGAAAATACAAAGTCATAGGTAGCCATGAGCGTTCAATATCCCTTGTGCATTCAGAATGAGTATCGTGTATGACCTTTTTATGGCCAGATAGAAGAAGAGCCGGCGGACCGGCTCTTCTCAGGGACTGTTACTCTCCCAGCACATTGGCAAGTCGTTTGGTCGCTGACTCATTCAGCCAGGTTGACCACTCGTCCGAGTTGTTGCTCAGGAAGTACACCGCCGCCTCTTCGGCAGAGGCGTTATTCGAGTCCATCCAGGCCAGCAGGGAACTCATGGTAGAGGTCTTGAAGGTCATGTTGCTCAGCATCTCGGCCACTTCCGGCTCGCGGTCACTGAAATCAGTGGTGATCGAGGTCAGGATGGTGGCGGCCGGGAAATCGGAAACGCCGGGATTCTCGACGTCCTGGGTCTGGTTGCGCTGGTGTACATCTGGCTTGACCTCGCCCAGGTCAACACGGGTCATGTCGTACTTGCCGAGAGGCACCGTCGGTCCCCAGTAGTAACCGAACCAGGGCTCCTTGCTCTGCACGGCAGATGCCATGGATGTGGCCAGGGTTTCGCCGGAACCGTGGTTGAACACCTCAATGCCAGCCTCTTCCAGGTCCAGAGCACGGATCAGATTGTCACTGACTACACGACAGCCCCAGCCGCTCGGGCAATTATTGAACCGGCTATCGACCAGTTCCGGGTTCGCCATGACGCCTTCAATGGTTGTCAGCTCGGGATGTTCCTCGGCGAGATAGGTAGGAATCCACCAGCCCTCAACACCGCCCGGGTCCAGCACTTCGGCGACACGCTCGATCTTGCCTTGCTCTTCGAGCTCAAGATAGGCCTCGCCGGCAGAGTTCAGCCACAGCTCGGTGACGATGTCCGGCTCGCCGTTTTCGGCGACGGAGGTCACCGCAGGCACGGTATCGGAGGGAACGACGGTGACGTCGCAGCCATAACCCTGCTCCATAAGGAACTTGGCGACGCCGGTAACAACGGCGTTGGAAGCCCAGCCCATTTCAGTGATCGACACTTCGCCACATTCAGCGGAAGCCAGCGAGGGTGCAGACAGGGCGCACAAAAGCGCCACGGGCGTTAGTTTTCGCATGAAAGTACTCCTTTCGACGGGTCTTTGTGACGGCCGCAGGCCGCCGCAGAAGCGGATTGCTCCTGGCTCAATTCGGTCAAGGTGTTGTTATCGGGGAGAAAGTTAGAACTCAATTCGTCTGTTTCCGGTTATAGTTTGTCTTTTACCATAATGATCCTGACAAGAGTTACAAGCCATTCATGTAAATCGTTACTACAGAGGTGCGCCTTATTCCTTTTGCTTGACGCATCAGGACTACAGCGTCAGTCTTTTGCGCAGCCCTTGTTTTCTTTCTGTTCCGGAGTCCATAACAATGAAAATATTCGAAACCAGTACCGCGCCGAATCCCCGTCGTGTCCGCATGTTCATGGCCGAGAAAGGCCTGCTGGAAAAGGCCGAATTCATCCAGATTGACCTGGCAAAAGGTGAAAATCTGACAGCGGAATACGCTGCCAGGAACCCGATGAAAAAGGTACCGGTGATGGAACTGGACGATGGCACCTGCGTCGCAGAAACCATGGCCATCTGCCGTTATTTCGAGGAAAGCTATCCGGACTCGCCTTCGCTGCTGGGTGATACGCCGGTTGAGAAGGCGGTGGTCGAGCAATGGCTGCGCTGGATCGAGTTCTCTTTCTTTTTGCCCACCGGCATGTGCTTCCAGCACACCAGCGGCTATTTCAAGGACCGTATGAATCCGATCAAGGAATGGGGCGAGGAGTGTCGGAATTCGGTCGAGAAGTTCATGCACTTTCTTGATAAGCAACTGTACGGCAAGGAGTATATCTGCTGCGACCGCTTCACGGCGGCCGACATCAACGCGTTTACCACCGTGGCGTTCGCCCGGGTGGTGGACATTCGCATCCAGCCGGAGCAGGAAAATCTGAAATCCTGGTACCAGCGGATCAAGACACGGGATTCGGCCGGGGTCTGATAATGAGTTTCGAACAACCACTTGCCTGTGCACTCACGGCCATTGATGAAGCAAACAGGGCCGACCCGAACCGGGAGCAGGTTGACGGTGAGTCTCTGCCCAAGGAGTACGCCTACAGTCTGCACATGACTCGCTGGTTGTTCGAGCTGGAAACCCACCCTTCACCGCGCATGCAGATTGCCTGTCGGGCCCAGCACATCGAGCGCTGGACGATGCCGCGGAGTGAGTTTGCTGAGGGCCGTAAGGCCTATTACCAGTGGCGCCAGGCATGTGGCCGGATGCACGGTCGCCGGGCAGCGGAGATTATGGCGGAATGCGGCTTTCCGGCTGCGGAATGTGAGCGGGTGGAAACCATTCTGACCAAACGGCAGTTGCGGCAGGACGAGGATACCCAGCTGTTGGAAGATGTGGCCTGTATGGTGTTTCTGGAGCGCTACTTTTCCGATTTCTACGACAGAAATGTCGATTACGACCGGGACAAGTGGCTGCGCATTGTTGGCCGGACCTGGGGCAAGATGTCCGGTCGGGGACATGAAGCGGCCCTCAAGCTGGCGGAGGGGATGCCTCCGCACTTGCTTGAGCTGCTTGAAGAGGCGCTGGCGGACCGGCCGTGAGCTACCAGCGGTAACTGATACTGCCTACCACACTCCGGCTTGCGCCGTAGTAACACCAGAAATCGCAGCTGGCGACGTATTCGCGGTCTGCCAGGTTGGTGACGTTGAGCTGAGCCTGCCACCGCGGCGCAAAGGTGTATTGGGCCATCATGTCGAATACCGTGTAGGACGGTACCTCAATGGCGCCATCGCGGGTCTCGCCGACGTAGCGGGCGCCCGCACCGACTTTCAGGCCCGGCGCCAGATCGGTAAAACGATAGTCCAGCCATGCTGAAGACTGGTGGCGGGGAATCAGGGGCGCCTGACGTTCGCTGCCGGCGGTGGCCTGTTCACGAACCTTGGCGCTGTTGTAGGTATAAGCTGCGGTCAGCTCCAACTGATCGGTGAGGTAGCTTACGCTTTCCAGTTCAAAGCCCTCGGTGGTGCGCTCGCGGTCCTGGATCTGGAATCCCCCCTGGCTGGTTCCCAGGGAATTTTCCTCTTCAATGCGATAGACCGCAGCGGTGACATAGCCGTCCAGGTTCCGTGGTGCGATTTTGACGCCAAGCTCGGTTTGCTCGCCGGTGCGGGGCTCATAAAGATCGCCGTTGCCATCGGTACCGGCAATTGGCTGGAAAGATTCGGTATAGGACAGGTAAGGCGAAACGCCGTTGGCTGCCAGGTACATGATACCCCCGGACAGCGACAACTGGTTGTCGTCGGCCTCCTGCCGGGTATTGGCATCGCGGTTGATATTGTCCACCTCGGCCTGATCGTAGCGGGCGCCGGCCAGGAATACCCAGCGGTCATCCAGGCGCAACTGGTGCTGCAGGTAGTAGCCTGTCTGCTGCTTGTCGATCTCGGTGACGATCAGATCGGCGGCCGTGACCGGCGTGAAATTTCCATACTGGGGATCGAACAGATCGATGGGGTCACCAAAGAAGGTGAATCCGCCAGCCCCATTCTGCTGGCCTTTGTTGTTGAGGTCCTGATAATCCACCCCGAACAGCAGCGTGTTTTCGGTGCGTTCGGTAAACCAGTTGCCTACCAGCCGATTGTCCACGGTCCAGCTGTCGATTTCGCCGTCACGGTACACCAGGCCCCGTTGGCCCTCCCGCGGATTTGCCTGGGTCTGGAAGAAAATAAAGCTGCTGCGCAACAGCAGATCCAGTCGGCTGTAACGCAGATCCTGCTCAAACCGCCAGACATCGCTGATCTGATGCCTGAGGGCATACCCGAGCGAAGACTGGGTGCGCTCGTTGGTGTCATACCCGGGCTCACTGTAGTTGGTAGACGGATCCACCTTGCCAAAGGGCGTACTCTGCACCGTGCCAAAGGGTAATTTGAACGGGTTGATGGGGATGGCATCGTCTTTCTGGAAACTGGCGAGCAGGGTCACAGTGGTTCGGCCGGTGATGTCCCATTCCAGGCTTGGCGCCAGGTAGTAGCGTTCGTTTTCGGTGAAGTCCAGGTTACCCTCACCATCCCGGTACAGCCCGACAAGACGGTAGCGGACATCACGGCTGTTGCCCACCGGACCGGACGTGTCCACGCCCAGCTGACGGTGTGCGTCGGTGCCTGCCTGAACCTGCACTTCGCCCTGTGTCTCATCGGTCGGTCGCTTGCTGATGGCGTTGATTACGCCTCCCGGGGGCGCCTCGCCGTAGAGGATGGAAGCCGGTCCCTTGAGCAGCTCTACCCGCTCCAGGCCATAGGTCTCCGGCAACCACTGATAGAAACCTTCCCGGTAGATGCGGAGGCCGTCCTGATAGGTGGCCTGATCGAAGCCACGAATCTTGAACCAGTCGGTGTCGTTGTCATCTCCAAAGTGGCCTGACCGAACACCCGCGCGGTAACGGAAAGTCTCGTCCAGGGACTGGACGTTGCGCTCTTCCAGCTCTTCCTGCGCCACCACTGAGGCGGGGCGAGGGGTTTCTACCAGAGGTGCTTCCACCTTCAGGGCAGTGCCGGACACGACCAGTTCACCCAGGGTCGGGGCGTTGGTTTCATCATTCTGGGCCTGGCCCAGCGCAAGGCTGGACAGGCCCAGCAGGAATGCCGGGCAGGCAAGTCGTACGGCCCGGGACAGGGGGCTGACAGAAAACGGCATGAAGGAACCTCAAACGGATAGGGAGTGGCTGGGAAATGAACACACGTTCGTCGTTTGAGGCGATGTTAATATTTCGTTAATTAAAATACAAATCAATTGCATTAACGTTAACTTCTGGCGAAGACCAGGTCAGTAAAACAGCTCCCGCAGTTTGTCGCCGGGCTCGTCCGCCCGCATGAAGGATTCACCCACCAGAAATCCATAAATGCCACGTCCGGTCATGGTGGTAACGTCGTCCCGGGTCATGATACCGCTCTCGGTAATGGTCAGGCGTTCGGCAGAAATCCGTTCGTGCAGTTCGAAAGTGGTATCGAGTGACACCTCGAAGGTGTGCAGGTTGCGATTGTTGATGCCGACCAGAGGCGTTTTCAGGGTCAGGGCATCATCCAGTTCCGCACCATCGTGCACCTCCACCAGCACATCCAGTCCGATGTCGTGGGCGATGCCTTCCAGTTCCTGCATCTGGTCTCTGGTCAGGCATGCGGCGATCAGCAGGATGCAGTCAGCGTTCATGGCCCGGCTTTCGTAAACCTGATAGGGCGCCACCATGAAGTCCTTGCGAATCACCGGCAGTCTGCAGGCACTGCGGGCGGCCTTCAGATAGTCCTCGTGACCCTGGAAAAAGTCCCTGTCAGTAAGCACTGACAGGCAGGCGGCGCCGCCTTTTTCGTAGCTTTCGGCAATCACCGCCGGTTCAAACGGATCGCGCAGAATGCCTTTGCTGGGGGATGCCTTTTTGATTTCGGCGATCACCGCAGGCGTCCGGGCGTTGATTCGAGAGCGCATAGCAGCGGCGAACCCGCGAGCTGGCGGTTGGTCCGCCGCCATGGCTTTTGCGTCTGCAAGAGAAACCGTACGTTTCCGCTCGTCAATTTCTCCCCATTTACGGTCAACTATCTTCCGAAGAATGGTTGGTGTCTTGTCCAGGTGTCTGTCGGTCATTGTTGGCCTAACTGTTTGGGTGCATGGGCCGGTGGCAGGGACCTTTCCAGAACACGCCCGTGAATACGTCCCTGTAGGGCTTGGCGTCAGCCATCCATGGCTGACGACAGTTCTGGAAAGATCCCTGCCACCGGCCCTTCAGGCTTGATTCGTGCCTTCGGAGTCGAAAAAATTCAGAAACATTGCGAGAAATCGGCCAGTTCGGACATTTTGCCTGCCGCCAGCCCGGAACCCATGGCATCAAGGGCCATTTCTACGCCGGCGCTCGGGGTTTTCGCCAGACCGGCCACATAGATTGCGGCTCCTGCGTTCAGGGCAATCAGATCTCTGGCTTTCTCCGCCATTTCATCGTGACCGCGGCCAAAGGCGGCCCGGATAAGCTTCAGCGAATCCTCGGCAGTATCCACCGTCAGGCCGACCAGTGACTGGCTTTTAATGCCTAAATCCTCTGGTGTGATGTCGTATTCGGTGACCTCACCGTTTTTCAGCTCGGCCACATGGGTCGTGCTGGCCAGGCTGATTTCGTCCAGGCCATCTTTGGAGCAGACCACCATGATGTGTTCGGCACCCAGGCGGTAGAGTACTTCGGCCATCGGTCGGCAAAGTTCACGGTTGAACGCGCCCACCAGCTGGCGCTTTACACTAGCCGGGTTGGTCATCGGACCGAGGATGTTGAAGATGGTTCTGCAGCCAAGTTCCTTGCGGGGGCCAATGGCGTGTTTCATGGCGCCGTGGTGGGCCGGGGCGAACATGAAGCCGACGCCGATCTGTTCCACACAGCGGGCAACTTCTTCCGGGGCCATCTGCAGGTTGATGCCGAGTTTTTCCAGCAGGTCCGCGCTGCCGCTTTTGGAAGAGACCGCCCGGTTGCCGTGCTTGGCGACGAAGCCGCCTGCTGCCGCCACGACAAAAGACGCCGCCGTGGATACGTTGAACAGGTTGGCACCGTCGCCGCCAGTGCCGACGATGTCTACCAGCGGCTCGGCGTTTACGGTCACTCTGGTGGCCAGCTCCCGCATCACTTCGGTCGCCCCGGTAATCTCGTCGATGGTTTCACTCTTCAGGCGCAACCCCATGAGAAAGGCACCGATCTGCGCGTCAGTGGCTTCACCTTTCATCACGATCCGCATGATGTCCTTCATTTCCTCCGTGGACAGGTCCAGGTTGGAGGCAATGCGGTTCAGTGCTTCTTTCATGTCCATCTGTGGGGCCCCTTCGGTTTTGTCCGATTTTTATATTCGGTGTTTCGGTCTAGCTTAGCAATTTCCTGGTCGGTGTTGGGGTTCTTGCCTCGGTAGCCCGCGAGTTCGGTGCATGCGGTAAAGCTGGGGAACCCTCTTTCCAAACACGCTGTAAATACGTCCCTGTACGCTCGGGCTCCGCCATCCATGGCTCCGCACGTTTTGGAAAGAGGGTTCCCCAGCTTCACCTTTCAGGCATCGGTGAAGGCTTACCAAGGCTTCTGCCCATTCCAATATGGTTTGTTGATCCCGCGTCGAGCGGAGAATGATCTGAAACAACCTACGAAGAGGGTCGCAGTGGTGGGGGGTATTACCCAAACCGTGCGGAGCCATGGATGGCGGAGCCCGAGCCTACATGGACGTACTCGCAGGCGTGTTTGGGCAATACCCCCCCACCACTGTGGCCCGGACCCAGACCCAAACCTCCGAAACCAACAAACCAAAAACTAGCTCCTAAGGAAATTCCGCAAAAGCTCATGCCCCTGCTCGGTCATGATCGACTCGGGGTGAAACTGAACCCCCTCGATGGGCAGCGTTTTGTGGCGCACGCCCATGATTTCCTCCACCGAGCCGTCGTTGTTGCGGGTCCAGGCGGTGACCTCGAGGCAGTCCGGGATGGTGGCTTTATCGATTACCAGGCTGTGGTAACGGGTGGCCTGTAACGGGTTGCTGAGCCCCCGGAAAATTCCCTGGTCGCTGTGGAACACTGAGGAAACCTTGCCGTGCATGACCTGTCCCGCGCGAATTACGTCGCCGCCGTACACCTGGCCAATGGCCTGATGGCCCAGGCAGACCCCCAGAATCGGCAGCTTGCCGGCAAAATGCCGGATGGCGTCCATGGAAATGCCGGCCTGGTCGGGCGTGCAGGGGCCAGGGGAGATCACCAGCCGTTCCGGGTTCAGGGCTTCGATCTGCTCCACCGTAATTTCGTCGTTGCGGTAAACGTGAACATCCGCGCCCAGTTCGGCAAGGTACTGCACCACGTTGTAGGTGAAGGAGTCATAATTATCGATCATCAATAACATTATCTTTCCCCCGCCTCAGTGGTCGAAATCGTTGTAGGTCATGGCGACCGCGCGGAAAATGGCGCGTCCTTTATTCATGGTTTCTTTCCACTCAAGGCGTGGTACCGAATCGGCCACCACCCCGGCACCGGCCTGGATGTGCAGGGTATTGTTCTTGATCACCGCCGTCCGTATGGCAATGGCGGTATCCATATTGCCGTTGAACGACAGGTAACCCACGGCTCCGCCATAAACACCGCGTTTGACCGGCTCCAGCTCGTCGATGATTTCCATGGCCCGGATTTTGGGCGCGCCGCTTAGAGTGCCCGCAGGCAGGGTGGCACGCAGTACGTCCAGGCAGCTGGTATCCGCTTTCAGCCGGCCGGTAACGTTGGAGACGATGTGCATTACGTGGGAATAGCGCTCGACGATCATCCGGTCGGTGAGCTTGATGGTGCCGGTCTCCGAGACTCGTCCGGCGTCATTGCGGCCCAGATCGATCAGCATCAGGTGCTCGGCAATCTCCTTGGGATCAGCCAGCAGTTCGCTTTCCAGCGCCCGGTCTTCGGCATCCGTGGCGCCGCGTTTGCGGGTGCCCGCAATGGGCCGGACGGTGACCTCGTCGTCCTCGACCCGGGCGAGGATCTCCGGTGAGGAGCCGACGATGTGGAAATCGTCCAGGTCGAGGAAGTACATGTAAGGCGACGGATTGAGAACGCGCAGTGAGCGGTACAGGTTCAGCGGCGGTGCTTCGAACGGAATCGACATGCGTTGGGAAATCACCGTCTGCATGACGTCACCGTCGAGCACGTATTCCTTGATCCGGCCCACAGCCGCTTCAAACTTCTGCTGGTTGAAGCCGGAAATGAAGTCGCTTTCGTCGACTGTTTTGCCGCGCAGTTTCTCCGGTGTACGGGGCGCGTCGGCGGTCTGCCGGTGCAGGCGCGATTCCAGATTATCAATGCGCTGAATGGCGCGCTCATAGGCGCCGTCCTGGCCGGGGTCGGCGTGAACAATCAGGTGCAGCTTGCCGCGCAGGTTGTCGAATACCACCACCTCATCAGACACCATCAGCAGAATATCCGGCGTGCCGATCCGGTCCGGCGGGCAGGTGTCGCGCAGGCGTTTCTCGATGTAGCGCACGGTGTCGTAGCCGAAATAACCCACCAGGCCGCCGTTGAAGCGTGGCAGTTCGTCCAGGTCCGGAGCATGGAAACGGGTCTGATATTCTTCGACAAAACTGAGTGGATCCCCGGCACGGGTTTGTTCAACGACCTCGCCATCACGGCTGATGGTTATCTGATCACCGAAGACCTTCAGTACCTCTCGGCCGGGCAGGCCGATAATCGAGTAGCGGCCCCATTTTTCACCGCCCTGAACAGATTCGAACAGATACGAGTAGGGTCCGCTGGCGAGTTTCAGATAGGTGCTGAGGGGCGTCTCCAGATCTGCGAGAACCTCGCGATAGACGGGGATACGATTAAAGCCGGCAGTGGCGAGCTCGGCGAATTGCTCAGGTTTCATTACTGGTTATCCTGATCGGTCATAAAAGCTGTGTCAGTGAATCAACCGTTGCATCGGCCTGGAGAGAATCGGCCGGTGCCCCGAAGTTATAGCCGTAGCTTACCGCCACGCAGGGAATACCGGCCGCCCGGGAGGCATCAATGTCGGCTGTGGAGTCGCCTACCATAACGGTGGTTCCACGGGTGCCGCCCAGGGTTTCCATGGCGTGAATCAGTGGCGCAGGGTCGGGTTTCTTCAGCGGCAGGCTGTCACCCCCGATTGTCAGGCTGAAATAATGGTCGATGCCCATCTGCTCCAGCAGTGGCCGCACGAACCGTTCCGGTTTGTTGGTGACAATGCCCAACCGGCAACCATACTCCGCCAGACGTTTCAGGCAGGGCTCAACGCCTTCATAGAGGCTGGCATGGTGTCCGTTAGTTTTTTCGTAGGCGTAAAAAAACAGAGCCAGGGCGTCGTTATAAAGGGCTTCGTCCGCGGGCATGGCCGGTTCCCAGTCGGTCTTGCCCGCCAGTGCCCGGCGCACCAGCGTCGGCGCACCATTGCCGACCCACTGGCGTACCTTGTCCGCGCCGGCTTTGCGGCGGCCAAGCTGCTCCAGCATGGCATCCACTGCTGCCGCCAGATCCGGCGCGCTGTCTACCAGCGTGCCGTCCAGATCAAACAACCCCACCCCGGGCCAGCGGGGGTTGAACAGACCTGCCAGGCTCACTGGCCAAGGCTCTTGCGGGCCAGTTCCAGTTCGGCGCGCATCTGGTCGATGGTGGCTTTGTAGTCATCAGTTCCGAAAATGGCAGAACCTGCCACAAACATGTCCGCTCCGGCCTCGGCGATCTCCCGGATGTTGTCGGTTTTTACCCCGCCGTCCACTTCCAGACGAATATTGCGACCGCTGTCGTCAATCCGTTTGCGGGCTTCCCGGAGCTTGTCGAGGGTGCCGGGAATAAAGGACTGACCGCCAAAACCGGGGTTAACCGACATCAGCAGAATCATGTCCAGCCGGTCCAGCACGTGATCCATGTGGTGCAGGGGGGTGGCCGGGTTGAACACCAGGCCTGCCTTGCAGCCGCCGTCACGGATCAGTTGCAGGGAGCGGTCGATGTGGCTGGAGGCTTCCGGGTGGAAAGTGATGTTGCTGGCGCCGGCCTCAATGAACATGCGGATAAGATCGTCCACCGGTGACACCATCAGATGCACGTCAATCGGTGCCGTCACTCCGTGTTTGCGCAGCGCCTCGCATACCATGGGGCCGATGGTAAGGTTGGGAACGTAGTGGTTGTCCATCACGTCAAAATGGACAACATCTGCCCCGGCGGCCAGAACATTATCGACTTCTTCACCGAGCCGGGCAAAATCGGCGGATAGAATGGAGGGTGCAATCTGGTATGGATACATGACGACTCGCTGTGTTCTCGGTACGCTTTCGGTACTCGTGGCTCGGTACTCGTTGTAAAGCTGCTAGTCTAACAGCTTGAAGGCCGTTTTTCGCACTCCAATAAGGAAGATCCGGTGAAGAGGACCCAGCCCCCGGTGCCTGATTATCTGACCCGTTCTGAGCCCGGTAAATCAAAACGCGCTCTGGTGTTGCTGATGCTGTTATTCAGCGTAACGGCGCTCTCGCAGGAACCACAGGAAAAGCAGGAGGAACCCGGCCCTGCCCCGGACCAGCCTGCTGTGGTGACGAAGCGGCCAATCATCTCTACCGGGATGGATGCGGAGGCGATCGCGCGCAAAAGACCCGAGGCCGCGATATGGCTGACCGAGTCCGATAAAGGGCGGGTACTGGCCCTGTTTCAGCCGGAACAGGATTCCCCGGCCAGAGGGGCTCTGGTCATTCTGTCGGATGAAGGGGTGTCAGCGGCAGCGGGGCTTGCGGATTCGCTGCGGGAGCCTCTCAGTCGTGCTGGTTGGGCGGTGATGACCCTGGGGCTGGAAGCGCCCCCCTTCGGCGTTCAGCAGTGGCTGCGGCAACAGGGCAATGCCGGGCCCGATGGATCCGAAAACCCGGAGGGCGAAGCTGAGGTCGATGGCGGGTCAGCGGCGATGATTACTGTTACTGATCCGGAAACACTCGACGATGCCCTCAACCAGTATCGTGACCAGGTGGTGTACTCCCTGAACGCGGCTGTCGACAGATTACGTTCGAAGGATTACCAACGGATCGTGCTGGCAGGGGTTGGCCGGGCGGCCGGGCATGTGACCCGTCAGGCCCGGCAAGACGCGCGGGCATCGGATCTGATCTGGATTGCGCCGTATTTCTATGCGGATGAGTCCGGCAGTCTGACCGGGCTGCTGGAGTCTGTTGCATCGCCTTCAATTCTCGAGCTTTACAGCAGCTATCCAGCCGATGAGGCGGTGGACAGATCGGCCCGGGAGCGGGCTGCGGCCCTGGAGCGCGCCGGTATCACCGGTTATCGTCAGCAGCCTGCGGCTATGGCCCGGCCGCCGCGGCCCAGGGAGGCAAAGATGCTGGCCAACCGCATCTCTTCCTGGCTGCGTTCAACCGCCAGAGACCGATAGCAAATCAGCCACTCTGGCTACTCGACATTAACGGGGGTGCCGGCGATCAACCATTTCCCAGGCGTGCTGGTATTTAAGCAGCTGTTCCTTGGCACGGAACAGCTCTGCCGGGCTGAGATTCTGCTGCGCCAGTTTGTCTGGATGACACCCGGATACCCGCTTGCGATACGCCCGTTTGATGTCGGCTCGGGAATCCCGCCTGGTGACCCCCAGCAGCTTCAGCGCCTGCTCGTAGGTAGTGGGTACCGGCTCTGCGTCCGGTTCGGTAATCCAGACCTTGCTGGCGTAGCTGTCCAGGATGTCGTCGCTGATGCCGATGGGCAGCCCCATCTGGTCAATGGCGTCCTCGCAGCGGTAACGCCGCTGTCTGGCGGGTTTGCCGAACAACTGGGCAGCATGGCAGACACAGATGGCCACCTGCAGCGATGGCGAGGGCCACAGCCGGTTCGAGATCCGCAGACGCAGGGCGCGGGTGGCGGGAATAGTGTCAGCGTTCTTGCCGTTGCGGAACTGGCTGATGGCCTTGCGTCGCTGTCGCGGTGACAGGCGCAGGGCCCGTATCAGGGTTTCGGCGAATGCAATATCCTCCGGGGTAACCCTGCCCTGGGATTTCGCGATGTAACCCAGAAAGAAAAACAGGCTTCGGCGGCACCAGGAAGGCAGGCGGGCGCGTACCATGAGTTCGCTGGCCTGGTGACCGCAGGCGGAAAGTTCGCGAAGCAGGCTGGCAAATTCGGTTTCCATGCGGGGGGGCAGTGGGGTCCCCTGGGTTTTTGCTGGCATGGGTCAGTTCCTGCCTCCGGTCAGCAGCCGGTCAAGCGCCTGCAATCGCTCAGGAGTGCCGATGTCCAGCCATTGACCGGTATGGTGAAAACCCTTGACCCGCTTGCGGGCTATGGCACCCTTTAATACCGGCGCCAGCTTCCGCGGGCCCGGTAAAAGCCCCTCGAACAGTCGGCGGTGAAGCAGGCTGATGCCGGTAAATGTCAGCCTTGGGGCGCCTTCGGTTACAACGCTGCCATCCCGGTCGAGACCAAAGTCGCCCGTGGGGTTATGTTCGGGATTGTCGGTCAGCACCAGCATGGCATCCGCATCGTCCGGCAGTGCCAGCGATGCCAGGTCAAGATCGCACCAGATATCGCCGTTGATCACCATGAACCGGTCGTCGCCGTCACCAGTGAGCAACGGCAGTGCCTGTAGAATGCCCCCCGCGGTTTCCAGTGGTTCGCCTTCAGCCGAGTAGGTTATGGATACGCCAAAACGCTGGCCGTCCCCCAGTTCCTCCTCGATCTGTGAACCCAGCCAGGCGTGGTTGATCACGATATCCGCAAAGCCGGCGCGCTTCAGATTGTCCAGGTGATGGACAATCAGCGGTCTGTCTCCTGCCAGCAGCAGCGGTTTGGGCGTGGTGAGGGTCAGCGGGCGCATACGCTCGCCCTTGCCTGCGGCAAGAATCATGGCTTTCAAGGTTGGTGTGTCTCCACGGAACCGATGGTTGTCTCAACGGCCGGTAGCACCCTGTCGGTCAGCCACGCATGGAAATGCCGCAGCGCTGGTTGCCGGCCGCTGGCCTGAACCAGGTAGCAGATCGTGCGGGGGATGTCCCTGAGAAAGCCTGGCTTGCCATCGCGGATATCCAGGCGGGCAAAAATGCCGGCGGCTTTCAGGTGGCGCTGCATGCCCATCAATTCGAACCACTGGTTAAAGGTGTCGTGATCGGCATTGTGCAGACCGGCACTGAGAGTCTGTTGGCGGAACCGCTCCTGCCACTGCTCTACCCGATGTGCCGGCCAGTTGATGTAGCAGTCTTTCAGCAGCGAAACCAGGTCGTAGGTGACCGGCCCGCAAACGGCGTCCTGGAAATCAATCACGCCGGGGCGGACGCGGTCCGTGCCGTCGTTGCCACTGTCTGCGGGGACAGCACCCGGGGGTACCAGCAGGTTGCGGGAGTGATAATCCCGGTGAACGGTCACGACAGGCTGGGCCAGTGCGCTTTCCCGCAGCAGGGCAAAGGTGGTGTCCAGTAGCGCAAGTTCGCTGTTATCCAGAGCCATTCCCAGCTTTCCGGTCAGCAGCCAGTCCGGGAACAGCGCCATTTCCCGGTCCAGCAGTTCGCTGTTGTAGGGGGGCAGCAGATATTCCGCTGTTGCGCGGACCTGCTGTATCGCCACCAGTTCGTCCAGGGCTCCGTGATAGAGAGCGTCGGCACTGGACTCGTTGAGCGCACCCAGCATCAGGTTATCGCCGAAATCCTCGAGCAGAAGCAGACCCTGTTCCAGGTCTTCCCGCAGTATCGCCGGCACAGCGATGCCCTGTGCATGCCAGTGCCGGGCGATGGCCACAAACGCCCGGCAGTCTTCATGCTCCGGCGGGGCGTCCATGACAATGAACGAACGCCTGTCATCAGGTCGGTCCGGATCGCCTGACACGCTGCCGAACACCCGGAAATAACGGCGAAAGCTGGCGTCACCGGCGACCGGCTCGGGCTCGGCATGTTCCAGGCCGGGAAACTGTTTCACCCAGCGGGTCAGGGTCTGCAAACGGTTGTCCATGGCGCCGGTAATGTTCCTGAAGTGAGAGGATGTGACGACAGCAGCGTTTATGAGGTCGACACCGTGCTGATGCAAGGGTGAAAAGTTAGCAGATCTCGAGTCCGAGAGTAAGGGACACTGACCGGGCGCAAGGTGGTGTTGCTCCGGCGCTGGGTTTAGACTATGCCTCAGTCACATGCCCACACAGTACAGGACCCCCTATCTTGCCAGCCAGGTTTCGGAAGCTGCACACCCCGCCAGGCCAGATACCACCCCGTCCGATTGCTCGGCAGACATTGCTGGCAGGCGGTGTCTGGCTGGTTGCTGTGGCTTTTCCGCTGGCGGCAGAACCCTCTGGCGCAGGGGCGCAGTCAATACCGGGGCCGGCCACCGCTGCAGAGATGGACTGGCGCCCCAGGGCCCAGTTACCCCCGGATGTTGCCAGGGCCCTGCCGACGTTCTGTGAGGGCGGCTATCTGCCATCATCAACGCCGCTGGATACCGCTGACGGAGACCCGGGCTCGGCAGCGAGCCTTCCGCTCACGGCCAGCAGCCTGGAAGCCCGCTATAAAGTGGATGCGGAGCTCTATCTGCGCGGCGACGTCAGGATCCGGCAAGGGTCCTTTGCCGTTACCAGTACCGAAGCACGGTACAATCAGGCGTCCGGACTGGTAGCCATTGAGGGCCCGCTGACCAGTCGCGGAGACGGCTTCCTGCTTACCGGTGAGCGCGCACAATACAATGTCAATTCCGGTTACCTGGACATCCGCTCCGCCACCTTCCTGCTGCACGCCGGGGAAATCCGTGGCACCGCCGCCGAGCTGGTGCGAACCCGGGCAGACCAGGTGCAGGTCCGTCAGGGCCTGCTGACCACCTGTGCGCCGGGACAGAACGACTGGTCCCTGGTAGCGTCTGAAATCAGCTTCGATCAGAGCGAGGGTGTCGGCACGGCGAAACATCTGCGCCTGCAGGTGAAGGATGTACCGGTGTTCTACTGGCCCTGGGCCAGCTTTCCGATTGATGAGCGGCGAAAGTCCGGACTGCTTTACCCGGCCTTCGGTTCTTCCAGCGCGGGCAACGGTGGCTTTCTGGCGGTGCCCTATTATCTGAATCTGGCTCCGTACTACGACGCCACCCTGACGCCCCAGTTCATCAATGGTCGCGGGCTGTTTACCGAGGCGGAAGGTCGTTACCTGAGCGCCTTCGGGCAGACCGAACTGCAGGTCGGTTACGCCGGTAACGATCAGGAATACGCTGACAGCAATCCCGGCGAGAGCGGCGAACGCTGGGGCCTGGATTTCACGACCCGGGCCACCTTCAATCAGAACTGGACCGGTTATGGTGACTATTCGGTGGTCAGCGACAATGACTACCTGAGTGACCTGAACCGTAGCCTGGATATCAATCAGGCAACCCATCTCGAGCGTCGGGGTGGTTTTCGCTACCGGGGTGAGGTCCAGCAGCTGGATGTCTCTGTCAGCGGTTATCAGACCATCAGTGATTTTATTGCCGATGCTGACCGGCCCTATTCCCGGCTTCCGGAAGTGCAATACAGTGGCCTGGCGGATATGGGGCCGGTTACGCTGGGGCTGGACAGCCAGTACACTTTTTTCTATCGCGATAACGACGACCTGAACGGCCTGGATCAGGCCAACGGTCACCGGTTCCGGGCCCTGCCGGAGCTGGCACTGCCCCTGAGCTCACCCTGGGGCTATCTGCGACCGTCGATCGGAGTGGACTACACTCGCTATGCCCTGGATGATTTCGGTCTGGGTGAGCGCCGGTTTGATCGCACCGTGCCGGTGGCAGAATGGGACTCCGGCCTGTATTTTGACCGCCGCTCACGTCTGTTTGATGTGCCCTATAACCAGACGCTGGAGCCGCGGCTTTATTACGCCTGGGCGGACGCCGAAGCGGACCAGGGCCTGATTCCGGATTTCGACACCGCGCTGCGCCCGTTCAGTTTTGCCGATCTTTTCCGCCGGAACCGGTTCACAGGCGGCGACCGGGTGGGAGATACCAATCAGTTGACGGTGGCTCTCACCAGCCGTTTCAATGATCTGGTTACAGGTCGTGAACGGGTGCGATTGAGCATCGGCCAGGTGCATTATTTTGATGACCGGGAGGTTACGCTGGCAGGCCAGGGTGCCGCTGACAGCAGCAGTTCGCCACTGGCGGGGGAGCTGGTGCTGCGTCCCCTGGAAGGCCTTGAGCTGCACGCCTCCGGTCTGTGGGAGCCGGATATCGGCAAAACCGAGGAAGGTCGCAGCCAGCTGGTATTTCACTCAGACGATTACCGCTATCTGGCCAGCATCGGCCACACCTATCGGCGAGATGAATTCGAGCAGTCGGATATTGGCGGCGTTGTGCCGGTCACAGACCGTGTTAGTCTGATCGGCCGCTGGGCCTACGATTCGCAGCTCGACCGCACTGTAGGGTCGCTGGCCGGATTGGAATACAATAACTGTTGCTGGAGCATACAGCTGGTACACCAGAATTATCTGACCGATGAACAGCAACTTGATAATCGGGTACTGTTCCGGATTGAGCTGAAAGGCCTGGGCGGCAGCGGCGGTTCCTCCGGTCAGATTGCAGAAGCCATCACCGGCTTCGATGAGCGGGAGCGACGCCGTTTCGGAGAGCGTTGATCCGCGTCAGGAATTGCCGTGGCGTGACAGTTGATGTCCGTCGATTTTTTCAGACAGAGGTGACTATGAGGGCGAACCTTCGCCAATGCGCAAAAGCCATCGTGTTAATGATGGTTGTGTTTATGTCGACTGCCGTTCAGGCAGAACGCAAATTGCTTGATCAGGTGGTGGCCGTGGTTAACGATTCGGTCATACTGCAGTCCGAGCTGGACGCCCGGATCAATACCATTGTCGGCCGGCTGCGTTCGCAGGGTACCAGTCTGCCACCGCGCCCGGTTCTGGAAGAGCGGGTGCTTGAGCAACTGATCACCGAATCCATCCAGTTGCAGATGGCAGAACGCGCCGGTATGCGCATCAGCGATAATGAGCTGAACGAGACACTTGCCTCTATTGCCAGCCGTAACAACATGACTCTGGCCCAGTTTGAAAACCAGCTGGCGCAGGAAGGTGTGAGCTATCAGGAGGCCCGCGAACAGATCCGCAACGAAATGCTGACCGGAAGGGTACAACAGCGCCAGGTTGGTAACCGTGTGCGGGTGACCCAGCGTGAGATTGACAACTATCTGGCAGCAACGGAGGGTCAGCGCCGCACCAACGCGGAATACGAACTGGCGCACATCCTGATTCAGGTCAATGACCCCAATGACGAGGAAGAGGTTTCAGCGGCGAGGGCAGAGATCGAACAGCTGCGCTCAGAGATTGTCGGGGGCCGAGATTTCCGCTCTGTGGCGGTGGCCGAATCTGATGCCAGCAGTGCCCTCGAAGGTGGCAGTATGGGATGGCGTGCCGAAAGCCAGTTACCTTCGCTGGTGGCAGACGTGGTGCCGGATATGGCGGTGGGTGAGGTGTCGCCGGTGCTGGAAAACAGCAGTGGCTTCCATCTGGTAACCGTGCTGGACAAGCGTGGTGGCGACAGCGCCAATATCGTTGAACAGTCGAAAGTCCGCCATATTCTGGTCCGCCCTGACCAGACCACCAGTGACAATGCCGCCGAAGCGAAAATCCGCGAGCTCTATCAGCGCATCAAGGACGGGGAATCGTTTGCGGCTTTGGCCAGAGCCGAATCGGATGATCCGGTCTCGGGCTCTGATGGCGGCAATCTGGGCTGGGTTGGCCCGGGCCAGATGGTGCCAGAGTTTGAAGAGGCAATGGTGAATGCCGCGGTTGGTGAGGTTACCCGCCCGTTCCGTTCCCAGTTTGGCTGGCACATATTGCAGGTGCAGGATCGCAGGCAGCAGGACATCAGTAATGAGGTTCGGCGCGGGGAGGCCGGCCAGGCTATCTATCGTCGCAAGTTTGATCTGGAGCTGCAGAACTGGCTCAGGGAAATCCGCGATGAAGCCTATATCGAGTTGAAAACCGACGACGCCGGTTCCTCATGAATACACCTGTTACCCTGGCCCTCACTGCGGGCGAACCGGCCGGTATTGGCCCGGAGCTGTGCCTTCAGCTTGCTGCCGAGGAACGTACTGCCGGCCTGGTGGTTATTGCCAGCAGGCATTTGCTTGAGGCCCGCAACCGTGCGCTCGGGCTGGGTATTGTGCTGGAAGACTGGGCCCCGGGCAGCTGCGCAACCAGGGCCGCCCGTGCGCTTTCGGTCCTGCATGTAGAGGGGCTGGCCGCGACGGCGGCCGGCCAGCTTGATCCTGCCAACAGTCCTTATGTCCTGGAGAGTCTGGCCGTCGCCACCCGTGGCTGCCTGGATGGCCTGTTTGACGGCATGGTGACGGGGCCGGTACACAAGGGTGTGATCAACGACGCCGGCATCGAATTCAGTGGTCATACCGAGTTTCTGCAGGAGATGTGCGGGGTCGAGCGGGTGGTGATGATGCTTGCCACGGATGAGCTCCGGGTTGCACTGGTAACCACGCACCTGCCTCTGAGCCAGGTGCCTGCGGCCATTACGCCGGAGCGAATCACCCAGGTAACGCGCATACTGAATCAGGATCTGCAGCGGTTTTTCGGGCTGAAACAGCCGCAAATCCTGGTGGCGGGCCTGAACCCCCACGCCGGCGAGAGCGGGCACCTGGGCCGGGAGGAACTGGATATTATTGAACCCACGCTTGATGCCCTGCGCAGAGAGGGCATGACCCTGACCGGCCCGCTGCCCGCCGACACGCTGTTTACGCCCCACTGGCTGAACGATGCGGACGCGGCCCTGGCGATGTACCACGATCAGGGGCTGCCAGTGCTGAAATTCCAGGGCTTTGGCCGCGCCGTGAACATTACCCTGGGCCTGCCGATTGTCAGAACCTCCGTCGATCATGGCACAGCCCTGGATCTGGCGGGGACCGGCCGCGCCGATATGGGCAGCCTCAGGCAGGCCGTCCGGGTGGGAGAGCATATGGCCCGCTGCGCCAGAGGCGAACATGAGTAACAAACCAGGCCGCTCCCAACCGGGCCACCTGGCCAGAAAACGTTTTGGTCAGAACTTCCTGCATGATCCGGGCGTTATTGAACGCATCGTTCGCGCCATCAGTCCGAAACCGGACGATGCACTGGTTGAAATCGGCCCCGGCCTGGGTGCCCTGACCGGGGAAATGCTGGCAGTTAACGATCACCTTCAGGTGGTGGAACTGGACCGGGATCTGATTCCGGTGCTGCGCACCAAGTTTTTCAACTATCCGGAATTGTGTATTCACCAGGCCGACGCACTGACCTTTGATTTCAGCGAACTGATGAAAAATGGCCAGCGGCTCCGCATTATCGGCAACCTGCCATACAATATTTCCACGCCACTGATCTTTCACCTGCTGGGGCACTCCGGGGTGGTGGAAGACATGCACTTCATGCTGCAGAAGGAAGTGGTGCAGCGGCTGGCGGCGGTGCCGGGTGACAACAATTATGGCAGGCTGGGGATCATGGCCCAGTACTTCTGCCGGGTGCAGCCGCTGTTCGAGGTAGGCCCCGGCGCCTTCAGGCCAGCGCCCAAAGTGGATTCCGCCATCGTGCGGATGGTGCCTCACGACAGCTTGCCGCACCCGGCGAAAGACTACAGTCTGCTTCAGGCTGTTGTCCGCACCGCTTTCAGTGCCCGGCGCAAGACCCTGCGCAAGGGACTGGCCGGTATGGTGAGCGTTGAGCAGCTTAACAGCGTAGGCATTGATGACGGCTTGCGTCCCGAGAATCTGGGGCTGGCAGAGTACGTTGCCATTGCCGATTTGCTAGCGGATCACAAGTCCGCTGGTGACCTGCCGGGAAATTCATAACGGGCAAGGAAGAGACAAGTAATGACTGACTATGCCATCGGAGACATTCAGGGCTGTTACCAACGGCTGCGGGATGTGCTTGCCAGGGCCGATTTCTCGCCGTCGCGGGACCGGCTCTGGGTTGCCGGTGATATCATCAACCGGGGGCCGTCTTCGCTGCAGTCCCTGAGGTACATCGAGAGCCTGGGCAGCTCCGCTGTGGTGGTTCTGGGTAACCACGACCTGCATCTGCTGGCGGTTGCCCTCGGTGGGCACTCCCTGAAGAACAAGGATACCCTGAGTGATATTCTGGAAGCGCCGGACCACCAGCACCTGCTGAACTGGCTCTGCCAGCAGAACCTGCTGGTGAGGGATTCCGGCCGCAACCTGGTAATGGCTCACGCCGGCCTGCCCCATATCTGGAGCCTCGACCAGGCCTCAGGCTACGCCCGCGAAGTGGAAGCTGTGCTGCGGGGTCCGGACGCCGCCGGCTTTTTCGCAAGAATGTACGGCAATAAGCCCGACCGTTGGGATGAGAAGCTGCAGGGCATGGACCGGTTGCGGGCGATCACCAATTATTTCACCCGGATGCGCTTTATTGCCGAAGACGGGACCCTCGAATTCGCGGCCAAGGAATCCGCGGAAGATGCGCCGGAGGGATTTTTGCCCTGGTTCCGGTTCCGGCGTCAGGATGATGTGCGGGTCATTTTCGGCCATTGGGCCGCGCTTCAGGGTAAAACCGACAGTGAACGTTTTATCGGTCTGGATACCGGCTGCGTCTGGGGTGGCGAGCTCACCATGATGAACCTTGATACTGGCGAGAAGATTCACTGTGACTGTTCCTGAAGGCGCCGGTGCCGACCGGGATATTCTACGCTGGCCTCTGGTTCTGGGCGGCGTGTTTGCCCTGACAGCGGTAATGGCGGGTGCATTTGGCGCCCATGGTCTGCGCGGGACAGTCAGCTCCCGGGGCCTTGAAGTTTTTCAGACTGCCGTCACATATCAGATGACGCATTCGCTGGCACTGATCCTGATGGCAGTTCTTTCAGGGCCGGGATTCGCAGACGGGCCAGGCAGAAAACTGATGGCCATCGGCGCAGGTTTTTTTACCGCAGGCATTGTGCTGTTCAGCGGCAGCCTGTATCTGTTGGTGCTTACACAGATGAGCTGGCCGGGACCGGTTACCCCTCTGGGGGGGCTGTGTTTCATGGTGGGGTGGGCGCTTTTGGTCACTGCCGGGCTGAAGCGCCGCCGGTAGATTCAGAAGGGTATTGATATGCAGATTCAGGTAAATGGTCAGCCCATGGAGTTCGGTGACGGTGTAACCGTGTCGGAGCTGATCCAGCGGATGGAATTAGAGGGTAAACGGCTGGCGGTAGAGGTTAACGAAGACATAGTGCCGCGTAGCGAGCATCCCCGCTTCAGCCTGAGCGACGGCGACCGGGTAGAGGTTGTCCACGCTATTGGTGGCGGATAGCTGGCGGGGCGGCCGCAAGAGAAGGGGTTGGATAAACAATTCCCGCTTATTCATTAACTCCAAGGTATCAATATGAGTGAACACCCCGAAAGACCGCTTCCCGAGGACAAACCCCTGGAACTGGCGGGCCGAGTCTATAAATCACGGCTGCTGGTGGGAACCGGCAAGTACCGCGACATGGCCGAAACCGGCCGTGCCATCGAAACCAGTGGCGCGGAAATCGTCACCTTTGCCGTGCGCAGAACCAATCTTGGCCAGAACCCGGATGAACCCAGCCTGCTGGATGTGGTATCGCCGGACACCTACACCATGCTGCCGAATACCGCTGGCTGCTATACCGCCAAGGATGCCATCCGCACCTGCAAGCTCGCCCGTGAGCTGCTGGACGGCCATGACCTGGTCAAGCTGGAAGTGCTGGGGGAAGAGAAAACCCTTTACCCGAACATGACCGAAACCCTGGTTGCGGCGGAAGCGCTGATCAAAGACGGTTTCCAGGTAATGGTGTACTGCTCGGATGACCCTTTGCTGGCCAAACGCCTTGAGGAAATGGGCTGTATTGCGATTATGCCGCTGGGCGCCCCGATTGGCTCCGGCCTGGGCATCCAGAACCGCTACAACATCCGGCTGATTGTGGAGAACGCCAGAGTGCCGGTGCTGGTGGATGCAGGCGTGGGTACCGCCTCGGATGCAACCCTTGCCATGGAACTGGGCTGTGACGGGGTATTGCTGAATACCGCCATCGCCCAGGCCCGGGACCCGATCCGGATGGCCAGGGCGATGCGCATGGCCATCGAATCCGGTCGGGATGCCTATCTTGCCGGACGCATGCCGAAGAAACTCTACGCCAGCGCATCATCGCCCATCGATGGTACTTTCTTTTAGAGAAAGGGTTTGCCACGGAAGACACGGACACACACGGAAGAAAAATGAAGAAATTTTTAATTTTAAAGTCTTTCTGTTCGCGC
>Ga0209938_1000047_pt1 | contig 49982 bp, 52 predicted proteins | sample SalPonR2_C_D1_MG_FD_185708 | JGI IMG/M metagenome (GOLD analysis project Ga0209938, IMG submission 185708) | Salt pond soil microbial communities from South San Francisco under conditions of wetland restoration - Salt Pond MetaG R2_C_D1_MG... ... | reverse complement strand
ACCAAGATTATGACTGCCAGCAAATCGCTATGGAGATGGACTACGTTGGCCAACGCACCAGCGAACTTTATGGCCGGCTTAAGAAAGAGCGCAACGCAGACAATTGGCAAATGGGGCTTGGACTTGCAGTATTTTGGCCGGCGCTGTTCTTCCTGGAAGGCGGTGATGGTCCGGAAGCTACTGAATACGCACAACTCAAGGGCGAATATGAGGCACTTCGGCAAAATTCTGTACAAAAGCGCTGCGGGATAGTGGGTGATTCTCCTGAAGAAATTATGAAGCGTGAATCTGAACGCGATTCATAACTCTCGAACCTGAACGCAAGCCTTTTTGCGAAAGCGGCCCGCTTCTTGGCGGGCCGTTTGGTAATGACATACACAAGCCGTCGGTGTTGGATGCCACTCACCATCCGCTGACCGCCTCCCTGCTTCAAGACACGCCTAATGTGCCGGACGTTTTAAAATCTATTCAACTCTCTGCGCCGCAGGCGAAAGCCGTCCGAAAAATTCAGAAGCGTTGTACGCTATCGACGATTTCTTCTGGCGACCGTCCCGATGATTCGAACCACCCTCGCAGCCCTTTTGCTTTTCGCCCTTGTTCCGACCGGCTCTGCCAGCGCCGACTCGGACTGGACCCAGGTCGTGATCGTCCGCCACGCCGAGAAGTCCGATGACGGGACGTCCGATCCGCCGTTGACGGCCGCAGGCGAGGCAAGGGCGGAGCGGCTGGCCGATCTGATGACCGATGCGGGCATCGAGGCCGTGTACTCGACGCAGTACCGCCGCAACATCGAGACTGCGCGTCCGCTGGCCGAGCGGCTGGGGCTGAAGGTCCAGGTGCGGCCGATCGAGTCGGGCGAAGCCGCGGAGCATGCCGGGCGCCTGGCGAGTGAGGTCATGGCCGAGCACGCCGGCGGCGCGGTGCTGATCGTCGGCCACAGCAATACGGTCGACGACCTGGTCGAGGCCTTCGGCGGCCCTGAAATCGGCGATCTGGACGAGTCGGACTATGAGCGGATCTTCATCGTCCATACCCGGCCCGGCGGACCGACGCGGCTGCTGCGCACGGCCTACCCTGCCGTCGAATGAGCACCGAGCACGAACCTGGCGGCTGCATCGACCGGGCCGAGTTCGATCGCGTCGACCTGCGCGTCGGCACGGTCCTCGAGGCCGATCCGTTCCCGGAAGCCCGGACCCCGGCGATCCGGATGCGGATCGACTTCGGACCTGCGATCGGCGTATTGAAATCCAGCGCACGGATCACCGAACGCTATTCCCCGGAATCGCTGGTCGGCCGACAGGTGGTGGCCGTGGTCAATTTCCCGCCGAAACAGATCGGGCCGCATCTGTCCGAGTGCCTGGTGACCGGCTTCCACGACGAGAACGGAGCGGTCGTTCTCTGTACGCCCGATGCCGACGTGCAGCCCGGCACGCGATTGCGTTAGGAACCTCTGGACCACGCTGCGCGGGCGTGACGAAGCGCTCGGCACAGCGCGGCTCATAGGTTCCTCGATTCAGGCCTCCGCAGGCAGTGACCAGTCGATCGGCGCCTGGCCGTTGGCCTCCAGCCAGGCATTGGCCTTCGAGAAATGCCGGCAGCCCAGGAACCCGCGGTGCGCCGACAGCGGCGACGGGTGGGGCGCAGTCAGTACGTGGTGGCGGGACCGGTCGATGCCCTGCCCCTTCTTCCTGGCCTGCGCGCCCCACAGCAGGAACACGACCGGGTTCGGACCGGCGTTGACGACCTCGACCACGCGATCGGTGAAACGCTCCCAGCCCTGGCCCTGGTGGGCGCCGGCGTTGCCGCGCTCGACGGTGAGCACGGCGTTCAACAACAGCACGCCGTGGTCGGCCCAGCGCTGCAGACAACCGTGGCGCGGGATCTCGAAGCCGATATCGGCATGAAGTTCCTTGTAGACGTTCAGAAGCGACGGCGGCACCGGCACGCCGGGCCTCACCGAGAAACACAGACCGTGTGCCTGGCCCGGGCCGTGGTACGGGTCCTGGCCCAGGATCACCGCCTTGACCTTCGACGGCGGCGTGGAGTCCAGCGCGTTGAAGATCTGCGGGCCCGGCGGGTACACCTGCGCGCCGGCCTGCTTGCGGTCGAGCAGGAACGCCCGCAGGGCCTGCATGTACGGCTGGTCGAATTCGTCGCCGAGGGCCTCCAGCCACTCGGGATGCAGCCGGATTTCGCGGGCCGCTTCAGAGGTCTTGGACATCGGAATGCGTGCCATCATGTAAGGTTGTGAGCATGCTACCGGAAGGCTGCAGCGCGAGCGGTCATCGCCGCCGGGCCGACCCGGATCCACCCAACATCGAAAGGACGTTCCATGACGATCAAGACCGACGCGGTCATCATCGGCGCCGGCCCGGTCGGGCTGTTCCAGGTCTTCGAACTCGGGCTGCTGGGCCTGAAGGCGGAGCTGATCGACTCGCTGGCCCAGGTCGGCGGGCAGTGCAGCGAGTTGTACCCGGAAAAACCCATCTATGACATCCCCGCCTGGCCGGTGATCGGCGCCCAGGAGCTGATCGACAAGCTCCGCGAACAGATCCGGCCGTTCGAGCCGGGCGTGCACCTGAACCAGGAAGTCACCGGCTTCGAGGCGAAGGACGACGGCCGTTTCCGGGTCGAGACGTCGAAGGGCAACGAGTTCGATGCCGGCGCGGTCATCATCGCCGCCGGTCTCGGCGCCTTCCAGCCGCGGCGGCTGCGCGCCAGGGGCCTGGAGGATCTTGGCGCGGACAACATCCACTACAAGGTCACCGACCGCTCGCAGTTCGCGGGCAAACGGCTGCTGGTCCTCGGCGGCGGCGATTCGGCACTGGACTGGACGCTGGACCTGGCCGACTCGGCCGAGCACATCACGCTGGTCCACCGCCGCCACGACTACCGCGCCCAGCCGGCCTCGGTGGCGAAGATGAAGGCGCTGGTCGAAGCCGGCAAGGTCACCGAGCAGCAGGGCACGGTCGGCGAGGTGTTCGGGGTGCCGGGCCGGGTCGACGCGATGGAGCTCAATACGCTGGAACGCGAGAAGGTGCGCGTGGAAGGCGACGAGGTCCTGGTGTTCTGGGGGCTGGCGCCGAACCTGGGACCGATCGCCGACTGGTCGATGCAGATCGAGAAGAAGCAGATCCCGGTCGACACCGAGAAGTTCCAGACCTCGATCCCGGGCGTGTTCGCGATCGGCGACATCAATACCTACCCGGGCAAGAAGAAGCTGATCCTGTCGGGCTTCCACGAGGCGGCGCTGGCCGCCTTCGGCGTGCAGAAGCACCTCAACCCCGAGGCCCGGCAGTTCCTGCAGTACACGACCACCAGCCCGATCATGCACAAGCGGCTGGGCGTGGCCGAAGAAAAGGCCTGAGTCCGCGATGATCGGCCGGCTGCTGCGCCGACGCCGGGAACGCGAAGCCGAGGCGCTGGCGCCGACGCCGGACGAACTCCGGGCGCTGATCGAGGCCTGGCCGTGCCTGCAGCGGCTCGACGCCGGCCAGCGCGAGCGGCTGCGCACGCTGACCGGGCAGATCCTGGCCCGGTTCGAGTTCCAGGGCGCCGGTGGGCTGGCGCCCGACCGCGCCGACTGCCTGCCGGTGGCGGCCCATGCGGCACTGCCCATCCTGAACCGCGACCTTGGCTGGTACCGCGATTTCCGCACCTTCATCCTGTATGCCGACGAGTTCGAGGTCGACATCGAGGAGACCGACGAGGACGGCCTGGTCCATCGCGGCCGGGACTTTCGCGCCGGCGAGGCATGGGAACTGGGACCGGTGGTGCTGTCGCTGGCCGACGTGGCCGACTCCGGCCAGGGCCGCGGGTTTCACGTGGTGGTCCACGAACTCGCCCACCAGATCGACCGGCTCTCGGGCGACATCGACGGCGCGCCGCCGCTGCCGCGCGACCTGGACCACGCCGACTGGGTGCGCACACTGACCGAGGCCTGGGACCGCCTCAACACGGATCTCGGCGCCGGCCGCGAGCCGTTCCTCGACCCCTATGCCGCCGAGAGCCCGGCGGAGTTTTTTGCCGTGGCCTGCGAGGCTTTCTTCGACGTACCGGCCGGGCTGCGCGCCGAAGAGCCGGCGCTCTATCGCGTGTTGTCTCACCTGTTCGAGCAGGACCCGGCGGTACACTGATCCCGGGAACGCACGGGAGCGCGGCATGACGGGGCAGGAACCGATGGCGATCGGCTGGCTGCTGACCGCGGCCGGCGTGCTGATCCTGGCCAGCGTTCTGTTCAGCCGGCCGTCGGAGAAGATCGGTTTCCCGGCCGTGCTGCTGTTTCTCGGCCTGGGCCTGCTGGCCGGCGCGTGGCTGCCGGAACCATTCTCCGACTACGACCTCGCCTTCCGCATCGGTACCGTCGGGCTGGTGCTGATCCTGTTCGACGGCGGCCTGAACACGCCCTGGCGCACCGCCCGCGATCACCTCGCGCCGGCCTCCGTACTGGCCACGCTCGGCGTGCTAGGCACGGCCGGACTGGTCGCGGTGGCCGGCCGGCTGCTGGGGCTGGGCTGGATCGAAGCGCTGCTGGTCGGCGCGATCGTGTCGTCGACCGACGCCGCGGCGGTATTCTCGGCATTGCGCGGTTCCAACGTCCAGCTGCGCCGCCGCGTCGGCGCCACGCTGGAGCTGGAGTCGGGTCTCAACGACCCGATGGCCGTCATCCTGACCCTGACGCTGACCTCGGTCCTGCTGGCGCCGGAGACCTTCTCGACGATCGGGTTGCTGCTGGAGATCGTCACCCAGCTGGCCGTCGGCGTGGCGGCCGGGCTGCTGGTCGGCTTTTTTGGTCAACAATTGCTCAAGCGGATCCGGGTGCCGGCCGCCGGGCTGTATCCAGCGCTTACGCTGGCGCTGGCGCTACTGGCCTTCGGCCTGCCGACGCTGTTCATGGGGTCGGGCTTCCTGGCCGTCTACGTCGCCGCGCTGGTGCTGGGCAACCAGCGCATGCCCTACCGCGCGGGCATTCTGCGGGTGCACGACGCGCTGGCCTGGCTCGGCCAGATCACGATGTTCCTGGTCCTCGGCCTGCTCGCGGTTCCGGGCCTTCTGGCCGAGGCCGGCCTGCACGGACTGATCCTGGCGCTGGTGCTGGGCCTGTTCGCCCGGCCGCTGGTCGTGGCGCTGTGCCTGCTGCCGTTCGGCTATACCCCGCGGGAGACCGGCTTCGTGGCCTGGACCGGCCTGCGCGGCGCGGTCCCGATCCTGCTGGCGAGCGTGCCGGTGATGGCCGGCGTACCCGGCGGCGACGGGCTGTTCCACCTGGTGTTCTTCGTGGTCGTGATCAATGCGCTGATTCCCGGCGCAACGGTACGCTGGGCAGTCGGCTGGTTCGGCGTCGAACGAGCCGGCCAGGCCCGACCTACGCCGGTGCTGGAGATCACAGCGACCGAGAATCTGCCGGTTCGCGTCATCTCGTTCCTGATCGATCCCGTCGCACTGGTCTCCGGCAGCCGGGCCGGCGACCTGCCACTGCCGGAGGACGCCGACATCCTGCTGCTGGTCAGGGACGGCCGGGTGTTGCCGGTCAACGAGTCGACCCGGCTGGAACCGGGCGATCATGTTCACCTGATGATCCGGCCGGAACAGGCCCGCGCCGTCGAACTGCTGTTCGGCCTGCGCGAAGAGGACTGAATTCGTTCAGACCGGGCCGAGGCGCTCGCCGAGGTCGTGCAGCAGCGCCGCGGTGGCGCCCCAGATGCGATGCTCGGGATGGTCCAGCGTCAGGATCTCGAAGGTCCGATCCTGCCAACGCACCCGGTCGCATCGCCAGGCGTCGGGATCTCGGACCCTGGCCAGCGGCACCGAGAACACCCGGTCGACCTCGTTGCGGTCGGGCACCGGTTCGAAATCGGCGTCGACCCAGCCGACCACGGCGGTCATCCGGAACCCGGTGATGGTGTCGTAGCGACCCAGCAGGCCGGCCGGACGCACTCGGGCCGGCGCCAGGCCGGTTTCTTCCTCGGCCTCGCGCAGCGCGGTCTGGACCACGGTCTCACCGGGCCGATCGCGCCCACCGCCGGGGAAGGCCACCTGCCCGGCATGCTTGGCCAGGTGCGCGGCGCGCACGGTCAACAGGATGCGTGGATCGCGTTCGTCGGTGACCGGAACCAGCACGGCGGCCGGTCGGGGGCGCGACTCGAGGTCGGGACGATAACCGCCGATCGGCAGGTCGCGGATCGGCGTGTCGATCGGGTACAGGCGGGTGCGGAAGGCGTCGTCGAGCATCAGGCGCGCCGGGCGGTCGGAGGATGCCGCGAGGCGATCGGCGGATGCCGCGAGGCGGTCGGCGAATGCTGGCAGGCGCCGGTGGACCGGCGCCGCAGCAGGCGTTGCGCCCGTTCAGTCGTCGAACAGGCGCTCGGCACGTTCGGGGAGTTCTGCGATCACCGCGCGGCGCTCGTCGTCGGTCATGCCGAGCCAGCCGGCGATTTCCGCCGAGGTCCTGAAGCAACCCATGCACCGGCCCTGTTCGTCGAGACGACAGACGCTGATGCAGGGCGATGCGATCGGTTCGAGCTGCTGCGCGGGATCGCTCACCGGATCACTCGCCGCCAGCGGGATCCGGCTCGCCGATCTTGACCAGCCGAAGGTCGAACTGCAGCGCTTCGTTCGGACCGATCAGCGGCGGATCGCCGCGCATGCCGAAGGCCAGCTCCGGCGGCAGGAAGACCTGCCACATCGCACCTTCGCGCATCAGCGGCAACACTTCCTGCCAGCCTTCGAGCACGCTGTCGACCTGGAACACGGCCGGCACGCCGCGCGCGAACGAGCTATCGAACTCGCGGCCGTCCATCTTCGAACCGCGGTAGTGGACCGTAACGGTGTCATCCAGGCCCGGGCGCGCGCCCTCGCCTTCTTCGATCACCCGGTACTGCACGCCACTCGGCAGCGCGACGATGCCGCTCTTGCTGCGATTCTCGGCCAACCACTCGGTCGCGCGAACCTGGTTCTCCTCGGCCAGCTGCTGGAACTGTTCCATGCGCTCCTGGCGCATCCGCTCGTTGAACGCGGCCAGCACCTGGCGCATTTCCTGGACCGCGACCCGCGGCTCACTCCCGCTGTTGGCGTCGCGGATGGCTGCGATCACGGACTCGAGATCGACGTCCCACTGGCTGGTCTCGGTTCCGAATTCATAGCCGATCGCATAGCCCAGCTTGCCGGCATCGGACTCCAGGTCCTGGGCCTGGATGGCCAGCGGCACGAAGGCCAGGGCCGGCACCAGCAGTTTGATCACGATGTTGCGCATAGAACTCTCCAGAAAAATCGGTATGGGAACGACTCGAATCAGCCCGGCATTCTAACCGAGAGCACCCTGCACCGTCGGGCGGGGGATTCACGTGTCGCGCCGGTTCAGACCCATGCACCGGCGCTTGGTTCCGCACGGATCAAGCATGGTCTAAAAAACTGATTATTGGCTTTTAAAACCACTTGCTGAGCATCAGCGCAGCGTAAGTCCTTGTATTCGTGTGGCCGACCAACTTGGCACGCCGCTTGTATCTGTACGGCGAACGGGCATCCAGCCCCCACGGAACACTTGCCAAGGAGATTTCGAACATGGGCATCTTTTCGCGACTCGGCGACATCATCAACGCCAACCTGAACTCGGTCCTCGAAAAGGCCGAGGATCCGGAGAAGATGATCCGGCTGATGATCCAGGAAATGGAGGACACGCTGGTCGAGATCCGCTCGGCGACCGCCAAGTGCATCGCCGAGAAGAAAGAGCGCGCACGGCTGCTCAAGCGGCTCGAAGAGCAGAAGATCGACTGGGCGTCGAAAGCCGGCGTTGCGCTGGACAAGGGCCGCGAGGACCTCGCCCGCGCCGCGCTGGCCGAGAAGACTGCGATCGGCGACCGGATCGAGCACCTGGAAGAAGAGCTGGGCCAGTATGACGAGCAGCTGACCAAGTACGACGACGACATTGCCCGCCTGCAGGCCAAGCTCGACGACGCCCGCGCTCGCCAGCGCACCATCGTCATGCGCCACCGCTCGGCAGAACACCAGCTCAAGAGCCGCCGGCACATCCACAACCAGAAGATCGACGAGATGCTGCATCGCTTCGACGCCGCCGAGCGCCGGGTGGATCACATCGAGTCCGAGGCCGAAGTGCTGGACATGGGCCGAACGCCGAAGAGCCTCGACGAGGAGTTCGACTCGCTGGCTCGCGATGACCGGGTCGAGGCCGAACTCGCGGAGCTGAAGACCCGCCGCGGCGCGAGCGGATCGAAAGCGGAAGACAAGGGTGCCAAGGAGGGCTCGTAATGGAATGGACGTTCGTTCCGATTGTCCTCTTCCTGGTCATCGTAGCGCCGATCTGGCTGATCCTGCACTACGCGACCCGGAACTCCGCCAGCAAGCGACTCACCAGCAAGGACGAAGCGCTGCTGGAAGAGCTGCATGCCAACGCGCGGAAGATGGAAGAGCGCATCCACAACCTGGAACGCATTCTCGACGCCGACAGCCCCGAATGGAGGAATACACAATGACCACCGACGTGTACCGCAACCGCAACCGCCTCTACCGCAATCGCGAACGCGGATTGATCGCCGGGGTCTGTGCCGGCATCGCGGACTGGACCGGGTTCAACCTGACCGCGCTGCGGGTCATCGTCGTGCTGCTGACGATCCCGTTCACGCCGGTCATGATCATCGGCTACCTGGCGCTGGCGCTGCTGCTGCCGATCAAGCCGGCCGACCTGTACCGGGACGCCGAGGAGGAACGCTTCTGGACAGAGACGCGCCGGGCGCCGGTCGACTCGGTCTCGTCGCTGAACCAGCGCTTCAAGCACCTCGATGACCGGCTCCAGCGGCTGGAGACGTGGCTGACCTCCCGCCAGTACCGCATCCGTTCGGAGCTCGACGAGCAATGAACACGATGGCCGAGAACGTCGCGACCGGTGTCGCGGTGCTCGCGGCCATCACGATCCTGATCTCGGCAGCCAGCCCGCACTGGCTGCCGAGCCAGGACCTGCCCCCGCCGCTGCTCTACGCCGACGCGCTCGGCCACGGCATGGAATTGCTGATCGATCGCCTGCTGCGATTCGCCGCCTGGCTGGAATCGACGTTCGAATCGGCGCGGTTCGCGACACGCTGAGCCGCCGCGCTCGGTCCACGATCAGATCGCCTGGGGTAGACTGCCGGCCGGTTTCACGCCACGGACCGTCCGACATGTCCTTCGATACCCTCAGCGTTGCTGCCGCCGGGCCGATCGCCCGCGTCGCAGTCGACCGCCCCGAACGTCTCAATGCGCTGAACCGCGCGACCCTCGCCGAGCTCGACACGGCCTTCGCCCGCCTGGACGCCGACCCCGCGGTCCGCGTGATCGTGCTGCGAGGCGCCGGCGACAAGGCCTTCGTGGCCGGCGCCGACATCACCGAGATTCGCGAACAGTCCCCGGTCGAGGCACGCGCCTTCTCGCGCCAGGGCCAGACGTTGATGAGCCGCATCCACGACCTGGAAACCCCGGTGATCGCCGCGATCAACGGATACGCGCTGGGCGGCGGACTGGAGCTGGCGCTGGCCTGCCACCTGCGCATCGCCGCGGATTCCGCGAAGCTCGGATTGCCGGAAATCAAGCTCGGCCTGATGCCCGGTTTCGGCGGCAGCCAGCGCCTGGCGCGGCTGGTCGGACCGGCCCGGGCGCTGGAGATGATGCTCGGCGGCGATCCGATCTCGGCCTCGACGGCACTGGAGTACGGCATCGTCAATCACGTGGTCTCCTCGGAGCAGCTCGAGGGCGCCGTAACCGAGCGCGCCGAAGCGCTGGCCGCCGCCGCTCCGGAAGCCGTGCGCGGCATCCTGCAGGCCGTGCGCCAGGGCCTGGACGGACCGCTCGAAGCCGGCCTTGCGCTGGAAACGGCCCGCTTCGCGGTGTGCTGCGCCACCGAGGACATGAAGGAAGGCACCGGCGCCTTCCTGGAAAAGCGCAGGCCGACGTTCAGCGGGCGCTGAGCGGCCCCTCGCCGCTGTCGACCGGAGCCGGTTCGGTCAACCCGGCCGGACCGGCGTACTCAAGTTCTCCGACCCGCAACCAGGCATCCAGCCGATTGCCCGGCGGCGGAAGCGGACAGGTGGTGAACGCGTTGAATGCGCACGGCGGGTTGTACAGCCGATTGAAATCGACCACCACCCGGCCCTGCTCATCGGGCCAGTCGGTGTACAGGAAGCGGCCCAGGCCGTAACTCTCCCGGCCCGACGTGCGATCGGCGACGATATAGAACAGGTCGTCGTCGGAGTCGATCGCCTCGAGGCTGTGGCGGACGCCGTCGAGCTCGAACTCGACCCGGCCGGGGTTCGGCTCGTCGATCAACTGGCCGAGCACGTTGGCAACGGTCACCGTCCGGCCCGGTTCGTGCGCAACCCAGGTGGCGTCGATCCGCAGCGCCGGGTCGATCGGAAAATAATCCAGCCCGGCGAACCCGGTCCGGGTCGGCGCTTCGGGGTCGCGAATCCGCAGGCCGATGCGCTCGCCCGGAGTAACCAGGTGGGCGCGCACTCCAGCGGCCTCGATCCGGGTCGGCTCGTCGCCGGCGACCAGCTCGGCGCGTTCGATCACTTCCCCATCGATGGTCACCTCGTCGACCGCGGACGGCTCGACGGCGAAGCTCGCACCCTCGCCGGTCACGCTCAGCACGCCCCAGCGCGCTGGACCGCGCGGCATCACAAGATCGGCCGCCTCAACGTCGGCACCGAGCACGTAGTCGCCCGGCTCGAGCATTTCGAGACCGACCAGGCTGAGATAACCGTAGGGTTCGAGCAGGCGCGCGCGCCGTCGCTCGCGCCAGTCCATGACATCGGCACGCAATTCGGCCGCGGGGTCGGCCTCGACGGCGTCCGGATCGGGTGCCGCGGTCTCGGTACCGCACCCGGCAAGCAGCAGGGTCGCGGCGAGGATCGCCGCCAGCACCGCGGGTAAGGTCCGGTTTCGAACAGGATCACGCGCGGCCATAGACGTCCTCCAGCCGCTCGATGTCGTCTTCGCCGAAGTAGCTGCCGGTCTGGACCTCGATGATGTGGACGTCATTGTCGCCCCGGTTCTCGAGCCGGTGCAGCGCGCCGGCGGGGATCTCGATGGTGTGATTCGGGCCGAGTTCGAGCTGTTCGTCGTCGACCCGGACGCTGGCGGTCCCGGCAACGACCGTCCAATGCTCGCTGCGGTGCTCGTGGCGCTGCAGCGACAGCACGCCGCCGGGCTTGACCACCAGCCGCTTGACCTTGCAGTCCTCGGCGTCCTCGAGCACGGTGAAGTTGCCCCAGGGGCGATGCACAGTGCGGTGATAGACGGCCGACTCGTGGTCGCGACGGGTCAGCTCCTCGACCACCGACTTGACTTCCTGGGCGCGGCCGCGCTTGGCGACCAGCACGGCATCGGGCGTGTCGACGATGACCAGGTCGTCGACGCCGACGGCGGCGATCAGGCGTTCGGACCCCTGGACGAAGGTGTTGCGAGAGTCGACCAGCACCGCGTGACCCGGCCCTTCGATACGATTGCCGGAGCCGTCGGTCTCGTAGAGTTCGCTGATCGCCTGCCACGAGCCGATGTCGCTCCAGCCGCAGGCCATCGGCACGACGGCACGCTTGGGTGCACGCTCCATGACGGCGAAATCGATCGAGTCGCTGTGCACGGCCTCGAAGCGGCCGGCATCGAGTTCGACCGGGTCGCCCCCGGTGTCGGTTTCGGCCCAGGTCGCCTCGACGGCGGCCAGGATGTCCGGCGCCTGCTCGCGCAGCGCGGCCAGGATGGCGTCGGCGCGGAACACGAACATTCCGGCGTTCCAGAGGTAGCGCCCGCTTTCGAAGTAGCGCTGGGCGGTATCGGCATCCGGCTTTTCGACGAAGGCCTCGATCCGCTGACCGAGCTCATCGATGGCCTGGCCGGCACGGATATAGCCGAAGCCGGTCTCGGCGTGGGTCGGCGTGACGCCGAGACAGACCAGCCAGCCGTCGGCCGCCAGCTTGTCGGCGCGCGCCACCGCAGCCTCGAAGGCCTCGCGGTCACGGACCAGGTGGTCGGCCGGAAGCACCAGCAACCGGGCGCGCTCACCGTGCTGTTCGCGCACCCACATTGCCGCGGCCGCGATCGCCGCGGCGGTGTTGCGACCGACCGGCTCGAGCAGGAAGTGGTGGGTGGCTTCGGGTGCAGCCTCGCGGTAGATATCGCGGGTCAGGAAGAAATGGTCGCGGGCGGTCACGGTCAGGGTCTCGCCGCACTCGACCGCGCCCAGCGCGCGCCGAACGGTGGCCGAGGCCAGGGTCTGGCCGTCGGCCAGCCGCATGAACGGCTTCGGGTGGGCCTTGCGCGACACCGGCCATAGCCGGGTGCCGGCCCCACCGGACAGGATCACGGGAATCAGCATGCGGCATCCTCCTTCCAGTTCTTCAGGCAGGCCTCCAGGCCCTCCTCCACGCTCGGCAGCGCGCGGCTCACCAGCCCCTCGTAGCGGCTGCAGTCGAGCACCGACCAGGCCGGGCGACGGGCTTTCTGGGGCCACTTGGCGCTGGCGATGGGTTCGACGGCCACCGGCGCGTCGATGACGCCGGCCTCGGCGGCCCGGGCGACGGCCAGTTGGGCGAAGTCATACCATGAATATCGGCCGCGCCCGGCCACGTGGAAGCGCTGGACGCCGCCGCCGATGGCGTCGTGACGGCGGATCAGTTCAACGACCGCGTCGGCCAGGTGGCCGGCCCAGGTCGGTGAACCAAGCTGGTCGCTGACCACGGTCAACGGTTCACCGCGCGCCGCGCGGGTCAGGATCGCGGACAGGAAATTGCCGGGATAATGGCTGTACAACCAGGCCGTACGGACGATCAGGGCGCGCGCTCCACTGGCCTCGACCGCGCGCTCGCCGTCCAGCTTCGTCCTGCCGTAGACGCTTTCCGGCGCAGGCGCGTCGTCCTCGGCCCAGGGCGCTTCGCGCATGCCGGAAAACACGTAATCGGTCGAGAAATGGACCATCGGCACATCATGCTCGGCACACCAGTCGCCGATCCAGCCGGGCAGGTCGCGGTTCAGCCGCAGCGCCAGGTCCGGCTCGTCTTCGGCACGATCGACGGCGGTCCAGGCGGCCGGGTTGACGATCAGGTCGGGCCGGACCCGGGCCAGCGACTTGTCGAGCAGGCGCCGGTCGGACAGGTCGCAGCGGAAATCACCGGCGTCGCGATCGGTCCCGATCACATCACCGAGCGCGGTCAGCCGGGGGGCCAGGTGACGGCCCAGTTGTCCCGCGGCTCCGGTCAGCAGGATGCGCATTTCGGCAGGTCCTCAGGTTCGCGCTCGTCCAGCCCGGGCGCCGCGGCGTCCTTCGCCGAAAGCGCCGAGGGCGCCAACGGCCACTCGATGCCGATCGCCGGGTCGTTCCAGGCGACAACGGCATCATAGTCCGGCCGGTACGGGCGTGTACACAAGTAGCTGAAAGTGGCGTGCTCGCTGAGCACCTGGAACCCGTGACCGAAGCCCTCGGGAATCCACAGCTGGTGGTGGTTGTCGGCCGACAGCTCGACCCCGACCCAGCGGCCGAAGTCCGGCGAGTCGGTTCGCAGGTCGACGGCGACGTCGAACACCGCGCCCTCGGTGACCCAGACCAGCTTGCCCTGCGGTTCCGGCCACTGGTAATGCAGACCGCGCAGCACGCCGCGCGCCGACCGGCTGGTGTTGGCCTGGCAGAAGACCGACGGCAGGTCGTACTCGGCGTAGCGTTCCGCGCGCCAGTTCTCGAGGAACCAGCCACGCTCGTCGCCGAACACGTCGGGCTCGATCACGCAGACCCCGGGCAGCGCCGTCGGCCGCAGGTTCATTCGTCCTCCCGCAAGTCGCTGAGCAGATCGGCGACCCGCCGCAGGTAGTCGCCGTAGCCAGACGACACGAGCGGTTCGGCCAGCCGCAGCAGTTGTCCACGATCGATCCAGCCGCGCCGGTAGGCGATTTCTTCCGGGCAGGCCACCCGAAGGCCCTGGCGGGATTCAAGAGTCTCGATGTAGCTGGCCGCCTGCTGCAGCGACTCGTGGGTGCCGGTGTCCAGCCACGCGTAGCCGCGACCCATCCGCTCCACGACCAGTTCATCGGCTTCCAGGTACATGCGGTTCAGGTCGGTGATCTCCAGCTCGCCGCGCGCCGAGGGTTCGAGCGACGCGGCGCGTTCGACCGCCTGGCCGTCGTAGAAGTACAGCCCGGTGACGGCATAGTTGGACTTCGGCCGCTCGGGTTTTTCCTCGATCGACCGGACCCGCCCGTCGCGATCCATCTCGACCACGCCGTAGCGCTCCGGATCGCGAACCGCGTAGCCGAACACGGTGGCACCGTGCGAGCGTCCGCTGGCGCGCCCCAGCAGTTCCTGCATGCCGCCGCCGTGAAAGATGTTGTCGCCGAGGACCAGGCAGGACGGTCGATCGCCGACGAAATCGGCGCCGACCCGGAACGCGTCGGCCAGGCCGCGAGGCTCGTCCTGGACGGCGTAGCGGAGATCGATGCCCCACTGGCTGCCGTCGTCGAGCAGCCGCCGGAACAGGGCCTGCTCGTGCGGTGTGGTGATCAGCAGGATCTCGCGGATGCCGGCCTGCATCAGGGTCGACAGCGGATAGTAGATCATCGGCTTGTCGTAGACCGGCAGCAGCTGCTTGCTGACCACGCGGGTCAGCGGATACAGCCGCGAGCCGGCGCCACCGGCCAGGATCAGGCCGCGCCGGTTCATGCCGGCGCGCCGTCGCCGATACCGAGCCGCTCGCCCCGGTACGCGCCGCTGCGGATGCGCTGCCACCACGCCTCGTTGTCCAGGTACCAGTCGACGGTTCGCGCCAGACCGGTCGCGAAGTCCACGGTCGGCCGCCAGTCGAGCTCCGCGGCAATGCGCGAGGCGTCGATCGCGTAGCGCCGATCGTGGCCGGGACGGTCGTCGACGAAGCGAACCAGCTCGCGCCGCGGATAGCCGGCCGGCCGGCGCGCATCGAGCAGGTCACACAAGGCGTGGACAACGTCCAGGTTGGTCTTCTCGGCGTTGCCGCCGACGTTGTAGGTCCGTCCCGGGCGACCGGCCTGCAGCACCCGTTCGATCGCCCGGCAATGGTCTTCGACGAACAACCAGTCGCGCCGCTGCTGGCCGTCGCCGTACACCGGCAGGCTCTCGCCTTCCAGCGCCTTGATCAACATCAGCGGGATCAGCTTTTCCGGAAACTGGCGCGGGCCGTAGTTGTTGGAACAGTTGGTGATCATCACCGGCAAACCGTAGGTCCGGTGCCAGGCCCGCACCAGGTGGTCCGAGGACGCCTTGCTGGCCGCGTAGGGCGAGCTGGGCGCATACGGGGTGGTCTCGGTGAAGGCCGGGTCGTCCGGGCCCAGGTCGCCGTACACCTCGTCGGTGGAGACGTGCAGGAAGCGAAAGTCGTCGTGACCGGCCCGCCAGTGCTCCAGCGCGCAATCGAGCAGGACCTGGGTGCCCTGGACATTGGTCCGGACGAACGCGCCCGGGTCGTCGATCGAGCGATCGACGTGACTCTCGGCGGCAAAGTGGACGATCGCCGCCGGCTTCTCGCCGGCCAGCAGCTCGCGGACGATCCGGCCATCGGCGATGTCGGCCTCGACCAGCCAGTGCCGGTCGGCCTCCAGACCGCTCAGCGACTCGGGATTGGCGGCGTAGGTCAGGCAGTCGAGGTTGACGACCCGCCAGCGATCGCCGGCCAGCACGTGGTGAACGAAGTTCGCGCCGATGAAACCGGCGCCGCCGGTGACCAGCAGTGTATCCATGTCGGCTGCCTTGACGGGTGCCGAGCGAAGGGAGCCCGGCGCCGATATCAGAACGGGATGTCGTCACCCATGTCGTCTTCGACCGGAGCCGCCGACGCCGGCTGGCGCTGGGGCTGCTGCTGCGGCTGCGGCCGTCCCCGGCCGTAGCCGCCGGAATCGCCCATCGGCGCCTCGCCGCCACGGCCGTCGAGCATCTGCATTTCGTTGGCGACGATCTCGGTGGTGTAGCGATCCTGACCGCTCTGGTCCTGCCACTTGCGGGTCTGCAGGCGGCCTTCGATGTAGACCTTGGAGCCCTTGCGCAGGTATTCGCCGGCGATCTCGCCGAGCCTCGCGAACAGCACCACGTTGTGCCACTCGGTGTTCTCGCGCTGCTCGCCGGTCTGCTTGTCGCGCCACTGCTCGCTGGTCGCGAGCCGGAGGTTGCAGACGGCCGTGTTGGACTGGGTGTAGCGCACCTCGGGATCCGCCCCGAGGTTGCCGATCAGGATGACCTTGTTGATTCCGCGCGCCATGAAATCGTCGCCTTGAAGGTTTTGTCGAAACGGCCCGGCAGTCTAGCACAGGGGTCCGCCCGCTCCAGCGATTCGGGCACCGTGTACCGCCAGTTGCCCCGCGGCCCGTATAATCCTTCCGATGAGCCACGCGCAACCGATTCCCGAGGCCCGCACGATCGAGGCGGTCATGGACCGAACCCGCGTCGATCGCGCGGCGATGGACCAGCTGATCCGTGATCGGCTCCGCTCGGACGTGTTGCTGGTCAACCAGATCGCCGAGTACATCATCCAGGCCGGCGGCAAGCGGCTGCGGCCGCTGGTTCACCTGCTCGCCGCGCGCGCCTGCGGCCATGTCGGCAACGACCACATCCAGCTGGCCGCGGTGATCGAGTTCATCCACACCGCCACGCTGCTGCACGACGACGTGGTCGACGAATCCGATCGCCGACGGGGCCAGCAGGCGGCCCACACGGTCTGGGGCAACGCCGCGTCGGTGCTGGTCGGCGATTTCCTGTACTCGCGCAGCTTCCAGTTGATGGTCGAACTGGAATCGCCGCGCGTCATGTCCATCCTGGCCGATACCACCAACACCATCGCCGCCGGCGAAGTCCTGCAGCTGATGCAACTCGGCGACGCCGACCTGGACGAATCGGGCTACCTGCGGGTCATCGGCGACAAGACCGCCTGTCTGTTCGCCGCGGCGGCGCGCCTGGGCGCGGTGATCGGGCACGCCGACGACGGGCTGGAAGAAGCCCTGGCCAGCTACGGCTTTGCGCTCGGGCAGGCCTTCCAGATCACCGACGACTGGCTGGACTATTCCGGCCAGGACGGCGCCCTGGGCAAGAACCTCGGCGACGACCTGGCCGAGGGCAAGGTCACGCTACCGCTGATCCAGGCCCTGCGCCGGGCCGGCGAAGTCGACCGGACGTTCCTGACCGATGTCATCCGCTCCGGAGGTACCGAGGATCTCGACCGGGTCCGGGAAATCCTCCGCGCCAGCGGCGCGCTGGACGAGTCTCTGGCCCGCGCGGTGGACTTCTCCGATCGCGCCGTGCAGGCGCTGGACGCGCTTCCGGATTGCCCCGAGCGCGACGCGCTGGCCACCCTGGCTCGCTTCGCGGTCGATCGATCGCTCTGAGCGGATCAGCGGCCGCACCGCGCTCGCCGCTTCGACCTCTGCGCTGAACCACGGCCTCCGGTTCGGTCCGGCGGTCGATGATTCCCCCCGTCGAGAATCGCCTCTGCCGTCAATCGCGCCCGCCGCACTTGCGCCGAAGCGCAGCGACCGCGGCCCGGAACGCGTCGCCGCGCGCTTCGAAATCGCGGAACCGGTGATAGCTCGGCGCCCCCGGTGACAGCAGGACCCGGTCGCCGGGCCGGGCCAGTTCGGCGGCCGCCCGCACCGCCGCGTCCAGACCCTCGACCTGCCGCACATCGCCGGCCGCCACGCGCCCGGCGGTGACCAGCCGCGCCGCCACCGCCGGACCGGTGTCCGGCAGCCCGACCAGCCCGCGCAGCTGCGGCAGGTCGTCGGCCCAGCGGCCGTCGTCGGCGCCGCGCGCCTGCCCGCCGGCGATCAGCACCGCCGGTCTCGGATCGGCCTGCAGCGCAGCGCGCGTCGCGTGCGGACTCGTCGAGATCGAATCGTTGACCCAGGCCACCCCCTCGATGCTGCCCAGCGCCTCGAGCCGATGCGCCAGCCCGCGGAAATCGCGCGCGGCGGCAAGCGCATCGCCCGGCGCCACGCCCAGCGCACCCGCCACGGTAACGGCCAGCACCAGGTTGTCGAGGTTGTGGCGACCGGGCAGCGCCCAGTGGTCGCGAGCAAAGCAGCGCTCGCCGGCCCGGTACAGCCCATCGTCTTCGGCATGCAGGCCCGGCGGCCGGTTGACCGGGTGCGCGTTGCCGGCCTCGGCGAGGGCCTCGCTGAGCACCGGATCGGCGCCGTTGAACCAGAGCGGGCGGTGGTCCAGCAGCCCGGCCAGCCGCAGCTTGTCGGCGTAGTAGGAGGCGACTCCGCCGTGCCAGTCGGCATGCTCGGGGAACAACCGGGTCACCGCCCCGACATCCGGCCGGCCGTCCAGATCGACCAGCTGGTAACTCGACAATTCAAGGACGAACGCGTCGGCCGCGGCATCGAGCAGCTCGATCAACGGCCGGCCGATGTTGCCGGCCAGTTCGACCCGCAGACCGTTGCCTTCGAGCAGGTGGGCCAGCAGCGCGGAGGTCGTGCTCTTGCCCTTGCTCCCGGTGATCGCCACCACCGTCCCGACGGCGCCCGCCGAGCGCTCGGCGAACCAGATCGACGACGAGGTGGTCATCGGCAGATCGGCTGCGCGACAGGCCTCCAGGCCGGGATGATGCGGCGGCACGCCCGGCGAACGGAGCACGACGTCGAAGCAGGACGGATCCACGTCGAGCGGACCGATCGTGGCGGGCGCTGCGGGCTCGGTGTCCGGAGCGGTCTCGGCAAAGACATGGACTCCGGCCCCGGGCGCGCGACGCAACAGCAGCCGCTCGGTCGCACGCCCCTCGCGGCCGTAGCCGATCAGGGCGATCCGCGCACCGGCGAGATCAGCCAGTCGCCAGCGCACCGAACGGCTCCGGGATGCGATCGGGGCCCTCGGGCCGGCACAGGGCCGCCAGGGACGGCACCTCGAGTTCGCCCAATCGCGCGTCGAGTGCCTCGACCACGGGATGCGCCCGCCACTGCGGATCGGCGGCCAGCGCGCGTGCGGCGGCGCGGGCTTCGTCGGCTTCGCCGACGCATTCGAACGGACGATGGCCGTCGAGTTCGAGCAGTTCGGCAAAGCCGGCAACGGCATCGGGGTCGGCGAGCAGGTCCCGGCCGAAGATCGCGCGCATCCGCGCGGGTGGCAGGAACGGCGCCAGCGCCAGGAATACGAACCGGCACTTCGGACAGACCCCGCACCAGCGATCGGTGCGCGGGCCGTCGAGGTGGAAATTGCGATTGCAGCTGGAGAACACGTCGTGATAACGCTCCAGGGCGGCGAACTCGCGGGTGATGCCCAGCTCGCGATCGCGCCGCAGCAGCGAGAACACCCGCAGGTCGGCGGCGACGTGCCGTTGCAGCCAGTCGTCGAAGGCCGCCTCGAAGGCGAGGCTCTTGGCCCACTGGTGGTTGACCGCGCGGCCGCCGACTTCGAGCGTCGGGGAATCGGCGGAGCGCTCGTTGGCGAAGGCCACGAAACGGAAGTCCCGGAGTACCGCCGCCACGGCCAATGCCGCGGCGTTGATCGCGGTGATCGGTACGTGGCCGTTCAGGGCGCCGGCGGCATTGAGCGCACGCAGCGCCGGGTCCAGCCGACGACCGATCACGTGGTGCGGCACACCGGTGCGCTCGGCGACGCGCGGGATCAGCGCCGCACCGCCGACCTGCACGGTCTCGAACGGCAGCCCGGCGGCCCGCACCCGCTCCAGCGCGACCAGCGAATCCTTGCCGCCGCCCATCGGCACCAGCACCCGCTCGGCCAGGCCGAGCGCGGACGCCGGCGACGCGGTCCCGGGCGTGACCGGAAATTCCGGCCACCAGGGCGCATCCAGATCGTTCCGCCAGGCCAGCTCGGCCAGGCCGTCGCGGTACACCGCGGTCAGCAGGGCCGCCTCGTCGGCGCCCGGCATCCGGCCCTCCAGCGATAGCGTGCCCCGGCACGCGACTTTCCAGTAACTGACGCCGGCGATCCGGTGGAGCATACGCACGGCGGCTTCGAACGCCGCCCGGCGCGGACCGTTCGGCGCCTCACAGGGACCGAATTCGAACCGCTCCTCGAGCCGCTGTTCAGCACCGCTGCGCTCCAGTGTCCAGCGCAGCGTCAGGCGACCGGACGCGGGCTCGAAGGACGGGGATTGGCAGGTCAGCCGGAGCGGCTCGCTCACCGGCACGGGATCAGGCCTCGGCAGTCGCCGCGCGCTCGTTCTCGACGGGCTTGCCCTCGACGTCGTCGTCGGGGTCCTGACGCGGCCAGGCGCGGAGAACGGCATTGACCAGGGTGGCCAGCGGAATGGCGAAGAACACGCCCCAGAAGCCCCAGATGCCGCCGAACACCAGGACCGCGACGATGATCGCGACCGGGTGCAGGCTGACGACTTCGGAAAACAGGATCGGCACCAGCACGTTCCCGTCGAGCATCTGGATGATCGCGTAGGCGATCAGCACCCAGCCGAAGTGCATCGTCAAGCCGAATTCGATGAAGGCAATGATCGCGACCGGGATGGTGACGATGGCTGCGCCGATGTACGGAATGATCACCGAGAAACCGACCAGCATCGAGATCAGCATGGTGAACGGCACGCCGAGGGCGAGAAAAGTCATGTAGGTAACGATCCAGACGATGAGGATTTCGAGTACCTTGCCGCGGACATAGTTGCCGATCTGGACGTCGACCTCGTGCCAGACCGACATCGCCAGCCCGCGATTGCGCGGCAGGTAGCGGCGGAACCAGCCGAGGATCTGTTCCTTGTCCTTGAGGAAGAAGAACACCAGGATCGGCATCAGGACCAGGAACACCACCAGGCCGACCAGGTACACCAGCCCGGACGGGGACACCACGGTCGTCGAGTAGCGGCCGACTTCCTCGCCGATCTTGCCCAGAATCTCGTTGACCTGGGCTTCGCCGACGATCTGCGGATAGCGCTCGGGCAGCTCGGCGACATAGGTCTGGATCTGGCGGATGTAGCTCGGCAGCGCGGCCAGCGCCTGCCCCAACTGACGGGTGATCATCGGCGTGATATAGAAGAACAGCACCAGCACGGTGGCCATGAACGCCATGAAGACCGCGAGGACGGCCACGAACCGCGGAACGCCTGTTCGCTGCAGCCGCAGCACCACCGCCTCGAGAAGATAGGCCACGACCACGCTGGCGAATACCGGCGCCAGCATCTTGCCGAAGGTCATGATCAGCGCCACGCCGAAGATCAGCGAGATCGCCAGGATGACGACCTGCGGGTCGGAGAAATTCCGTTCGTACCACTGGCGGATTTGCGCGAACATGACCGCGATTATAGCGCCGGGATGCTGCGGGACCGTTGCAGCGAAAGCATCGGCGAGCACCCGGCACGAGCCGGGCGGCGCGGAACGATCGGAGGCGGTGTCAGAACGAGAAGTTCAGGCGCGCGGCGACTTCTACGGCCTGGTCGAGGCGATCGCTGACCACGCCGAGCACGTTGCCACCGAACGCGAACTCGGGCGGTGCATAGGTTGCAGACAGGTCGAGCCAGGCGCGGTCGCCGAGGCTCTTGCCGATACCGACCAGGATGCTCTGCTGCGCCAGTTCGTCGGACAGCGCGCTGGCCAGGGACGGCGCCGTCGGACTCGGTTGCGAGCGGGTGTGATAGTCGACGCGGAACTCGAGATCGCTCTCGTGCTGCCAGCGCAGGCCGAAGCTGTAGACCGTCAGGTCGTTCCATTCGAAGTCCGGGCTGGTGCTGTCGCCGAGCAGCGCGTTGAAGCGCGCCGGCAGCGACCGGCTGGGAAACGCGCCGACCTCGCTGTAGAACACCTGTGACACCGCCATGGTGAATACCGTGCGGGTCGACGCGCGCAGGTCGAGCCCCATCTGCATGCGCGACGGGATATCGAGATCGGCCGAATAGCCGTGCACGCCGCGCAAGGAAGCGAGTTCGTCCATGTTGATGCGCGACTGATAGGCCGCGCTGAGCATCAGGCGCGGCGCGACCTCGGTTTCGAAGCCCAACCGGAGACCGGCGCCCTGGGACAGTTCACGCTCCCGGGCGTACAGGCCATCGGCGATCGAGATATCGCGCTCGCGCAGCCCGCCCTGCGACACGCCGGCCACCTGCTCGAAGACCTGGGTATCGAGCATCGAGTGGCTGAACTGCTGCGAGGCCAGCACGGCCGAGACGCTGATCCGGTTGCGGCCCGACAGCTGGCTCGAAATGCCGGAAAGCATCATCGAGCGCTGGAACGAGACTCCGCCGCGGGCGGCGCGAGACGGTGCGGCGAAGCTGATTGGCGCGGCTTCGGTCAGCGCCGTGGAAAACAGCGCCAGACCGTTGCGACCATCGCCGACCAGCGGATGGGCGAATTCGGGCAGAACCACGTCCCTATCGATCCGCAGCCACGTGATCTCGGGCCGAGGACCTCGCTGGATGCGAGGCAGATCCGGCGTCAACTCGTGAGCGAGATAGGCTTCCCACGGACCCAGCTCCATACCCAGCAGCGACCAGGTCACGCCGAAGGCGGACCCGGGCATCAGGCTGGTGGGCGCGGCACGCAGCGAAGCGGTCGGAAGGACCAGCAGCGCAGCAGCGGTTGCGATCAGGAATCGCCGGATCATCGGTGTTCGGTGTCCCCGTGGGTTCGAACGGTCAACAGGCTAGGGCAGTCTACCCGCTTCGTTGGCAAAAATACAACGCCTTTTGCGCTGTTTGTTGCACCTGCGCGCGGGATCGGCGCGGAATGCCGGTATCACGGGCGTTGCACGGAATCGGCGGCTGTTGCAGATCCGCAACAACAACGCTGCCGCGGCAGGTATCGAGGCGCGCTCAGTCGTCGAGACGCTCGATCAAGGCGTCGGCGAAACTCCGGGTCGTCCCCGTTCCGCCGAGATCCGGCGTAACCCGATCGGCCGCCGAGATCGTTTCGCGGATCGCGGATCGCAACTGCACGGCTCGTGCGTTCATGTCCAGGTGGTCGAGCATCTGCGCCGCGCCCAGCAGCAGCGCGCACGGGTTGGCGATCCCCTGGCCGGCGATGTCGGGTGCCGAGCCGTGGACGGCTTCGAACATCGCCGCGCGGTCGCCGATGTTGGCGCCCGGCGCCAGGCCGAGCCCGCCGACCAGCCCGGCGCAAAGGTCGGAGATGATGTCGCCGAACAGGTTGGTGGTGACCATGACGTCGAACCGCTCCGGATTCATGACCAGCTGCATCGCGCAGTTGTCGACGATCATGTCGTTGAACTCGATGTCGTCGTAGTCGGCGGCGATCCCGCTCGCGACTTCGAGAAACAGTCCGGACACGTCCTTCAGAATGTTGGCCTTGTGGACCGCGGTGACCTTGCGGCGTCCGGCCTTGCGCGCCAGTTCGAAGGCGTATCGGACGACGCGTTCGCAGCCCGAGCGCGTCGCGATCATCTTCGACTCGGCCCGGTTCCCGTCTGCCGTGGTCAGCGCATCCTCGGCGAGGTAGGCGCCCTCGGTGTTCTCGCGCACGGTGATCAGGTCGATGTTGTCGTAGCGCGAACGGGTGCCGGGAAAGCTGATCGCCGGCCGCACGTTGGCGTACAGGTCGAACCGCTTGCGCAATTCGACGTTCAGCGAGCGGAACCCGCCGCCGACCGGCGTGGTCAGCGGACCCTTGAGCACGATGTGGTTGCGCTCGATCGAATCCAGGGTGGCCTGCGGAAGCAGGCTGCCATCGGCTTCCTGCGCAGCCAGGCCGGCTCGCTGGTCGTCGTACTCGAAGCCGCAGTCGAGCGCATCGAGGACGCGCAGCGTGGCGTCCATGATTTCCGGGCCGATGCCGTCGCCGCGGATGACGGTGATGGTGGTGGTCAAGATCGGGGTTCCTTGCGAGCGAATGGAATTCCTTGGGGCCGGATCAGCCGGCGAGCAGGCGATCGAGCTGGCCTTCCTGCTCGAGCGCGTTCAGGTCGTCGAAGCCGCCGACGTGGTGGTCGCCGATGAAGATCTGCGGCACGGTCTTGCGGCCGGTCCGTTCGATCATCTCGGCGCGCTTGTCCGGTTCGGCGTCCAGCGAGACTTCGGTCCAGCGGACGTTCTTGCTCTTGAACAGATTGCGCGCGGCGACGCAGAACGGGCAGGCAGCGCGGCAGTACATGACGATGGCGTGGTTCATGGATGACTCCTCAAGGACGGGTGTCCGACAGCGACGGCCGGCCCCCCGCGCATGGTTCGAAGGGTTGGTTCGATCGAGAACGCGCGCTCAGATGCAGGACTCGGGCCGCGGCAGTCCACCGAGTCGGCAGGCTTCGCGGATCGGGCCGTCCGGAAACAACCGGTACAGCGTGCGGCTGGATGCGTCGTGTTCGCCGGTCTGCTCGCGCATCGCCCGGATCACCACCCGCATCAGCGGCGGCATGCCGTAGCGCTGATGATGATCCCGGATGAACCGGATCAGCCACCAGTGATTCTCATCGAGCGTCGTGCCGGACGATTCGGCCAGCGCGCGGCCCACCGCTTCGTTCCAGTCCGATGCATCGACCAGGTAGCCGTCGGAATCGAGCGCGATCCGGCGCCCGTCCACTGTCATTTCGGCCGCGTCGTTCATCGATTACAGGGTCACTAGTCTAAAGGCTTCACGGCGCAAACGGGCCGCGGTTTCGGGCTCGACCCCCGTGCCGCGTCCGGACCACCCGGCGGAGGGCGCATGGACCACGCACAGTTCGGCGAGATCGAAATCGGTCAACTGGTCCCACGCCTCGGCGCCCGGCCCGTCCAGATGGGCTCGACCGTCGCCGTGGACCAGGACCGTCACGTCGCGATCCAGCGACGCCGCGGCCAGGATCGGCTCCAGCGTCTCGATCCGGTCCCGGCCATCGCGTGGCGCCCGGCCGACGTCGAACAGCAGTTCCGTTGAAGCGTCCACGGGGCCGGCCGGACAGATGTGGTCGAGCCACCGGGTCAGCGTCGAGGCGCGGAAGGGCGGCGGCACTGGCTCGTCGGGGCAATCCGGATGGCGCCGGCGCCAGGATCCGATGCAGACCTGCCAGTCGGCCGATGCGCGGCCGGCTGCCGTGAGACCGACCGGATCGGCAACCCAATCGACGGCTTCGCCCTGCAGGAACACCGCCGGACGCGGACCCGACGACGCCGCGGCCTCGACCGCCGCCAGGTCATCCTCGCCGGGCGACCGACGCCACCACAGAGCGAGCGTGGAACCCTGCCCCCCGATCACCGGTCTGAACGATCACTGCACCGCATGCCGTATTCTTGCATATCGACTCCCGAACCCTTCGGACCTGAATGAGCCCGACCCGCCGCCGTCAACGTCAGGCACCGCATCCGCCCGCTCGTCCCGCGGCACACGGGTACGCGTGCTGGTATCGGCCGGTCTGCGTCCTGCTGGCGCTGCTGCTGCTCTTGGGCAGCCTGCCTCTCCCGGCCCAGGACAACGTCCGGCTGCCGGACATGGGGGGGACCGGCAAGGTCCTGCCGCCCGAGCAGGAACGCGCCTTCCCGCGCGATTTCCGGCTGTTCATGCGCCAGGAAGGGCTACTGGTCGAGGACCCGATCATCAGCGCCTACTTCGAGGACATGGGCTATCGGCTGGTCATGCACTCCGACGACCGCGACCGCAACTTCCACTTTCACGTGCTGCGCATCCCCGGCATCAATGCGTTTGCCGCACCGGCCGGTGTGGTCGCGCTGAACGCCGGACTGATCCTCGCGGCCGATACGCCCGACGAGGTGGCCGGCGTGGTCGCCCACGAAATCGCCCACGTCACCCAGAATCACCTGCAGCGCGGAATGGAAGCCCAGCAGTCGATGTCGTTTCCGATGATGCTGGCCACGATGGGCCTGGTCCTGGCCGGCAGCCTGGCCGGCGGCATGGACGCCGAGACCGCCCAGGGCGTGCTGGCAACCGGGGTCGGCATGGCCCAGCAGTCGCAGATCAATTTCACGCGCCAGAACGAATCAGAGGCCGATCGCATCGGCATCCAGCTGATGGCCCGCGCCGGCTACAACCCGCGTGGAATGGCCGCGTTCTTCAACACCCTGAACCGGGCCTCCCGATCCATGGGCGCCGGTCCACCGGAGTATCTCCGGACGCACCCGATGACGGTGAGCCGGGTTGCCGAGGCCAGAGACCGCGCCGAACGGCTGATCGTTCGCCGGCCGATCGAGGACGACCGCTTCCACCTCGTCCAGGCGCGGCTGCGCGTGCTGATGGCGCGCCAGCCCGATGAAGCGATCGAGTATTTTCGCGGTCGGTTGAAGGACGCCGAGGGCAATGAAGCCGGCAACCGATATGGCCTTGCTCTGGCGCTGATGGACGCGTCCCGGCACAGCGATGCCGAAGAGCAACTGGCCTGGCTGCTCGGCCAGACGCCGGATCATCAGATCTATCGCCTGTTGGAGGCCGACCTGCTGATGGCGCGCCAGCGCGTCGAACCGAGCCTCGACGCCTACGGCCGGCTGTACGCAGCCTACGGGCACAGTGAGATCGTCGCGGTGCCCTACGCGCGGGCGCTGCTCCGCGCCGGCTCGAGCGAGGCTGCCGAGCGTGCCGCGGAAATCCTGGTCACCGAGCTGCGGCGCCGGCCGGAAGACCTGAACGTCAGCGAGTTGCTGGCCTACGCCGCCGACCGTTCGGGCGATCCGGTCCGCGCCGCCGAGGTGGTGGCCGAAAACTACTACCAGCGCGGTGGATTGCCACAGGCCATCGAGCAGCTCGAGCGAATCCTCGAGCGTGAAACCCTGGACTACTATCAGCGCGCCCGGATCACCGCGCGGCTCGACCAGCTGCGGGGCGAACAGGCCCGGCGGCTGCGCTGACGGGACCCGGGACGGGCGCCGCAGGGTTCACCGAACCGACAACTTGCTGTAACGAATCAGTCATTTCGGGTCGAATAATGGAGCGGAGTCTCTCTCATTCGGTCCATAATGAAACCGCGAATCCTGATCGTCGACGACGAGGCACCGATCCGAAACATGCTGGCCTTCAGCCTGAACCGCGCCGAAATGCACGTTGACGTCGCCGCCGACGGCGACCAGGCGCTCGCACGGCTGGCCGATTCGCCCCACCCGGACCTGATCGTGCTCGACTGGATGATGCCCGGGCTGGACGGACTCCAACTGACCCGGACACTTCGCGACCGGGACGATTTCAAGGACATTCCGATCATCCTGCTCACTGCCCGGGGCAACGAGCGCGATCGATCGCGCGGACTCGACTCGGGCGCTGACGATTATGTCGTCAAGCCGTTTTCGACCCGCGAGCTGATCTCGCGGGTCAGGGCCGTGCTGCGCCGCGCGCGCTCGGAATCGTCGCGGGCGCCCGGCGATTCGACCCCGGCATCGAATCGGCTGCAGGTCGGCGCGCTGGTGCTCGACCCGGATGAGCGCCGCGCGCTTGCCGACGGCCGCCCACTGTCGATGGGTCCGACCGAATACCGCCTGCTGCGCCTGTTCATGCAGCATCCCGGCAGGGCCTGGAGCCGCGGCCAGCTGCTCAACGAGCTCTGGGGCAACGATCGGGCCGTGGAGGAACGGACCGTGGATGTGCACATCCGGCGCCTGCGCAAGGCGCTGGAGCCAACCGGTCACGCCGGCTACGTCCAGACCGTGCGCGGCCACGGCTATCGGTTTTCCGACGTGGTCTGAATGGCCGATCCCGAACGCAAACCCGCCGCCGAATCCTCCGGCCCCGCCGCCCGCGTCCGGCAGCAGAGCGTTCCGCTGAAGCGCTGGGACGAGGAGGCGCTCGACGCCCCGCCGCTATACCTGAACCGGGAGCTCAGCCTGCTGTGCTTTACCCGGCGGGTTCTCGAGCTGGCCCGCGATCCCGACATTCCGCTGCTCGAGCGCGTGCGCTTCCTGTGCATCTCTTGCACCAACCTCGATGAATTCTTCGAGGTCCGGGTCGCGTCGATCCGGCAGCGGCTGCAGCACGGCGCCCAGCAGCCGGGCCCGGACAACCTGACGCCCGCCGCCACCCTCGACGCCATTCGCGAGGCGGTCTCGGAGCTGGTCCAGGCCCAGTACCGCGTGCTCAATGCCGAACTCATGCCGGCGCTCAAGACCGAAGGCATCCGCATCCTTAAGCGAACGAAGTGGTCGAAGAAACAGCACAAGTGGCTGCACGGCCACTTCCGGCGCGAACTGATGCCGGTGCTCAGCCCGCTCGGGCTGGATCCGGTCCACCCGTTCCCGCGCATCCTGAACAAGTCGCTGAACTTCGCCGTCGAACTGGAGGGCCGCGATGCGTTCGGCCGCGACCCGGGCCTGGCGCTGGTTCGCGCGCCGCGCTCGCTGCCGCGCCTGATCCGCATCCCGAAGAGCTACAGCAAGGGCGAGAACGATTTCGTGTTCCTGTCCTCGATCCTGCACGAGTTCATCAACGAACTGTTCCCGGGCATGGCCGTGCGCGGCTGCTACCAGTTCCGCGTGACCCGCAACTCCGAACTCTTCGTCGACGAGGAGGAAATCGAGGACCTGGCCCGGGCGCTGGAAGGCGAACTGCTCGAGCGCGGCTTCGCCCAGGCGGTACGGCTGGAGCTGGCCGAGAACTGCCCCGAGCACGTGGCCAAGCTGCTGACCACCAAGTTCGGCCTCGACGAGGCCGACGTCTATCGCTGTGACGGACCGGTCAACCTCAACCGCATGGTCGCGCTGTGCGACGACGCCGATCGTCCAGATCTCCTCTACCCCCCCTTCCAGCCTGCGTTGCCGGCGCCGCTGGCCGCCGGCAACGACCTGTTTGCTGCGATGCGCCGGCGTGACTGGCTGCTGCATCACCCGTACGACGGCTTCGCACCCACCGTCGAGTTGCTTCGCCAGGCCGTGGCCGATCCGGAGGTCCTGGCGATCAAGCAGACGCTCTACCGCACCGGTGCCGATTCGGCGATGGTCAGCCTGCTGATCGAAGCCGCGCGCGCCGGAAAGGACGTGACCGTGGTCGTCGAACTGCGCGCCCGGTTCGACGAGGAAGCCAACATCACGCTGGCCACGCGGCTGCAGGAGGCCGGCGTACAGGTCGTCTACGGCGTGGTCGGACACAAGACGCACGCGAAGATGATGCTGATCGTGCGTCGCGAACGGCGGCGCCTGAAACGCTATGTGCACCTCGGAACCGGTAACTATCACCAGGGCACCGCCAAGGGCTACACCGACTTCGCGCTGCTGACCGCCGACGCCCATTTCGGTCAGGATGTCCACTTGTTGTTCCAGCAGTTGTCCGGCCTCGGCCGCGCACCGAAGCTCGAGCACCTGATCCAGTCGCCATTCGATCTGCACGACTGGCTGCTCGAGCGCATCGAGCGCGAGGCCGAACACGCCGCCGCCGGGCAGCCCTGCGGCATCGACGCGAAGATGAATTCGCTGACCGAGCCGAAGGTGATCCGTGCTCTGTACCGCGCCTCGCGCGCCGGCGTGCCGATCCGGCTGGTGGTCCGCGGCACCTGTTGCCTGCGGCCCGGCGTGGCGGGGCTTTCGGAGACCATCCAGGTCCGGTCCATCCTCGGCCGCTTCCTCGAGCATGCCCGCGTGTATCGCTTCGTCAACGGCGGAGAGAGCGAGACCTACGCCTCCAGCGCCGACTGGATGGAACGCAACCTGTTCCAGCGCGTCGAAGCCGCGTTTCCGCTGGTCGAGCCGAAACTGGCCGAGCGGGTGTGCGAGGAAGCCATCGAGCTGGCCTTCGCCGACAACCGCGAGGCCTGGATCCTCGAGGCCGACGGAAGTTACCGACACGCCTGGCCGGAGGACGGCGAGGCCCCGCTGCGGCTGCAGCAGACGCTGATCGAACGCGCCCGCGGTTCCGACTGAGCCGGGCGGCGAGTATCATCCGTGCCTGAACCCGGCCGCCCGCCCGCCGCATGACCGAACGCGATCTCTACGCCGCCGTCGATCTCGGCAGCAACAGCTTCCACATGGTGGTCGCACGCCGCGAGCACGGCGAACTGCGGGTCATCGACCGGATCCGCGAAATGGTCCGCATCGCCGGTGGCCTGGACGCCGAAGGCCGGCTCGATCGCGACACCCACGAACGCGCGGTCGGCTGCCTGGCCCGCTTCGGCCAACGACTGGCCGAAATCCCGAACCGTCAAATCCGCGCGGTGGGCACCCAGACGTTCCGACGATTGCGCTCGCCCCGTCCGTTCCTGGTCGTCGCCGAAACCGCGCTGGGCTGCCCGATCGACATCATCAGCGGCCGCGAGGAAGCCCGGCTGGTATGGCTCGGCGCCCAGCTCGGCACCGCCACCCAGGAACCCGCCCGCGTCGTCATCGACATCGGCGGCGGATCGACCGAGATCGTCGCCGGTCGGGAGCGCGATCCCGTACTCACCGAGAGCCTTCAGTACGGCTGCGTTTCGGTCACCCGGCAGGCGTTTCCGGACGGGCGGATCACCGAGCGGGCCTGGACCCGGATGCGCGAGGAAATCGCTGAAGAACTGCTGCCGGTGCAGGCCGGCCTGCGTGCGGTCGGCTGGCAGCGCGCGATCGGCACCTCCGGCACCATTCGCGCCCTGCAGTCGATCTGCGCCGTCCGCGACGGCGAAACGCCGCGACCGATCCACCCCGGCGACCTGGCCGACCTGCGCCGTCGCGTGATCGAGGCCGGCCGGGTCGATGCAGTCGACCTGCCCGGCCTGTCGGCTCGTCGGCAGCCGGTCATCGCCGGCGGGTTGCTGATTCTCGAAGCCTGCATGGACGGCTTCGGAATCGAGCGGCTCGATGTCAGTCCGTACGCGCTGCGCGAAGGCGTGCTGGTCGACCTGGTCGGCCGGCTGGAACACAGCGATCCGCGCGAGACGACGGTCATGGCGTTGGCCGAGCGCTTCGGCGTCGACCGCGCCCAGGCCGAGCGCGTCCGGGACTTCGCGCTGGCCGGGTTCGAACAGGTTGCCGAAGCGCACGCGCTTGGCCGCGCCCACCGCGACCTGCTCGACTGGGCATGCCGGCTCCACGAGATCGGGCTGGGTATCGCACACAGTCATTACCAGCATCACAGCGCCTACGTCGTCGAGCACTCCGACATGGCCGGATTCTCGCGCCAGGAACAGGAGCTGATGGCTTTCCTGCTGCGCCATCAGCGCCGGCGGATTCCGGCCGACGCGCTGGATGACCTGCCCGAACGGCTGCACGAAGCCGCCCGCGTGCTGCTGGCGTTGATCCGGCTGTCGGTCGCCCTGTGCCGAACGCGCTCGGACAGCGACTTGCCCGATTTCGCGCTGCAATCCAACCGGCAGCAGCTGGTCCTGAAGGTGCCGGAAGGCTGGGCCGGCCGCCATCCCTTGTCGTCGCGCAGCCTGGCCCTGCAGCGCACCCAGCTCGATCAGATCGGGCTGCGGCTCAAGATCGGCCGCCTGACCAACCCCCTGCCCGGAATCGCCCCGCCCGCATGAGCGAGGGGCTGCGCCTGCGGCTGATGCGGCGAGCCGGGCTGGCCGAGCGCCTCCGCGGATTCTTCGCCGATCGCGACGTGGTCGAGGTCGGGACCGACCTCACCGTCACCGGCGTGACCGACGTCCACCTCGACAGCGTCGCGCTGGCCGACGGCGGCTACCTCCGGACCTCGCCGGAATTCGCCCACAAACGCCTGCTGGCCGCCGGCGCCGGCGACCTCTACGAACTCGGCCCGGTGCTGCGCGCCGGCGAACACGGCCGCCATCACCGTCGGCAGTTCTGGATGCTGGAGTGGTACCGAGTCGGTTGGTCTGCAGAACGTCTCGCCGAGGAAGTCGTGGAACTGGTCCGCCACGCCGGACCCGATCGCAGCTGGACCACGAAGCACACCACCTGGACCGATGAGGCTCGCGCCGTGCTCGGCTTCGACCCGCACGACGCCGACCGGGAGCGGCTGTCCGGTGCACTGCCCGATGCACCGCCGGGGCTGGATCGGAACGGCATGTTCGATTGGCTGCTGGCGATGCACATCCAGCCGCGCCTGCCCGCCGGACAGCTGACCGTGATCCATCGCTTTCCGGCCTCGCAGGCCGCGCTCGCCCGAATCAGCCCCGACGATCCGCGCAGCGCGGAGCGGTTCGAAGTCTTCGCCGGCCCACTGGAACTGGCCAACGGCTACCACGAACTCACCGACCCGATCGAACAGCGGCGGCGCTTCGAGGCCGACAACGAACAGCGCCGGCGCCTCGGCCGCTCGCCGATGCCGCTCGACACGGCCCTGCTCGAGGCCCTCGACGCCGGCCTGCCGGACTGCGCCGGCGTCGCGCTGGGCTTCGAGCGATTGTTGATGGCCGTTCACGGGCTGGACGACATCGAGGATGCCGCAGGATGAGGCGCCGGTGACGAGGTGCTCGGGGTGCCGAGTCGACCGACCGAGCCCCGGACGCCGGGGTTGACCAGCGCCTCGCCCCAGTTCCCGGCAAAAAAAAGCGCCCGCGGCCTACGCGGGCGCCCGAAAGCGATTGGAGCAACGGCGCCGCCTCGCGGCGGGCCGGGTCGGGATTCACTTGCCGGATCCCGACGCTCGTAACTCTACTCCGAGTTCGTTTCGATTTCGTGACGCAGCGTATCGGCCGGGAGAACCGGCGGCGTGCCGAGCAGACGATCGAGCGCGACCCGGAACCGCGCGATCGAGGTCAGACGATTCGGGTGATGGACCCGCTCGATGTCCTGGCACGGCAGCCAGTCGACGACCCGCTGCACGCTGACGCCCAACGAACAGCCGGGCACCACGGCCGCCGGCCACCAGAATCCATCGCCGGGCGGCGGCTCGAATTCGCCTTCTGAATTGCGCAGCCCGACGACGTAGCCGAGCACCGGTGGCCCGCCGACCCGATCGACCACCGCCGCGCTGCGCGGGCGCGAGCGGACGGCGGTCGGATCGTCGACCGCGCCCCACGGCTCGAGTACCGGCCGGCTCTCCGCGTTCAGGCGCTCGATCACGGTGCCGGGCCACAGCGGCACCACGAGCCGATGCAATGGAATCGAGAGAACGATCACAGCAAGCGGCAGGAAAATCAGCGATACTACGAGCGTTTTCAAGGCTGCGAACCGTTTCCAAGGGGGATACGAACTATAGCAACCCGATCGCACGAGACCCCAAGGCCCCTTTGATGAACCCCTCCCTGCGAATCCGCCCCGCCCGCCGTGCCGAACTCTCTCGCCTGGCCGGATTGATCCGGAATCGACTGCCGGACCTGATGAAGGCCCAGCCCGCCACGCAGCGGGACAACATCGAAAAAAACCTGCTGAAGCTGCTGCCGGACGAATCCCTGCTGATCGCGATCCAGAACCGTGAACTGGTCGGCATGGCCGCACTGGACCTCGACCGGGCCCGGCTGATGGCGGTCTACCTGGATCCCAAGAGCGCCCAGGCCGAGGCAACGCGGAAACTCGTTCGCGCCGTGGAGCGCCATGCTCGTTCGTTCGGCATCCCGAAACTCGAGTGCACGGTCAAACCGCAGGCATGGTCGTTCATGGAAAAGCTCGGTTACCAAGCCACCGTCACGGCAGGCGAAGGCGAACCGGTCACGCTGGCCCGCACACTGACCGAAGATGCCGAAGACTGGGAATGCCAGGTGGTCGAACTGCACAAGGAACTCGGTATCCCATCCAACTACGGGGTGCGGTATCGGTTGCGGATGGTGCCGGAGAATGCCGACCGCATCTCGATCGGCGTCGACATCTTCGACCGCGACATCCAGCTCGACAGGGCCGCGGCCGAGGCCTGGAAGGCAATGAAGACCGACGCGCAGCGCAGCAACATCGAACTGCAGCCGGTCTCCGGGTTCCGGACCGTTGCCTACCAGGCCGGCCTGATCCGAAAGAAGGTCAATGCCAATACCCCGATGGGCAAGATCCTGAGAACCAGCGCCGCGCCGGGCTACAGCGAACACCACAGCGGCCGCGCGCTGGACCTGACGACGCCGGGCGCGTCACCGCTGACTGCCGAGTTCTCGATGTCGCGCGCGTATGAATGGCTGAAGGCCCGGGCCGGCATGTACGGCTTCCACGAGTCCTATCCCAACAACAATCGGCACAACATCGACTGGGAGCCGTGGCACTGGTGCTACCACCGTCACGTCGACCCGAGAACAACCTGATGATGATGAACCGCGCGCCGGCACGCCCCGGCGAAACAGGGCGCGCTACCCCTTGATCGCCGTGTAGGCGTCGAGCGCGCGCTGGCGGCTGGCCTTCAGGTCGACCTGCATCGGCGGGTAGCCTCGTCGCTGTCGATCGTCAGTATCGAGCTTCTTCAGCTGCTTGAGATCCAGCCCCTCGAGTTCCGGACACCAGCGGTGGATGTAGGCCGCGTCGGGATCGAACTTGTCGGCCTGCAGCTCGGGATTGAAGACCCGGAAGTACGGTGCGGCGTCGGCGCCACAGCCGGCGGTCCACTGCCAGCCCTGGGTATTGTTGCCGAGGTCGGCGTCGACCAGGGTGTCCCAGAACCATTTCGCGCCCTCCTGCCAAGGGATCAGCAGGTTCTTGGTCAGGTACGAGGCCACGATCATCCGCACCCGGTTGTGCATCCAGCCCTCGTGCCACAGCTCGCGCATTCCGGCATCGACGATCGGGACGCCGGTCTGCCCGCGCTTCCAGGCCTCGAGATCGTCGGCATAGTCGTCGGGCGAGCGCCAGGGAAAACCATCGAACTTGCTTTTCAGTGCGCGGTCGGGAATATGCGGCTCATGGAACAGCAGCAGCGTCGAGAACTCGCGCCAGGCCAGCTCGCGCACGTAGCCCAGCGGCCCCTTGCCGCCCGGCAGTTCGCCGGACGGTTCCAATGCCGCGACGACCTGGACCGGCGAGACGTGGCCGAAATGCAGGTACGGTGACATCGACGAGGTGCCGCGCCGGTCCGGCCGATCGCGTTCGCGCTCGTAGCGTTCGACACCGTCTTCGATGAAATGGTCCAGCCGGCGGCGGCCGGCGAGCTCGCCGACTTCCCAGCGATCGCGCAGCCCGTCGGCCCAGTCGACGTCGGGCAGCAGCCCGAGCGAATCGAGCGACACCGTGTCGAGCGTCGAGGCCGGTCCGTCGAGTTCCCGGGGTTCGGGCCGGCTCGACACCGCGCGCCATTCCGACTGCATCCGTTTCCAGTACGGCGTGAAGACCTTGTAGTACTCGTCGTCGCCGTGCAGTAGTTCCCAGGGCTCGAACAACAGGGCGGCTCGGAAGCTTTCGACCTCGAGACCGCGACCCTTCAGTGCGGCCTTGATCTTCTTGTCGCGCTCGACGATCGCCGGCTCGTACAGCCGGTTCCAGTACACGGCCGCGGCGCCGGTCTCGTCGACCAGCTTCGCCAGTTGTTCGCCGGCCGCGCCCGCGCGCAGGATCAGCGGCGCGCCGCGGTCGTTCAGGCGGTCCTGCAGGTCGGCCAGCGCGTGGTGCAGCCACCAGCGGCTGGCCGCCCCCGGGGCCCAGTCGCCGAGCACGTCGGGATCGTGGATGTAGACCGGCAGCACCCGGTCGTGGTGGTTGCGCGCGTGGTCCAGGGCCGGGTTGTCGGCCAGGCGGAAATCGCGTCGGAACCAGACGATGGCAAGGTCGGTCATGAGAAGGATTGTCGGTCCGGGCAATCAACAGCAGGTGATCTTCGGCCGAAGGTCGACTTATTGTTCCTGCGAACCGGCCGCTTCATCGCGGGCATCCATGGCGTCCATCGCGCGGTTGAAATTGGCCAGGTAGTCGCTGCGGGTGGTCTCGTCGATATCGGACCAGGCCGCCTCGTCGACGAAACGGATCGCGTCTTCGGTGAACGCATCGAGCCCGTGCGCGGCGATCCAGCGCGGGTCGTAGTCGCGGGCGGTCGAGCGGTCGGCCTCTACCACCCGCTCGACGATCGTCCTCAGAAGGCTTCGGTCCTGGAACGCCCAGGTATTGATCGGCCGTCCATAGCGTTCGTTGAGAACCGAAACGGCCTGGTGGGCGCTGTCGTCCAGCGCCTTGTTGGCGTCGCTGCGCGCCTTGAGCTGGCCGGAATAGAACCAGAAGGCAGCCTCGCGCTTGCGGTCCTGCTCGAACAGCGCGGCCGACAGCGCGTAGAGCACGGCCGGGTTGTAGCGCTCCGGCGCGGCGAGGACCCGCTCGACCGCCGCGGGATCCGCGGCACTCAGGCGCTCGACCATTCGATTCGCGTCGTCGACCTCGATCGTCGCGTATTGACCCTGCGGTGAAACGGCGACCGTCTGCACACCGGTCGAGGCGCTGCCGCCCGTACCGGCGCAACCCAGCACGAGCAGACACGGGATCAGTACCGCGCCCAGTCGCAGGGGATGTCGTTCAGCGTTCACGGCTGACCATGCGCCCGATGAAGAGGATGGCCGAGCCCATGACGATCGGACCGATCGCGCCCAGCCACATCACCGGCTGTCCGTTCCCGGTCAGCTGAAAGGCCACGCCCGCGCCGCCGACCAGCAGCAGGATCAGGCCCAGGATCTGGAGTACGTGTCCGCCGTTCATGCGTCGTCCTTGCCGCGTAGGGCGGCCTGTCGATTCGTTCGAAGTCTACGTCCGGTCGAGTTCACGAAGCGTCAGCCGGGCCAGCGTTTCGATGCGCTCGAGCTGGATGTCGGCGCGTTCGAGAAAATCGGCGTCGAAGCGATCCGGTTCAGCGCCGTGCCGGCCGCGGATCTCGCAGCGCTTCGCCAGCTTCGATAAGCCCAGGTCCTCGAGCCGGAAGCCCAGTTCGGTCCAGCGTTCGGCCAGTTCGGCCCGATCTGCCGCTGTCACCCTGCCCTGCTCGGCGGCGTGCAGCAGGACCGTCGTCCGCCGTACCGCGCCGACCACGTCGCGCAGCGCACGCTTCGATTCCAGCTTGCGTGCCCGTCCGGCTCGGCGCAGATTGCCGAGCCAGCGGGCCAGGTGGCCGAACAGCGCGTTCCATTCCGCCGCACCGGTCACCGTCGGCGACACCGGACTATCCCACCTGCCGCCGCTGTTCCTTGATCGCGTCGCTGCGCTTCTTCTCCAACGCGTCGAGGTAGCCATCGGCCAGCCCGGTCACGTATCGACCGTTGAAACACGAGGAATCGAAACCGTCGATCGCGGTGTTCTTTCCGCGAACGGCCGCCTCCAGATCATCGAGGTCCTGGTAGATCAGGCGATCGGCCCCGATCAGCTGGCGCACCTCTTCGATGCTGCGACCGGCCGCGACCAGTTCGCTGGCCGAGGGCATGTCGATGCCGTACACGTTGGGATGGCGGACCGGCGGCGAGGCCGAAGCCATGTAGACGTTCTTCGCCCCGGCGTCGCGCGCCATCTGGATGATCTGGCGCGAGGTCGTGCCTCGGACGATGGAATCGTCGACCAGCAGTACATTCTTCCGTCGGAACTCGAGCTCGATGGTGTTGAGCTTGCGGCGCACCGACTGGGCGCGTTCGGCCTGCCCCGGCATGATGAAGGTGCGGCCGATGTAGCGGTTCTTGATCAGCCCCTCGCGGTACTTGACGTTCAGCATCTGGGCCAGCGGAAGGCAGGCCGTTCGGCTGGTGTCGGGAATCGGGATCACCACGTCGATGTCGTGGTCGGGCCATTCGCGCAGGATCTTCTCGGCCAGCTTCTCGCCCATGCGAAGACGGGTCTTGTAGACCGAGAGGTCGTCGATCATCGAATCGGGCCGGGCGAAGTACACGTATTCGAAGATGCACGGCGTATGTGCACACGCCTGGTCGCTCTGGTGGCGATGCAGTTTGCCGTCCAGGGTGATCAGCGCCGACTCGCCGGGCGCGAGATCGTCGATGAACTCGAAGCCGAGAATGTCCAGCACCACGGACTCCGAGGCGATGATGTACTCGTCGCCGGTCGCCGACTGGCGTTTGCCCAGCACCGCCGGGCGGATGCCGTGCGGGTCGCGGAAGCCGAGCAGACCGACCCCCGCGATCAGCGCAACTGCGGCATAGGCGCCCTGACAGCGGCGGTGGACCCCGTCGACGGCGGCGAACACGGTCGAGGGCTTGATCCCCGCGTCGGCGTGGACGCTCAGCTCGTGGGCCAGCACGTTGAGCAGCACTTCGGAGTCCGATTCGGTGTTGACGTGCCGGCGGTCGGTGTTGAACAAGTCGTCCGACAGCGATCCGTCGTTGACCAGATTGCCGTTGTGACCGAGCGCGATGCCCCAGGGCGCGTTGACGTACATCGGCTGGGCCTCGTCCGGCCGGTCCAGACCGGCCGTGGGGTAGCGGACGTGACCGATTCCGACATCGCCGGTCAAACCGTCCATCAGCTTGGCGTCGAACACGTCCCGGACCAGGCCGATGCCCCGGGCCGACCGCATGCGCCGGCCGTCCAGCGTAGTCATCCCGGCGGCGTCCTGGCCGCGGTGCTGCAGAATGGTCAGCGCGTCATACAGGCGAGCGGCGACCGGGCTCCGGCCGAAGATTCCTACGACTCCACACATTCAGATCGGCTCCGCTGAGGATTCGACATCCACCGCGATCTCGTCGGTGGACTGCATCTGTTGTTGTCCCGCGTCGAGCAGGCCCTGCACCGACTCGGGAAGAAATCCGGCCGTCCAGTCGGCCATCTGCTCGAATCGCGGGATCAGCCGCGAGTCCTGCCACCATGGATCGTTCGGAAACGGCGTGATCCGTGCCAGCATCACCGCCAGCAGCACGATCACCACCCCGCGCGCCAGCCCGAACAGGCCGCCGAACATCCGGTCGGTCGGCGACAGGCCGGTCTTCTCGATCACCTGGCCGATCAGGTAGCTGATCAGGCCACCGATGACCAGCACCAGCACGAACACCGCGACGAAGGCAATGATGGTGCGGGCCGACGGCACCTCGATCAACGATTCGAGACCGGCCGCCAGCGCCGGGGAGGCCTGGAACGCCGCGAACGATGCGGCGACCCAGACCAGGATCGAGAACACTTCCTTGATGAATCCGCGAAACAGGCTGACCAGCAACGACAGCCCCAGCACGGCCAGGATCGCGATGTCGGCGCCGTTCATGACCGCCGCTTCATGGGTGACTGACGACCAGGCCTTCGACGCCGGCCTCGGCGGCCAGCCGTGAACGCAGCGATTCGGCCGCGTCGCGACTCGACACGGTGCCGACCAGCACCTTCCAGATCGCTCGCCCGGAGGCGTCCTCGCTCATCCGGAAGGCCTCGAAGCCGAGGCCGCGAAGGCGCGCGGTTTCACGCTCGGCGTTTTCGAGGCTGGCGAAACTGCCGACCTGGATCGCGAAGCCCGGTTCGGCCTGCAGCGCACCCGGCTCGATCTCGCGAACGATCGGCTCGACGCCGGCCACGGTCGCGCCGATCTGGCCGCGGGCGGTGTCGGCGCGGCCGCGGTCGGGATACGGCCCCGTCCGCAGCCGGTAGAGCAGCGTGTCACCGCGCACGACCTCGTCGGTGATGACCTCGTGACCCAGCGCCTCGAGGCGCTCGCGGGTGGCCCGTGACGATTCAAGCGAGCCGAAACTGGCCACCTGCACCACCCAGCGGCCGTCGGCCGCAGTCGGCGCGGCCGGCGGCGGATCGGGCGTGCCGACCGCCTCGGGTTCCGGCTCGACCGTCTCGGCCTGGTCCTGCGCAGCGACCGTCTCCGCGTCGCCGGCCTCGGCCCGCGGTTCCGGCGGCCGGGCAGCCGATGCTTCGGTCTCCGGCTCGTCGGGCGGCGGATCGGTCCGGGCCGGGTTGAGGACGATTTCCTCGGGCTGCTCGCGGCGCGGCGGTTCGGCGACGGGCTCGGGCGGCGGCTGAACGGGTTCGGCCGGCGCTGCGGTCCGCTCCTGCGGAACACGGGCCAGGTCGGGGTTCAGCGGAATGCGCCGGATCTCGCGGGCGTCGGTCGGCCGTTCCGGCAGCGGCTGACGAAGGCCGCGATCATCCAGATCCGGCTCGGGACCGACCAGGAGCATCGGCAGGAAGATCACGGCCAGCGCGATCAGGATCGATGCGCCGATCAATCGTCGTTTGAGGACCTTGTCCATAGGGCGGGCGTCATCCGGTTCGCAGGGCTCGGCGTGCAGCGGCAGCGGTCAGGAACGATCCGAACACGATGACCTCGTCGTCGCCGCAACATTCGGCACGCGCCCGATCGAGCGCGGCCGGTACGGATTCTACCGCGTCCAGCCGACCCGACACACCTGCATGACGAAGACGTTGCACCAGGATTTCGGCGGCCACCGCCCGCGCGCCCTCGAGTTCAGCGACGAACCAGCAGTCGATGACCGGTGCCAGCGTCCGGCCGATGCCGGCGACATCCTTGTCGGCCAGGGCGGCGAACACTGCGATCTTGCGGCCGGGTCGGGCCGCCAGCGTGTCGCGCAGCGCGCGCGCCGCCGACGGATTGTGCGCGACGTCGACCCAGGTTGCCGGATCGTCACCGATGCGCTCGAATCGACCGGGCACCCGGGCCTCGGCCAGTCCGGCCCGGATCGCGGTCTCCTCCACGCCCAGGCGCTGCAGCGCCAGCGCGGCCGCCGCAGCGTTGTAGCGCTGGTGATGGCCCTCCAGGCCGGGCTGGATGCCGCGCAGACGACGGGCGGCCGGACCGACCCCGAGGCGCACCGAAAGACCGCTGGGCGCCCAGCGCGCATCGAAGGCCTCGCCCCAGGCCAGCACCTCGGCGCCGAGCGCGCGCAAGTGCTCGAGCATGCCGTCGGGCGGATCCGGCTCGGCGACGATGACCGGCCGGCCGCGGCGCGCCACGCCCGATTTCTCCCGCGCGATCCGCGCCCGGGTCCGGCCCAGCCATTCCTGGTGATCCAGACCGATCGAGGTGATGACGGCCAGGTCGGCATCGACCGCGTTGACGGCGTCCAGCCTGCCGCCGAGCCCGACTTCCAGCACCAGATCGTCGACTGCCGCCTCGGCGGCCAGGACGAACGCGGCCAGGGTGACGTGCTCGAAGTAGGTCAGCGGCGTGGCGCCCCGCGCGCGCTCCACGGCGTCGAGCGCGTGCCGGACCTCGGCCGCGCCGGCCAGCTGCCCGTCGATGCGGAAGCGCTCGCGGAAATCGTTCAGGTGTGGCGAGGTGTAGGCGATCGTGCGCCGGCCGGCGGCGCGCAGGCCTGCCTCGATGAAGCTGACCGTCGAACCCTTGCCGTTGGTCCCGGCCACCGTGACGATGCGCCGCCCGGCAAGATCCGGCTTCAGGACGGCGAGCACTGCGTGGACTCGATCGAGCCCGAGTTCGATCCTGGCTTCGGGGGTGCGGCGTTCGAGCTCGGTCAGCGTCGCGTCAAGCGCGATTTCGTCGGCCGAGCGGGCGGCCCGGTCGGGCGGTATCGGGGAACCGGGCACGCGCCGATCTCGATCAGTCGGCAGCGGCGGCGCGGGTCTCCTCGTCGCCTTCGTCGGCCTCGTCGACCGGCTCGACGGGACCCTCGCGCAGCCGACCATCGCCGTTGCCGCCCATCATCAGGCTCAACAGCTGGTGCAGCCTGGACCGGATCTCGCGCCGGTCGACGATCATGTCGATCGCGCCCTTTTCCAGCAGGAACTCCGAGCGCTGGAAGCCCTCGGGCAGCTGTTCGCGCACGGTCTGCTCGATGACCCGAGGACCGGCGAATCCGATCAGGGCGTTCGGCTCGGCCACGTTGACGTCGCCGAGCATGCCGAGACTGGCCGACACGCCGCCGGTGGTCGGGTGCGTCAGGACCGAAATGAACGGCAGACCGGCTTCGGCCATTTTCGCCAGGCCGGCCGAGGTCTTGGCCATCTGCATCAACGAAAACAGGCCTTCCTGCATGCGCGCCCCGCCGGAGGCCGCGAAGCAGACCAGCGGCTGGCGGTGTTCCAGCGCGGAATTGACGCCGACCATGAAACGCTCGCCGACGACCGAACCCATCGATCCGCCCATGAACTTGAAATCGAAGGCACAGGCGGTCAGCGGAAGTTCCATCAGCGCCCCCCGCATCACGACCATGGCGTCGGTCTCACCGGTGCTCTTCTGCGCGGCGACAAGCCGATCCCGGTACCGCTTTGTGTCTCGGAAACGCAGCGGGTCGGTCGGTCGCAGGTCCTGGCCGAGCTCGACGCGATCGCCGTCGTCCAGAAACGCCTCGAGCCGGGCGCGGCCGGTCAACGACATGTGGTGATCGCACTTCGGGCACACCATCAGCGCGCGTTCGAGTTCCGGCCGGTACAGCACGGCTTCGCAGGCCTTGCACTTGGTCCACAGCCCATCGGGGACCTTGCGCGATTTGCCGCCCTCGGTGCGGATTCGCGAAGGCATCAGTTTCTGGAACCAGCTCATGCGTGCAGGGCTTGCTCGATGGTTCGCGCGCCGACGGAATCCAGCGCCGCGCGGATGCCTTCGGCAAACGTGCCGGCCACGTCGACTGCGGCCTCGACGGTCTCACAGGCATCCAGCGCCTTGACCAGCGCCGAGCCGATCACGACCGCGTCGGCCACTCGCGCCACGTCGGCGGCCTGGTCCGGCGTGGAAATGCCGAAGCCGACCGCGACCGGCAGCGGAGTGTGCGCCCGGAGCCTGGAGATCGCCGGCGCCAGCGCGTCGGCGTCCAGCGCGGCCGAGCCGGTCACGCCCTTCAGCGATACGTAGTACACGAAGCCGCCGGCCAGCGGGGCCATGCGCGCCATGCGCGATTCGGTGGTCGTCGGGGCGACCAGGAAGACCTGGTGCATGTCGTGTCCGGCCAGCGCACCGCGGGTCTCCTCGGCCTCGTCGGCCGGACAATCGACGATCAACAGTCCGTCGACGCCGGCAGCCTGCGCCTGATCGACGAACGTGGCCAGGCCCCGCCGTTCGATCGGGTTCATGTAGCCCATCAGGATGATCGGGGTTTCGGTGTCGTCCTGGCGGAACGTGCGGACCATGTCGAACACCCGGTCCAGGGTCATGCCGCCGTCCAGCGCGCGCTGGCAGGCGTTCTGGATCACCGGACCGTCGGCCATGACGTCGGAGAACGGCACGCCGAGTTCGAGCAGGTCGGCACCCCCGGCGACCAGTCGGTGCAGCACCGGCACGGTTGTCTCGGGTGACGGGTGTCCGGCCGTGATGTACGGGATCAGGCCGGGGCGGCCGGTCTCGGCCAGTTCGGCGAAGCGGCGATCGATGCGGTTCGTCATGACGTCAGACCTCGATACCTTCCAGATCGGCAACGGTGTGGATGTCCTTGTCACCGCGGCCGGACATGTTCACCAGCACGGTCTGGTCGGGCGACATCGTGGCTGCCAGCTTCAGCCCGTAGGCCACCGCGTGGGCGCTTTCCAGCGCCGGCATGATGCCCTCCTTACGGGTGCACAGGTGGAAGGCCTCCAGCGCTTCGTCGTCGGTGATGCCGACGTACTGCGCACGCTGCATGTCCTTCAACCAGGAATGCTCGGGACCAACGCCGGGATAGTCGAGACCGGCCGATACAGAGTGGGTATGACGGATCTGGCCGGCTTCGTCGTCGAGCAGATAGGTCCGGCTGCCGTGCAATACGCCGACGTGCCCCGCGCACAGGCTCGCGGCGTGGTCCAGTCCGGACAGGCCGCGGCCGGCGGCCTCGACGCCGTACATTGCGACGTTGTCGTCGTCGATGAACGGATGGAACAGCCCGATCGCGTTGGAGCCGCCGCCGACGCAAGCGACCAGGGCGTCGGGAAGCGCCCCGTATTCGTCCTGGAACTGGCGGCGCGCCTCGCGGCCGACCACCGCATTGAAGTCGCGGATCATCGCCGGATAAGGGTGCGGACCGGCCACGGTTCCAAGGATGTAGAACGTATCGTCGACGTTGGTCACCCAGTCGCGCATCGCCTCGTTCAGCGCGTCTTTCAGCGTGCGCGACCCCGATTCGACCGCAACGACCTCGGCGCCGAGAAGCTTCATTCGAAACACGTTGATGGCCTGCCGACGAATGTCCTCGGCGCCCATGTAGACCACGCATTCCATGCCCATGCGCGCAGCGACCGTCGCCGAAGCGACGCCATGCTGGCCGGCGCCGGTCTCGGCGATCACGCGTTTCTTGCCCATGGCGCGGGCCAGCAGGGCCTGGCCAACGGTGGAATTGACCTTGTGCGCGCCGGTGTGATTCAGGTCCTCGCGCTTGAAAACGATCTTCGCGCCGCCGGCATACTCGGTCAGACGCTCGCAGAGATACAGCGGCGAGGGCCGGCCGACGAAGTGGGCGAGGTCCGAATCGAGCTCGGCCTGGAACTCGGCGTCGTCCGAATAGCGACGCCACGCGGCTTCCAGCTCTTCCAGCGCCGCCATCAGCGTCTCGGAAACGAATCGGCCGCCGAACGGGCCGAAATGGCCGCGTGCGTCCGGCAGCGTGGAGCGTGCCGGCGCGCCGTCGGCATTCGACCCGGCCGACGTTTCGCTCGTCGTTGCGCTTGCCGTTTCAACCGTCGCTGCTTCAGCCATTGCTCACACCTCGCAGGAATTGATTCATCAGATTACCACTCTTGATCCCGGGGGCGGATTCCACCCCGGAAGAAACGTCCACGGCCGTCGGGTGCAGCGCGCGCACCGCCTCGGCCACGTTGTCCGGCGACAGCCCGCCGGCCAGAATCCACGGCCGGTCCGGCGGCGTCAGGGCCGACCAGTCCAGCCGCTGGCCCGATCCGCCCATTCCTCCGGCGGCATGCGCATCGAGCAATAGCGCCGAGGCGTCCGGCCAGTCGGCATAGTCCACCGAATCGGGTGAACCCATTGGCAAGGCCTTGATGTAGGGGCGACCGAAGCTCCGGCAGTAATCGGCCGACTCATCGCCGTGGAACTGCAGCCAGTTCAGCGGAACGGCCTCGAGCACCGAATGCACGAACGACGGCTCGGCGTTCATGAACAATCCCACGCTGGTCGTCAGCGGAGGCAGTGCCGCGCAGATCGCCCGCGCGGGCTCGACGGCGACCCGGCGCGGGCTGCGGTCGACGAACACCAGTCCGATTGCATCGGCACCCAGCGCCGCAGCTTCGCGGCCGTCTTCCGGGCGGGTGATGCCGCAGATCTTGACTCGGGTGCGCATGGAAATTCCTCGATTTCGTTCAAGCGCAATGCGCTGGTTCAGCTCAGGTCGCGACCGCGTGGAAACGGCTGCAGGTCCGCGCTTCGCGCCGGGAGTTCAGGGTGATCAGGATAGTCCACGCCCATGAAGTACAAGCCCTCCGGCGGCGCGGTGATGCCGGCCTGCTTCCGATCGCGCGCAGCCAGCACTTCGCCGACCCAGGCCGGTTCGCGCTCGCCGCACCCAACCCTGATCAGGGTACCGGCGATATTGCGAACCATATGGTAGAGGAAGGCATTCGCGGCCACGTCGAGCACGACCTCGTCGCCGGCACGGTGGACCGCGATCGACCGCAGGCAGCGCCGGGCATGCTTCGCCTGGCAACCCAGCGCCCGAAACGAGGAAAAATCGTGCTCACCGACCAGCGCCTGGGCCGCCCTGTGCATGCGCTCGGCGTCGAGCGGCCGGCGCTCCCAGGCCACGCGCCCGGCAAACAGCCCGGGGCGAATCCAGCGATTGAGAATGCGATAGCGGTAGTAGCGTCCCCGGGCCGAGAAGCGGGCATGGAAACGCGCGTCGACGAACCGCGCCCAGCGTACGGCGACTGCACCGGGCAGGCTCGAGTTGGCGCCGAGCACCCAGGCCCGTTCAAGACGGCTCGCCGCGGTTTCGATGTGGATTACCTGACAAGCGGCATGCACGCCGGTGTCGGTCCGACCGGCGCAATGTACGGTCACCGGTTCGTCGGCGACGGCGGCCAGCGCGTCCTCGAGCACTTCCTGCACCGTCGGGCGCTGCTGCTGGCGCTGGAAACCGCGGAACCGGCTGCCGTCGTACTCCAGCCCGAAGGCGATTCGATGACGGCCGCCGGCCTCCGGGTCAGAGGTCATCCAGCAGCTTCTGGGCCTGCTCCTTCTGCTCGTCGTTGCCTTCTCGGACGACCTCTTCGAGCAGAGTCTTTGCCGAATCGGTACTGTTCCACGACAGGTAGGCCCGGGCGAGGTCGAGTTTGACGTCGACGTCGTCGTCGCTGGGCGCGAAGATGTCGACGCCGGTCCCGGCGTCGCCGTTGGCGGCCGCGGATGACGTCAGTTCGTCGTCCGAGGACTCGGTCCAGTCCATGACCAGCCGGTCATCCTCGTCCTCGTCCTCGTCCTCGGCCCCGGCCGACGGCGGTTCGGGGGCTGCATCGGTGGCGTCGCCGGCCCGCTGGACCGCGTCGTCGGCTTCTCCATCACCGACCAGGTCGTCGTCCATCCAGCCAGCCGCGTCCTCCTCGTCCGGTACGTCCGGTCGGGGCGCGGTCAGCTCCTCGGTGCCGGTCTCTGCGGCGACCGATTCGTCTTCGTCGAGCCCGCCGAGCACCAGCGGATCGCGTTCGTCCTCGTCATCGTGCAGGCCCGGCAGCGCATCGTCGGCCGGTTCGGATGCGGTCGTCTCCGGCTCGTCGATCCAGTCGCGATCGTCGGTTTCCTCATCGGGCTCGGACTCCAGCCGGGACATCAGGTCACCGACCTCGCTCTCCTCGTCGAGCTCATCCAGCGGGGCGGCGTCAGCGCCCTCGGCGCTGGACATCCAGTCGGCGCTGCCCTTGACCAGGACATGGCCCGGAACCACGCGCCCGGCCAGCTCCAGCGCTTCGCGCCAGGACGGCTCGGCGCCGGTCTCGACGTGTTCGAACATGTCTTCCAGCGCGTCGGAGAACCGCGCGGGATCGTCGTCGCTGGCCAGCGCCTGCAGCAGCGCCAGGTGCGCGGCCAGGTCGCCCGGGGCAGCGGCCAAGCTGTTGCGCGCGCGATCGACCGGGTCGCCTTCGGCGGCGGCCACGGCCGTCGGTTCCTTCCGCTTGTCCGGCTCGACGCCCACCACCGCCGCGGACTCGGCGTCGGCTTCGCGCCGTCGGCGCCGCAGCGCCAGACCGACTGCTGCAATCAGGATCACAAGGACGATCAGCCCGGCCAGCGGCAGCACCAGCGGGCCGGACCACCAGGCCCGGTCGGAGCCACCGACCTGGGTCACGACCGGCTCTTCGGCGACCGGCTCCTCGGCGACCGGTTCCTGCGTGACCGGCTGTTCATCGACCGGATCGGGCGCGTCGGCCAGCGGCTCGTCCATCGTCGATGCAGCGACGTCAGCGGCCGATTCGAACTGGGCCAGGTAGCCGTCGAGCTGAGCTGTGACCTCTTCGCGCAGCGCCGGATCTGCATCCTCGGATGCCGCCAGCCGCGCGGCGCGCAGCGTCTGTTCCAGCCCGGCCAGTTCCGCATCACCGATGCCGACCCCGTTCGGGTTCTCTTCGACCAGAGCTTCGAGATCGGTCAATCGCGACCGGAACTCTTCGGATTCGAGACGGGCCGCGAACAGTTCTTCCTCGGTGCGCGCCAGCTGCTGGCGGAGCCGATCGACCTCGGCACCGTCTTCCTCCAGCCCGCTACCGGTCGATTCCTCGGTGGAAGGCACGAGTTCGAGCCGCGCCTCGGGCTCGGGCTCACGCGCCGCGGTCGCCGGATCGGCCGAAGGCGCCGGATCCGGCGTCGAAGGCCTGTCGATTGACTCGTCTGCGCCGCGTGCGGCATCGGAGACCACCGGAACATCGCCGGCCAGGCGGCGATTGAAAGCGCGATTCTGGGCCTGGACGGTGGCGGCGGCCCGGGCGCGATCGACGGCCTGTGCCTGCGCGGCGTCCGGTAGCTCGAGACGGCTGCCGCGAAGCATCTGGTGAATGTTGCCGTTGCGGAACGCCTGCGGGTTCAGTTCGACGATCGCGACCATCATCTGGTTCATCGAGACCTCGCCGGCCGGCAGGTTGGCGCGGGCGATCGACCACAGCGTATCGCCGGACCGGACCATACGCTGGCCGCCGTCGCGGGTCTGGGCCGCTCGCGCACTAGGTCGGGGCGCAGCAGACTCGGCGCGTTCCTGCAGCGCTTGGCGAGCCGGACGCTCGGTCGACGGACGCGTCGGCGCGCTCTGCCGCGGTTCACTGCGAGCCGGCGCCGGCGGCGGTGCGATATCGAGCGTCGGCGGATCGAGGAACAGGGTGTATTCGCGCAGCATCCGACCGCTCGACCAGCGCGCGTCGACCAGCAATTGGACGATCGGATCGGCGACCGGGCGCGACGACGTGATACGGATGACGGCCGGCGAGACAGAGCGATCGACCTCGAAGGCGAGATCGAGTGCAAGCGCGCTGCTGCCCACGCCTAGCCGCTGGTAGTCGGCCGGTGTGGCCGGACCCACGGTCAGCGAATCGAGCTCGGTTTCGGAGGCATCGAGCAAACGGATCCGGAGATCCAGCGGCTGGTTCAGATAGGAGTCGACGCGCGCCTCGCCGAGCCCGATGGCCCGAGCGGTGTTCGCCACACCCATCAACAGCACCGCGGCCAGCGCCACGGTCCACCCCAAAGCTGTTCCACGAAACGCGCTCATGCTTTGCTCCCCTGCGGATCGTTCTGGTTAGTGCGAGTCTTCGAGCGACACCACCCGAGTATAGCAAGCAGCTTCGCAGGTCGATAGCCGGGAACGCGGGGCGTCAGCCGCGCCGTTCGAGGACGGTTTCGGCCACCTGGATGGCGTTCAGGGCCGCGCCCTTGCGCAGGTTGTCGGCAACGATCCACAGATCGATGCCGCAGACGTGCGTCGGGTCACGCCGGAGCCGCCCGACGACGACCGCGTCCCGGCCGGATGCGTGCTCGAGCGGCGTCGGCGCCGCGTCCGGGCCGAGCAGTTCGACTCCCGGCGCGGACGCCAGCAGCTCGCGGACGCGCTCGAGTTCGATCGGTTCGCGGGTCTCGAAGTGGACCGCCTCGGCGTGGCCGTAGAACACCGGCACGCGAACCGCGGTGGCATTCACGCCCAGACTCCGGTCGTCGAGGATCCGCCGGGTCTCGTTGTGCATCTTGCGCTCTTCGCGGGTGAAGCCCTGGTCGTCGAGAACGTCGATCAGCGGAATGACGTTGAATGCGATCGGCGCGCTGAAGGCCTCGACGGTCGGGTCGCGGAAATTGAGCTTGTCGGCGGTCTGGCGCCCCAGTTCCTCCATCGCCTTGCGCCCGGCACCGGACACGGCCTGGTAGGTGGCCACGTTGATCCGGGCGATACCGACCTCGCGATGGATCGGCGCCAGCGCGACGACCATCTGGATGGTCGAACAGTTCGGGTTGGCGATGATGCCCGAGTGCGCGGGGTCGTCGAACGGCGCCAGTGCATCGGCGTTCACTTCGGGCACGACCAGAGGAACCTCCGGGTCCATCCGGAAGTGCGAGGTGTTGTCGATGACCACGGCCCCCGCGGCCGCGGCGCGCGGCGCGTGGACCGCCGAAACCGAGCCGCCGGCGGAGAAGAACGCGAAGTCGATGCCGGCGAAATCGAATTCGTCGAGCACCTGGACGCGCAGGGTCTTCTTGCCGAAGGCGACCTCTTCGCCGGCCGAGCGCGCGCTGGCCAGCGGCACCAGCCGGCCGACCGGAAAACCGCGCTCGACGAGGAGCTCCAGCAGCACTTCGCCGACTGCGCCGGTGGCGCCGACCACGGCGACGTCGTAGGTCCGTTCCGTCATTCGATGCGGCTCCGATTCATTCCACGCGCGGGGTCTGCGGCGGCACGTCGCCGCACTGCGCGCGGTGCAGCAGGTAGTGGTCCATCAGCGTCAGCGCCAGCATCGCCTCGACGATCGGCACGGCGCGGATGCCGACGCAGGGATCGTGGCGGCCGGTGGTGATGATCTCGACCGGCTCGCCGTCGACGTCGACCGTGCGCCCGGGGATACGCAGGCTGGAGGTCGGCTTGAACGCCACCGCGACGGTTACCGGCTGGCCCGAGGATATCCCGCCGAGCACGCCGCCGGCCTCGTTGCCGAGGAAGCCGTCGGGCGTCATTTCATCGCGATGCTCGGTGCCCGTCTGGGCCACCGACTGGAATCCGGCACCGATCTCCACGCCCTTCACCGCATTGATGCTCATCATCGCCGCGGCGAGGTCGCCGTCGAGCTTCGCGTAGACCGGCGCGCCCCAGCCGGGCGGCACGCCTTCGGCCTTCGCGCGGACCAGCGCACCGACCGAGTCGCCGGACTTGCGCAGCGCGTCCATGTAGTCCTCGAGTTCCGGCACCTTCATCGGATCGGGACAGAAGAAGGGATTGTCGTCGATCGACTCGGCGTCGAAGGTCTCGTCGCAGACGTGCTCACCGAGCTGGCCCAGCCAGCTGG
>Ga0209938_1000046_pt1 | contig 50222 bp, 31 predicted proteins | sample SalPonR2_C_D1_MG_FD_185708 | JGI IMG/M metagenome (GOLD analysis project Ga0209938, IMG submission 185708) | Salt pond soil microbial communities from South San Francisco under conditions of wetland restoration - Salt Pond MetaG R2_C_D1_MG... ... | reverse complement strand
TGAATTCGGAAAGGAAAAAATCGTGTATCATTTTGGAGGCTACACCGGCTATTTTGCTCACTACTCATTTATTCCCGATAAGAATATTGGTATGGCTGTTTTTAGCAATACCGATATGGGCATGACTGCTGGCAATTTGATTTCGAAGTATGCTTATAATTTGTATTTGGGAAATAAAAAGCAAGTGAAAAGAGCTGAAAAAATTCTAGATAAAAAAGTACCGAAGGCACTTGCTAAAGAACGCAAAGCGCAACTTGCGCACGAGCAAAAAATGGCTGAGCGAACATGGAATTTGTCGCTACCAAAAGATCAATATGCAGGTACATTCACGAGCGAAAAATACGGTTCAGTAGAAATTCGGTACGAGAGCGGGCAATTTGTAGCGGTGGCAGGGAATTTAAAAACGGTAGCAACTCCATTCCCCACTGAAAACACGATGCGGGTAGAGTTAGTACCGGGTTCAGGAACCATCATTGGGTTTGACCTCACAGATGGAAAGGTGGTTAGTTTATTTCATCAAAGGGAAACCTTTATGAAAGTGAAGTAACAATTTTAAAGATGATATGCCCATGTGGAGTTGCTACATTTAAGTAGACATTAAGTTAAGAGTAGAATCACTAAAAACCTTAACTTTAGATAAACAGCCCGACTATGAAAATGGTGTTCCTCCTGACATCAGGATTCATTCTCTCGATTTGCTACGCGGATTTACCGTATTGGGAATTCTGATTATGAATATCACTTCTTTTTCCCAAATCAGTATGGCGTATATGAATTATACAATTGGTGCGGGTTTGAAGGGTACAACCAATACGTTCATGCCTTCGACTATATTTTTGCAGACACTCGATTTATGTCAATCTTCTCAATGCTCTTTGGAGCAGGTGTTATTTTATTTACTCAAAGGGCGGAAATGAAAGGCAAACGATCTGTTGTATTGCGTTACAAAAGAATGTTTTGGCTTTTAGTATTTGGCTTAATACATGCCTATTTCATTTGACCAGGAGATATTTTAGTAGCCTATGCCATTTGTGGAAGTTTGGTTTTCTTTTTTAGAAAAGAGTCAATTCGAACACTGTCTATATCAGCCATTGTCTTATTTCTTATTTTGAGCAAATGCCGCTTAGAATAGAAGATGCCATCCAAATCCAAACCCTTTTTTTTGTGTTTGAGGGCTTTTTGGCGTTAATATAGGATTTGCCGGCGGAGGAAATGTTCTTGTCCAGCCTACGGTTTGTGTACCACCGCTAAAAATGGACGTTTAGATTGGGAGCAATTATTGGGTTTTTACTGGGAATCATTGGTAAAAAAATAATCTAAACGCCTATTCCGGAGGTATCCAAAAACGCTGTCAAAACCGATGTAAATCTCAATACTGAAAATAGTACATTACCTGCCATCCAAACCCTCCAGCCCCTTCCAGAAATCGCTCCGCATGGCATCATCCTCAATCGCGGTATAGACCCAAATCTTACGGCGGCCATTTTCGGGCGGTACCCGTCGCTTTTTTACGGTAGCCATCTCTGGGTGCAGGATGGCCTCGATCAACGCCAGGTCCCACATGGTCCAGGAGGCACCGCCGTTGACCTGCGCCCAGCGGTCGGCCAGGCGCTGGCGTAGGGGCGTAGATTTGCTGGCCAGTTTATCCAGGGTATCGTCTTTCTGAAATTGCAGGGCACGGGCGGTAGAGGCGGGCATGACCCACATCTCCAGCCCCTCCGTGCTGAGTAGCAGATCAAAAGCATTCAAGTCATTGCGAATATTGAATTCGCTTTTGTTCCAGACGCGTTTTTGGGGATCGTACTGCGCACCGAGCATGTAGACGCGGATATTAGGTACGATTTCCGGTGCATTGGCGACGGCCGCAGCCGCATTGGTGACCGCGCCCAGGCAGATTATATTTAGTTTCTCTTCCGGACTGGCTTTCCGAGCTTCGGCAATGATCCACTCCGTTGCCGGACTTTCGGGTACGGGGGCACCGGCGTAGTAGCCCCAGGCAAAACCCAACATACGATTAGCCCCTCGAATGGCCGGAATGTCGGTACGCTTCGTCTCCCGGAGGATTAACTCATTCAGCCGCTGGCTTTCTTCCAGCGTATTTAATCCTTCTACCTCGTAACTATTCCATGTTTCATCGGTGATCAATTGCAAGTTGTTGAAATGAGCCGATGACAGGACCTCGATGGGGAGACCATCCGGAGCTACCGCCCGCGCAATGGCGTAGAGATCATCCATCTCGTTACCGGTATCCGCATCGAGCATATAAGGACCCGTTTGGCCTTCGAGCCAGCCGGCAAAACCTAAAAATAAAATCAATAAATAAATGCTTCTCATAACAAAAGTTTTAACTTAATCCACCCATTCAAAATAAATACGGCAAGGCCCAGGAGGCGACCCAAAAACCCAGGAAAGTACCTAGGCCATTACCCAGGGAGCCAATCAGGATCGCCGGTAGTACCAAATCACTTCGCCCCATGCTCCGGGCCAGCGCCAGCGCCGAAGTGCCACCGCCCACATTCGCCTGCGAAGCCACCACGGCCATTTGTAGATCCAGGCGGAATAAACGGGCCATGCCAAATAAAAGTAAACCGTGGACCAGAAAAGTGATTAGGATCAATAAGAGCATACTCAAGCCCAGGGATCCCGCGCCTTGCAGGGCCGCTACATCACAAAAGGCGCCAATTACCGCCAGGAACAAATAGACGGCGAACATACCCAGTAGTTGTGCACCGGGCAGCCGCTTCATAATGGGTAGCTGGGCGACGATCAGCGCAATAATCGTAATGATAATGATCGACGGTACGGTGAAGCCCCATCCGGCGAATACGCCGGTTAATGCCTCCGATAGCCATAAGGCACCCGCACCCATGGCCAGCATAATGCCCAGATCCATGGGGTGGATAGACTCTGTATCCTGATCAATCCCCAGGTCCGGTCCCGTGGTTTCTTGTTTCTGGGCAGTGCTCTTTGGCCAAAAGCGCAGTAGAAATTTAGGAATTAATAGCGAAACGACCATCCAGATCGTGGTAAATATATTGTCGACGACAATGGAGGTGCCATAAAGCACGCCGTCCTTAAAAATATCGTAATGTAAAGCAACGGCGTTAAAGTTGACGCTACCGCCAGTGTAGGTGCCGGTAAACATGCCCCCCAGTGCTGCAAAATCGGTCCCAAAACGAGCCGGCCCGTTAATGAAGTGCATGCCTGCCAATACCCCCAGGGCGGTACCCAGGGAGCCGATCAGGAAGAGGCTGATAATCGGTAGCCCGGCCTTTAGGATATCCCGTAAATTGACACCTAACAGTAACCAAAAGATAGAAATGGGCGCCAGGTACTGGAATATCCCGTCGTAAATAGCCACTGGGCGCTCCGCTTTCGAACCCGCCGGAATCAGCCCTACATTGGCAAAAACAGCGGTTAGTACAATGACGAGGAGTGCTGTCCCCAGGTACTTTGCCCAGGTGTGTCGTACCAGCCATTCGCAGCCTGCCACCAGTAGGCAAAGAACGGTAAAGACAAATAAGTTGTCAGCCATGATAAAATATTTACCCGAAGAAAGGAATTATTGCGCTCTTTTCAAAAAAGCTTACCTTCGGCAAAAATAGAAACGAATAATGAGGAGCCTTATCTTTATATTTTTTATCCTTTTATTGACCGCTTGCCAATCCGGGCAAGTAGATTTTTTTGCTGCGGAATGGAAGGCAGAGGAGATACCGCTGGACAGTGAGCAAAGCCTGACGCCCAATTTATTCGTGGGAGTCGATGGTCAGGCCTACCTTAGCTATCTGCACCATCCCAATGATAGTTTTGCCAGCCTACAGCTCCGGATATTGGAAGAGGGCGCATGGGGCGCCGCTCAGACGATTGCCAGTGGAGAAGACTGGTTTGTGAATTGGGCCGATTTCCCTTCGGTGGCTGCCTTTCGGCAAAAACCGACGAAGCTGGCGGCACACTGGTTGCAAAAGCGGGCAGCAGGTACCTACGATTATGATGTACGGGTCAGTATTGCATCTGCGGATAAAGAATGGTCTCCATCCTTTGTCCCACACCGGGATAGTGTAGCCGCTGAACACGGTTTTGTCAGCCTGCTACCGCTACCCAACGGTCGAATGTTTGCCTCCTGGTTGGACGGTCGTTTTACGAAAGTGAGAACTTCTGAAGCGGAAAGTAGCCATCAACACGGACACGGAGGGGGCGCGATGACGCTGCGTGCGGCAGAATTTGATGAAAACGGTCAGCTTTTTGCGGAAGCAGAAATTGACCACCGCGTGTGCGATTGCTGTCAGACCGATGCAGCTCTGGGGCCCGAGGGACCAGTGGTTGTCTACCGGGATCGCTCCGAAGAAGAAATTAGAGATATTTACCTCGCACGACGAGTAGGAGGCGTCTGGCAAATTCCACAAAAAATCGGAAAGGATAACTGGACCATAAACGGATGTCCGGTTAATGGTCCTGCCATTGCTACCTTGCATAATACACTGGCCGTAGCCTGGTTTACGATGGCCAACGATACCCCGCGCGTGCAGGTGGTCTTTTCGGAAGACGGAGGGGGAAGTTTCGGCGTACCCATCCGCCTGGACCAGCAGGAAGCGATCGGTCGGGTAGACATTGTACTGGCGGATGAGCGTAATGCCCTGGTCTCCTTCCTGGAAGACGATGGCCAGAACACCAGGATAAAGGTCGTTCCGGTAAATACTGCCGGGGAACGTGGCGAAACAGTTTTTGAACATCCTTCGGATTTCTCCCGGCGTAGTGGGTTTCCCATCCTTGAAAAGCAGGAAAACGGCTTTCTGATGGCATTTACCGTCGTAGATGAAGGAAATACACGTGTTAAAACAATGCGTATTAGCCAAGAGAATTAATTAACTTGGGTCGGCAAAAGACAAAGACTATGACACTTTCCCTGAAAGACCAGGATGTAGCCGGGATTATTTTTGATATGGATGGCACGATGATCGACAATATGATGGTTCATCATCGTGCCTGGCAGCGTATTCTTGCTAAATATGGGATTGATTTGCCATTGGTAGAAGTGAAGGAGCGCATTCACGGTATTAATGAGGAGATTTTGAAAAGAGAGTTTGGCGATCGTTTTAGCCCCGCCGAACGCAAGCAGGTAGCGGATGAAAAAGAAGCAGCTTATCGCGAAATATTTAAGCCCGATTTGCGTTTGATTGAAGGTTTATCCACATTTTTAGACCATCTGGATGAGCTAAGTATCCCCTACGGTATTGGGACTGCTGCTCCGGGGGGCAATGCAGATTTTGTGCTGGACGAACTGGATTTGCGTCCGCGCTTTAAAACCCTTGTACACGCCGGGCACGTAACCAAAGGCAAGCCCAACCCCGAGGTTTTTGAAAAAGCGGCCGCCGGAATAGGTGTACCCCTGGAAAAATGTATTATTTTTGAGGATAGCCCTACTGGTGCCGAAGCCGCCGCCCGCGGCGCAGCACTTTCGGTCATTGTAACCACCACACACCAACCCAATGAATTTGCACATTTAGACAATGTGCTGACCTTTATCAATGATTTTAGAGGCTTACGCCTTTCATTTACATAAAAAACCAGGTAAATGCAAAAACTGATTTATGGTATCCAACAGATCGGTATCGGCGTGAAGGATGCAGAGGAGGCTTTTCTTTGGTATGCTAAGTACTTGGGCGCCGACGTCGTTGTTTTTGATGATAGTAATACCGCTACTTACATGGCACCCTATATGGGCGGTAAAGCTCGTAAAAAAAGGGCCTTATTGGCCATGAACATGAACGGGGGGAGCGGCTATGAAATATGGCAATACGAAGACAGGGAGCCCCAGGCCCCCGAAAAGCCATTGGAAATTGGTGACTTTGGGATCAATATCGCTCAAATTAAAGCGCGTGATATTGAGCAGGCCTATCAACATGCCCAAGAACAAAATATTACCTGCCTGACAGACATCTATACGGAGCCAGATCAGGCCAAAGCTTTTTTAATACAAGATCCGTACGGTAATCTGATTCGGATCAAATCTTCCAGTAATTGGTACAAACCACGGGGAGGCAACCTGGGCGGAATATCGGGCTGCGTATTAGGTGTCTCGGATATCGAGGATAGCTTAAAGTTATACGCCGAAATTCTGGGCTATGATCAAATCGTTTACGATGTTACCGATCATTTGCCGGCCTGGGATCAGATACCAGGGGGGCAATGTCGTTTTCGCAGGGTCTTATTGCGGCATCACGAAGAACGTAGTGGAGGCTTCAGCCCCTTGCTGGGAAATAGCGAACTGGAGTTAATACAATGTCTGGATGGACCTCGCCAGGCGATCTTCAAGGATCGTTATTGGGGCGATCTGGGCTATATACATATCTGTTTTGATATCCACAATATGCCCAATCTGGTAGAGGAGTGCGAGCGGGAAGGTTATCCCTTTCAGGTGCTGAGCGCACCTTCTTTTGATATGGGAGATGCCAATGGCCATTGGGGATACCTGGAAGATAATGACGGCAGTCTGGTCGAATTTGTAGAGACGCACAAAGTACCGCTGCTAAAATCCTTAAAGTGGAGTATTGATCTGCGCAAGCGTGATCCGCAGCGCTCGCTTCCCCGCTGGCTAATTAATGGGCTGGCCTTAAAACGAGTCAAAGTGTAGCCAATAATTATTTGGAGTAAATCTGCTTAAGCCCGGTGAAATGATCTTTTTCACCGGGCTTTTCCGTTTAAAATCATGCGAGGGGTTGATTTTTGTCATTAAGAAAAGGACTTAAAAGTAGAATTTTTGGGATGTGAAAGGGAGAAACTTCCCTGATTGTCAAACCATAAATTCCGCAACATGACTAGAATTAAAGATAGTAAATACCTGATCGCAGAAGCGGATGAGCTACTAACTGGTGCTAAAGAAGAGATGCAAAGAGCCCGCGAAGATGTTGCGGCTTACCGTGTTTGTCATAGCTCACGACAAGCACTCGTTAATTACCTGGAAGCTTACCTTCTCAACAATAATTTACCGATCCAATCGCCGACTACGGTCGATAGTCTGATGGAGCAGTGCCGCAACTACGACGGCCGCTTTCAGTTAATTGACCTGAGTCCCATTGATTGCCGCTCGCACGTCGACGACAGCGAGTACTGCCTGAATGTAGATAAAGTGAGCAAATGCCTCCTGGTGGCTGATCAGGTAGCCGGTATGGTACGGGACCGGGCGCCCTCTTATTAATTCAAACGAAGAGATAAAACAAGTGTGTAAATAGCTTGGTGGAATTGTGCGTTTTGTCTTGCCAACCAATGTTTTGCACGCGATTTCAGATAAACATAGATTCAAAAGACCATAAAGATGAAGAAATCAAGCAAAACGTTTAAATATCCTGGTATCCGTGTTGCCGTAGATGGGAACACGGCCGCAATCATGTGTGAACGTGAATCCTCAGATGCGGCCGGTGCCTTCCCCATTACACCCTCCACCCAAATGGGTGAATACTGGGCAGAAGAAGCTGCCAAGGGGCATCTGAATATCTCAGACCGCCCCCTTATTTTTATTGAACCGGAAGGCGAACACGCCGCCGCTGCCGTAACCGCTGGCCTGTCAATGACTGGCTTGCGAGCTGCTAATTTTTCTTCAGGACAAGGTATCGCTTATATGCACGAGTCGCTCTACGCAGCCGTTGGCAAGCGATTGACCTACGTTTTGAATATCGGGGCCCGTGCGATGACCAAGTCAACGCTAAATGTACACGCGGGGCACGATGATTATCATGCCATCGACGATACGGGTTTCTTCCAGCTTTTCGCCAAAAAGGCACAGCACGTCGCCGACCTGAACATTATAGCCCACAAAGTAGCAGAACTAGCCCTCACACCGGGCATCGTAGCTCAGGATGGCTTCCTGACGACCCACCTGATTGAATCTATGGATATCCCCGAGCGGGACCTGATTAAAGAATACCTGGGGCGCCCGGATGATATCGTGCCTACCCCAACTCCTGCCCAGCGCATGATCTACGGGGAGACTCGCCGTCGCATTCCGGAACTCTGGGATGTCGATAATCCGCTCATGGCGGGTATCGTTCAGAATCAGGATTCTTACATGCAAAGTGTTGCCGCCCAGCGTCCTTTCTTCTTTGATCATATCCAGGCGCTAACGGATCAGGCCTTCGAAGATTATTACGAACTGACGGGGAGAAAGTACGCTCGTGTCATGGGCTACAAAACGGAAGATGCCGACTATCTCATCCTCGGACAGGGTAGTGTGGTATCCAGTGCCGAAGTCGTGGTTGATTACCTCCGGGAGACGCGTGGGATTAAAGTGGGCGTGGTCGATCTGGTGATGTTTCGTCCATTTCCCGGTGATCTGATTGCCAAATACCTGAAAGGTAAAAAAGGCGTGGCCATTCTGGAAAGATTGGATCAACCACTGGCGACCGATCTACCCATTGCCCGTGAGGTGCGCTCCATTATTAATAAGTGTATTGAGAATGGGCTTTCGCCCAAAAATAAACCTTATCCTGAACTGGAGACTTACCGGCAAAAAGACATACCATCGATCTATTCTGGCTCCTTTGGTATGGGTAGCCGTGACCTACAGCCTGAAGGACTAATTGGTACGGTAGAAAATATGCTGCCCGACGGTAAAAACAAAAAGCAGTTTTTCCTGTCGATCGACTTCATAAGGGATACGCCTTATTCTCCCAAACAAAGAGCTTATCAGGAAGAAATTCAGGAAGCTTATCCCCACGTCAAAGAACTGTCGGTACGGGGATCTGAGAACCCTAATCTAATGCCAAAAGGTGCCGTGACGGTTCGCTTCCATTCCATTGGCGGCTGGGGAGCTATTACCACGGGTAAAAACCTGGCCATGACCCTCTTTGACCTATTGGGCTATCATATCAAAGCGAATCCCAAGTACGGCTCTGAGAAAAAAGGACAGCCGACTACTTACTACCTGGCGGCCGCGCCCGAGCCGATTCGCATCAACTGTGAATATTACTTCGTAGATGTCGTACTTTCTCCTGACCCGAACGTATTCAAACACACTAATGCCCTGGCCGGTCTGAAAAAAGGCGGTAGCTTCATTATCCAGTCGGATAAGAGTACACCGGAAGAAGCCTGGGCGGATATCCCCAAACCGTATCAGAAAATCATTATTGATAACGAGATCCGCGTCTTTTTTATTGATGGGTTCAAAATTGCCCGGGAAGAAGCCACCAATCCGGATTTACAACTGCGCATGCAGGGTATCGCCTTCCAGGGGGCTTTCTTTGCCGCTGCCCCTTTGATGGAGCAGGCCGGACTTTCGGAAGCGGCGCTTCTGCAAGCAATTGAAGAGCAACTGCAGCACAAATTTGGCTCCAAAGGCCAGCGCGTGGTAGATGATAACCTCCGGGTAGTGAAGCGTGGTTTTGACGAGGTGTTTGAGGCCAAAAATAAAGTACTCGGCGCTACGAATGGTCAGGACGAAGGTTTGTCAGCAGCTTTACCATTGCCTACCATCGTCAGAGAGACCCCCGTCAGTGAATCCAAACTTAGCGATCTGCATCGCTTCTGGGAACAGACCGGCAACTTCTACGCCAGGGGCATGGGGAACGATAATATTACCGATCCCTTTATTGGGCTGAGTGTGATGCCGGCAGCCAGTTCGCTCTTCCGCGACATGACGGGTATCCGCTTCGACCACCCCGAATGGGTATCGGAGAATTGTACCGCTTGTGGTAAATGTTATACCGTTTGTCCCGACACCGCCCTGCCTGGCCTGGTCAGCGAAGTGTCTGATGTCCTGAATACAGTAGTAGAGCGAGTAAGAAAACAACAGGGTAGCGTGAAGCATCTGCCAAAAGCAGTGCGACAGATCGAAACCAGACTGCGTGAACTATTCAAAACCGATGGTAAAGAAATAAGCGTTAACCAGTTACTACACGAGGTGATCGACCAGATGATTCAGGAAGATGCCCAGGGTAATGGTAATGTGACCGAATTAAAGTGGTTCCGCGAAGAATTAGGCGACTTCAAATTTGCCCTTACGCGGCCTTATTATGATTTGTTTGAGAAAAAAGAAGCCAATAGTGGCGGTTTGTTCAGTATTACGCTGAATCCACAGACTTGTAAAGGCTGTATGGAATGTATCGAAGTTTGTGATGATGATGCATTGCGTATCGTTACCCAGACGGAAGATTCCGTTGCTCGCCTGCGTACCGAATGGGATTTCTGGACGGACCTACCTACTACACCGGAGAAATTCAATCGCATTGATGATCTGGAAGAAAAAATTGGTCCTCTAGAAACCATCCTCTTGAATAAAGAGGCTTATCAGTCTTTTGCCAGTGGGGATGGTGCTTGTCTGGGATGTTCTGAAAAGTCAGTGGTGCATCTCTTTACCGCAACGGTAGAGTCCCTGATGCAGCCTCGTATTAAGCAGCACGTCACCAAACTGGATGATCTGGTGGACCGAATGGAAAGGTACATCCAGAAGCAATTACTGAGTAACGTTGATATCAGCGATACCGATACGATGGCTAAAATCATCGCGGAATCGGCTAATTCCGACCTGACCATGGCGGATATTGCCCGTAAGATGGAAGCTGATCGTGGAGGTGATCCAATCGATCAGGAATGGTTGAGAGATACCACACAATTACTGGCTAAGCTGAAGAACCTGAAATGGAAATATACTAGCGGTACGACCGGCAATGGCCGGGCTACTATGGGGATGTGTAATTCGACGGGCTGTACCTCCGTTTGGGGTAGTACCTGGCCGTACAATCCCTATCCATTTCCCTGGGCGAACCATTTGTTCCAGGATTCTCCCTCCATGGCAATGGGGCTTTTCGAAGGGCATATGTCCAAAATGGCCGAAGGCTTTAAGGCTATCCGTAAAGCCGAATTAGTCTTAGAGGGTAGGTATCGTCCTCAGGAGCACGACAGCTTCTTTACTTATTTCAACTGGCAACAGTTTACCCAGGAAGAATGGCTGCTCTGCCCACCGGTAACGGTACTGGGTGGCGATGGTGCCATGTATGATATTGGTTTCCAAAACCTCTCCCGTATGATGGCTTCCGGTAAGCCGATTAAAGTCGTCGTCGTCGATACACAGGTGTATTCTAATACCGGTGGTCAGGCCTGTACTTCGGGCTTTATGGGGCAGGTCTCCGATATGGCACAATACGGTAAAGCGATCCAGGGTAAGTCCGAAGCACGTAAAGAGATCGGACTGATTGCCATGGCACACCGGAATACGTACGTGATGCAAGCTACCCTGGCCAATACCAGCCACATGATCGAAGGCTTCATCGATGGGCTGATCGCCAAACGTCCGGCTATCTTCAACCTGTATACGGCTTGTCAGCCGGAGCACGGTATCGCCGATGATATGGGCACGCACCAGGCTAAATTAGCCGTAGAGTCCAGAGCCTATCCGATCTTCCGCTACGATCCGGATAAAGGCGTAACCGCCGAAGATAATTTCGACCTGAGTGGTAACCCTGCAATGGATAGCCTCTGGCCCACGTATCAACTGAAGTACGTCGAAAACGGTCGCGAGAAGACCATGGATGTTGCTATGACCTTTGCAGACTTTGCCATTACGGAAGGTCGCTTCCGCAAACACTTCCGCAAAGTACCCCGTAATGCCTGGAATGATAACATGGTCGAGTTGGTCGACTTCCTGGAAATGGACGCCGACGAAAGAGAAGATAAATTCCCTTACATCTGGGCCGTCGATCACAAGCAAAAACTTAGTCGGGTACTCGTAGCTGAGCGGATCGTTGAATCCTGCGAAGATCGCCGGGACTTCTGGATCATGCTGCGCTCTATGGCCGGTGCTGATAAGCCTGCTGAAACTCCGAGAACAGAAATAGAGCAAGAAGTACGCACCGAAGTGGTCAGTAAGATTGCACAGGGATTAATGAAAATGGCAACTGGCGAAAATGGTAACGGATTGGCCGCATTAGTAATGCAACCAGAAACGACTGTAGAAAAAGAATCCGGTAGTGATACCACGGCAGCAGAGGGGATGGATCCCTGGATCGAGACCAGTGAATGTACTTCCTGTGATGAATGTATCAAGATCAATGCGGCCATCTTTACTTACAATGAAGATGGGAAAGCAACGATCAAGAATCCAGACGGCGGGCCTTACGAAGATATCGTAAAAGCGGCCGAGAAGTGTACAGCCGGAGTGATTCATCCCGGATTACCGAAGAATGAAGAGGGACTGGAAAAGTGGATTAAGCGTGCCGAAAAGTTTAACTAACCATGGGACTATTTTATAACAAAAAGTCTTTTCGTCACGGAGTTCATCCGCCTGAACAAAAATCCGAGACCAATCAATTGCCGATCCGGCAGTTTGGTTTCGCCCCGCTGATGGTGCTCCCGCTCTCGCAGCACATTGGAGCACCATCGGTTCCGGTAGTGTCAGAAGGACAGGAGGTGGTACGCGGGCAGCTTTTAGCCCACTCCGACGGCTATGTGTCTGTACCGCTGCACGCTCCCGCTTCGGGGGTCATTCGCAAGATAGGTGAGGTGCCGACGGTCTCCGGCAAAAAGACGAAAGGCATTTACCTGGAGACTTTCCCGGCTTCCGGACAGGAAGTGTGGGGAGGAGAGAAAATCGATCTGGATTCTGCTAGCCCCGAAGAAATACTGCAGGGGGTACAGCAAGCGGGTATTGTCGGGCTGGGAGGGGCAGCTTTCCCAACCCACGTAAAACTAAAAGTACCGGAAGGGAAATCCTGCGAAATTTTGATGCTGAATGGTATTGAATGCGAGCCTTACCTGACGACTGACCACCGCGTGATGCTGGAGCAGGATGCCGATATCTTTATGGGGATCCGCTACCTGTTAAAAGCCACCGGTGCAAAAGAGGTCATCATCGGTATCGAAGCGAATAAGAAGGATGCCGCCGAGCACCTGGCAGCACTCATCCCTGATGACCTTCCGATTCGTGTGGAGGTTGTACCGGTGAAGTATCCGCAGGGAGCAGAGAAGATGTTGATCACCGCAATTCTGGGCAGGGAAGTACCCTCCGGGGGCTTGCCCATCGATATCGGGATAGTGGTAGTAAACGTGGCTACGGCCGCTGAGATTGGTCGGCTTTTGCCGAAAGGCAGAGGCATCCAGGAAAGGGTGGTCACTATTACCGGGGATGGCATTAAGCGAAAAGGCAATTACCTCATTCCGGTGGGTACCCCTATCCGGTATGTGTTGGAGCAGGTCGGCGTAGAAGAAGGATTGGCAGAAGTATATCTGGGTGGCCCCATGATGGGCATGGCCATCTCCGATTTGAGTATACCGATTACCAAGGGTACGTCTGGGGTAGTAGTTTTTACTAAAAAGAAGGTAAAACAAGATCAACGAATCTATCCCTGCATCAAATGTGGCGCCTGCGTATCGGCTTGTCCTCTTTCACTGAATCCTTCTGAGCTGGGCATTTTGGCGCAAGCTGAAGCCTACGAGGAAATGGCTACTAAAAATAACTTGATGGACTGTTTCGAATGTGGCTCCTGCGCCTACGTATGCCCCTCGAACATCCCGTTGGTACAATATTTCCGATTATCCAAAAAGATGGTCCGCAAAAACAACAAGTAAAGACGCTATCCGCCGGAGGCGGAAGCAGTATAGCCCTGCCCCAAAGGCACCGAAGGGATGCCTATGGCATGGCAAAGGGGCACAACAACACAACATCATGCAACAAACAACACTACATATCAGCACCTCTCCACACCTTAGTAAGGGAGTTAGTACGGTGGGTATCATGCAGAATGTGGTCTGGGCGCTGATTCCCGTATCGCTGTTCGCTGTTTATGCCTTTGGCTGGAGTGCACTACTGGTGCTTCTGGCTACGACCGGTAGTGCGGTGCTAACGGAACATATGATCTGTCGATGGTCGGGCAAAACCAGTACGGTTGACGACTGGTCGGCCGTGATTACCGGTTTGTTATTAGGCCTCACGCTACCACCGGCTTTCCCACTGTGGATGGCGATAATCGGTAGCGTGGTAGCCATCGCCGTAGGCAAGATGGCCTTTGGAGGACTGGGGAAAAATGTATTTAATCCCGCGTTGGTCGGTCGGGCATTCCTGCAAGCGGCTTTTCCGGTGGCTATTACCACCTGGTCGCCTGCCTTTGCTCCAGAACGCTTACAGTCGCTTCACCCTTCTACGATGGCGGCACCATTTATGCAGCCGGCGGTGGATGGGATGAGTGGAGCCACGCCGCTATCCGCTTTCAAATTTGAAGGGATCAACACCAATACTATGGAATTGGCGATGGGACAGGTAAGTGGTTCGATCGGAGAGACCTCCGCCTTGCTGATTTTGCTTGGTGGTCTCTATCTGATTTGGCGAGGCATGATGGACTGGCGCATTCCGGCGGGTATTTTATTGAGTGTAGCGATCCTGAGTGCTCTGGTTTTCGCCATCGATCCGGTAAGTTATCCTGCTCCCGGTTTCATGCTTTTTGCCGGCGGATTGATGCTGGGCGCCATGTTTATGGCGACGGATATGGTTGCCTCGCCTATGACCAATGCGGGTATATGGATTTATGGTGCTTTTATCGGCACTTTAATTTTTGTGATTCGAATTTGGGGAGGACTACCCGAAGGGATAATGTACGCTATTCTATTGGGGAATGCACTTTCGCCACATTTGGATAAACTGGTTCCCCGTCGGGTTTACGGGCATCTGAAAACGAAAAAGTCATGAATAAAGCAATAACAGATCAACCAGCAGGTCAGCAGACGAGTTCGGTGAAGCTACTTTCCGCTATGGTGGGCTTAGGTATGCTGTGCGCTCTACTGATTGCCGTGACTTACGAAGGAACCAGGCCGCGTATTGCTTTTTTGCGTGCGGAGGCGCTGGAGCAGGCTATTTTTCAGGTGATTCCCGGAGCGGAGAAGACTACTGCTTTCAGCTACGAAGAGGAAGTGGGCTTTCGCCCAAAAGCGGATGAAGAAACGGCCGCGCTTTACGCTGGCTACAACGAAGCTGGAGAATTAGTCGGCCTGGCGCTGGAAGCAGCGGGACAGGGCTATGCGGGTGTGATCAAAATACTATACGGCTATGATCCTCAGCAAGAAGTCGTAATCGGCTTCCAGGTACTGGAAACAAAAGAAACGCCTGGTCTGGGTGATAAAATAGAAAAGGATCCCAATTTTCTGGCCAATTTTGAGGCACTGGATGTGCAAATGGCTGCCCGGGGTGATTCCCTGGCCAATGAAGTAATAACGGTAAAGAACGGAGAGAAACAGTCCCCTTGGCAGATTGATGGCATCACCGGAGCGACTATCTCCTCCCGGGCTATCGGTGATATGCTTGGTGAAAGTACCAGTAAGTGGGTCCCTATCATCCAACAACATCTGAATCAGCTAAGTAAAGACGTTCTGCCTCAGGCGGAAGGTTCATAGCCCGTATAAGGCGGGCACAACAACACAACAATGGATAAACCAGCAAACAACGAAAACAACTTCTGGCAAAACCTGGCCAATAGTCCGTCTACCAACGACTTCCTGAAGGGGCTGTGGAAAGACAATCCGGTCTTTGTGCAGGTGTTAGGGATGTGCCCGGTGCTGGCGGTAACCAATACGGCGGCGAATGCGCTAGCCATGGGACTGGCAACGGCCTTTGTACTGCTGATGTCGAATGTATTGGTGGCTGCCCTGAAAGACTTTATTCCCAAGCAGGTGCGGATCGCTTCCTACATTCTGATCATTGCCACCTTTGTGACGATCACAGATTACGCCATTCAGGCCATCAGTGTATCCTTGCACAAAAGCCTGGGGGCTTTTATCTCCCTGATCGTGGTGAATTGCCTGATTTTGAGTCGGGCGGAAGCTTTCGCCTCAAAGAATACCGTGGGTCGCTCCATTCTGGATGCGCTGGGTATGGGCCTTGGGTTTGTAGTAGCGCTACTTTGTCTGGGAGGCGTACGGGAGTTATTGGGTAGCGGTAGCCTTTTCGGCTGGATGCTTTTTCCGGAGAATTTTCAATCCTGGATTGTAATGATTCTGCCGGCAGGAGGATTTTTCACTTTGGCGCTTTGGTTATTCCTGATCAATATCTGGCAGGAACGCAAACAAAAAACGATAAATCATGGCTGAAGAATCACTATGGCAAATATTTATAGGCGCCAGTTTGATCAATAACTTTGTACTGGCCTATTTCCTGGGAATCTGCCCTTTTTTGGGGGTGTCCGGTAAGATGGAGACGGCCTCGAAGATGGGGGCAGCGGTGACCTTTGTTATGCTGATCAGTTCCATGTGTGCCTATGGCATCCATCAGGTGCTGGTAGCTGTAAACGCCCCCTTTCTGCAGCTGATCTCTTATATCGTGGTCATTGCCTCTACGGTGCAGCTCGTGGAGATGTTCGTCAAGAAGATGAGTCCGGCTCTGTTTCGGGCATTGGGTATCTTCCTGCCCTTGATCACCACTAACTGTGCGATCCTGGCGGTCGCCCTTTTCCAGACGAATAAGGGTTACGGTTTTCTGGAGAGTTTGGTCTATGCGCTCGGTGCTGGTGCGGGATTTACCTTGGCGCTAATCCTGATCGCCGGACTACGAGAACAATTAGCATTGGTGAAAATCCCCAGTACAGTGAAAGGAACAACTTTGACACTAATTATTGCCGGTATTCTGTCCCTGGCGTTTATGGGTTTTGCCGGCTTAGGCTAAAGAATGAATTATGCTTTACACAATGGGTATTGCCATCGGAACCGTAATCGTACTAATGCTCTTTTGGATCCTCGTCCAGACGATCTGGCGCCAGGTATTCCGGGACTACATTCAGGACGAAGATGTGCTTGCCGATCGCCGAAGTTGTGCCAACTGTGGCTGTAGCGGCCAAAAATGCACTCGTAAGCTAGAGACACCATAATCCGCCTCAAAGGGGCTCAACAACACAACAAAAAATAACATCATGGCAAGACTAACAGATTTTAATGTCAACCAACAATTCAAGGCGGTGGTACAGGCCACAAAAAGACTGACCCCGCAAGACAGTGAAGAGATCCGGGAGATTATCCTCGAAGTGCAGGAACCTTCTTTCGACTGTAAAGTTAACCAAAGCTTTGGCGTATTGATCAAGCAGCAGGGCGCCTTTGGGAATCCCTACCATCACCGCTTATATAGCGTAGCCGATCTACCCGGATCGGAGGAGGGAAAGGTAAAACTTACCATGCTGGTGAAACGCTGTGCTTACGTCGATGAGTTTAGTGGCGAAGAGTATCCGGGGGTAGCTTCTAATTATCTTTGCGATCGTCAGGTAGGTGATGAGCTTACCGTGACGGGACCTCACCAATTACCCTTCAGGGTTCCGGAAGACAAGACGGCCAACCTGATTCTGGTTGGAATGGGTACCGGTATTGCCCCTTTCCGGGCTTTTGTAAAGAACATCTACGAGAATATTAAAGATTGGGAAGGACAAATCCGCCTTTTCTACGGCGCTCGCAGTGGATTGGAGCTACTCTATATGAATGATAAGAACGACGATCTGGTACAGTACTACGACCAGGAGACTTTCCAGGCTTTCCACGCGCTTAGCCCTCGTCCCCACTGGGAAGACCCCATTGCTTTGGAAACGGCGATCGAAGATCGAGCTTCGGAAGTATTGGAAATGCTCAACCGAACTAATACCTATATCTACGTTGCCGGTTACGAGAAAATCAGAGAAAAACTTGATAAGGCCTTTGCGACTATTATGGGTTCTAAAGAGCAATGGGCACTGCGCAAAGCAGAGCTGGTCGCAGGGGGCAAATGGGCAGAAGTGATCTACTAATAGAAATACCAGGGAAATGACCATCATTATCGCATTACTTACGCTTGGAGGTTTAACTTTTTTACTGGCGGGGATGCTAGCCATTGCCAACCAGAAGTTGTACGTCTATGAGGATCCCCGGATCGATGAGGTGGAGGATAGATTGCCCAAAGCCAACTGTGGTGCCTGCGGTTATCCGGGCTGTCGGCCCTTTGCAGAGGCCCTGGTAAGTGGTGAGGCTATGCCTTCAAAGTGTACCGTAAGCGATGATGCCGGCCGTCAGTCTATTGCCCAGTATTTAGGAGTGTCGGTCGGAGATATGAACAAACAGGTAGCCCGTCTGGCTTGTGCCGGTGGTACGAACGTCGCCCGACAACAAGCCCAGTATGAAGGGCTGGCTTCCTGTAGGGGGGCTGCCCTGGTCTCAGGAGGTGGAAAAGGGTGCTCCTGGGGTTGCCTCGGTTTTGGCGACTGCGAAATATCCTGCGATTTTGATGCCATTCGAATGGATGCCTACGGTCTGCCCGTGGTAGATGTGGATAAGTGTACCGCCTGCGGCGACTGTGTGGAGGTCTGCCCAAAAGAACTTTTCTCCCTGCAGCCGCTTGATCAGCGCCTATGGGTCGCCTGTAAAAACGAGGAAGCGGGCCAGGAAATACTGGAAGAATGCCAGGTCGCCTGTTACACCTGCGGCAAATGTGCTATGGATGCACCCGATGGATTGATCACCATGACCTTAAACCTGCCGGTCATTGATTACCGGCAAAATCATTATACCAGGGAGCCCATCCAACGCTGTCCGACGGGAGCCATCGGCTGGCTGAATGACAAAGGCGAACTGGAAAAAGGTCCTGAGGCTAAAAAAATTGTGCGTAAGTCGGCCCGCCCGATGGGTTACTCCTAGCCGCTACGTAAATTTGTTGTATATTAGGCAGTCTACTCTTCGCTGACCTATTATATACTCAATAGCCGATTATGCAGTCTCCTTTTTTATTTCGCTGGCTCCTCGCCGGAGCTTTAACTATAATTACTTTTTTGGGTTATAGCCAAAATGCAGCGTCTACTCAGGCCGATAGCCTTTTAAGTCTACTCAATGTACTGGAGCCCTCCCGCGAAAAATGTGAAGTGTATTATCGTCTTTATGGGGTATACCTTTATCAGGACACAGAACAGGCTGAAGCCTATCTGGATGAAGGGTTCGCTGTTGCGAAAAAAATCCAGGATCGCCGCTCGCTTATCCTGGCCTACGATAAATATGGCGGCCTGGCTATGGTACGTTCTGATTACCCGGAAGCAATTCGACAATTCACCCTTGCCGACAGCCTGCTTCAATACGAAGACTGGCCCCGGGAGCAAACCCTGATCTATGGTAATTTCGCGGCCATTTATAAAGATTTGACACAATTTGATAAAGCCCTGGAATGGAATCAGCGGTTTATTGAATCCGCAACTGCCATTAATAATCAGGGCTTTCTGGCTTTTGGCTATAGCCTGACCGGAGATGTCTTTCATACCAAAGGTCAAAATGAGCTGGCCGCACTTAATTATTTGAAAGCTCTGCGTATCTACGAAGAGATTAACGATCCTGTTCGACTGGCCGACGCTTTTCGCTTGCTGGGGGCTACTCAGACGGCCTTCCTCAGTTTCGAAGATGCGCAAAGGAATTTGGAGAAGGCGATCAAGATTTATGAGGATCTCAACGATCAATTTTACCTGGCCCAGTCTTATCGGGATTTGGGCTATAATCATTTTTTACAGGATCAGTTCAAGGCAGCCGAAGCATATTATCAAAAAGCGCTTTTTATAGCGGAGACCACTGACGATAGCTTCGGCGTCGCGGAAGCCAAGACTAATCTGGGCGAAATAGCTATTCAGCAGAAGGACTATTCAAGAGCCCGGACGGTTTTTGACGAGACGCTAAGGGATTATGAAGACATTGGCAGTCCCCTACAGATTGGCGAGACCTATCGATCAATTGGAGATGCCAATTTCTATGAGACAAACTATGCGGTCGCGTTGAAGAATTATCGTCAAGCTTTGGAAACCCTGGATCCCCTAGAAGTGCCCATCGCTATGCAAGCAGTCTACCAGGGTTTTTATCGCAGCTATAAAGCATTGGGAGAACCTGAATTGGCTTTACAGGCATACGAAAAGTTTACCACTATTAGTGATAGCCTGTTCACAGTTGATAAGGCAACCCGGATGGAGGAGCTACAGTTGCTGTACGATGTGGATAAAAAGGACCAGCAAATTGTTCTGCTTAACAAGGATATTACACTGCGAAAATTGCGGGGGCAATTGTTGACCCTGGGTATATTGGCAGTTTTATTCTTAGGCGTCTTAATTGTTATCATGCAACTTAGTCGGAGGAAGAAAGAGAAAAAAATCGCCGCTGAGCGCTATCGCCGCCAGCAGTTAGAACTGGAAAAACAGCAACTGGAAAAAGAGCAATTGGAAAGAGAATTAGCTGCCCAGGTGCTACAGCTTTGCCGAAAAAATGAAATCCTGGTTAACGTCCAGCAGGAAGTGGAAGACCTAAGCCGGCCAGGGGGGGCACAAGCCCAGGGATTAAATCGCCTAAATCGCACCATCACCCGGAGCCTAAACTCCGACGAAGACTGGATACAGTTCTTATCTACTTTTGAAAAAGTACATCCGGAATTTCTAAATCACCTCCAGGCCAGCGCTGGTAAGTTGAGCCCCGCCGAGCAGCGATTGGCCTGCCTGCTACGTATGAACTTATCCAGTAAAGAAATCGCCACCCTGCTTAATATTAGTTCACAGGGCGTTAAAAAAGCAAGGTATCGCCTACGTAAAAAACTCAATCTGGATAGTGATATCAACCTGCAGAGCTATCTGTTGAGTTTAGATTGGCGGGCCTCAAGTAATTGATTTTCAATTTTTTATTTCTTTGTCTACTTTTTGTCCACCCTTGATTTTTGTCTTCCTGGAGTAGTGAGGGCATATTTGGATAATCGTTGATTACTCAAATACCGTATCATGAAGAAATTCCTATTATTCCCAATTATTGTTTGTTTTACTTTTATCCTGTGTGTAAATCATAGCCTTGCCCAGGGCTATACTTATACCATCAGGAATAACGGTAGTGACTACACCCTTACCGTAAGTTATGAAATTGATGCATTTTGCCAGTGTAATGATGATTACATCTTTAACGTCTGGCGAAATAATTATTCACCCAGCAACTTGATGGCTAGTGGAAAAAAGAAAAAAGGAACGGTGACATTTAATGTCGGTCCGTCTACTGATCATAACTATATTATGGACGTCACCGTAAAAGGAAAAAATAAATTTATTTTTGATTGTGCTGTTTCCTGCGAAGGAACAGGATCTGATACTAAAAGATACAAAACAGTTGCCCTAAAACCGCCCACCTCCCTACAAGCCACGAATGGTGAAGACTTCATTACCCTGAACTGGAAGAAAGGTACAGACCTACCCAATTCTCACGATGATTATTATATTTATCGAGATGGTACCGATTCAGAACATTACCTTGGCGCGGTGACGGGATATACCTTTACCGACGAAGAAGTTGGCCCCGGAGAGACCCATACCTATTATATTCGCACCCACACCAATTATTTTGGCGGGCATAATTCTGTTTTTCGTTCCGTTTCGGGTAGCACCCGTGCCCGGGAGGCTCGGGCCACCACGGATGAGTTTGATAAGGTGGTCATTAGTTGGGATGATGTTTCAGCCTTTACCGAGGAGGTAATCATTCGCCGGAACGGAGAGCGCATTGGTCGTGTTGCCTTGCAAAGCACCTCAGACACCTCCTTTACCGATAGTGATCCGACACTGATTCCTGGGTATACCTATACCTACAGCGTGACCTGGTTCGATCAGGAGGATCAGGAATTTATCCTATCCACCGAAGGAAATAGTTTGCCCGACGGACGTATACGCGGGCGGGTCCTCACACCAACCAGTAAGCGACCGGTTGAAGGGGTGATTATCTGCGCCACCCTGGAGGAGGATATTGACGGAGCCAGCGCGGCTTATCAGGTCTGTGATACGACCGATGCCAATGGTCGTTATGAGATTCGACAAATCTACTATTATAAAGAAGCGAATTTTACGGTAAGTGCTTCCAAGGGAGATCATGGTTTCCAACCAGCGAACTTTACCAATCAACGTCTGGACCTTAGCCGACCCAATATCACCGAATTGGATTTCATTGATACGACCTCTTTTGCGGTAAGCGGATTCATCACCCAAAGCTTGAACGGTGTGGAATGTGGCCTGGAAGAGGTAGAAGTATGGGTGAATGGCACCTACAAGGGAGTAATGACCGATGCGGATGGATACTACGTGGTGGAAGTGGAAGAAGCCGGTGTCTACACGATCGAGCCTCGCTTTCGTAACCACGATTTTAGTCCGCAGGAACAAGAGCTGGTCGTAGAAGCGGATCTGGGGGGCGTACACTTTACCGATACCCAGACGAATTTCCTGAAAGGGCAAGTCACCGCCAGTTGTGATATCTTTATTGGCCAGTCTCTGGTTCGCGCCTATTCCGAAGGTGGCCAGGGCTGTATCGACACCGTATTTATGACCGATGAGCAGGGCTATTACGAAGTGGTATTACCCGCCAGGAAATACCAGATAGAGGTGGTTGGCTTTACGCCAACTGCGGACGTAGAGCTGGCCGAAGCGCAGGTGCTTTCTTTTTTTCAAACGGAAATGGTTGATATTACCGATGAGGGCCAGCGGCTTGATTTTATTTATCGTCAGCCACCCAGCATCCGCATTAGTGGCTTCCCGGATAATGATTGTCCGGCTCTGGGCTATGCCGTGGTGGACCAACAGGAGACCTACCTGCTTTCCATCGTTGTGGAGCAGCAATTTGGGGAGACAGCCTGTCCCGTCGAGACGGGGTATGTCTTAATCTATGATGAAGTGGGAGACAAAGCGAACGAACCTGATAGCCTGCCTATAGAAAATGGGGTCGTCCAGTATGAGCTGGCACCAGGTGCACCCAATCTAATCGCCCCCCATCAGAAGCTATTCCAGGTCGAAGCGGTAGTCGAAGGGGTTCAGGCTAATTGGGCAGAACCCATCGTCGTCACCGGAGTGCGACCAAGAGAGCAAACCTTTACTACGGTGACGCCGGAGATTCCCTTTATGATTTTACACGACCCCCCTGGAGATGCCAGCTATTCCTACCTGGAGCGAAGTAACACCAGCAGCCTGGCTATGCGTATTTACGGTCAGGCTACGGGGAGTGTGACGGCACGCTCGCAGGTCAAAGTTGGCTCCGCCATCGAGCAGACCCTCTTCCCGGGTACTGCCGGCGACTTCGAATCGTGGGGTACGGTCGGCACCTCTCTTTCCGTAGGTTCTACTATCAGTGCGGGTACGGAATGGATTATGGAAATGACTAATTCGGAGCAGTTTGCCACCTCGAATCAAGAGGAAATCACTGGTGAAGAAGGCGACGTCTACCTTGGGGCAGCCATGAATCTCGTGTATGCCCAGGTGGATATCCTTGAACTTGGCGATTCTCCCTGTGATTTGCGCAAAGATATAGACCTTATTATGGGGAACGATGGTTTCGCCACCACCTTCATGTACACCGAGGATCATATCCGGCAGGTCTTAATTCCGCAGCTCAGGGGCATCCGCGATTTTTACGAAAGTAACCAATCCGACTCCGCGGCGATTTACGATAACCAAATCAGCGTCTGGCAACAGACCGTAGAGCAGAATGCAGAGAATAAGCGAGCAGCCACTTTCTTGGAAAACCGTTCCTTTAGCGCAGGAGCTAATTATCAATCGGCGATAACTTCCGTAGCGGAGCAGTCGGTCTCCCTGGATGTTAGGCTCTTTATGGAGAGTAGTATCGTCATTGGAGCTGGATTCGAAGTACTGGGGTCAGGCGTGTCGGGCGAGGTAGAGACCCGTATGCGTTTTGAAATGGGTACCTCGGCTACGGGCACAGTGCTGAAGGAACAAACCAGTGGGTTTGAACTAAGGGATGATGATCCGGGCGATTTCTTTAGCGTAGATATAAAAAAGGATCCGGTCTATGGAACACCCGTTTTTGATCTGGTTAGCGGACGGAGTAGTTGTCCCTGGGAGGCAGGTACGCAGCCCCGCGAGACGGTGCAACTACAGGCAGATAGTTACACCCAGTCCGACGTGCCTGCTAATGAATCCGCGGTCTTTGAGCTAAGCCTGGGGAATATTAGTCAAAGTGACGAGGTACAGACCTATTTGTTACGTTTTCTACAGGCCAGTAATCCGGAAGGGGCTCTGGTTCGCATCGGCGGTAGTGAGGCACAAGCACCAATCCCCTACACCATTGGTCCTGGTCAGGCCTCGAAGGCAACTGTAAGCATTGGCAAAGGCCCACGCGCTCAGAATTACCGCAATTTACAGTTTGTACTGAGCAGTGGTTGTGACGATGAGGCCATTGCCGATACTATTGCGTTGAATGTCGATTTTCAGACCGCCTATCCCAAGCTATTATTGGAAGAGCCCAATGATAACTGGTTGGTTAACCAGAGTGATAATAATGAACTGGTGGTATGGTTCCGAAACTACGACCTGGGTCGCTTACAAAAAACACAGTTGCAGTATTCCCCTAAAGATAGGTACGAATGGCAAACGGCCCAGGAATGGCAGCCAGGTAATATTTCCCCATCCCCGAACGGGATGGCGGTCAAGTGGAATCTGGAGAATATTCCGGAGGGTAGCTATGATATTCGAATGCGCGCCGATTATGGCAATGCCGATTTGTATACGGAAGTACTTAGCGGCCTGATTGATCGCAAGGCACCCGCCGTATTTGGACAGCCGAGTCCGAGTGATCAGGAATTGGAAACCGGGGAGTTGATTGCCGTTGACTTCAATGAGCCCATCAATTGTCTGAGTTTCGAGCAAGATCAGGTGCTGATGAAAAATACGCAGACCGGGGAGGTCATTCCTACCCAAACGGGCTGTGCTGTCCGGCGTTTGATTATAAAACCTTTATGGGATCCTAAAAATCACCTGGGAGAAACCTTTGGGGTAGAAGTCTTTTCGGTAGCGGATTTGCAAGACAATACCCGTTCGGAAGCCATTACCTGGGAGTTTCAGCTGGGAAGTGTGGAGGGGGCACCTGATCTGGATACAGATCGAGATGGCATACCCGATGCCGCGGATAATTGCCCACTGGCTGCCAATCCCGACCAGCAGGATACCGATCAGGACGGTATTGGTGATGTCTGTGATTCTGATATCGACGGGGATGGTATTGACAATGCGGCCGATAACTGCCCACAATTTGCAAATCCTGATCAACGGGATAGCGATGGGGATGGTATCGGAGACGTTTGTGCGCCCGAAGCGGATGGCGATGGCGACGGCATTGCCAACGAAGCGGATAATTGTCCGCTGACCCCTAACCCCGATCAGGCCGATCAGGATCAGGATGGGATTGGTGATGTCTGTGATACGGATCGCGATGGCGACGGCATTGAAAATTCACTGGATAACTGTCCCGATTCACCCAATCCAGAACAGGTAGATGTGGCCAGTCGGCCCTGTGAGAATGTGACGGCTACCGAGGCGATCCTGGCGGGTCTGGAGGAGATACAATTGGCCCCTAATCCGGCCCGTCGTCAGGCTGTTTTAGGATTTACGCTTTCGCAAAAAATGCGGGTACAGATCAGTGTACATAGCCTGGACGGCCGTTTGGTCAAAGCCTGGCCCGCAGTAGTTTTGCCCGGCGGCAACCACCAGGAAATGATTCCCGTGGAGGAAGTTCAAACCGGCTTATATTTCCTGAAAATTGCTACCGAAAAGGGTACCGTTTCCCGGAAGTTGATGATTATCCGGTAATGTTTGGGGCCGCCCGGGGCGGCCCCAAAACAATTACTATTCCTCCCCGGCGGGCGGGGCGATCATCGATAGATTTAATTCACTTAATTGTTCGGCGTCGATGCGGGCGGGTGCGTCGATCATCATATCGCGGCCCTGATTATTTTTTGGGAAGGCGATAAAATCCCGAATCGAACCAACGCCGTTCATGACGGCGCACAGGCGATCAAAACCAAAGGCAATACCACCGTGCGGCGGAGCCCCGTATTCAAAGGCACCCAGCAGGAAGCCAAACTGCTCCTCCGCTTCTTCCGGAGTGAAGCCCAGTAATTTGAAATTCCTGGACTGGAGCTCCCGGTCGTGGATACGAATGGAACCCCCACCAATTTCTACGCCGTTGATGACCAGATCGTAGGCATCAGCACGTAGGCTTTTCATCGTCTCGAAATCACCATCCAACATCCGTGGAATGTCATCTTTTTTAGGGGAGGTGAACGGGTGGTGCATGGCGTGAAAGCGCTCAGCGTCTTCGTCCCATTCCAACAAGGGAAAGTCCAGCACCCATAGGGGTTTAAACACCTTGGGGTCAATTAAATCTAGTCGACGGCCCATTTCCAGGCGTAATTCCCCGAGTTGCTTGCGGGTCTTGTCGGTTTCTCCGGCCAGTACCAGCATTAGGTCACCCGGTTTGGCCCCCATTTTATCGGCCCAGGCTTTTAGGTCGTCAGCAGAGAAGAATTTATCTACCGAAGATTTGAAGCTACCGTCTTCGTTGTATTTGACATAAACCAGCCCTTTCGCACCAATTTGTGGGCGTTGTACCCACTTGGTCAGTTCATCGACTTGCTTACGGGAGTAAGCTGCCTGGCCTTTGGCAACGATGCCAACGATCAATTCTACACTATCGAATACTTTAAAGCCTTTGCCCTGAGCCACATCATTCAGTTCTGTGAAGGTCATGTCAAAGCGCTTATCGGGTTTGTCACTACCGTACAGCTTCATGGCTTCGTCGTAGTCGATTCGCTCAAAGTCGGGTAAGTCAAGGCCAAGGGTATGCTTGAAGAGGTGTTTAGTTAGCCCTTCGAAGGTCTTTAATACCTCTTCTTGCGTAACGAAGGCCATCTCGCAATCGATTTGAGTAAACTCTGGTTGACGATCCGCTCGTAGATCTTCATCGCGGAAGCACTTCACCAGCTGGAAATAGCGGTCGAATCCGGCAACCATCAGGATCTGCTTAAAGGTCTGCGGCGATTGCGGTAAGGCATAAAACTGCCCGGGATTCATCCGACTGGGTACCACGAAATCACGTGCACCTTCCGGAGTACTCTTGATTAGGAAAGGCGTTTCTACCTCTACAAAAGCCTGACTGTCGAGATATTTTCTGGTTTCCAGCGCCAGCTTGGAGCGGAAAATAATATTTTGTTGAACCGGTCCACGACGCAGATCCAGATAGCGGTATTTCATCCGCAGATCGTCACCGCCGTCGGTATCTTCATCAATGGTAAAGGGCGGCACCTTAGAAGCATTGAGCAGATCCATTTTAGATACTTCAATCTCAATATCTCCGGTGGAACGATTGGGGTTTTTATTACTTCTTTCGCGAACTTTACCACTTACTTTAACGACAAATTCGCGACCCAGTTTACGGGCCCGGCTACACAGGTCTTCATCTGCTTCCATACTGAAGACCAGCTGGGTAATCCCGTAGCGGTCTCGGAGATCAATAAAGGTCATGGCGCCAAAGTCGCGATTGGCTTGTACCCAACCACTTAATACAACTTCTTCACCGACATTTTCTATGCGTAATGCTCCACAATTGTGCGTACGATACATTGGAGATAGTTTTTTCTGTTAATGCTATTTTGCCGCGCAAAAATAAGGCTAATTTCTTGGGATTCCGTAGAAATATGTCTTTTATTCGTACTTTGATCAAACGAAAGATCTGTTCTTTTTGCCCTTTAATCATCCAGCATGAGCACAACACAGAAAAATCAATTCGGTACCGCTCCCGTTTTTTTTACGGCCATCTCTACTATCCTGGGGGCGATTATGTTTTTGCGTTTTGGTTTTGCCGTAGGCGTGGTGGGGCTGGTTGGGACAATGGCCATCATATTGATTGGTCACGCCGTTACGATTCCCACGGCCATGGCTATTGGTGAAATCGCTACCAATCAAAAAGTAGAAGGGGGCGGAGAGTACTATATCATTTCCCGTTCCTTTGGTTTGGTGATTGGTTCTTCCATTGGGATTGCCCTGTATTTTTCCCAGGCGATTAGTGTGGCTTTTTATATTATGGCTTTTGCGGAAGCTTTCACCGCCTTATTTGACTGGCTGATTGCCAATTACAATTTGCCGCCTGCGGCCGTCTGGCTACTGGAGCAAAAACAAACCGTTAGTATCCCCGCCCTCTTATTACTAGTATCGATTGTGCTGACCAAAGGGGCTGATCTGGGGGTGAAAGCCCTCTATGTGGTTGTGGTGACGCTCTTTCTGGCTTTAGTCGCTTTCTTCATCGGACAAACCGATTATAACAAGAATAATAAACTCGATCCCTTTGCGACCGCCAGAACAGAGATTCAGGTCGATACGGGCAGCGCTGACCAGAGTCAGAGTAGTGTTACCTCAGACTCCTTACGCAATCCGAATGTCCCCATCGTTGAGCCCGCCAATCCGAACCTGAAAGAGATCGGCGGTGAGGAGGAGGATAATACCGAGCTGCCGGGTTTCTTTACGGTTTTTGCCATTATCTTCCCAGCTTTTACTGGAATGACCGCCGGTGTAGGCTTATCCGGAGATCTGAAAAACCCTGGGAAATCGATCCCGCTGGGAACCATTGCCGGTACGCTCGTGGGTATGGTAGTTTATTTCTTTATTGCCTTGAAATTAGCCAGCTCCGCTTCCCCCGAGGATTTGGCGAATACCAGCCGACTGGTGATGGCCGATATCGCCTGGCAGGGTTGGTGGATTATTCCGGTAGGGCTGGCCGCAGCAACGATTAGTTCGGCCCTGGGTTCCATTATGGTGGCCCCAAGGACGCTGCAGGCCATTTCCCGAGATCGGGTATTACCCTCGGCAAAGATTAACTTCTGGTTATCCAGAGGACGTGGTAATAACGATGAGCCCTTTAACGCTACCCTGGTAACGGTCATCATGGCTTTCGCCTTTATTATGATTGGCGAGCTGGACTTCGTGGCTGAAATTATTTCGATGTTCTTTATGGTCACCTACGGTACTCTTTGTCTGATCTCCTTTTTACAGCATTTTGCGGCAGATCCATCTTATCGACCGACCTTTCGTTCCCGCTGGTACATCTCTTTATTTGGTGCGCTAGCCTGTTTTGGTTTGATGTTTTTTATGAATGCGGCCTACGCCGTATTTTCGATTTTATTGATGTTAGTTTTTTACTTCATCGTCAGTATTTATAATCCGGACAAAAAAAATATGGCAGTCATCTTTCAGGGCGTTATTTTCCAGATAAGTCGACAGTTGCAAGTGTTTTTGCAATCCGCTGAGAAAGAGAAAACCGGTAGTTGGCGACCCTCGGCAGTGTGTATTTCAGAGCACTCTTTCGAGCGACTGGGGGCTTTTGATCTATTGCGCTGGCTCTCTCAACGCTATGGGTTTGGATCCTATATCCACAAGATCAACGGATATTTGTCCAGAACGACCCATAAAGAAGCCAAATATTGTAAAGAACGACTCATCAAGATGGCCGAGGCCAGTGGTAGTAATATCTACGTAGATACCCTCATTAGCCCTTCTTATACTTCTGCCATCGCGCAGGTTATTCAGCTGCCAGGTATTTCAGGGACCGAAAACAACTTGCTACTGTTGGAATACTCGAAGGGACATCCGGAGAATCGTAAAGAAATTATAGAAAACTTCAAGCTCATTAAGTCGGTTGAGTTTGATTTAATCGTTTTAGCGAGTACAGAACGCGGTTACGGTTTAAAGCAAAATATCCATATCTGGGTCACTTCTAATGACTACGTGAACGCTAATTTGATGATTCTGCTGGGCTATATTATTCTGGGGCACTCGGAATGGTCACACGCTCATATCAAGATCTTCGCCGTTTTCCCGGAAGAAACCATGGAAGATGAACGCAATCGTCTTAACCAATTGATCGAAACGGGTAAATTACCCATTTCTCCCAAGAACATTCAGGTCATCCCGCGTAGTGATAATAAGGATGTGAAGGCGATTATCAATCAGAAATCCCGGGATGCAGATTTAACCATTATCGGTATTCGCGACGAGGTAGTCAAGCATGAAGGCATTAAAGTATTCGAAGGCTACGATAGTATTGGTAATACCATGTTCGTTAATGCTGCCGAGCAAAAGAATATTAAATAGGGACGGGGTTTAAGCCAAAAAGATCACATTGCGCCCCAGCTCTACCGTTCCGGTTTTTTCCAGTCGCTTCAGTAGACGAGATACGGCTTCGCGAGAGGCATTCAGATCGTAGGCGATTTCCTGGTGCGTCACGTTAATGATTTTAGTGTTGGTCGCTTTGGAGCGTTTTTGTAGATAGGCCATCAGCCGCTCATCCATGTTGGAGAAGGCAATGCTGTCGATCACTTTTACAAGCTCGAGCATCCGATCATCGTAGCTGCGCATGACAAAGTTCTTCCAGGAGGTAAAACGAGTCATCCAGCTGTCGACCAGGCGATTTGGGATGCCAATAAAGGTTGTTTTTTCCTCCGCAACCGCTTTGATCACACTTCTCTTATTCATCATACAGCAGGTGAAAGACATAGAGCAGGTGTCGCTGGGTTCTAGATAATACAGGAACAATTCGTTGCCCTCTTCATCCTGTCGAATCACCTTGATGGTACCACTAATGACCAGGGGTACCAGGCGGATATAACTCTCGTAATCCATGATTACTTCACCTGCCTCGTAAGTCATAACCTGTCCGTGTTCTACAATCTCTTTTTGTAATGCTGTACTCGTGAAGTAGTGCTTGTATATCTAAGGTTTCCTTTTGCATTTGTTTTCTTGTTTAGTTACCCTTTCGGAAAAGCCTAACTAAATTACCAAATAATGGAGAAATAGGCACTTCACATGAAAGTATTTTCATGTATTTGTATAAACGCCCTTAGGTGGAGAAAGTTTTTAGCGGTGGTGCTGGAAGTGATTGGTTGAAATTGAAATTGATGCGTTTCTTAAGCTACAAGACAAAATTTACCCCCATGCCCCACCAGTGGCCACGCTGGATGGCACCCAGCCCTTTTTGATAATAGAACTGATTGAAAGTGGCCCCGGGCGCTGCTTCGCCCATGTTGCCAGTCTCCCAGGTATGGTGCAGGGCAATCTTTAATTTGTGTCTGTTCAGGTACCAGTTAATACCGAAATCAATGCTGGCATCACTGCCGGCAAAAGCACCTACGGCCTCGGCCTGCGCCTGGCCCAGTAAATCATCCGCGCCCAGAAAACGCTTGACCAGCAGGGCAGGCTCCAGTACGTATTTTTCTGAAAGGGTGAAATTGTGCCCCACACTGATAAAACCGGTCTGCGAAAGATAAGTAAAATCGCTACCGGCTCGCCACAGTCCGTACCATTCGCCATAGAGGTGCCAGTGTCCATAATTGGCAATGATATCGGTACCCAGGGAGTAAGCCTGCTCGAAGATATCGGTGGCTCCCTGGTAAGAGCCGGCGATAGCCAGGGTCAGTCCCCGGCGCTGTGCGAAGTCATTCAGTGGGGCATTGCGGCGATAGTTATTGTATGATCGTTCCCCGATGAACCACTGGAGTCGACCCGTCAGGAGTGGACTGGATAAACGGTCGGAAGTATTGCCTCCATCACTTGGGAAAATAGAATTATGAATGCCTAATTCGTATTGAAAACCACCCGTGTCGGCCTCTGTACCCAGTAGCCCACCAATGGCAATACCTGAAGTACGTCCCGGATTGCGTCCGACCAGGTGTTGACGGACGTAGGCCTGTGAAAAGGACTTGGACAGGGAAGTGAACTGAAAGGCTGAACTAATACTGGCCAGACCAACGCTCGGCACAAAATAACCCAGGGTGACATACATACCTTCGTATTCGGGGAAGACCTGGTACTGGAGGTAAGCATCCCAGAGGCCCGGATTAGGGAAGGAACCGTTGTTGGAGCCCCCATTGAAGCCGCTGTTGAGATCGCGGCCCACCATGTCTAGTGCAGCGACAAAGCGCAGGGTAAGTCGGTCGTAGGGCTCGATCTGAAAGCCCGCCCGCGTTCGACGTACCAGAAAGTTGAGCCGGTTGCTGGCATCGACGTACTGATCGCTTGCTGCATCGAAGTGCTTAGTATTATAAGTGTAAGTGGACCAAAGCTGAAGATTAAAGACAGGTTTGAACTTCAGGTCCTTATTCGGTTTAAGCCAGGAGGGAGAAGAAAAATCCTGACCTTTTCCGGCGAGGGAGAATGCCAGGAGCCCGACCATAATTATCAAAAAACGTTTTGACTTGACCTGAATAATACCTTGTTGTTGTTGCATGAGAAGTTACCTATTGATTTCTCTATGCAAAGATCATGAATTTATCACCTGCTTTCGGTGATCTACATCACTAATAGCTGCTTTCGTCCAGTTCTACTTTTCCCGCAAAGGTGCGATACACAAAATAAGTATAGCCTGCTACCAGAGGGATACCAATGGCAGCAATAGTCAGCATAATACCCAGTGATTTGTCAGACGAAGCGCTATTGTAAACCGTCAGGCTGTACTCGGGGTCAAGGGTGGAGATGATCAGAGTCGGATACAGCTCTATGGCGACCAGGCCGAGGAGTAGGCCTACGGTCAGGGCCGAAAAGAAAAAGGCATACCCATAACGGGCCTTGTTGACCAGGCGCGGGATATTGGCAATACTGAGGAAGGCTAGTAGGGGTAATATAAAAAGTGCCGGCTGCTGCTTAAAGTCATCGGAGAGGTGCGGGATATAGATTAAGGTGTATAGGGTAGTAATGGCAAAGGAGATAATGAAGAAGATAATCGCATTGCGCAGTAAGAGACGGATTTTGGCGTAAAGCCGACCCTCTGTCTTCATAATCAGGTAGATTGCACCGTGCATCATGAACAGGGCCAGCGTGGTGACGCCCACCATAATGGCATATGGATTTAGAAAAATCAGCCAGCTACCCTGGAACTCCTTGTCGGCTCCGATGGGTGCACCCTGTAGTACATTGCCTAGTACTACTCCCAATAAGACGGCCAGCATAACACTGGAAACACTGTACAGAACGTCCCACATCTGCCGCCACCAGCGCATAGGCTCCTTACTGCGAAACTCAATGGAGACTGCCCGGAAGATCAGGAAGGCCAGAAAGAGCATAAAAGGAATGTACATGGCCGAAAACATCGTGGCGTATACTTCTGGAAACCCGGCGAAAAGTGTCCCGCCACCAATCACCAGCCAGACTTCGTTACCATCCCAGACCGGCCCTACTGCATTCAGCGCGATGCGTCGACTCTTCTCTTTTTTGAAAAATAAATGCCAGGCACCAGCACCCAGGTCAAAGCCATCGAGGATGGCATAACCCGAAAAGACTGCGCCTACTAATAAAAACCACCAGGTGGGATAATCTATATTTAAGAATTCCATTTTTTTGTTGTTGATTATTGTGAATTACTTGGTTGGGGAAGAAGCTCTTGCTTGCCTTACTCTCTTTCAAAAGGTGCCACCATATCTTTCTGATTCGGCCGCTGGTCGATCAGCTCTTCTTCATTGGGCCCATGCTTGATCTTTTTGTTCAGTAGATAGATGAATAAGGTGAAGAGCAGCACATAAATGACGGTGAACATGATGAGGGAAAAGAGGACCTGATTCGCCGTTACGGCTTTGGATAAGGCATCAGAGGTGCGTAGTAGACCATAAACGACCCAGGGCTGGCGGCCCATCTCGGCTGCGTACCAGCCAACCTGATTGGCAATTTGCGGAAGCAAGACGGAGAAAACGAAGACCCAGAGCAGCCATTTTTGCTCGAAAAGCTTGCCCCGCCACCACTGGAAGCTGGCAAAGAGTGTCAGCGCAATCAGGAACATGCCGATGGCAACCATGAGGTGGTAGAATTGGAAAATAGCATTCAGGGCCGTGGGGCGCTCGTCTTGCGGAAAGGCATTGAGCCCTTTGACGGGTGTCTCGAAATCCTGATGCAAGAGGAAGGTGAGTCCTTTGGGGACTTTCAGTCCAGTGACTTTTTGTTCTTCCTTATTTACCCAGCCGAAGACGTACATATCTGCTACGGCCAGGCTATCGAAGTGACCTTCCAGCGCGGCTAACTTGGCGGGCTGGTTATGCGCTACACCATCGGCCGATTTGTGGCCGGTCAGCAATTGGCCCAGAGAGAAAATAGTGGCCACGAGCAGCGCAATTTTGAAGGCCTTTTTGGAAAGTTCCACGTGCCGCTGCTTTAGGATATAATAGGCGTGTACACTTAATACCAGGAAGGCCCCTGCCAGGAAGGCCCCTAGCCAGACGTGCATTAGACGTTCCATACTGGAAGGATTGAAAACCATGGCCCAAAAATCGGTGATCTCCGCCCGGGCCCCCGTGCCCTCGCCAACGATGTGGTAACCCGCCGGTGTCTGCTGCCAGCTGTTGGCCACCACAATCCAGACAGCCGAGAATACCGAACCCAGAAATACGCCAATGGTAGCGATGAAGTGTACTTTGGGGCTGACCCGGTTCCAGCCAAAAAGCAAGATGCCCAGAAAGCCACTCTCCAGCGCAAAGGCAAATATTCCCTCGGCGGCCAGCGCACTGCCAAACACGTCGCCTACGTAGCGAGAGTAAGTGGCCCAGTTGGTACCAAACTCAAACTCCATGACGATACCGGTGGCGACACCAATACCAAAAGTTAGGGCAAAAATCTTGGTCCAAAAACGCGTCATGTTTTCGTAGACCTTGTCACCCGTGCGTAGATACATCCCCTCCATAATGACCATGAGTAGGCCCAGACCAATGCTTAAAGGCGGGTAGATATAGTGGAAGGCAACCGTGAAGGCAAACTGTATTCGGGATAATATTTCGACATCCATTTTTTAGTGATTGTACTTATTGTAATGGGTGATTAATGTAAAAATAGGGGGGATGTTGATAGAAATCAAGTGGAAATATTTATTTAGAACCGGAATAAATTTTTGATAGCCAATAGTATTGTGATGCTGGTCACTGAAGCCGTTTGGCTGAGGAGCTACTTTTGTATCGTGCCTTTTTTCAATCGATAAGTCTTGAGGATTATCTATTTGCCGCGGCACTTAAGATAAAATAGGTGAATAAAGTTTCATATATTTGTATGTAGATTCTTCTCTTCAGTAAAGCCATTGTAAAATGAATTTAAAGGTAGAAAAAACGGTCTTTGAAGAGATCGCTAAAGAAATCCATAGTGATGAGAGTCCCGTAGGCATCGACGCCAAAAAAACGCATATTATCATTTTGGATAAGCTGCTCCAACTGGAACAACGTCTGGACCGAATCGAACAAATGCTTAAAGAAAACAAAGATGAACAGTAAGATAAAGAAATGGCTACCGATCATGGCCTGGTTGCCTAATTATGAACGCACAAACATTAAGGGAGACCTTAGCGCGGGGCTGACGGTAGGCGTTATGCTCATCCCTCAGGGGATGGCTTATTCCATGCTAGCCGGATTACCACCGATTTATGGTTTGTACGCTTCCATTATACCGTTATTAGTGTACGCTATTTTTGGTACTTCCCGACAATTAGCCGTAGGTCCGGTGGCTATGGTAGCATTACTGGTAGCCGCTGGTGTCGGCGAGTTAGCGGAAGGAGGAAGCGGTGAGTTTATTAGCCTGGCAATTGTGCTGGCGCTTATGGTTGGTGTGATTCAATTGGCAATGGGCTTATTCCGCCTGGGGTTCCTGGTGAATTTCCTTTCGCATCCGGTGATTGCCGGCTTTACTTCGGCAGCCGCTCTGATTATCGGTTTTAGTCAGTTGAAGCATCTGATGGGGATTGATATTCCGAGGAGCAATCACGTACACGAGATTATCTTAAATGCGGCAGAGAATATCGGCCTGACCAATATCCCGACCCTGATGATTGGCTTAGGGGGGATTTTATTATTGTTAGCGGTTAAGCGCTTCAAGATACCCGTTCCGGGCCCACTCTTATTAGTGGCCTTAAGTGTTCTGGTCGTTTGGGCCTTTGGTCTGGACGCTCAGGGCGTAAAAATTGTGGGAACAGTACCCGAAGGCCTACCTGCTTTTGGAGTGCCGAAGTTCAGTATGAATAATTTTCAGGCTTTATTACCGATCGCCCTGACCATCTCCTTTGTTAGCTATATGGAGAGTATTGCGGTAGCTAAAGCGATTCAATCCAAACATAAGAATTACGAGGTAGTGCCCAACCAGGAGTTGGTGGGTTTAGGACTGGCCAATATTGCGGGTTCTTTCTTCCAGGCATTTCCGACTACCGGTGGTTTCTCCCGTACGGCAGTGAATGATCAGGCTGGTGCCAAAACCGGATTAGCAGCGATTGTTAGTGCGGCTTTGATTGCGCTGACCTTGTTGTTCTTAACCCCTTTGTTCTACTTTCTACCCAAAGCGGTACTGGCTTCTGTTATCATGGTAGCTGTTTTTGGACTCATTAATTTCAAAGAGGCCAAATTCCTCTGGACCGCCGATCGCTCGGACTTCTGGATGATGATGGCCACCTTCGCTGGTACACTGTTTTTGGGTATCGAAGAAGGCATTGCCATCGGTGCTATTCTGTCTCTGATTATCGTAATTTACCAGACCAGTAAACCAGATGTTATTAAGCTGGCCAAGGTTCCTGGTGCTTCTTATTATAAAAACACCAGCCGTTTTCGCCAGCTTGAAGAGCGGGATGATTTGTTGATCCTACGCCTGGATGCCCGGCTTTATTACGCTAATGTAGATCACTTTTTGCAAACTATAAAAGCAAAAATTGACGAGCATGAGGGCCCCGTGAAAGCACTCATTCTGGACGCAGATAGCATAAATGGGATTGACAGCAGTGGGATTCACGCCATCAAGGATTTGATTAGTGAGTGTAAGTCCCGGAATATACCACTGTTAATGACCAGTGTAAAAGGAGTGGTACGAGATGCGTTTGAGCGCACTGGTTTACACGACCAATTAGGTCGGGAGCATTTCTTCATGCGTGTGCAAAATGCGGTTGATTTTGTCGATCATGGCAAGGATGAACCTTTGCAGGATTATACGCTGCAGCACAACGAAGAAATGATCGATCAGGATTAATTTGTATAAAGATGTAATTAAAATAGGATAAGGATTCATTTGCAGCCTGTCCGCCTTTGGCGGGCGGGCTTTTTTTGAAAAAAACGAAATAGGTGATTTTTACACTTGAATACATGAAAATACTTTCATATATTTGTATGAAAGAAAATTTTGAGTAAATCTTTTCTGTCGGAAATATAATTTGCTTCAATCGCGCTTTGCAGCGAAAATGAGCAGTATAAAGAATTAAAAACCAATAACAACTAAATCAATGAAAATCGAACAAATCTATACCGGTTGTCTGGCGCAGGGCGCTTATTACATTCAAAGTGAAGGCGAAGCAGCCATTATTGACCCTCTGCGAGAAACAAGACCTTACCTCGAGAAAGCAGAGGAAGACGGGGTGAAGATCAAATATATTTTTGAGACTCATTTTCACGCTGACTTTGTCTCTGGTCATCTGGATCTGGCCAAAAAGACCGGTGCCACGATAGTATACGGTCCCACTGCGGAGACAAGTTTTGAAAAACACGAAGCCAAAGACGGGGAGGTGTTTCAGTTGGGCAAAATAACGATTGAAGTGCTGCATACACCTGGCCACACGCCGGAGAGTACCACCTATTTACTCCGTGATGAAGCAGGTAAAGAGAATGCCATTTTTAGCGGTGACACCCTATTCATTGGAGATGTCGGCCGTCCTGATTTAGCCCAAAAGAAGGGGGAACTGACCAAGGAAGACCTGGCAGGCTGGTTGTTTGATAGTTTGCGAAACAAAATCATGCCCCTACCGGACGAGGTAATCGTCTATCCTGCACACGGTGCGGGTTCGGCCTGTGGTAAAAACATGAGTAGTGAGACCTGGGATACCCTGGGTAACCAGAAAAAGACAAATTATGCGCTGCGGGCGGATATGACGAGAGAAGAATTCATTAAGGAAGTAACGGATGGCCTGATGCCACCACCCGCGTACTTCGCTAAAAATGCGGCCCTTAACAAAAAGGGGTACGATAGTATTGATGCAGTGATGGAGCGGGGAACCCGCGCCCTTTCGCCTAGAGCATTTGAAGTGGCTGCTAATGAAACGGATGCCCTGATTTTGGATGTGCGCGACAAAGCCGCATTTGTCGAGGGCTTTATTCCTAATTCCATCTTCATTGGCTTAGATGGAAGCTTTGCCCCCTGGGTAGGCGCGCTTATCCCGGACTTGATGCAGGAGATATTGATTGTGGCTCCTCAGGGTAGAGAAGAGGAAACCGTTAAGCGCCTGGCTCGCGTAGGTTATGATAATGCAATCGGTTACCTAAAAGGTGGTTTCGAAGCCTGGAAAACCTCTGGAGGAGAGGTGGATACCATTGAGACGATTGATGCTGTCGCTTTTGCGAAAGCCTATCAGGACAATGATATTAAGGTGCTGGATGTACGCAAACCCTCGGAGTGGGAAAGTGAGCAGATAGAGCAGAGTCAAAACTTCCCCTTAGATTTTATCAACAAGCAAATGTCGGAAGTCGATAGAGATACGCCTTATTATATGCACTGCCGGAGTGGTTACCGATCTACGGTCGCGGCCTCTATACTCAAAGCACGTGGATTTGAAAAGCTTACCAACGTGCAGGATAAATTTGATGCTTTTGTAGAAGCAGGTATGCCTACTACCGAATACGTTTGTCCTTCAACTTTGAAATAAACAATCATAGCGCCTTGCTGAATCAGTAAGGCGCTTTCATAAAATATATATTCATGCAATATGGATTTGTAATCGACAACCGTAAGTGTATTGGTTGTCACGCCTGTACGACTGCCTGTAAATCCGAGCACCAGGTGCCGGTAGGAGTGAATCGTACCTGGGTCAAACAGGTGGAAAAGGGAACTTTTCCCCACACGCGTCGCTTATTCTCGGTCATGCGTTGTAATCACTGTACTGATGCTCCCTGTGTGGAGATTTGTCCGGTAGAAGCACTGTATTTTCGGGGAGATGGGATAGTAGATTTTGATAAGGATCGCTGCATTGGCTGCAAATCCTGTATGCAGGCTTGTCCCTACGATGCCCTGTATATCGATCCGGAAAGCCATACGGCTGCCAAGTGTAATTACTGTGCGCACCGCATTGATGTCGGGCTGGAACCCGCCTGTGTAAATGTCTGTCCGGAGCACGCGATTATCTCCGGTGATATGGAGAATCCAGATTCGGAGATTGCAACGCTGCTGGCTCGTCAGCAGGTGAAAGTCCGCAAGGCGGAAAAAGGCACAACGCCTAACCTATTCTACATCGATGCCGATGAGGCTTCTTTGAATCCTACCCTTACGGAAAAAGAAGACGATTACCTCTGGAGCTCTCAGTCGCTGGGTGTTGGCCACTATGCCAAAGAAGCGGAAAAAATGGCTTTCTCTAATGACGATGTCCTGAATGCCCTCATGCACATGGATGATCAAACGGCTTCGGCCGGGGAGATCGTGAAAAATGGGGCCGCTAAATCAATTGACCTGGTGATGGGTAAGCCGCGTCGCGCTTACGATGTGGCAGATAAGGGGATTCTTTGGGGTTGGGAAGTATCGGGCTATGTGGTCACTAAGGCCATCTCAGCTGGTGCCTTCTTCCTACCTTTCCTGGCTAGTGTACTGGGCGTCGCGGAAGTATCGGCCAGTACCTGGATGTGGAGTGTGGGGATTAGTCTGGTCTTTTTGGCCTTGACGGGAGTTCTCTTAATCATGGATCTGGATCGGCCAGATCGCTTCCTGAATGTTTTGCTGCGTCCACAGTGGGGTTCCTGGCTGGTCCGTGGGGGCTATACCATTACCGTATTTGGCGGTTTGATGACCTTGTTGGGGCTATCGGCCTTTTTGGGCTGGGGCCAAATACAGGAGGTCGCCATGTGGCTGACGGCACCCGTTGCGGTCTTATTAGCGATCTACACGGCTTTCCTTTTTGCGCAAGCGAAAGGTAGAGACTTCTGGCAGAGCCCAACGCTGAGTATCCACATGCTGGTACATAGCTTCATGGCCGGTGCGGCGGTATTTGCCCTCTTGAGCCTGGTACTACCTGAACTAAGCGCCTGGATGCCTTTAATCCGCAATGTATTTCTGGTAAGCCTGGGAGTGAACCTATTCACTATTCTGATCGAAATGACGACCACCCATCCTACTTCGGATGCCAAGCGGGTCGTAAAGATGATTCTGAAGGGACGCTACAGCCGTCGCTTCTGGTCCGTGGTGATTATTCTGGGTAACCTGTTACCAATCGGGCTATTGCTTTTGGGCGCAAGCCCGGCAATCGTGGCCGTCGCTGCGGTGGTAACCCTGATCGGTATTTACCAGACAGAGCACATTTGGATAGAGGCACCACAGCGAATCCCACTTAGTTAATGAATTGTCGATTTTTGAATTGCCGAATTAAACCAACAATTCACCATTCGACAACTAAAAAAAGAATAAAATAATGGGTAAATATAAAGCATCATTTATCGAACGCATTGCGGAGAAAGTCGGCTTGATCCCGGATCTGCACAAAGAAGATCCGACCGCCGTACCGCGCCTTACCGAACCGGGCGATCTCACCAAATTCCCGCCCCCTGAAAAATGGGATCACTGGGAAGAATACGAAGCTAAAGCTTGGCCTAAAAAGCAAAAAAAGGCCTATGCCATCGTGCCGACCACTTGCTTCAACTGCGAGAGTGCCTGTGGTCTAACCGCCTACGTAGATAAAGAATCCAATGAGATCCGTAAGTTCGAGGGCAATCCTTACCATCCTGGTAGCCGCGGTCGCAACTGTGCCAAAGGCCCCGCCACGATTAATCAGATTACCGATCCGGATCGTATCCTTTACCCTCTGCGCCGCAAAGGGGAGCGGGGCGCTGGAGAATGGGAGCGTGTATCCTGGGATGATGTCCTGGACGATATTGCCGGACGCATTCGTAAGGCAATTAAAGAAGAGCGTAATAATCAGATTGCCTACCACGTAGGTCGACCTGGTCACGAAGGATACGCTAATCGCGTGCTGCAAGGCTGGGGTGTAGATGGGCATAATAGTCATACTAATATTTGTTCTTCCGGTGCCCGGACCGGCTATAACATGTGGTATGGGTATGATCGACCTTCTCCGGATCATTCGGAAGCGAAATTCATTTTATTGATTTCGGCACACCTGGAAAGTGGGCACTACTTTAATCCCCACGCACAACGGATTATCGAGGGTAAAATGAAAGGCGCAAAACTGGCCACGATGGATCCTCGTCTGTCAAATACGGCGAGTATGTCTGATTACTGGATGCCGAGTTATCCTGGAACGGAAGCAGCGGTACTCCTCGCCATGGCCAAGGTCATTATGGACGAGGGACTCTACAACCGGCCCTTCATGGAAAATTGGGTCAATTGGCAAGAATATCTGGAGAAACGTCATCCGGGCACCGAAGTGACTTTTGAGAACTATATCTCGAAAATGCAGGAAGAATACGCGGAGTATACGCCCGAATACGCAGAGGAAGAATCTGGTGTAAAAGCAGAGATGATCCTGGAAGTGGCCCGTAAGATTGGCGAGGCTGGATCGCGATTTGCTACCCACAACTGGCGTAGTGCGTCTAGCGGTAATTTAGGGGGCTGGTGCGTATCTCGTACCTTACATTTCCTGAATGTACTAACGGGTAGCGTCGGTACTAAAGGGGGAACCTCTCCCAATAGCTGGAATAAATTTAAGCCAAAATTCTTTGATACGCCTCCGGGACAAAAATTCTGGAATAAACTACATTTTCCGAATGAGTATCCGCTTGCATTCTTTGAAATGAGCTTTCTGTTACCCCATTTCCTAAAAGAAGGACGTGGAAAACTGGATGTCTACTTTACCCGGGTATTTAATCCGGTCTGGACTTATCCGGATGGTTTCTCCTGGATCGAAGCCCTGTCTGATAAAGATAAAGTCGGTATGCACATTGCCCTGACACCGACCTGGAATGAGACTGCCTTCTTCGCCGATTACGTACTACCCATGGGGCATTCGGCCGAGCGGCATGACCTCAATAGCTACGCTACGCATTCGGGTACCTGGATTGGTTTCCGGCAGCCCGTTTTACGCGAAGCAGCCCGGCGGGCCGGAAAGGACATCACCTTCACTTACGAAGCCAATCCGGGTGAAGTCTGGGAAGAAGATGAATTCTGGATAGAGCTGAGCTGGCGTATTGACCCGGACGGTAGTATGGGAATCCGCAAGCACTTCGAATCCCCATACCGCAAGGGAGAAAAGATCAATATTGATGAGTATTATCAGTTCATCTTTGAACATACTAAAGGACTGCCGGAGGCTGCCGCACAAGAAGGCCTGACCGAGCTGGAATACATGAAAAAGTACGGTGCATTTGAAGTCGAAAAGCACGGCTACGAAAAGCATAAGAAGAAACTTACCGAAGCGCAACTCAAAGGTAGCACAGTCGATAAGAAGACAGATATCATTAGTAAAAACGGTAAGGCGATCGGAGTGATGGTAGCTGGCGAAGCAGTAGTCGGGTTCCCAACGCCTTCGCGTAAAAACGAATTCTTCTCGCAGACGATGGTCGATTGGAAATGGCCAGAGTACGCCACCCCAACTTATATCAAGAGCCATATCCACCGGGAGAAGCTCGACTATGAGAAAGGAGAATACGTATTACTGCCCACTTTCCGCCTGCCTACCTTGATCCACTCGCGTTCCGGAAATGCCAAGTGGCTGACCGAGATCTCCAATCGCAACCCGATCTGGATGCATCCGGAAGATGCGGAGCGCTTCGGTTTCCAAACCGGTGATCTGGTAAAGCTGAATACCGATATTGGTTACTTCGTCGATAAAGTCTGGGTGACCCAGGGTATGAAGCCCGGCGTGATTGCCTGCTCCCACCACCTGGGTCGCTGGCGCCGACCACAAGATAAGGTCGGGAATCGCTGGGCGACCAATACGGTTAATATCGCCAATGACGGTAGTGGTAAATGGAAGATGAAAACCCTGAGTGGTATACGCCCCTTCAAGAGTAAAGATGCCGATAGCTCCCGGATATTCTGGAGTGACGGTGGGGTACATCAGAATATTACCCACGCGGTACACCCGGATCCGATCTCAGGCATGCACTGCTGGCACCAAAGGGTACGCATCGAGCGTCCGGGGCCAAACGACAAATACGGAGATATTGAGGTGGATACCAATAAGTCCTTTGAGGTGTACAAAGAGTGGCTCAAAATGACCCGCCCCGCCCCGGGACCAAATGGGGAGCGCCGCCCACTGTGGTTTAAGCGCCCATTGCGTCCGATGGAAGCGGCGTACTTCGAAGCCAATATGGATGAAAATGGAAAAGTGAAAGATGAACTCTTAAACAAGAAATAAAAGTGGGGTTTAGTAATTACTCTTAGTGGATGAGTAGATCTAGATTTAAGTAGGTTGCCCAATTAAATCAAGCAATAATCTGCGTCTTTTGGGGGCGATTTCTTCGTTGCAAAAAGCCTTGGATAGCTAGGCTATCCGCGATTTTTGCGCCTCGAACTAGCCCAAAAAAGCCAGCACCTTATTACAGACTCAATATGGGCAACCTACTTATTCATCCACTATTTTTTATAAACAAACTTAAAACAGCATGGCAACTAAAAATGGAACAATCTGGTCAGAAACGCCAGCGGGGCAGCAGCTCCAGCAGCGTCTGGCTGATGAAGAGACCCTGAGGGGACTCGATCATCTGCTGGCCAGGATTACAACACTCGAAACGGCCGTTGAACGTCTGGCTATTGCGATGGAGCAGGGGCCAGGACTGATCAGTATGGCGGCCGATACCGTCGATGAGACGGTGCGGCAAGCAGCCCAGCGGGGTATTTACATGGAAGATCGCGTACAGAATACCGTAGCCTTACTAGAAAAACTAACCCGTCCGGAAGTGACGCATCAACTATCTGCTTTACTCGATTTGGCGGATCGGTCTCCAGGCCTGATTGCAATGGGAATGGACACCCTGGATGAGCAAATGCGACAAGCCGGAGAGAAGGGGATAGACCTACAAAAGATTGCCAGTCTTACTGGTTCTGCTGCTGCTGCCCTCTCCGAAGCTAGTGAGAAGGAACCCGCTAAGGTTGGTGGCGTCTTCGGCCTATTACGCGCATTGAATGATAAAGACCGTAAGAAAGGGCTCGGCTTTTTGATGAACTTTCTGAAGTTTTTTGGACAAAAAATGGGATGATTAATCCACAGCACTACTATTACTAAACAAACAATAACATTACGATATGGCACATCATCAAGTACTAATTGTAGGTGGCGGTAGCGCCGGTCTCGCGGTTGCTTCCCTACTGGCCAAAAAGCCGGAAGCCCCACAAATTGCCGTCATTGACCCCTCTGAAAAGCACTATTACCAACCCCTCTGGACACTCGTCGGTGCGGGAGTCTTTCCCAAAGAAGAAACCGAACGCAACGAAGCAGATTATATCCCCGCAGGCGTCACCTGGGTGAAAGAATACGTACAAAGCTTCGATCCGGATAATAATGCCGTCACACTGGCGAATGGCGAAAGCCTAAGCTATGATGTATTGGTCGTAGCTGCCGGTATACAGGTTAACTGGGATAAAATTCCTGGTCTGAAAGAGACGGTCGGTAAACCCGATACCGGCGTTTGTAGTAACTACAGCTACGAAACAACGGAGTCTACCTTCGAGAATATTAAAAATCTGCAAAGTGGTACGGCATTGTTCACTCATCCAGCCACACCTATCAAATGTGGTGGCGCACCGCTTAAAATCACTTACTTGGCTTCCCACTACTGGCAGAAGCACGGGCGGGCCAGTAAGATCACCAAGAAATTTATTAAAGGAGGCCCCGGTATATTTGCCGTTAAAAAATATGCCGACTCTTTAACGAAAGTAGCTGACCGATACGGGATCGATCGCATTTGGAATATGGATCTCAAAGAACTACGTCCGGATAAAAAACAGGCGGTCTTTCAGCACATTGAGACCGGCGAAGAGCTGGTGGAAAATTATGATATGATCCACGTCACGCCACCCATGAGTGCACCCGATTTTATCAGTACTAGCCCACTGGCAGCTGATACGGGCTGGGTAGAGGTCAATAAAGAAACCATGCAGCACGTCCGCTTCCCCAATGTGTTCGCACTGGGAGATTGTAGTAATCTTCCCACCTCTAAAACGGGAGCAGCAATCCGTAAGCAGGCCCCCGTCACGGTGAGTAATATTCTGTCCTTCTTAAGGAATAAGCCATTTACGGCTGTTTATCACGGGTATACTTCCTGTCCACTGGTTACAGGTTATGATAGCCTGATCCTGGCCGAATTTGACTACGATAAAAAGCCAAAGGAATCTTTTCCCTTCGATCAATCGAAGGAGCGCTACAGTATGTTCGCGCTGAAGGCCTATGCGCTACCACGCATTTACTGGCATGGTATGCTGCAGGGAAGGGAGTTTTAGGTTGACACATATTATATATGCTAGAATGGGCAATCCGATGTATTCGGGTTGCTCTTTTATTTGGCTGTTCTCCCTACAATGGTGCCTACCCTTATTCCACTATCTCGAGCTGCTGCTCATCCGTATAGTACTCCAGCACAAAGCCCCAGGCAGCGTCTTTGTCGATCACCGTCCCTTTCTTTTTGCTCAGCAAATAAACATTACCCGTCCCCGTATTTTGTAAGGCGCCCAGCAGGTCAGCACGGATGGGGATGGTATTAATATTGGCCGGGCCGGGGAGCTCAATACTGGCCGTTTGCTTTTCGGCATCGCTGATTAAGATCAGGATGCTTTCGTCCGGTTTGAGCTGGATGGCTTCTGCCAAAGTAATTTGTCCCCCCTGGCTCCTACTTATATGTTGATCCAGCACCTGAAAGGCTGGTAATGCTCTAAAACTTAAATCCAATCGTTTTCTGTCAAAGGCTCCGGTTTTAAAATTAAGCACAAGCTCTGGTAGGAAAGCGCCCTGGTAATCCAGCTGGTAGCGAACCAGTTCCCCAGAAAGCTGTCGGGGATTTAACGGTCGGTTGCCCATCAGGATATCTCCCTCAATACGGGAGGGTAGGGCCGTATGCAGGGAGTCTCCGGCCAGTAGGGTTAGTTCTGCTTTATAGGCCTGATCGGAGGCCAGATAGCGAACGTATATTTCCGCCCAGTATTGCTCCTGAACAGCGATGGGGCTGTTGTCTTCCGGGCGGCAGGCACTTATCAGGATAAATAATAAGAGAATAAAAGCTTTGATCAGACGCATATCATAGTGATTGAATTGCCAGACGATAAGGACCTCCCAAGTCTACAAGACTTCGCAGGTGTGGCTTAATAGCAAAAATACAGGCTTTCGCCAAAAAAAGGAGTAAGCTGTCAGCTAATTAACCAAAGCTTATTCTATTTGACTCCGCCCGTCGACGACAAAAGCAGTACCTTGCGCTAATATTAACTTTAATTACAAAATGATCACATAGGCATTGTTGATAAATTTTGTTAAAATTGCACACAATTGTCAATTACCGCAGTGCGGGGCTGTGCAAAACCTGATTATATGAGCAGACGTTTACTCTTTTTACTGCCGTTCTTGTTGTTGCCTTTTTTAGCGGAAGCGCAAACCTCCCTCAAAGGAGAGGTAACGGATGCCGAAACTGGTGAAGCTATCTTCTTCGGAAACGTGGTTATCTTCAAGAATGGTGTACTGGTTACGGGGACCTCCACCGACGAGGCCGGTAATTATAGTTTTCCGGATATTGATCCCGGAACCTACGATGTAGAAGCCAGCTATACGGGCTATCAGTCCAAGCGTATTGCCGGCGTACAGGTGCTGGCTGGTAAGGTAACGACCGTCGACGTAGCGATCGCTACCGAAGGTGGAGTGCTGATGGAGACCGTCGAAATTGTAGAATATAAGGTCCCCCTGATCGAGCAGGATAATACCACCTCTGGTACCGTCATCACGGGGGAGACCATCCGTAACTTACCCACCCGTAATATTAATGCGCTGGCTTCTCTATCGGCTGGTCTGGCTTCGGCCGACGAGGGTGGTGCTATTACGGTAAGGGGATCCCGCTCTAATGCCACCAACTATTTTGTAGATGGTATTCGTGTGACGGGATCACTGGTGCCGGAAACGGAGATCGATCAGCTACAAGTGATCACCGGCGGTATCGAAGCGCAATACGGTGATGTGACCGGCGGGATTATCTCTATCACCACCAAAGGCCCTTCGAATAATTTTTCGGGAGGAATCGATCTGGAAACTTCGCAACTTACAGATGCTTACAACTGGAACCTCCTGGGCTTTAATGCCAGTGGTCCAATCCTTAAGAATAGTCAGGGACGTTCCGTTTTGGGCTTCCGATTGGCGGGACGATATCAATATCGCGAAGAAGATAATCCGCCCGCGGCGTCTATTTTCCGCATTAACGATGAGATGCTGGCTGACCTGGAAGATAATCCCATCCTGAGGGATGGTAGCAGCTTCTTGCCCGCAGCTGATTTTTTACAGGCTGATGATGTCAACGAGCTAGGTGCCCGGCCTTTCCAGGGCTCGCAGTTGATCGATGTTACAGCAAAACTGGATGCTCGCTTGAGTAATGCCATCGATATCTCCCTGACCGGTGCCTTTCGCGATACGGAAAATCAATTCGCACCGGGTCGCTCCTGGACGGTGCTCAATAGCCATAACAACCCAACTGCTTATAACGATAATTACCGGGTGAATTTCCGTTTTCGGCATCGCCTGGGCGGCAGTAATACACCACTGGCTAATCAGGCTCCATCGGCCAAAGGAATCATTCAAAATACGTCCTATACCTTACAGATGGGATACGAAAGAAGTAGCAACGAGACCTTCGATCAGCGCCACGGGTTTGATTATTTTGATTACGGATACGTGGGGGACTTTAATATCGAATGGGTGCCTACTTTTGCCGCCGCTTTTGATCCGGATGAGCAGCAATTCTTTCTGGAACATACCGATTACCGAGAAGTACTACGCGATTACCAGCCCGGTGCACTGAACCCCGTACTGGCCAATTATAACAAAGCTATGAATTTGCCGGAAGGCGAAGGTCTCAATAGCTCGATTGGCAACTTCATCATTTCAGGTGCGGGTGATGCGCAAGGACTCCTGTCGCGCCAGGCCTTCGTAGCGCCGAATGGCGCTAATATTTCCAGCAACGTAACCAGCGCCTGGGGCTTCCACACGAACGTAGGTACGGTATATAATACGGCCCGCTTTGGAGAGAGTGAAATCTATACCTTCAATGGAAGGGCCAATTTTGATCTGGTGCCGAGTAAAAACAGTAATGCTCGCCACAATATCCAGGTGGGCTTTTTGTACGAGCAACGTATCCAACGCAGTTACGGGGTTGCGCCACGTGGCCTTTGGGATATTGCCCGTCAGCAGGTGAATAATCACATTCAAGGTATTGAGGAAGGAGCCGCCACGGTAGGAACAATTGAGGTGGAAGGTTTTGGAGAAGTTGACCTAAAAGAAGTTTCCATTGTAGAGGGGGCGGATAGCCGCTTTTACCGGGCCATCCGGGATGAGCTAGGCATACCCCTGAATCAATACGTCAACGTGGATGGTTTGTCGCCGGATCAGTTGCGGCTGGATATGTTTTCTGCCAAAGAACTAAACGACCAGGGCATCATTGCTTACGCCGGTTACGATTACCTGGGTAACGCTTTTGATGGCACCTTTAACGACTTCTTCTCGGCTACCGATGCCGACGGGGTACGTACCTTTCCGGTCGCACCAAATCGCCCGATCTATTCGGCGGCTTATATTCAGGATAAATTTACATTCGACGATATTATCTTCCGTTTAGGGCTGCGGGTAGATCGCTACGACGCCAATACGCAGACGCTCAAAGACCCCTATTCTCTCTACGAAATTATGGGTGCCGATGAGTATCACGCCAATTTTGGTGGTCAACAACCGGGTAGCATCGGAGACGATTACAAGGTCTACCTAAATGATAGTGGCACCAACGTCCTGGCTTACCGCGACGGCGATCAGTGGTACCGGGATAATGGTACACCGGTGAATAATCCGATTGAGATCTTCTCCAGTGGTCTGGTGTTTCCCAAATACGCCGATCAACGGGTGGAGGACAATCCCAACTTTATTAAATCGCCGGATTTTGACCCAAGCGTCTCTTTTGAAGATTACGAACCACAGCTCAATATTATGCCGCGTCTGGCTTTCTCTTTCCCTATTTCGGACGAGGCTAACTTTTTCGCCCATTACGATATTCTGGTACAGCGCCCGGCCTCTAATACCCTGGCTACGGCGGTCGACTATTTTTACTTTACGGACAATCCGAGTATCATCAAGAATAACCCCGATCTGCGTCCGACGCGGACGATCGACTATGAGGTAGGATTCCAACAGAAACTCTCGAATAGTTCAAAGCTGAAAGTCTCCGCTTATTATAAGGAGTTGCGAGATATGATCCAGATACGGACCTTTTTCCCCGTTCCGATTATTACGCAGTATACTACTTACGATAACCAGGATTTTGGTACGGTCAAAGGTTTTACATTTGAATATGAGCTGCGTCGCACCCAGAATATATCGCTGATTACCAACTATACCCTGCAGTTTGCAGATGGTACCGGCTCGGATGCTAATTCGCAGCGGGGGCTGACCAGCCGCGGTAATTTGCGGAATTTATTTCCCCTGAGCTACGATGAGCGTCACCGGGTTAATGTCAATCTGGATTTTCGTTACGGTTCTGGTCGTTTTTATAACGGGCCAATCATTGGGGGTAAGAATATCCTTTCCGATTTTGGGGTGAATATCCAGGCGGTTGCCGTCTCGGGTCGTCCTTACACGGCCACGCTGACTCCTCAGGAGCTAGGTGGAACACAGTTCGCCGGCGCAATTAATGGTGCGCGCCAGCCCTGGACCTTTACCCTGAATGCCCGAGTCGATAAGAGCTTCCGCCTTTCGGAGCGGCTGAATCTGAACGTTTACGCCCGGGCATCCAATTTGCTGGATCGTCAGAATGTAACAAACGTGTATTCCGCAACGGGTTCACCAACCGACGACGGTTTCCTGGCTTCGGCTAACGGGCTGGATAAATTGCGAAATATTGAGAATTCAAATCGCCTGGTGTCGTCTTATCTGGCGGCTTACCAATGGGCTATTGTCAACCCGGGTTTCTTTACTTTGCCCCGCAGAGTATTCCTGGGAGCAATTTTAGATTTCTAAGTAATCGATAAAAAAATCAACCATGCGTCTTATTTCATATAAGTTGCCTATTCTTTTTCTCTTTTTGGCTAGCCTTTCGGCGAAAGCCAACATCAACCCGAAGGCTAAGGCAAACCGGGCAAAAGAGGAAGTAAAGGCCAGAAGCTTTCGTGAAAACTGTGATAATGCTCTGGCACAGACGGATATGGACATTAATAATGTACGAGCTCGACTCACCACTGGTGGTGACGTCTGGTGGGACAGTAATGATGGGGTTTACGTGGTCCCTAAAAATGCACCCGGTCAACCGCCGGTATCTTCTATCT
>Ga0209938_1000042_pt1 | contig 51863 bp, 43 predicted proteins | sample SalPonR2_C_D1_MG_FD_185708 | JGI IMG/M metagenome (GOLD analysis project Ga0209938, IMG submission 185708) | Salt pond soil microbial communities from South San Francisco under conditions of wetland restoration - Salt Pond MetaG R2_C_D1_MG... ... | reverse complement strand
TACTGCTTTCTTTTCAAAAGAATCAAGTAAAAAAATGTACCCGCCGGAAGCTGTTCAGCCATCCCTTCTTTGTAATTGGAGAAGCTTATTTATTGCCCCCCGAAATCAGCAGGCTTCTGTCAATAAACACCTATCTCATCGAACCTGGCCAGTACCAGATAGAAGAAAAAACACACTATTGGAACATAAAATTATAACGCGCTCAATAACTACATAACTAACAATATCTTCTGGTCAAGCTTCACTAATAAAAATACCTCCGAAGCCCAGGATCTACTGCGGCGCTTTGTTCACTTAGTCCAGCAAGGGGCCTTTACCAAAGGGAGTACATAAAGAAGTTGTCTAAAGTTTTCTATTTTAGCTCTACACTCACGTCTTCCAAAAGATAAATGATACGCCCAAAGATGAATAAGCCACACTGGACACAGAGCAAAGAATTTCGCTTTGGTATAATGGTCTTCTGCCTAATTAACCTATCCAACCTGCTGGGTCAGTTAGGATATAGCCGATGGTTAGCCTTTCTACCGCTAATTATTGCTTTGCCCGTGCTATTGATCTTATATCGACAACAAGAAAAAAACTGGAAAGACTTTTTACAGACTAAGCTTTTCACCCAATGGTATAATATCACCATGTTCGTCCTCGTCCTCCCATTGGTTATTCTGACTTTTTACCTCTAACCGGTAGTACGTTTCACTGCGCAGATTAGTGGAGGCGGGTGCTTTCGCAAAAAGTTAAAAACTTGACGATCCTCCGTTTTTAACTTATTTTAGAAAAGACTGTTACACTTCCAAAAGTCTAATCTATGTTGCGATATCTACTGCTCATTAGCCTGCTTATCTCTTCTACTGCGCTACTAAACGCACAAACCAGCCTCAAGGTCGATCCAAATGACCTCTACGTAGCGGGCGGAACCCGCAGCATGGGCAACAATTGCTTCCGGTTGACTACGGCCCAGTATTGGGAAGCGGGCTCGGTCTGGTATAATCCCAAAATATCACTCAGGGAACCCTTTGAGATGGAAATGGATATTATGCTGGGCTGTACCGATGAAATGGGTGCCGATGGGCTGGTCTTTATATTTCACCCCGACAAGGTGCCAGCGGGCTACAAAGGGGAAGGTATGGGTTTCGCAGGCTTATACCCTTCCCTGGGCGTAGAAATTGACACTTACCGCAACTACCATCTGGGCGATCCGGAGGAAGACCACGTGGGCGTCATGATCCACGGTAATGTGCAGCATTACGATCCTGAATTCAACCTGGCCGGACCGATCAAATTGGGTAATCTGGAAGACTGCAGTGACCACAAATTCCGCATCAACTGGGAACCCGAGACGAATGTGCTTTCGGTCGTCCTGGACGGGCGTATGATTGTCGAGCAGCAAGTCGATCTGATCAACGATGTATTCAACGGCCGGGAAGAGATCTACTGGGGCGTCGCAGCCGCCACCGGTAAGAAGACCAATCTGCACCAGATTTGCTTTGAACAACTGACCTTCAACACACCGCAACTGGGTTACTCCACCAAACGCGATTTGTTGGATGGCGAGATTGTTGATCTTAAACCCATCGTTTTCCCGAAAGGGGGCACCCAACTAAGTGCACCCGCCACGGAAGAACTGGACAAAGTCGTCCTTTTCCTGGAGGAAAACCCCAAACACACCCTACAGCTCTACTTCAACAGCAACGAAGGTGACAGCCCGCTAGCCGAGAAACAAATTAGTGATCAACGCTCCCGGGTCATCCTCGATTATTTAAAACAAAAAGGCATCGATCCCGACCGCATCAAGCTCCAGGCCATGGGCAGTCAGTTTGCCGAGCGGGAGATCAATGGCATCAAAGTGCCACGTAAGGGGAATTGGGTGAGTGCCTATTTCTTTATACCGAGGGTGTAATAAAAACGGCCGAGACTATTCCAGCCCCGACCGCACTAACACAGCCTAAAGCTGTTTCTTTGTCGTCTAAAAGTCAGCTCACTAAGCATAAAGAAATAGGTCTCATCTACTATTTAATGGTTATCCAAACATATTTGCAGTGACGAATATCATCCAGTTCGGTGATTTAATCCCTATTTTGCACCAGCCATAAAATGATATAACCGATGACACAGATCAATCAACGACATACTACCTTTTTGATATTACTACTGTCCATCGCCGGATGGTTTAGCGCCTGTACACCAAAGCTGATGAAATACGGGGAGGTCTTAGCCCTGCCCGTCGATTCGGCGACAGCCCGGCTCTCCTACGGGCCGGATACTTTTCAATTTGGAGAGCTGCGCATTCCCGAGGGGGAAGGTCCACATAAGATAGTGGTCATCATCCACGGAGGCTGTTGGGTGTCGACGATTGCCGATTTAAGCCTGATGGATCCCATGGCTACCCAGCTGACCCGCGACGGCTACGCAACCTGGAATCTGGAATACCGTCGTATTGGCGATCCGGGCGGTGCCTGGCCCAATACTTTTTTAGATGTAGCCAAAGGCATTAATTATTTACGAGAAATCGCTGAAGAATATCAGCTGGACCTGGACCACATAGTCGTTACCGGACATTCCGCCGGCGGTCACCTCACGCTCTGGCAGGCACTGCAGCATCAGCTACCGGAAGATAGCGATATCTATCAGTCGAATCCATTACCCGTATCGGGAGTGGTTAGTCTAGCGGGCATAGTTGATCCGTCGACCTACCTGTTGCGGGAGGGAAATAGTTGTGGAACGCACGTAGATGAGCTACTGGGTGGTTTCCCGGAAGAGGTTCCCGAACGCTATCGGGAGGGCTCCCCTATCGATCTGTTACCCGCTAAGGTACCGACGATACTGATCACGGGTAAGCAGGATAAGACGGTGCCTTTGCGGCACGTTAACCCTTATTACAAAGCGGCAAAAGCCAAAGGAGAAAATATAGAAAATATAAAAGTTAGCCAGGCTGCACATTTCGAAGTTATTTCTCCCGGAAGTACGGCCTGGCCAGCGATTCGTTCGTCTATTCGAAAATTAATTCAACGGGAGGCGAAGTAGCGTCCTAGTGGATCGCCTCGATCTTTATTTTCGATTCGTTGTAATTGATTTCGTCGCCGACTTTGCTACCGAGTAAGGCCTGACCTACCGGTGCCTCTGTGGATACGCAGAAACAAGGCTGACCATCAATTTTGATTTGTCCCAGGCCGATGCCAACAAAGTAAATCCCTTTATCGGTTTCCACCAGGTTCCCTTTATTAACTTGTGGATATACCTTATCCAGAATTAATTGCTCCAGGTCTACTTTTACCGAACGATTGCGATTGAGTTGCTCGCGCACTTTTTCTTCGTCGATCTGAATCATGGTAGCGCCGGTCTCGTACTTGTCGCCCATGCTGCTTTTGGTTTCACTTTCTTTAGACTCCATGAGTCTGTCGAGCTGTTTTTCCAGCTCTTCAATGCGTTCTTCTACTTGATCCACTGCGTGGCGAAATACTTTTTCTTTAAATGCTTTGGCGTTTTCCATTTTTATTTTTGTTTTTAAAACAGACAGGAGCAAAAGATGTTCTTATTGCTGTAAATCTGAAAATTCGTTGTCATGAAGTCAATGGTATATCTACTCTCTCTATTCTTTCTATTATCCGCTTGTCATCAAAACAGGATACCCACTCAACAATACTACAAATCGAAGCGTGGAGTCGTTTCCGCAGCACATCCGCTGGCCACCAAAGCCGGACACGAAATACTGGCAAAAGGCGGGAACGCCGCCGATGCTGCGGTAGCGGCTGCCTTTGCCCTGGCCGTAGTGGAGCCCAGCATGAGTGGCCTGGGCGGACGCTTGCAATCGATTATTCGTACGGCTGAGGGTGAGATTCGGGGCGTGGATGCAACGACCCAGACCCCCATCGCTTACGATACCGCCGTATTTAAGCCCCAGCGCTACGGCTATACGACCATTGGTATCCCCGGCGTGGTGGCCGGATTGACAAAATTATCTTCCGATTACGGCTCTTTGCCCCTGGCGGAAGTGATGGCTCCGGCCATCCGCTATGCAGAAGAGGGTTTTGAGCTACTTCCCCTCGAGGCCCGGCGACACGCGGCTGCGCAGGAGCAATTACAGGAATTTGAAGGCAGTAGGCAGTATTTTCTGCGTTCCGACGGCAGCACTTATCCGGCGGGTAGCACTTTCGTGCAAAAAGATTTAGCCCGTACCCTCCGCGCCATTGCCGAGCGGGGAAAAGCAGGCTTCTACGAAGGTCCCATCGCTGAAAAAATTGCGGCCGATATGCAGGCCAATGGTGCCTGTCTGGCGCTGGAAGACCTGAAAAATTACCAGGCCTACGATTCCGAAATTGTCCACGGAGACTATCGCGGGTACGACTTACACGGGCTCTGGTTGCCCTCCTACGGCGCCATTGCCATCGAAATACTGCACATCCTGGAGCAGTTCCCCATCGGAGAATTATCCGAAGCGGAGCGCCTGCGGATTACCGCCGAAGCCATGCGGCTGGCTTACGAAGACCGTGATAAGCAGTATGAGGGAGATTCCATGCGGCAGGTTCTTCTTTCAGAGGCTTACGCCAAACAACAAGCCGAGCAGATCGCGCTGCGCCCGGCCGCGGGTAGTACCGGTGCCCTGGATGCACTGCCCGAAAGCTGGAGCGCCGAGCAGGGACACACCACCCATCTCACGGTAGCGGGTCCCGATGGCATGGTGGTGGCGCTGACCCAGTCGCTGGGACCCAATATGGGCTCTAAAGTAGCCAGTCCGGACCTGGGCTTTCTTTACGCCGTCTCACTCGGGGCTTATCTGGGCATGTACGAGCCCGGACAGCGCGTGAGTTCACACATCTCTCCCTTCCTGGTTACCAAAGATGGCGAACCCTTTATGGGCCTGGGCGCCGCGGGTGGTAGTCGGATTGTCACCGCCGTGGCCCAGGTGATCAGTCGGGTGATCGATCAGGATATGCCGCTGGATGATGCCCTGGCCGCGCCCCGCGTTTTTGCCGATGATGACGAAACCCTGCTGGAGTTACACCCCGGTACCGACTGGTCGCAGGAAACGCTTCGCGAATTAAAATCAATGGGCCTGCAGCTGGAGAGTATCCCCAGTCCGGCTCGCTTCGGTCGCGTACACGCTGTGCAGTATCGCAATGGTAAATGGATTGGAGCAGCCGATCCAGATTGGGAAGGTGCGGTTTGGTAAGGTCCCCTTTCGTGTGGTCAGGTGCAAAATAAAGTTCATGATAGATTAGTCGAAGTGGTTACCAGACTAATTCGGCTTTAGGATGAAACAGTATTACCAGTAGTGTTTCAAATTCTGCAGATAGTATTTCATTCATGTCAAAGGGGTTGAGGGCTAAGTTTACTAGTTTTCTCCTCTAATAAAGATATGAATAATACAGTTTACTCACCGCTAAAATGTCAATATTTTGCCAGGGCCTTTTTTTAAGATATTGACTATCAGCTATTTAAGAATTTACTCCCCCCGTTTTTATTAAAATCTCCTATTGTAAAAAACGCTATAAACTGTCTATGCATGGGGTGTTTATCCCCCTTATGTTTGTAATGTACTCGAAAGAAAACCACCTTATTTAAACAAACCGAAATACTATGAATGCTTTCACCATTCTTTTCTCCCTACTGGGAGGCTGGGGTATCTGTCCCTATGACCAATCAAAGTCTATTCTTACGGAAGACACTGTCGGACTTTAAAAACGAGAAGTATGCAGACCGCAGCCGCATGTACAGCATCTACTGGAATAACTAAAAAGCAAATTGAGGCAACAGTAGTACTCGGACTAATATCCAGGAAATGTAGAGGTAAGGGCATTTGTAGTATTACTATGGAGAGTCCTGATCTAAAGAACCAGCCCTGTAATCATGTGAGCGCATTATTATCCCGCACGGACTCAAAATTGACGATTTCAGTGATCAAAGCAGTTGTCAAGAATTGTACCCGTTTGGCGTTTTTTAGTTCCGATTTCTTCGAAGTAGAAGAGGCATTTGTTGTCCCTCAGGTAGTGTCTAATCTTCTGAGTATGGAAGACTACACCATTGCACCAGGACGATACCGAATACATGAAACAAAGCGATACTGGACCATCGCTTTTTGATAAAGAACAACCAATTATTTTTTAACTATTAAATATTTTATGTGATGAAAAAAGTTATTTCGTTTTTCCTAATGGGTATTTTTGTGTTTACAACTTTTGTCGCGTGCGAAAAAGATATTGACGATTTAGCCACGCCAAAAGATTCAGCAAATATAAGTGTCATAGACTTATATGAAAGTACAGAGGAGGCAGCTAATCTATACTTTTCTAAAGTAAGAAATACCTTAGAGAGGACCCCTATGACTGAAGACAATAAAACTGCTACCTCTCAAGATATTGTAAGAAAAGAGTTTGTTAAAACGTTTGAGCCTAATGCTGCGGCCATTAAACAATTTAATCATAGGGATGGCAACTATGAGGCTTATAGTGACAAAGAATTTGCAGCCATTAAATTTGAAACTCAAGCAGAGGAAAGAATAGTATCCCAAATATATCAGTTACATAAAATAGGATCAACTGAGAGGTTAGTCCAGTATCTTAATGAGGTAAAGAGTGATATTTTTGATGAGAATAGCTCCCTGGATATGGAAACTAAAAGAAGATTAGCTATTTTTATTTCTCCTATGTTATCTATCGCAAAGACGTTTGAGCTTAATCAAGCATCTGTACTAAGGGCAGATAAATGTTGGAAAGCAGCTGGACGTGCTGCTTTAGGAGGAGCACTAATAGGTGGTTTAAGAGGTTTAGCCAAAGGTTGTATTACTGGTGCTGTACTTGGGTTTAATCCTGGCTCGGCCGCTGCCGGATGTATGGGGGGGCTTATTGTTGGAACGATTTCTGGCGCTGCTGCTGGTGTCGCTTCAGGATATACCGCTTGCAAAATATTTCCTTAATTTTCAAACCAAAAGAAATGAAGAATAAGTCACTTAGTTTTAAAAATATTTTACTAGAATCTCTTTTCTTGAGTCTGATCGCTTTTTGGATATACGGTCTTAATACAGATTCAATTATAAAATACCTTATTTTTGTATTAGTAGGGATTCCGGTACTATTTGCTATCAACTGGTTATTGATCCAGGCCATTAGAAGATTTACCAATTGGAAAGAAGTTAATCAGTAGGTGGTCAAACCCGATACTCGATTTACTGCAATTTGTCCAATGGTTTGCATTGGATTTAGGTAATGAATCCAAACGACATGAAAAAGGAAAAGTAGGAAATAACTCTTGCTTTTCCTTTTCAGTTGTAGAGAACAAATCTCATGAAACACTATGGGGTATACTGTTTCAAATCTCGATGACTGCCCTCTTCCAACCCTAGTATTTTCGTTTTTCTTTTCACTAGCAACTTGCAAAAAATGAAACACTATCTGTGCATAGTGTTGCAGCCTTGTGTAGAGGATGTATGGGACTAGCTTGTTCCACTTCGGATAATCCTGTTTCAACGTAAACTAAAGCATATTCTACCTCAGTACCTAATATAGACGACCACATAAAAAACACGACCAGTCCCATTGAGCATGGCTACATGGCTAGACCCGCTCCTCCAAAAAGCCTAAAATCTCTTCCACGTATTCGCGATGGTTGGCCAGGCGGGGCACTTTATTTTGCCCGCCGTATTTCCCCTTGGAGCGCAACCAATCGTCGAAGGTACCCGATGGGAGCACCCGGATTTTTAGCTTTTTCAGCGCCAGGTCTTTATAGCGCTTCGCCTCGTAGTCGGAATTGATCTGTTGTAAGTGTTGGTCAAGCAAATCTCGAAAAGTCTCCAGACAAGGGGGCGGCACGGCAAAATCAATTAGCCATTCGTGTCCGCCGCGATTATCTCCTGAGAAGTAGATCGGTGCCACCGTGTAATCTTTCACCTGGGCACCGGTCTTTTCACAGCTCAGCGTAATGGCTTTATCGGTATTGGCGACCATTACTTCTTCGCCAAAGGCATTCACGTATTGTTTGGTGCGTCCCGTTATCTTGATCCGGTAAGGCGTTTTACTGACGAAGGTAACTGTATCTCCTGGCGTGTAGCGCCAAAGACCACCGTTGGTACTGACGACCAGGGCATAGTTTTTACCTAGTTCTACTTCCCAGATGGGTACTGCTTTGGGATGCTCCTCACCCCATTCCTCCATCGGGATAAATTCGAAATACATACCATTATTCAGGAAGAGTAGCAGACCGGGATCGTCGAAGTCATCCTGAGCGGCAAAGTACCCTTCGGAGGCATTATACACCTCCTGATAAGTCACCTGATCGGAAGGAAAGAATTCTTCGAACTGGCTGCGGTAAGGAGCAAAGCTAACGCCCCCGTGGATATAGGCTTCAAATTGGGGCCAGACCTCCAGCATATTACTTTTGCCCGTGAGCTCCAGAATTCGGCGAAATAGTACAACCGTCCAGGTGGGTACCCCACCGATCATGGTGATATTGGGGATTTTCGCCGCCTGTTGGGCCATGCGTTCCAGCTTTTCTTCCCATTCGGCCAGGAGCGCGATCTCAAAATCTACACCGTAAAAAGGACGGGCAAAGCTAGGAATAGAGCGAATCATAAAGGCCGATACATCACCATACTCCGTTTTTGGGAAAGGATCAAAGCGATCAATCGAACCCCCCATCACAATATTTTTATTGCCAAAAATGGTACAGTCGGGACGGTTGTGGTACATCAGGGTCATAGCGTCCCAGGAGCCACGGATATGGCAGCGCTTCAAATTTTGGCGAGAGACCGGAATAAACTTACTCTTGGCACTGGTGGTACCGCTGGATTTTGAAAAGTAAGAGACCCGACCGTCCCAGAGCACATCTTTCTCTCCGTGCATCATACGCTCGATGAAAGGCTTCAAATCTTCGTAATCGTGGATGGGTACGCGGTTGGCAAATTGCGCCGACCCAGAAATGGATCTAAAATCGTAGCGTTTACCAAACTCGGTGAACCGAGCCGCACGCAGCAAATCCTGGAAGACTTCCCGCTGTACTGCTTCGGGATGCTCCATATAGCGCTGCATGATTTTGTAGCGTTGCTTATAGTAAAAAGCGAAAGCCTGGTTGGTCCACTTTTGCATAGTAATGATACTCTGGTCCTTACCAAAGATAAGAAATTTGTACTTATCCTTCCAAGCCCAATTCTGGTCGCAGGAATCTTCCGGTATGGCTGTCGGGATGTTCTGCCACCGCTTCCGGCGTACCGGTTACGACTACGGTGCCCCCCCGACGACCTCCTTCCGGTCCCATATCAATGATGTGATCCGCTACTTTGATAACATCCATATTATGCTCAATGACAATGACCGTATTTCCGCGATCTACGAGTTTATCCAACACTTTAAGCAGCTGGCGGATATCCTGAAAATGCAAGCCAGTGGTCGGCTCGTCCAGAATGTAGACGGTCTGTCCTGTATCGCGTTTGGCCAATTCTTCCGACAACTTTACTCGCTGCGCTTCCCCTCCGGAGAGCGTGGTGGCCTGCTGCCCCAGGGTGATATAGCCCAGGCCAACGTCTTGCAGGGTCTTTAACTTGCGAAAGATATTCGGAATAGGCTGGAAAAATTCTACCGCCTCGTTGACACTCATATTGAGCACATCGCTAATGTTTTTTCCTTTGTAGATAATCTCCAGGGTCTCCCGGTTATAGCGGCGTCCCATACATTTTTCGCACTCGATGTAGACATCGGGCAGAAAATTCATCTCAATCGTCCGCATACCCGAACCGGAGCATTCTTCACAGCGACCTCCTTTGACATTAAAGGAGAACCGTCCCGGTTTGTAACCGCGGATCTTGGACTCCGGCAACTCGGAGAATATTTTACGAATCCCCGTAAATACCCCCGTATAGGTAGCCGGGTTTGAACGCGGCGTGCGACCAATGGGCGACTGATCAATTTCAATGACCTTATCGACGTGCTCCAGACCCTTTAGTCCATCGTGTTCCAGGGGGCTTTTCAGGCTTTTATAGAAGTGCTGTCGCAAAATGGGGTATAAAGTCTCATTGATCAGAGAAGATTTCCCACTTCCGGAAACCCCCGTTACACAACAGAAGGTGCCCAGCGGAATTTTCACCGATACCGCTTTGAGGTTATTTCCCTCTGCGCCTTTCAGGACCAGCTTTTTGCCGTTGCCTTTACGGCGCTTCTCAGGTACTTCAATGTTGACATCCTGATTCAAATAGCGAGCAGTCAGGGTATTTTTCTCCAGAAAATCCCGGGGTATTCCCTCGCCCACTAGCTCACCCCCCAATTCACCAGCCCCTGGGCCCAGGTCAATCAGGTAATCCGAAGCCAGCATAATATCTTTGTCGTGTTCTACGACCAGAACCGTATTCCCGATATCTGCCAGCTGCTTAAGCGATTCGATCAGTCGCTGATTATCGCGCTGGTGCAGGCCTATGCTCGGCTCGTCCAGAATGTAGGTAATCCCCGTGAGTTGAGAGCCGATCTGGGTGGCCAGGCGGATGCGCTGGGATTCCCCGCCGGACAGGGTACGCGCCGGGCGATTCAGACTGAGATAATCCAGACCGACGTGCAGTAGGAAACCCAGCCGCAAGCGGATTTCTTTCAGTACGTCTTTAGCAATGGTCAGTTGACGTTCACTCAAATGCTGATCTACTTCTTCCATCCAGGTGGCCAGCTCCGTAATATCCATCTCCGCCAGCTGGCCAATGTGCCGGTCATTGATCCGGAAATACAAGGAGGCCTTTTTTAGGCGAAAGCCCTCACAATCCGGACAGGTATCCACCTTCATGAATTCTTCTGCCCACTTGCGTACGCGCTCCGAAGAAGTACCGTCGTACCAGCGCAGTAGCATTTTGATCAGGCCTTCCTGAGCCAGATTATAAGAATGATCACTCTTGCCCGCCCGGATAGCAATATTCCGGCCTCCTCCGTAGAGGATAATATTCCGGGCTTCCTCCGGCATGTCTTTTATCGGCGTAGAAAAACTAAACTTATATTTTTTGGCGATTGCCCTGAGTTGTCGGAAGGTGATATTGTCGCGCACTTCCCCCAAAGGGACGAAGCCTTGTTCATTAATGGATTTACTATCGTCGGGGATTACTTTATCCAGGTCTACAGCGTTGATTTTCCCCAGGCCGTTACACTTGGGACAAGCACCGTAAGGAGAGTTAAAAGAGAAAGAATTCGGAGAGGGCTCCTCGTAAGAAATACCCGTCTCATCATCCATCAGGTGTTTACTGTAAGTCTTCAGCTGATCCGTCTCGTACTCCATGATCATGAGCAGACCATTCCCCATTTTCAGGGCCGATTGCATAGAACTTTTAATACGGGCTTTCTTGTCTTCGACTACCTTAATCCGGTCGATAACCACTTCGATATCGTGCGTTTTATAACGATCGATCTGCATCCCGGGTTCCAGATCGAGGACCGCCCCATCCACGCGTACCTTGGTAAAGCCCTGCTTGCGTATCTGCTCAAATAGCTCGCGGTAATGCCCCTTACGACCACGTACGACGGGTGCCAGGATCAGTATTTTCTTTGCCTCCCAATCCTCAAGGATACGCTCGAGCATTTGGTCTTCGGTATACTTCACCATTCGCTTTCCGGTCAGGTAAGAATAGGGCTGACCGATGCGGGCGAATAAGAGACGAAGGAAATCGTAAATCTCCGTGATCGTTCCTACGGTAGAACGCGGGTTCCGCCCCGTCGTTTTTTGCTCGATGGAGATGACAGGACTCAATCCGGAGATCTGTTCCACGTCGGGACGCTCCATCTCACCGATAAATTGCCGGGCGTAAGCGGAGAAGGTCTCCATGTAACGGCGTTGCCCTTCGGCGTAGATCGTATCGAAAGCCAAAGAAGATTTTCCCGAGCCGCTGATACCCGTGATGACGACCAGTTGATTCCGGGGAATGCGCACGTCGATATCTTTTAGATTATGGACGCGGGCACCAATAACTTCCAGGAATTCCTGCTGGACCTTTTTTTTAGCGATGGTGTCGGTATCGGCAGTCATGGATTTGCAATTTATTGGTTATTCGCCTAAGGCGAATGAATTATCGAATGGTTGAATAATCATCATAGCAACTGAACAGCAAAGTTCCTCGTGGTGTTTACTTTTTTCTATGTTACAGTGTATTAAATCCTTACCACAAGATGAAATTTAAAATCATAATGGGCTGGATTCTGATCGTAGCTGGCCTGATCTATGGGATTAAGCGATCAAAGCCACTGCTCGATCAGTTCACGGATAATCCGCCGGCGACCTTTCTGTTTGTACTGATCGGCATCATCATCATTCTGGCGATCGCCCGCATATTGCGTTATTAACTTTGTGAACTACTTAAGCATTAGACAACCTGGCCAGGCGAATACTGACGGCCTCTTTGTGTGCCTGTAATTGCTCCGCAGCCGCCATGGCTTCTACCGCGGGGCCCAGCTTCTGCAGTCCACTCTCACTGATCTGCTGGAAAGTGATCTTCTTAACAAAAGAATCTACGGAAACCCCGCTGTAAGCGCGGGCAAAGCCATTGGTCGGCAAAGTATGGTTCGTTCCGGAGGCATAATCGCCGGCCGATTCGGGGGTGAAATTCCCCAAAAATACGGAGCCGGCATTGATAATTGCTTCCGCAATGGACTCCACGTCTTTTACCGAAAGGATTAAATGCTCCGGCGCGTAGGCATTAATCAAATCTAAGGCCTCGGAAGTTTTTTCCATGACAATGGCCACGCTGTTATCCAGGGCTTTACGAGCGATCTCCTGACGTGGCAGACTAGCCAGTTGTACTTCGATGGCTCCCTGCACCCGCTGCACAAAATCCTGGTCAAAAGCCACCAGTACCACCTGCGAATCCACACCGTGTTCGGCCTGCGATAAGAGGTCTGCCGCTACGAAAGTAGGATCGGCGGTCTCATCGGCACAGACCAGTACTTCGGAAGGCCCCGCGGGCATATCAATCGCAATCCCCTCGCGGCTAACCATCTGCTTGGCTGCCGTCACGTACTGATTACCCGGACCAAATATCTTGTAGACCTGGGGAACGGACTCGGTACCGTAAGCCATGGCAGCGATGGCCTGTATACCACCGATCTTAAATATTTTACTCACGCCTACCTGATCGGCTGCGTAGATAATCGCGGGATGTAGCTCGCCTTTTTCATTGGGCGGGGAGCAGAGTACAATTTCACGACAACCGCCAATGACAGCCGGGATACCTAGCATCAAAACGGAAGAAAACAAGGGAGCCGTCCCCCCGGGTACATACAGCCCTACCTTTTCTATCCCCACACTACGACGCCAGCACTTGACCCCCGGCATGGTCTCCACAATAGAGACTGAGGTGCGTTGTTGCCGGTGGAAGCTTTCTATATTTTCCTTGGCCAGTAAGATTGCATCTTTCAGTTCTTCGTCTAAAGCCGCCTCGGCCGCTTCCACTTCGGCTTTGCTGACCTGGAAGGTTTTCAGGTCGGCTTTATCAAACTTTTTCGTGTATTTGGCTACTGCTTCGTCTCCGTGGGCGCGTACATCATCTAGTACCCCTTTGACAATACCATCGAGTTCTTTTACCTCCATGGTAGGGCGCTTCAGCAATTCATCCCATTGGGCCGCCGGTGGATTTGTATATATCTTCATCTACTGTTCTGTAAAGTTTCTTTAATCGTTCATGAATATCTTGTCTCTGAACAAGCTATTCCGCTGATGGTTCGTCTGGAGCGGGTAAAAGGTAGCCCTTAGTTTTGCCGGAAGGCTAAGCCCCGATAATCATTTTCTCGATGGGAATAACCAGGATACCCTGTGCCCCAATCGACTTCAGCTCGTCGATGATCTCCCAGAAGCTATCTTCCGAAATCACCGTATGAATTGAGCTCCAGGCACTATCTGCCAGAGGCATGACCGTCGGGCTCTTCATGCCGGGTAATATTTTAATGATATCATCCACTTTATCATTGGGGGCGTTCATCAGCAGATACTTATTGTGACTGGCTTCCAGTACGGATTTAATGCGAAAGACCAGCTTGTCGAGCATTTCCTGCGCAAAGGGGCTCAGTTCTTTGTTAGCGACCAAATAAGCCTCTGATTTCAGAATAATCTCCTTTTCTTCCAGTCCGTTTTTAAAGAGGGTACTGCCCGAACTGACCAAATCACAGATCGCATCAGCCAGGCCAATATTCGGAGCGATTTCTACCGAGCCCGAAATTTCGTGAATCTCGGCATTAATACCCTGCTCCTCGAGGTACTGCCGCAGCGAATTGGGATAGGAAGTAGCGATACGCTTACCATTCAACCAGCTGGCATCAGTATAGTCCGTCCCCTTGGGCACAGCGATGGAGAGACGACATTTAGAGAAACCCAGCGGTAAGATCAGATCCAGTTCCTTTTGTTTTTCCACTACCGTATTTCGGCCCAGAATACCAATATCGGCCACACCATCGTGAATGTATTGCGGAATGTCGGAATTGCGCAGGTAGTAGGCCTCCAGGGGAAAATTGCGGGCGTAGGCCCTTAGTTGACCTTTTGAATTATCTACCTTGACCCCACATTGCTTAAGCAGGTCAATAGATCCATCCAGTAAGCGGCCGGACTTCTGTACGGCTATTCTAAGTCGAGTTTCCATATCTATTTCTTGTTTGAGCTGCAAAATTAGTAATAAGTAGCGTAAAGTGCTCATATCCACCTAATCAAAACCGGCTAATTGGTAGAGACTATTCAAGTGAATTCAATTACCTTTATAAATATTTTGATTCTAGACTACCTAACACTGAAGCCAGGTGCACTCTTTCTCCTAAAACCTAAGCGTAGTCTTTTTGATCATCGCCTTACCGATGACCGCGCTACCGGCATATGCCACTAACTCACACCAAATCACCCACATAGCCCTCTTCCATTTGGCTGATGCTATTGAGGATTTCCTGACTTTCCTTTAATCGCTTGTCCGGGAAAAGGCGCAATAAGCTGACTATAATGATAGCCACTCCACAATTCATTAGAAAGAAGGGTAAGAAATTTTCCTCAAACAGATAAAGATCAAGGCCTAAAAAGTGCTTGGCCATTACAATCAAAAATGGTCCCGTAAATAAGGGAATAATCGCCAGTAGAGAATAGGTATCTACGCGCTCCAAGAATCGTAATCTGGCAATAATCCTCTGCGCTTCTAAGATAGGCTTATTCAGGTTCGTTTGAAAATATAGATAGAGTTGATAAGCGTTAAAAAAATACTATAAATATTTAATCCCGCCAATAATAAGGCCGGTATCAAGAAAGGTATTTGGTCCAGGTGCTGCCCAATAAATCCATTTAAAAAAGATTGGAAAGCTAATCCAACGACCAGTTCAATGAGTACATTAATGAGATAACTGTTCAATTGTGGACGCACCTTTCTTTGGTCAGTCTCTTCCAAACGAGAGAGATCCAATTGTATTTTCTGCTGTAATTCTTGATCTGCATCTTGCCAAACTCGGTTTAGTTCTTGGAATTCCATACCTTAAAATTTTACACAGTTTTTTAATAATTGCTTGATTCGATGAATTCGGGTAGAAACGTTGCTCCCGCTAATCCCCATAATTTCAGCCGTTTCTTGTCCAGAATGCCCATCCAGGTACAAGACGATTAGAGCACGGTCTAGTGGTTTGAGTGTCCCAATAAGTAGGTTGCCCATATTGAGTCTGTAATAAGGTGCTGGCTTTTTGCGCCTCGAACTAGCCCCAAAAAGACGCAGATTATTGCTTGATTTAATTGGGCAACCTACTTACATCGATGAAGCTTTTGGATGGCTTCGTTTTCCCAATCGGAGTCCGCCCAGGTCATCCAGCCGCTTTGCTTCAAAAAATCATTTTTGGTTTTCTGACGCGTACTTCTAGCGCGGTAAGACGAAATCGCTACATTTAAAGCGATGCGATAGGCCCAGGTAGAAAATTTATACTCAGGATTGTATTTGGGAAAAGCCTTCCACAATTGCAAGATTATTTCTTGCCCCAGGTCCTTACGGGCTTCGGTCTCCGAGCAATATACAGATGCCACCTTGAGGATCCAAGACCCGCATTTTCTAACCATTGAAAAACACTAGAGACATCGGGAGGTAAAAACGATTCCATCCGCAATACCGCCGAATACTTCTCCGTTGTATGTCTGCACAGCTAATATCACTAGTGCTGTGTGGAGTAAAATGACAATTATGAAGAAGATAAAGCAGCTCCTCCTGGTGAGCAGTTTCTTAATGGTGGTTTCGGGCGCTTTCGCGCAAAAGGGCTGGGAAGCCGGCCCCTGGGTAGGTGGTGCCTATTATTTTGGTGACCTGAATACTAATTATGACCTGAGCCGTCCTAATCTGGCCGGCGGTCTGATTGCCCGCTACAATTTTAATAAACGGACAGGACTTAAGTTTGGTATCGGTTATGGCCAGGTAGAAGCAGATGATTCCTACTCAGATAATGCTTTTGAACGGGCCCGCAATCTCAGCTTTCGCTCGACCATTCTGGATGCCACGGCTTCCTTTGAGTTTAATTTCCTACCCTACACCCACGGTAGCGATGACGAATTCTATACCCCCTATATATTTGGTGGTTTGTCCGTCTTTTCTTTTAATCCGGAAGCGGAACTGGATGGCCAGTGGTATGAGCTTCGCCCCCTGGGCACCGAAGGGCAATTCAAAGGAGAAGAATACTATACCGTTCAGCTGGGGCTCGAATACGGGGTGGGTTTCAAACTGGATCTCAGTTACGAATGGAGTTTGAATTTTGAACTAAGTGCGCGCCATCTTTACACCGATTATCTGGACGATGTAAGCGGTGTCTATGCCGATACCGATCAGATTCGCAGTCTTCGTGGCGACATTGCCGTAGAACTGGCCGACCGATCGATTATGATCGACGGGGTCAGTGATAGTCAATTAGGCATCCCCGGTACCCAACGTGGCAATAGCGGGAATAATGATGTCTATGTATTCCTGAAAGTTGGTCTGGTTCGGTATTTTGGCAGCCTGCAGTGCCCGGCGATTGGGAAGAACTAGTATCTTTGTATTCTCATTCCAAATAATTTTGACGAATACAAAGATATGATATATCGAATAATAGCTTCTCTAGCTTTAGTCTTATTCACCCAATCAATACAAGCCCAGAGCTATGCTTTTGGCGTCAAAGGTGGCCTGACGGTCGGCGTTCAAAACTGGGGCAACGCCTTTCAGCGTGACCCCTTATTCGCCTACCACGGTATTGCTTTCATTGAGACCGCCCCGGAGGGTAACGAATTTGCTCTTTTGGCGCAAGCCGGCTACCATGTCAAAGGAAGTGCGATCCGCACCTTTGCTTCCAACTTTGTCGACCAGAATGGCAATCAGCGCCGGTTTCCTTCCTTTACGCAGACCTTCGAATTTCAGAATGTTTCGCTGGTACTAGGTGGTAAACAGAAATACCCCCTTGGCAGCTCCGATAACCGCCTATACTATATGTTTGGAATACGCGGTGATTACACTATTGGCACTAATTTCGACAACTTTGACCTGGAGGCCAATCCGCTTTACGCCCTGCTTTATCCGATTGAGGGTTTTGTGAATAAGTTTAACTACGGCGCTACTCTCGGCGGCGGTATTGAAGTCCCCCTCGGTGAACTGTACGGCGTCGTTCTGGAATTCACCGTCAATCCGGATTTCTCCAAACAATACAACCAACCCCGAATCGATAACGTTATCAATCCGAATCCCAACGGTTCGCAAAATACCATTTCGATCCGGGAGCGCTCGATTACCAATGTCACCTTTGAAGTAACGGCCGGCTTCCGTTTCCTCAATATTGTGGAGTATATTGATTAAGATAATTTTGGATGGTTGAATTGGTAGTTTAGTGGTTTAGGCTTATGTATCCATAATTTGCTTCGCGAATAGCTGCAAGATGAGAACTGTCTGGTTTAGTCTTTTTTTGATCTTAGTATCCTGTAATTATGATCGAAGGCTTAAGGGACATTGGCATCTTCTATCAATTGACGGGGATGGAAGTACGCATCTGGGTAGAAATGTGAAGCTGGATGCCGCAACAGGGAAACCGATTACTTTCAACGTACGGGACTAGAAATAAAGCTGCCAACACTAACGGATACCCTTACAAAGTAAACCCAATTGTTTATCTAGATTACCGAATCGACGTTAAGTATGTAAATGAACTTCTGGCGGAGCTCAACCATTTACAAGTAGAAACTGTAAGGATATGCGGTAAGACTTCAAGAAAATCAAATAGTTTTACTATCGAGTATGTAAAGCTCCCAAAAAGTATAAGCATTGATCAAGATAGGTATTTTAACCATTGGATAAACACTCCCAGCAAACTAAATTGATTAAATAAATTGGTCTATATCCAACAACTCAACAATTAAACAACCATGATCCTACGCAGTGAAAATTTGGAGAAAGTCTACGGCAAACGCAAAGTCGTCAAGGGCGTCTCACTGGAGGTGAACCAGGGAGAGATCGTAGGCTTGCTCGGCCCCAATGGTGCCGGCAAAACCACTACCTTCTATATGACCGTTGGTTTTATCCGGCCCAATGCTGGTAAGGTCTACCTGGATGGAGATGAGATCACGGATCTACCCATGTATAAGCGAGCCAAAAAAGGGATTGGCTATCTGCCACAGGAGCCCTCCGTATTCCGCAAGCTGAGCGTAGAAGATAATATCCTGGCCGTCTTACAGCTCACGACACTTTCAAAAAATGAGCAAAAGGATAAACTGGAAGAATTGATTCAGGAGTTTGGTCTGGAGAAAGTACGCAAAAGCCGGGGAGACACCCTCTCAGGTGGGGAGCGAAGACGTACCGAGATCGCCCGTGCCCTGGCGACCAGTCCCAAGTTCATCTTGTTAGACGAGCCTTTTGCCGGTATCGACCCGATTGCGGTGGAGGACATCCAGCAGATTGTAGCCCAATTAAAAACCAAAAACATCGGTATCCTGATCACAGATCACAATGTGCAGGAAACCTTAAGTATCACCGATCGGGCTTACCTCATGTTCGAGGGCAACATACTCAAGGTAGGCACCGCCGAGGAACTGGCGGCCGACGAAATGGTACGCAAGGTCTACCTCGGACAACATTTCGAACTAAAAAGAAAAATCCTGAATGAATAGATCGTTTTGGGCTTCCATTATTATCCTCGTAGGCCTCTTCTTTGCGACCTCTGCCTGTCAGGACGATGCGCCACTGAAACTGACCGCCGCCCAACGCGATCAGCTGGACACCCTGTTTACCGCACAGGTAGGTGAACTCAACGCAGAGCTGGATAGCTTGTGTGAAAAACGCTACGCAGAAGAATTAGACGCCGTCGTAGATTCTATCTTGCGCCTTCGCAAAGCACAGGAGGCAGCCCTGCGAAAAAAATACCAGCAATAGCTATGAAAAAACTACTGCTATTACTAATGCTCACCGCAGGTTTATCCGCTTGTTTGGATCCCCAGGAATTTTCTGCGGAGGAATTACAAGCCCTGGTGGATGCCGAACTGGAAAAGAAAATTCGCAATTATCGTGAAGTGAAGATGGAACGCTGTCAGGAAGGACTGGAAGTGCGGGCAAATTTCATTGTTGATTCTTTGCTTTTCGTACAAACTCAGCAGCAAGTGGATAGCCTTTTCATCAATAATAAAAAACAAAAACCCAAGCGCCCCGACTTGCGTCAAATCCCCGATAAGCGGCCTATCGCCCCACTTTTTGATACCATTGTATCAGATTCCCTCCCAAAATTAGGCAAAGATAGCCTCGACACACAATAAAAAAACACCACCATTTCCTCAATAAAATGCACAAAAAGAAACTTATTTCTACAAGTTTTGGGCTCTCCACCCAAAAAATATACCCTAAAAAGGTTATAAAGTGTTAAAGTGCCTTAAAAAAGTGTTAAAATCTTAATTTGTTCTGCGTTTGCCTGCACGGAAGTAAATAATGCTATAATTTTGTCAACGAACATATTCCAAAACATTATTTACTTTTTTTCTCTTTAAGCCAGAACTTCTATAAAGCACACCTACATTATTCGTTATTGACACAAGTTTGGCCGGGTATTTACCCAATTGACTTTTACGCACAAAGCGTCTAGCTTTGCGTTCTATTTACACGAAGTGTTATTGTATATCCAAAATTATTGAACAACGTTTGACAACCTAGACCTAAACCCTTTATTCGACACAGTCGAATAATTAATTGATTAAAAAGAAAATTATGAAATTCCCATGGACATTAGTTGTTCTAATGCTGGTTAGCATGACCGCATTAGCCAACAACACCACACTTAACACACACAGTAGCGCCCTCTGGAGCTCCTCTACGGAAGCCCAGGTAAAAGAGCGCCTACACCAAATGGACCTCCCTTTAGAGGTAGTTTCCAACCAACAAGTAATGACAAAAATCCGCCAATACGTAACGGCGGGTAAAAGAGATACCGAGTTGATCCTTGGTCGTACTTTTGTCTACTTTCCCATCTTTGAGCACTATTTGAAGCAGTACAATCTGCCCGAAGAACTCAAGTTTTTACCAATGATCGAATCTGGTCTACGCCCTAACGTTAAATCTGGTGTAGGAGCAACTGGTTTGTGGCAGCTGATGAGCATCACGGCCCGCTACAATGGTTTGACGGTAGATGGACAAGTAGATCAACGACTGGATCCTTACGCTTCTACTGAAGCAGCTGTCAAGATGCTAGATTTTCTGTACAAACAATTTGGTGACTGGGGGCTGGTACTAGCCGCCTATAATAGTGGTCACGGACGAGTGAAGAAAGCCATGAAATTGGCGGGTTCTAATGATTACTGGACCGTAAAAGCCTACTTGCCCGTGGAGACACAAAAATACGTGCCCGCATTTATTGCGGCTGCGTATATCGCCAATCACTATAATGTACACCAACTGAGTCCGAATATCACCACTGATTTAAATCAAGTACAGGATACTCGTTTAATCAAGGTAAAGGAAGCAATCAGTTTTAAACAGATTGCTCAGGCTACCGGGCTGTCCTACGCACTGGTTGCCAAGCTTAACCGAGCTTATGTAGCTGGCTATGTGCCCGCTAACGCTAAAGGTCATAATCTGGTATTACCGACCAGCGCAACCAGTAGCCTGCGTCATTATCTACAGAACAAAGGAAAACTTGCGGTACCGGCTAAAAGTGGCCAGGTAGGAACGATTTACGTGGTTTCTAAAGGAGACAATCTGGCAAAAATTGCAAAATTATTCAACACCGACGTCGCATCTATTATGCAATGGAATGATCTAAGCGAAAACACCGTTACGATCAACCAGGAGTTGGTGCTTTATATGAGCCGTGCGTACCTGATGAAGCGCGCTTAGTGCCAAAAACATCGAATCAAAGTTAGACGCAATAGTATAAGGTTTTAAATGTTAATCCGAATAGTGTGACCGATCCCATCAGGATCGGTCTTTTTTTTGGCTACACTCCTTTGATCCAGAAAATCTTGAATTTAAACCATCACCTCTGCTCCGTTTTCAATTTGCACCAGGTAAGGGGTCAGCTCAATGCCAAATTGTTCCTGATAGGCTGCTGCCATTTCTTCCTGAAAGATCGATCGTTTTTGCTTTTCGATCAGATTGATCGTACAGCCTCCAAAACCACCCCCCATCATTCTGGCACCCAAGACATAATCCTTTAATCGCGTCTGTTCTACCAAAAAATCCAACTCTGGACAGCTCACCTCGTAGTCGTGCTGCAGGCTGCGGTGAGACGCATAAATCAACTGCCCTAAGCGGTTAAAATCACCCGTTTTTAATGCCTGGGCCGCTTCCAGTACCCGATCATTTTCGGAGATCACATGCTTGCAGCGCTGAGCGATCTTAATGGGTAAGCGCGGCATTCCTTCTTCGAACATCTCCATCGTCACATCGCGCAAGGACTGGATGGTCGGGAACTGTTCCTGCAGTAAGCTTACGCCACTTTCGCATTCTTTCCGACGGGTATTATATTCCGAACTGGCCAGTGAGTGGGAAACATTCGTATTTAGTAAAACCAACTGATAATCACCCAGTGCGCAGGGTAGGTACTCAAAATCCAGCGAACGGCAATCGAGCAGCATTACCTGATCTTTTTTACCCATCATACTGGAAAACTGATCCATGATCCCGCACTTCGTACCCACAAAATTGTGTTCAGCGCGTTGGGCAGCTTTAATCAGCGTCCAGCGATCAAAATCCAGGTGGAATAAGCTATTCAGTGCAAAAGCAAAACTACATTCCAGGGCAGCAGAGGAGCTCATACCACTGCCAATGGGCACATCACCCTCAAAAACGGCATCGAAGCCGGAAATAGGGGCACCCAGGGCTTGTAGTTCTTTAACCACCCCCAGAATATAATTGGCCCAGGCCTGATCCACCGGCTGCAGATCATTCAAATCAAAGTCGCAGACTTCGTTTAGGTTAGCGGCTTTCAAATGGCCTTTATGCTCCGTTCCATTCGTTTCCATCTTAACGGTCATCACCTTGTCTATGGCTCCGGGAAGTACGTAGCCCTCATTGTAGTCGGTGTGTTCTCCTATGATATTAATGCGTCCTGGTGCTTTTACTTGTATCGTTTTGTTCATCGCTGTTTAGTGGTTTGGCTAAAAATAAGAAATTAGCGAAAAAAGTCATTTTGATTGGAGATCTTATTGATATCCCCTTCCTTTTTACGGCCAAATACCAGGTTTAAGCCCACCCGAAAATTAGCCGTATTACTATCTTCCAGTCGGAAAGCGGTGAGTAAGTTATCGGTAGCCGCCATGAGCTGTATTGGTCCTAGCGTCAGGGCAGCATTGGCACCTATCCGTATGGGATCCTGCTCCGTGTAGGAATAAATCCCTCCCAGCGAGAGCAGGCGCGATAAGCGGGAATTCAGGCTTAGGCCAAAAGTAGATACCGTTTTTTCGCGAAAGCGCTCTACGTATATCAGCCCTCCCATCTGCATACGCTCCGATAGAGAATAGGCACCACTGATATAAAACTTAGCTGGCAATGCCGTGGAGTAAGTAACATTGGTTTCCTCTACCGAAAAGGCAGCCTCGAGAGAATCCCGCAACTCAATGGTACTCGTTTCTTCCAGGACGGCATCACTGAGCACATCCAGTCCCTCATAATCGAAACGGCCATTTAGGCTCAGGTTGCTGGCCTCGTCACGCCAGGTAATGGAGCCCAAATCTAAAGCACTAAAGGACAGGGTCAGGCGATCGTATTGCATCTTCACGCCCAAATCAACCGCCAGACCGTAATTATCTGCGAAAAGCTGGTCAAAATTAAAATTACCACTTTCCAAATCAAGACTCGAATTACTATTGAAGCCATCGTAATTTAGCGAGCCAGTTCCATTCAGGGAGTAATTCGCTTCCAGGGTGGTCTGATAATACTCTTCGTCGGTCAGAAAACGCAAGTCTCGATTACTGGTCGACAGATCCGCAATACCATTCAGTACCTTAAAGCGACCACCGAGCCAAACGCCCGGCGCAATCTCACCGCTTGCGCCCACATAAAAACTATGGTAAGCCTGGGTCAAGACATCAGGACCGATGTCCACAACCTGCCCTACAAATTGAGCATTCCCCTGCCAGAGCACCTGCGCCAGTTCTTTGGGATAATCTAAATAAGCATTAAAGTGTAATCGATGTCCTGCCTGTAAAAATATATTATTGATCTGCAGGCCGAGGGCCAGGGTAGGTATATCTGCCTGGTTACGGATGATATTCTCGGCTTCCATCTCCGAAATAACATTGTCAATATCAATGATGGTCTGTCCCTGATCATTAGTCCGCACCACGTCGTTGTAAGTGAAATTATCGATACGTGCCTGATTGTAAAAACCTGGCAGGGAAATGACGAATTTGTGCGCTGGCACATTAGCCGGATTGGTAAAGGTGGATTGCCAGACGCCTTCCATAAAATGGATACCCAAATCTTGCTGGGCCATCAGCGATAAGTTTCCCAGGATACAAATGGCTACTATATATAATTGCTTTTGCATGATCTTTTGTTTTGTCTCGCTATTGATTACTACGTACCCTTACAACCGCTCCCATCTTCAGGCGAATACCCTGCTGTTCCAGAATGCGTACCGGACGTGGATCATTGGTCTCCGTAGAAAAACCCACCTGCAGAGCGAGCTGGCTAGCCTGCCGGATTCGTTGAGAGCGCACGGCATCTGTTTCTACAAAAGTAGTCGTCACAGCTGGTGCATCGGAAAGCCCATCTTCGTTTACATTAGCCCCTTTTGCAATAAGTTGCTGATCGGTAAATAAAGTCTCCAGCACTGCTCCCTGATCGTCCAGAAAATAAGCCTGAACCGAAGCATCAATACCCAACTCATTCTCCGTAATCATTTTAAATGTCGCTTGCTCAATCTCATCAAAATCAACCAGATCTATATCAAAAGTATCCCTGATAAAGTAATCATTTGCCGTACCGAAAAGCGGTAAATCGACCCTCACCTGCAGACTTAGATAACTGCTGTCTGTCATAAACCCAAGCAGATCCTCGTCGGCCTCTGGATTAACCAGCGCATCGATATCGTAAATGGTACTAAGTGGGTTATTTGAAAAAAGGTCGACAATATTGGAATTATCCTTATCGAAAGTAAATGCCCCGTTCAAAACTGTACCTACCTGGTCCATCTCCGGATATGGAAAAAGCAAGCCCTCATCAAGAAGACTACTTCTAAACTCTTGTTCTGTATTGTCTGTATTCAGGACAATCAATTCATTAACTTCGGCTTCCATCGCCACACCGAAAGAGTTCTCCACCAGTAAAACGGCCGTTGGGGTGGCAAACTGAATATTACCTTCTGAATATTCCTCCACAAAATCAATAACAACGGAGTCTTCTACCCCTTCAATAACGAACTGCCCCAGGTAGCCCTCCGCATAAGAAAAAACAGGATCGACAATTTCTACCACAAAATCTTCTAAGGGCCGCTGTTCTCCATTTTCATTTATGGCACTATAACGCAGCTCAATTCTATTGTCGTTCGGGATCAGCTGGTAATCCTTTAGGTCGATGGGGCTACCACTATTGGTGACTCTCGGCAGGGGGCCACTTCCCGAATAAGCAGGAACCTCTACCGTAAATCGAAAAGGCGTTTCATCGTTAAAAAGCGTACTCAACTCAAACTCGACTAAGATGCTCTCTTCATTCGGATTTTCAAGGGTATAAACGAACTGGCCGGTCTTAAAATCAAGACGATCCAACTCTACATTACTAACTAACGAAAGCGGAAAACGAATCTCACGGGCGGGCAGGGTGAAAATCCTGGGAAAATTTGCTGTAAGATCTTCAAATACCGCTTCCCCCTCCCGACGGACCTCCGTTCCGAAGTATTGAAAGCGTAGTGTACCATCCGAAGCAATACTCAATCCATCTATGGGAGTATTGCTATCTATCATGTCTTTTATGGTCAGTCGGGAGTTAATTAGCGGTACTGCAAATTCGGCCTCGTAGTCGGGGACCTGAGCATCGCTGAGATCAGCAAAATCTACACAGCTGCCAAGGCTAAAAAAAAGGAGTATGCTGAAGATTTGGGTTTTTAATTGCATTTTCACCGGTAGTTGTATTATCTTAACAAATGCTGTAAAGGTATTATTGTTTGCATTACCTATTCTTAATGACGAATCCATTGACACATATCCATCCCGAAGATACGGGAATTATTACGAAGGCTGCTCAATTCGTCAGCGCCCTTTTTAATCGGTATGATCGGCCCTACCTGGTCTTTCATAACTACAGTCTACAAAATCAGACGGTAGAGCTGGTCAAAGAAATTTGTCAAGCGGAAAAAACGGATCCCACCACCCAGGAAATTGCCCTGCTAACGGCCTGGTTCTACCAACTGGGCCATCAGGTGGATTATCGACACGCTCCAGCCCAATCTATGCGAGAACTAGCCAATTTCTTTTCCGAAACAAACTACGAAGAAGCAAAACGCAGCCGGGTAGTATCCTGTCTACAGGCCCTACACCAGGGGCGTCCGGAGGCAAGCACAGAAGCCCAAATCGTGAATGATGCCTTCCTGATTGCGGCCCATTTACTCGATTTTGAGGAAAGCCTGAAACTACTGGAAGCGGAACACGACTTCATGAAAGACCAGGGCTCGGCCCCAGATAATCCGCTGGATCAAATTACGCTGCTGGAAAAAATTCAACTCTTTACGGCTTACGCCAAAATCCATTACAGCAAAGTACGCAGTGCGCTCCTGGCAGAGGCCCATCGACAACAACAAAAACAACAACGAAAAGACATCCAGCGCGAAGAACGCCTGACTTTTGGCGATATTGAAAAGAACGGCCCCACTCGCGGTGCCCAGACCCTCTTCCGTACCAACTTCAGGAACCACATCAACCTCAGCGCCATCGCCGATAACAAAGCCAATATCATGATCAGTGTGAATTCCATACTGATCTCGGTATTGATTACCGTACTTTCCTACCGAAATATTGGCGAAACCCAACCGATGATCCTCCTGCCCGTAACGCTGTTCCTGATCACGGGCCTGGCCTCTCTAATTGCCGCCGTACTTTCGGCACGACCAAAGGTAACCAGCCAAGAGATTAGCCCGACTACGCAGGGGATGCTGAAAAAGAACGTGATCTTCTTTGGGACTTTCTCCCGTCTAAAACTGGAAGATTATGAATCGTTGATGGATGAGGTCCTGCACGATGAAGCCTTACTATACGGTAATATGGTGCGTGATTTATACCACCTGGGTAAGGTCTTAGACCAGAAATATCGCTATCTTAGTATCTCCTACAACATCTTCATGATGGGGTTCTTAGTAACCGTAGGTTCTTTTCTTTTTGTTTTATTTAGCTAAAGCCAAACTGAATGAATACCCTAAAAAAATTAGCCAGCTGGAAAGTCATTTTACCCCTCTTCCTGCTGTACCTTCTCCTGGCCCTGGTCTTATTCCCCAGGTATCAAAACCAGATAAATGCAGCAGCTGGCCAGGAAATCATCCCCCTGGATCTGAGAATCACCTATACCCCTGCGGACGTTCAGGAAACCTATTCACTCATTGGAGCCGAGGGTAGAGCGATTAAACAGGCCATGTACAGAGGACTGGATATGGTCTACCCCCTGGTCTATGGTTTGCTATTCACTCTGCTAATCCTCAATCTACTGAACGGTATCGGCGATAAAAACTGGGGATTCTTATTGCTCTTACCTCTGATCAGCATGGTCTTTGATTACCTGGAGAATTTCAGCATGCTGAATTTTCTGGCTCAATATCCCGATATTAATGAGCCGCGTATCCATATCGCCTCTTATTTTACCTCACTAAAATGGCTCTTACGCCTGGCTTGTGCCCTGATCGTGGCCGTCCTGGGTGTTATCCGCCTGAGTAGTTTCATTCAAGATAATAAGGATTAAGTTGAGCCTCATGCCCTTTTTGAAAAAAATAGCTGCCTGGCCAATTATCTTTGTCCTGTTCGTCATCTACCTGGGCTTTTCCCTATGGCTTTTCCCGTACTACCAAAGCCAGATTGATGATTTAGCCGGCGAGCCGCTTACCGCGCTGGATTTGCGTATGCAGTATTCACCAGGAGAAGTGAAGGATCTGATGGCACAAATGGGTAAAGAGGGCAGGGCCATCAATCGTTTCATTTCTGGTCGGATCGACATGATTTATCCACTCGTCTATGGTCTTTTTCTTATTCTCTTGCTGGTTCGCCTTTCTTCCACACTAAAATATCACCGGGGCCCCTGGTTGCTCCTGGTTCCCATCCTGGCTATGCTCTTTGATTATCTGGAGAATTTTCAGGTACTCCGGATGCTGAGGCAATACCCGGATATCAGCGAAGAGCTGGTGGCCTTTAGCTCACTGATGAGCTCACTCAAGTGGTTGTTTGTCTTGGCAGCACTCCTGCTAGTAGTCATCCTGGGTATCCTCCAGGGATCTATCTTTATTCGGAATAAACGAGCCCAAGGGAAGCGCAAATCGCAAGACTAAAATAACCTCCCCTGCTCGGTTTCTGGTAACAAACGAAAAGAGTGCCGGTGATATCGCGTAGCTCCGTGCGTCTGGATCGCCCGGCGATGCGCTTTTGTCGGATACCCTTTATTTCCCTCCCAACCGTACATGGGGAAATCCAGTGCAATCTTTCTCATGTAATCGTCACGGTAGGTCTTCGCCAAAATGGAAGCCGCTGCGATTGACATATACTTGCCATCTCCTTTGATGATACATTCGTGCGGAATCTCCGGGTAGGGCTTGAAGCGATTACCATCGATAAGCAATAGTTCGGGCTGCGTGCCCAATTGAGCTACCGAGCGGTGCATGGCCAAAAAAGAAGCATTCAAGATGTTGATCTCGTCGATCTCTCTGGGATCCACCTGCGCGACGGCCCAGGCTTCGGCTTCCGCTTCGACGATCGTACGGGCTGCGTAACGCTTTTTTTCGCTGAGCTGCTTGCTGTCGTTGAGCAAGGGATGGGAGAAATCTTTGGGTAAAATCACCGCTGCCGCAAAAACGGGACCGGCCAGACAGCCGCGCCCAGCTTCGTCGCAGCCGGCTTCAATTTTATCGGTGGTATGTGCAGATAATAGCATGTGGAGAATTTAGGGCATTTTTTAGAATTTCAACTGAGCAGAACGGAAAAACTTCCCGAGCGTAGGAAAAATAGTTCGCCGGGCTTTAGTCCGGCAAAACAACTCGCTGTGCGGAGAACTCTATACACCTAAATACTGAAGTTGTTTAAAAACTTGACAAACCTAGAAGTTCTATGTATATTGCTTACATAGAACTACAAGGTATGCAAAAAATCAATAAAGAATTAACCGCCGCTTCGTCGATCCCGATCATCTTATCGATTCTGAATCAGGGAGAGACCTACGGCTACGAAATTATCCGCAAGGTCGAATTACTCTCTGAGGGGGAGGTACAATGGACCGACGGCATGCTGTATCCGGTCTTGCACAAACTAGAAAACAAGAAGCTGATCCGATCGCAATGGCGCGTAGCCCCCGAGACCAATCGCCGCCGCAAGTACTACCGTATCAATGATAAGGGTAAAAAGCAGCTACATGCCGCCCAACAACAATGGGCCACCATGGATCAATTACTAAATAAACTGTGGGTCACCCCGTAAAGATGCCAGGCTGGCGTCTCCAACAAAAAGTACAACACCATGGATCAATCATCACTCCAACCCCACTATCTCACCGAACTCCGCAATTCCGGCATCTTCACCGAGGGCGATCTGCTGGAGCTCGAGGACCATTTCTTCAATGTTTACGAAGCAGAAATCGATAGGAGAAAAACCACCTCACTGGCCCTGCAACGTGCCGAACAGGCCCTGGGCAAGCGGGAAGAGATCATCGCGGCTTTCGCCCAAAAACGCCGCTGGGCCTGGGCAAAAGATTTGGGGAGCTTTTTTGTCTTTGGCTTGGCCGTAAATCTTTTAGGGCTGTGGCTTTTGGGAATAGCGATTATACACCTATCCACCTTTTTGGTGTATTTCACTGGTTTAGGTGATTCTGCCGGTATACTCCTACCGATTATAACAAGTGGATTTCAATTATTTATCACACTAGTGTTTTGGCGTTTTGTGAAACACCTAGCCGTTTGGCAAGAAAAGCTACCTAATCTTTTGGCAAAAATTAAATGGAAACAAATATACCTCTTCCTCTTAGCTCCCTTAGCAATAGTAGTGATGTTTCGTTTAGCTGAGAATATAATACCACAAGTAAAGCAATTTCTCTGGGTAATGGCAGGGGTTAAAAATAGTGGTTCAATCTGGATCAACTATTTTTCCCTAAGCATGACTTTACTTACTTTGTTTTTTGGCTGGCAATCCTACCAAAGCCACAAAAAAGCGGAAAGATCAAAAATGCGCTGGTCGCTGCGGCTCTGTTTTTTCTTTATGGCTGGTTGTTTATTACCTTTTCAATTCATTCTATTGTATCTAATTGCCCAAATTGAGTTTAGTGATATTGCTACTATGAATTATTGGTTCGAGACATTCAATTATCTATACACCATTACTTTTACATTACTGCCTATATTATTCTTTCCTTTCGCCTACCGCTATATCTGGCAGCGGAAGCAGTATTTGGCGTAAGCATTCGCTAATAAAGCACGTGTTGTAAATACAAAAATAAACACGTATTATTACAAATAAAATCGGATGAATACCAAGTTGACACTAACGATAGAAAAAGAAATCATCGAAGTGGCTAAAGAATACGCCAAAGAGAAGGGGCAAAGCCTTTCCGAAATGGTGGAAAACTACTTTAAGCTGATTACCACCCACAGAAGGCCGATTGCACCAGAAGAATTGTCGCCCAGGATACGGCGGCTACGGGGAATTATTAAGACGGATGAAAAAATAGACCAGCAACAAATCCTCACGGAGGAGTTAAGCAAGAAGTATGGCCTCTAAATTATTCATCGATTCAGACGTAGTGATTGATTTCTTTACGGATCGGGAACCTCATGCTAATCCTGCCAGTGAGTTATTTGACCTAAACGAAAAAGGGGAAGTACAACTCCACTTGTCCGCCGTTAGTATTAACAATATTTACTATATCGTTAGAAGGTATTTGGGCCATAAAAAAACGCTTGAAGTAGTGGAAGCCCTGGTAGACATGACGGAAATCATCGGCACTACCAGGAAGGAGATTATACAAGCCTTAAAGAATGACTTTAAAGATTATGAAGATTCCGTTCAATATTCCTCTGCGCTAACCATTGATGGAATAGAGGCCATCATTACGAGAAATGTGAAAGATTACCGAAACTCAAAAATTGCCGTCATGACACCTTTGCATTACCTTAAGATGAGAGAAGAAAAGGATAGCTAACGATATCTGGAAGCGAAAGCAGTATTTAGCATAATAAAAAAGCCCCGACGAACTACACCGTCCATCGAGGCTTTCTTGTTTTGCCAGCGTGGGAAACGCCAACTTGGCGTTTCTACTGGGCCTCGGCCTTCTCTTCGGTCGTAGGCTCATCAAAGGGTTCCTTACTGAAAGTTAGCCCTTTCGGATCGGTATCGATGTAAATCGTATCACCAGGACCATATTCACCACTAAGGACCAGCTTGGACAACTGGTTGGTCACTTCCTTCTGGAGCACGCGCTTCATGGGGCGGGCACCAAACTGCGGATCGTAGCCCAGACCCGAGAGCAAGTCTTTGGCCGCTTCGCTCATCTTGAGAGCAATGCCTTGTTTATGAAGCATCTTCACTACTTTCTTAAGTAAGAGCTCCATGATCTTGTGGATCTCCTCCCGAGTCAGTGGCAGGAACATGACCTGCTCGTCGATCCGGTTGAGGAACTCGGGACGTAGATTATCTTTGAGTTGGTCGAACACTTCCACTTTGGTCGTCTCTAGAATTTCGGCCCGATGTTGATCACCGACTTCACGCAGATCTTCAAAGTTCTCCAGGATAATTTCTGATCCCATGTTAGAAGTCATGATGATAATCGTATTCTTGAAGTTAGCAACCCGACCGCGGTTATCCGTCAGACGACCATCATCCAATACTTGCAACAGAATATTGAAAGTATCCGGGTGGGCTTTCTCGATCTCATCCAGCAGGATAATGGAATAAGGCTTGCGGCGGACCGCTTCCGTCAACTGCCCCCCTTCATCGTAACCCACGTAGCCCGGAGGCGCACCAACCAGTCGCGAAACCGAATGGCGCTCCTGGTATTCGCTCATATCAATGCGGGTAATGGCTTTTTCATCGTCAAAGAGCACATCGGCCAATGTCTTGGCCAGCTCCGTCTTACCCACTCCCGTAGGCCCCAGAAAAATGAAGGATCCGATCGGACGATCTTCGTCCTGCAGCCCGGCTCTACTCCGGCGTACGGCGTCCGATACCGCACGGACCGCTTCGTGTTGCCCGATTAATCGCTTGCCGATTTCTCCTTCCATATTCAGCAGTTTGTCCTTTTCGGACTGCGTCATTTTATCAACGGGTATGCCCGTCCAGCGGGAAACCACAGCGGCAATATCGTTGGCGGATACCTCTTCGTTCGTGAAGCGCTCTTCTTCCGGCAATTGAGCCAACTTCTCCTCTGCGGCCTGTAACATAGCCTCTTGTTCCTGTAGCTCCCCGTAGCGGATTTTGGCTACCGTCTCATAATCGGAGTTCCGTTCGGCGCGATCAGCCTGCAACTCCAATTCTTCCGTTTTCTTTTTAATATTCTGGACGGTATCGACGATCTCTTTTTCGTTCTTCCAGGTCGCGCGGATGGCATCGCGTTTTTCTTTGGCATTGGCAATTTGCTCATCAATGACCTTCACGGCCCGGGAATTCTCTTCCCGCTTGAGGGCCTCGCGCTCGATTTCTAGCTGGCGAACCTTTCGGTCCCATTCGTCGATCACTTCCGGAACGGAGTCCAGCTCCAGGCGAAGACGGGCCGCTGCTTCATCGATTAGGTCGATAGCCTTATCCGGCAGACTACGGTCCGTGATATAACGGTTCGACAGCTCCGCAGCGGCAATCAGGGCCTCGTCGAGAATTTCAATTTTATGGTAGACCTCGTAGCGCTCCTGTAGTCCCCGCAAAATAGAAATCGTATCGTCTACACTAGGCTCGTCGATCAGAACGGTCTGGAAACGACGTACCAGCGCCTTGTCCTTTTCAAAGTATTTTTGGTACTCGTCCAGGGTCGTGGCACCAATGGTCCGCAGCTCGCCACGGGCCAGGGCGGGCTTCAGAATATTTGCCGCATCCATGGCACCTCCGCCACCACCAGCACCAATCAGAGTATGGATCTCATCAATGAAGAGTATAATTTGTCCATCGGCATTGGTCACTTCCTTGATGACCCCCTTCAGCCGCTCTTCAAACTCCCCTTTGTATTTGGCACCGGCAATCAGAGCCGCGATGTCCAAGGTAAAGATCTTTTTCGACTTTAGGTTCTCCGGCACGTCCCCTTTGACAATCCGCCAGGCAATCCCTTCGACGATGGCAGTTTTACCCACTCCGGCTTCTCCAATCAGGATCGGATTGTTTTTCTTCCTACGGGAGAGGATGTGTAGTACCCGGCGGATTTCTTCGTCGCGACCAATAATTGGATCCAGTTTACCACTTTCGGCGCGTTCGTTGAGGTTAATCGCAAACTTATTGAGGGCATTATAGCTCTCTTCGGCACTTTGGTCGGTTACTTTTCGGCCCTTGCGCAGTTCCTGAATCGCGGCTTTGAGTCCGTCCAGGCTCGCCCCTTCTGATTTGAGCAGTTGGGAACCTTTATCTTTTCCCGAAAGGATGCCGTACAGCATCAATTCGATAGAGATGTACTCGTCACCAAAATCCTTGAGTATCTTCTTGGCTACGCTTAGTGCCTTGTTGGCATCATTAGTCAGATATTGCTTCCCATCGCCTTCTACTCTTGGGTAGGTTTCCAGGGATTCTTCAATTTTGCGTTTCAAGGAAGCAACATTTACGCCCATTTTTTGCAACAGGAATTTCGAGACATTCTCTTCCGTCTCAATGATCCCGCGGATCAGGTGGGGCGTATCCACCTGCTGTTGATCCAGCCCGCCAGCAATCTGCTGTGCCTTGAGGATCGCCTCCTGCGCTTTTATCGTGAAATTATCGTATGTCATATATCAATGGTTGGATGGTTGATTTGTCGAATTATTGATTTTACAAAATAAGTATATCAAAATTCTCGCCAGTCGAGTTTTCCTGTAAAAATGGCAGTTGATTTATTTTCAGGCTGCAATTTTGACACATTTTGTTGATTCTGGTCGAGCGGCTCCCTGAATTTGCCGATAAGATAGGGACAAAACCGTTGGTCTTCGTATCTTCTCTACCAAACCCCGTCGATTATGGATGGACAACTACGCGAAAAATTACTCCCCTACTTTAGGTCCTGCTACCAGGCGGATCATCGGGCGTTACAGATTACAAATTTCACCGGCCGACAAATCGAACAGGCGATTTGGTTAGGCAGTAGGGTGAGTTGCTGTAGTATCCCGTAGATAGTGAATGGGGAGCTCAGGTTTTTAAGCATCTGCTCCTGCATAAAAAAGAGGAAGAACTGATCCTGGGCGCTTTCTTTGTAGTTGGCCGGTCTCGTTATGGCTTTAACCAACAGAAACTGCAAAAGGTCTGTGCACCCCTACTTCAGATACGGGTGGACCTTTTTGAAGAAGAGGAGGTATATTACCTTTCGGTAAAAGAAGACGGTGTCCAACTCAACCCCGCAGCCCTTCGCTTTTTGGAGGAGGCCTATCATCCTGAAAGCGACGATGACCAGTTCACCAATATCTACGATCAGCTAGCCGCCCGATGTCCCGACCCTTTTCTGGATTTTGATGCCCTTTTCCACTTCGAAAAGGCCTTTCTGGAAAGGTATCCCAAGCAAAACTTTGCTGCTTTCCAATCACTAGCAGAGCTAAACGACCTCAAAGGACTTAATCAGACTTATCGCCAGCCTTTTCTCAGATCAGTCCGAAGCAAACAAAGCAAGTACGGTACCTTTACTATACAGTCCTGTGAACCTAAGTATGGCCCAGCAAGGGATACTAAAATCTGCCCAAAACATAAACTAAGCCAGGTCATTGGTCCACCCGGCACTGGCAAATCCTTCACGATTGATGCCCTGTGCAGAGGACAGTCGGTCTTAGTCGTCTCCAAGTACGATCAGGCCGTAGATGTTATCAGCCAAAAAATTGAAAAAGACCTGGGCTTTAGCCAGGTAGTGGCTCGGAGCGGCAAAGGACGCAGTCAGAAAAAACAGCTGCGGAACAAGATACAGGGCGCACTACACAAAATAGGTTACCAATCGGTGAATAAATTCACCGTGCAGGATTTACAATTTAAAATCAGAAGCGTACAAAAGAAAATAGATCGGCTGGAGGAGATGTTAGTCGAAAGAGAAAAAAATGAACTGGCAGATAGTGAATTCCTGATCAATTACCGGGGCGGCTTAGTCCAGGTGGTTAAGAAATATTTCATAGAGCGTAAAATTAAACATACCCTGCCTTATTGGAATTTGCTGGATAAATGGGAAAAGCATTCTCGATATCAGCGGATACTGCATACACTCCCAGGATCAGGTACACTTTCTGAATGAGCACTATCGCAGCCAGCCGGACATTATTCACTTCTCCAATCAGGCTTTTTATCAGCATCACCCGCGCCAAAAAGGAACAACACCTCTTTATTTCAGGAGAAACCAGCCAATGGAATAATGACCTATTGCTGGTGCGATACGTTGAGACCATCAAGCAGCAGTACGCCCAATCTCAACCTATCCAATCCTCAAATTCCACCGCATCTGATGCTTTTGCGCAAGCAGTCACTAAATACTTACAAGCACTTGGCATTACAGATATTAGACATCAAACGACGGTCGCCGGATTTCCAGTTGATTTACTCATCGAGTATCGGGATAAAAGGTACGGTATCGATCTGGTTGGATATCCAGGCGACAATGGCTCGGCTTTTACCCTCGAGCGGTACCGCATGCTCAGCCGTATCGGCATTGGCACTTTCGTACTTCCCTACACTAAGTGGATGATCGAGCCCCATATCTGCCAGCAGGAACTGAAGATTTTCTTAGATCAAACCTAAAACTTCAACTTACCATCCTTATCCCAGATTCCCCAGTAGGCGCCCACATCACCTTCGGCACCTACTTTCCAGGCCTCGTCAAAGGAAGAGAAATAGAACATATCAATGTCTTGTTCGGCGGCCCACTGCTGCGCATTCAAAAAATAGCGGATCGCATTTTCCCGGGAAGGCTCTGCCTGATCCAGGCCGGTACCCTGGCTGGGCCAGCCCGTCTCGGTAATGATCACTGGTTTGCCATTTCCAGCGTCCCGGGCAGAGTAATACATCTGCTGCATGTGTATCAGAGAATAATCAATATGAGATCCTTCCCAGTAAGGGTAACAATTGGCCAAAATCACGTCGCAGGCTTCGGTGATACGCGGGCGCGCCCTAAACTCGTAGTAGGCATCCACGTAGCCTACCGGAATCTCACCCGGTAGTGCTTCCCGCACCCGGGCGATATATTCCAGTAGTTCTTCCTCTTCCAGTTCTTCGCGATAAAGGACCTCATTCCCCACCGCAGCAATATCTACCTGCCCATCTTTGGCTAGTTTAATCAGACCTTCAATCTCTTTTTCATTCAACTCCTTGTCATCGCTGAGCCAGGCCCCCACCAGCGTTTTTAGCCCCTTCTCGCGAGCAACCACCGGGATCAACTCATTACCCTCAACACAGGAAAAAGAACGTATCCAGCCAATGTAAGGAGCGATAATGGCCATCCGGCGGCGGATCTGTTCAATACTTAGGATATCTCCGGGCTCCTGGCCTTCTTCGTAAGCACTGTAGCAGAGGCCGTGTAGCCCTTGCTCCAATACCTCGCGAAGCAGATCAGATAACTGCTCTGGTGATTGATCCGCAAAATTACGCTGTGTAACCGAAAATCTTTTTTTATACCTATATGACATAAGCTATATCTTTTTCAAACAACTAACCAAAATTAAGCTTTCGCTTTTTCTTTTCCGTATTTTAAATTTTCGCTTTTATCCCAGAGTCCCCAGCGGGTCCCCACGACTCCCTCCTGGTGTATCTTCCAGGACTCGTCAAAGGAAGAGAAATAAAAGAGGTCTACTTCCTCTTCCTGAGCCCACTGCTGGATGTTGATAAAGTATTTCATCGCATTTTCTTCGGTGGGTGCCGCTTCTAATACCGCCTGGCCCTTACTTGGCCAGCCCGTCTCGGTAATAATCACTTTCTTTCCACCAGCGGCCAGCTCGGTCAATTGGTACATCTGTTGTAAGTAATTCAAAGCATAGGTATTATCAGCACCTTCCCAGAAAGGATAGCAGTTGATCAGCACCTGATCGACGGCATTAATCAAGCCCGGACGATTTAGGAATTGATAATAAGCATCTACGTAAGCAACCGTCGTATTGGGTAATGCTTTCTTAACACGTTTGATATACCGAATTAGGGCTGCTTCGGAGATTTCATCCCGCATCAGGGCCTCATTTCCCACTACTGCGATGTCTACCAGCCCTTTTTCCGCCAGCTCAATTAGCGCCGTAATCTCTTGTTCATTGCGCTCCAAATCATTGCTGATCCAGGCGCCCACCATGGTCTTTAATCCTTTTTCACGGGCGATCTTAGGGATCAACTCATTTCCTTCCGTACAGGAGAAGGAGCGGATCCATTGGGTATAAGGCGTAATGATTTCCATCCGTCGGCGGATCTGGGTTTCCGATAAGATATCCCCCGTTTCTTGTCCTTCCACGTAGGGGCTAAAGCAAAGGCCATGGAGTCCGCTATTTAGCCTTTCGGTAAAAAGGGCCGACAATTCATCTATCGATTTACCGGTCAGGTCAAGCCCAGCGGCCCGATCCAGCTCCATCCCATTTTGCTTATACTTAATCAGCTGTCCGGGTAAATATGCCGAAGAACCCTTTTTCTGTTCTTTACGGCGATCCAGCACCGCACGGACTTTGTTGGCGGTTTCTTCGGTGATGTCGTAATCCCGCATCACCCAAATCGCAATTAGCGTCCCAACGACAGGGAAAAAGCAGAAAAAGGCATGCAATGCGTCCACCGCTCCCTGCTGCTCCGTTGTTGCTAAAGTAGAATCAAACCCAACGACTGAAATGGCCAGACCACTCAGCCCGCCAGCTAGGGCAAACCCAATTTTCACCATCCACCAGTAGATGGCCCCAAAAGTTCCTTCTCGTCTCAATCCGGTATTCAGCTCATCGACATCCAGAATATCTGCGGTCATAGACATCATAATGGTAAACAGACTACCAATACCAAAAGAAAAGAAAGGCAATGCTATGATGTATAGCCAGGGTTTCCCGGGAACAAATAGGAAGTAAAGGGCCGTATATCCCACTATCGAGATCGTCTGGCATACTAGAAACGCATTCTTCTTACCCAGTTTTTTAGCCATCCAGGCAACAATGGGGATCACAATGAAAGTCGTCCCTAAAGCACCTAATGAACCAAATAAAGTCACCCAGACGCCAGCCGCACCAGCGTCCCCATCAAAGAGCTTATAGACGATCACAAAAAAGGTTAGGGCCGCCACCGTATTAAAAGAACCAAAAATCAAGAACGTGGTAACGCATAATTTCCTAAACGCTCTTAATTTGAAGGCTTCTCGAAAACCATCTAATATTTTAGAAAAGCTGCCACCTATATTACGGAGGTTCATAGGCTCATAATCTTTATCCAGCGTTGACTCGCTCTTTATAAAAATTGCAGGTACCATGGCACAAATGGCACAAGGTATCCCCACCCAGATGGCAAGGCTACGGGTGGCTACTTCTGCCGATGGGAACCATTCGGGGTCGTACATGATCACCCAAAACCAGGGCGCAATCACCCAGGCCCATTGTCCGATCCACTGCGCAATGGCCATAATATTGGTCCGTTCGTGGAAATCATCGGTCATCTCATACCCCATAGCTACGTAAGGCACACTAAAAATGGTGAGCCCTAGATAGAATACAATTGACCAAAGGAAGAAATACCAAAAATTATAAGACAGCGAGTTATCAATGTAGAGTTGCCACATAAAGATGAATGCAAACCCCATCAAAGTGGCACCCAGCATCACGTACTGACGGCGTCTTCCCCAGCGGGACTTGGTATTATCAGAAATAAAGCCCATAATGGGATCGGTAAAGGCATCAAATACTCTGGGCGCTACAAATATGGCAGCCCACATGAGCCCTGTAAATCGTAGATCTTCCACCAAAACTACCATAAATATTCCCAGGATGGCAGGAAACATCTGATTCGCCAGCATTCCCACGCCAAAGGCTACTTTTTGCCCGAAAGGTACTTTCTTTCCGGCCGTCTTTACATCGCTCATACGTAAGTTTTTTTAAGTCCGGGCAGGGCCCGCAACAAAGATTTTAGTCTAGTTAATCAAAATAGTCTGCAGGGCTTGTTTATCAATTTTTATTTGGGCGGAAGCCTCCCCTAAAGCCAGGTCAATTATGCGCTCCGTATCACCAGGATTAAACACCACTACCGCGAGCGAACCATCGGGGTTCTGCGCCGCCGTTACCATCAGCCCCGATCCGTCGTAGTCCAGTCCAATGCGCTTTGCTCCCGGCCGAATGAATTTACTGAAGTGACTCATCGTGTAATACAGTGGCGTAAAGTAGACTTCGTCCTGATCCGGATCGACAATGACCGGGGCCACGCACCAGTTCTCAAACCAGTTGGGGCCACCCTGCCGGTTCAGGACCATATTCCAGTCCACCCAGCCATCGACCCAGTTATTTAGGCAGCCAATAATGTCCCGGGCGTAGCGATAGACCGGCACGTATTTGGGATGCAAGTACTTTTGATCCTCTGGTGCCCAGGTCCAGCCCCAGTCGGTCGCTTCTTTTGACCAGTACCATTCATCGTTGCGCCACTTGGGCACCTCGGCATCCACACAGGCTTCGGTCTGGATCAGGTACTTATCGGGAGCGGCCTCGTGGGCAAACTGCAGCGCTTCGGGAAACCACTCGTAAGTACTGGCGTACCAATGCACCGCCGTACCGTCGAAGTATTTGGCCGAAGTCTCATCCTTATACATTTCAGCGACCCAGTGCTTCAGCTCCGCATCGCGGTTCTGATCATAGCCCAGCACTTTCACCTCCCCGAGCCCTTCTTGCTCCAGGCGAGGCCCCAGGTGATTTTTCACGAAAGTGGTCATCTCTTCCGCTGTGAAGTGCATACTCTCCCAGTTGTTATCATTGCCCAGGGGCTCATTTTCTACCGTAAAACCCCATACGTCAATACCTTCGTCCCGGTAGGCTTTGTGGTATTTGGCGAAAAACAAAGCCCAGGTATCGTAATACTCCGGTAGCAATTTACCACCCCGCCAGTCATTATTGGTTTTCATCCAGGGCGGAGCGGTCCAGGGCGAGGAGATTATTTTAAAGCCTTCGCTGGAGATCGCCATCGCATCCTTGATCATGGGGATAATGTCTTCCCGGTCTTCGTCGATAGAGAAGTTTTCCAAAGTGGAATCCCCCGGCACCGGCGCGTAGGAGTAATTACTCAGGGAGAAATCGCAAGAGTTCATATGTGTCCGCGTCAGGGAGTAACGGGCCCCTTCGTCGCTGAAATAAGCATCCAGTATTTTTTGCCGATTCTCCGGGCTCAGTTGATTAAGGAGATAAGCCGAGGCCTCGGTAAAGGAGCCACCAAAGCCGGTAATGGTCTGGAAGGTCTCTTCGGGAAGTAACTGTACGGTATCCGTCACCAGGCCTTCTGCCCTTGCCTCTACTTCAGAAAGTTGGTTGCCGGCAGCAGAGGTTTCGTAGACCTGAACGGCTAGTGGCATTTCGGCAGGATCACAGCTACTACTCATGGTCAAAATGATAAAGATTAAGCATATGGGTGTTAGATGTTTCATTATTGCACAATTAATTTTTCTTTTGCTTTAACCGGAGGTATTTTTGCGTCTTTCAGCAGTGCGTCCAGATCTCCATCATAAGACTTGGTGATGGGATTCCCCGCCCGACTTAAGCCTTTGAAAACGCCCTGGTCCACCAAATCCCAAATTGCGTATTTGGCTTCTCCGTCGACCGCAAATAGCCCAAAGTGATTCTCCGATCCCCCGGGGTTAGCTGCATCTTTCCAGGGTTCGTCGAAGGCTTCGAAATAGAAGCAGGAGATACCTTCGCTATTGGTCCATTCCGTAATGAGTTGATAATACCGTCCTTCATTATATTGATTACAGGCCTTTGAGCCTTCGTCGCCATAAAATCCGTTGGAAAAACTGGCCCAGCCGGTCTCCCCGATGTGGATGGGCTTGTCGACTCCCAGGCTTCCCATATAAGCCGCTACACGCTGGTATTGTGCCCTGGCATAATCGCGGGCACGCAGCATGGCTTTTTCGATCTGCTCGCGCTTGGGTAAAGACTTTTCCGATTGGAGTAAGCCCCAGAAGGCGGGATTGTAATGCGTATCGTGCATGGGATAGGTATGTATAGACACGTAGTCGACTGCTTCGTACAATTCCTCCAGATCGGATACGTGGTACTCTTCACCGCCGCCACCCCAGGAAGCAAAATTATCGGAGCTGGTGATCCACAGGTCTTCGGGCAGGTCTCCTTCTGCTTTCAGGTCTTGCAGATGGTTCACCCATTTGAGGATGACCCCGGGCTGTACAAAATAACTGGCGGCCCACTTGACCATGGCTTCATTACCTACGGCGATTACCTTGATAATATCCGGGTAGGTCCTGGCCATCTCCACCGCTTTTTCGATTTCTGCCGTATTTGCCGCTTCGTCCTCCGCCTCGTGATTAGGGCTGGCGGTAAAGGCATTTTCACAATCGATCCAGACCCCCAGCATCACGTACATTTCAAACTGTGGATCGGCATCTTTAAGTTCACGGATCGCTTTCAGCACCGTAGAGGCATGCCTAAATTTAGTCGTATTATAGGTCCGTAGTATCCGGATGCCCATAGCGTGCAAGAGGAGCATATCCTCTTTGACTTGCGCTACCGTCGGTTGTACCTTTCTGGTATTCTCGCGGTGGCCACCGTAAGAAATCGCCAAATAATCCGGATTCCCTAATATTTTTTCTGCGTTCATACTTGTGTTTATTGCTTGTTCTTGCTCGTTTTCATTGGTTCCGCAGGCTTGCCCCAGCAGGAGCAATCCACTCATCATTAGCATTTTAATCCCTATTTTCATCTGACCTGGTGTTTTTGGTAAAGTGATTTTACCTTACATCTATTGCATCGGCTTTCGCCAAAAAAACCGGACCGTAATACCTGCTTATTTCAGATAATCTGCCCGAATAAATACCTTAATTTGTTGGATCTGACCACTGCGATCGAAGATGGCTTTACTCGCTTCTGTATCTACCTCCCAGGAATCAAACGCGGTTAGCGTGCCGTCCTGCTCGCGAATTTCTAATTTATTTTGCTCCGCAATCTGGTATACAACGGGCACCTGACAATAAGTAAAGGCCAGCATACCCTTCTCCAGAGCGATCTGCCGCTGCTCACCATCGAGATCGAGATAACTAAAAGTCGCCGACTCATCCAGGAAGGATGCTTTTCGCAACAAGCAAGGGTCGAAATACAGCTTACCCTGGCCGACAAAAACGCCCAACTCCCCGAAGCGACTTAGGATATCCTCTTTTACCTGTCCGGTCATACCCGGCTGCTGTGCCCCTTTGTCCGCGGGAGTGTGTGAGTAGGGATCGGTGGGGAAGGCACCGTATAATTCCGGTGATTTGTGTACTCCAATCCCGGCATTGATCTCGTAGTAATGCTCCAGTAGGCGTCCTACCGTTTCTTTACGCGCTCCTGCATCAATCGCCCATAGGCAAGTTTCCTGTACAGCCAGTAGTAACTTAGAGACCATGTGCCAATAAATGGAGCCCAGGCCTTCGTAGCCAAAGAAGGTTCCCGAGCGACCGGTAAAGGCCTTGTGGTTAAACACTTCTTCAAAGATTTGTAGCACTTTTGCCTTTTCCGCTTTAACCAGCTCAGCGAATTCCCCTTTTTCTAATTTTTCTAGTGCCTGACGCAGGTCTTTGGCATTCTTGAAGTTGCCATTAAAATGGTACTGCCCCGCTACATCTTTACTAATCACTCCGCGCTTATCTTCCGCGACCAGACGCTTAAGTAATTCCGACTGCTCCACGGAAGCAGCAGGTATATTATTACGCTCCAGGAAACCAGGCAGCTCCTTATTCGGGTAGAGAACGTAGCTATACTGATCCGGACGGAACAAGGCACTCTCCTTCATACTGTCCAGTAGTGCCAGCGAAGCTTTTGCCGACAGGTAACCCGAACTGAGCACAGCGACCTGCCCTTCCAGCATTTCACTTAGATGGCTAATGGATAATTCATCATCGCCATGGAAAGAGACTAAATTATAGGCGTGATACAACTGGTCGGTTCTTTCATTTATGGTAATCGAGTGCTCCAGATATTCCAGTGCCAGCTCGACAAACTGCTTCAGGCTGGCGAGCGTTACTTGCCGCTTCTCTCCGGAAAAAGAATCCTCGTATATTTTTTGACGGTAGTCACTTGCGGCCTGCCCCAGTTCATCCAAAATTGTTCTGGCTTGCTTGCCGTCAATTTTTCCGGACAATAAAGCGCGGTGCTGAGAGAATGTCGTCCATGTACTTTCGTAAAACACGGCTAGCTCTTTGGACACATCAAAAGAATCAACGCCCGTATCCGAAAAAATTCCTTCAAAAAATTTCAGGAAACGCCGTAGATAATAGAGGGTCACCATCGACACCCCGTTACCGACCAAAGCATTATTCGCATCATTCCATTCCGGACGTTGTGTATTCATCCAAATACCACCAGCAGGAATAAAGTTAGAGAGTTTGGCCAGTGTGGTCGCTAGTAATTTCTCTACGAAGTTTACCTGATAAATAGATGCGCCGGCTGCTTTTAGCAGCGCCCCGTCGGCACCAATTTTCTCACGCTCTGTACGGATCTCCTGATCGGCAGCATGATCAAAATCGATGGTGTCCTTAGGGTTCTCTACGATTTCCGCGTAGTTCTTAATCTTATAGGGCACATTAGCATAAACAAAATATTCTTCCGAGAAGTACTGCGCCAGGCTACCCGGCTTATGCTTTTCGAGCAGCTCCAGTAGCTTTAACAGGTAGATAATCTGATGGTCTCCCCAGTAACCGATGTACGACCAGGGATCGTCTGGCTCGATGGTCTCCCAATCGAAGCCATCCTTGGTCACCCGATAGGGGTTGTAACCATCGAAGGTAGTGGCATTGAGAAACTTGTGAATCATACTCTCCAGGAAGCCCGGATAGGAGAGGGCCAGGGCCTCCCAGTTTTGGAAAATATCGCGCCAGTTCCCCTCGTAATCTAATATTTTGGAGCCATCTTCTTCATCCCGGATATTGATGGAAAAGCGATTCCAGGGTCGGCTGGGATCACCGTGACGGCGACTAAACTTTAGCGGCATATACTCCAGACAGAGGCGCTTGAAATTCGGATCACTGCTGTCCTGGGCCAGCGCTTTGAGTTTTTGTACGGAAAAGGTATCCGGCAGATCAGCCAATTGACCTACTGCATTTTCATAAGCCTTTTTATTGGCTTTCGCCAAAAAAGCTTCCAGATCGGCTTTTTCAATTTGGTAGTGGTCGTCAAAGATCCCCCCACGCATAATGTTAAAAAGGGTATTGGAAAAGTGACGCGCATCGAATAATTCATCACCCGTGGTCTGTATAGCATCGGCCGCCGCATTGAGGGCAATAAGCTGGCGCGTCCCCGCAGCGATATCTTCCTGCACCCTGGCCTCCAGGTCATCCTGTTCCCGGATTGCTTTTAGCAGGCGGGCTACCGCGGAGTGATTCTTGTTCACATCGGCAATGATCATCCACTCTTTTTGCGCAGCAGCGGGGACCTCCAGATCCACAATGATAAAGTAAGCTCCTTTCTCAGCTTTGATATCGGTCTCCGGCTGTACCGCATCTCCCGAACGAAAAGCATCTAACTGCCGGGAGGATAATAAATACTTTACTTTGGGCAAACCCAGTGACCAGGCCAGGTTAGCTTTCAGCGCTTCGCTAGGTTCCGCCTTATCTACTATAATGGCGCTCAGTGCAAAAATGCCCATCCCGGTTTTTGGCTCCAGTTCGCTCCGCTTGTAAGCATCGACCAGATTACTGGAAGCACTCTGTAGCGCACTAGCCACCCCGTAAGGCATGATGTTTTGTATCCCGTCCAAGACCTGAACGCTAATGGATTTTTGCTGATTATTATTAGTGAGCGTTGAGGTTTTAACAAACCCATATTCATCACTAGAAGCCCACCGATAGCGGAAAGTTAATTCCAGGTCGTGGTTCTCTTCCTCAAAAATAACCTTATCACCGGATTGGTTTTTATAGAGATTCCTTCTGATCTTATACTTACCGGTGAAGCGTTCGGAGAAAGGCTCCCAAACTTGCTGCTTCCCATCTTTATTTACCTGGAAAATCGACTTACTCCCCGTCAAATCAGCCGATTCCGTAATTTTATCATCTGTATAATAAGGGAATAATGCGTACTCTGCGTTCTTTCTTCCGGCCGTTAGCCCACCATTACTAGAAATAAACATCCAATGGTCTGAATCACTAACGATACTCATAAAGAAAGGACGCATGGCGTCGCTGTCCGTAATTTTGAAGTAAGCTTCCCCCTGTATACTGACTTGTTCTAATCCGACTTTTGCGTTTTTCGTTTGATTCGTCATTTAAGCGTTTTGTGTTCCTATGATGCTTTGATCTCGATTAAAAATAAGCCTCAGGAGAAGCACTAATTCCATAGTTCTTCTCCCAGGCTACTATCTTACCAGGATGGCAAAATCTGATAATTAAAGTATTAATTTTTCTATTAAATTCGAGGTCTTTCCCTGAGATTATTTATAGAAATACATATTATCAACGTAGACGGTCGTAGTCCCCGTCGGCTGGCCTACCAGAATATACTGTGCGATATTCGAACGCGTTGTCAAGTCCGTAAAATCATCCAGCGGAATATCCAGGCTTAGCCAGTCGCCCTGAAGAGGAGCATCAAAATTGATCTGGTGCTCTACATCGTCACCTCCACCAAAGGCACCATCCGCCCCAAAGTCTACCAGCTTAATACCAAATAGCGTATAATCAGCCGACCATAGATCCAGGTGCAGGTGACTCATCGCACTCGCATCTACCGGAGTAGCAACCGTCTCAATACCTACAAAATCCAGATTGGCGTATTTCTTCGTCGCATTATCCGCTACCATCACTTCTTCGTAATCGGCCGCTGACCAGTCCGTACGCCAGGTGTCTACCGGAACATCGGTGTAGGCATCACTAAATAGGGAGACTACATTGGCTGCGTCCTGTATCGGCATGGGGGCTGCCACTGTGGGTTCGGTTACTCCGCTACCACCGCCTTCACCGTAGAAGAACATATTATCTACATAAAGTGTCGTAGTCCCCGTCGGCTGGCCTACCAGAATATACTGTGCGATATTCGAACGTGTTGTCAAGTCCGTAAAATCATCCAGCGGAATATCCAGGCTTAGCCACTCACCCTGTAAAGGGGATTCAAAATTGAGCTGGTGCTCTACATCGTCACCGCCGCCAAAGGCACCATCCGCTCCGAAGTCTACTAGCTTGATACCAAATAGCGTATAATCAGCCGACCATAGATCCAGGTGCAGGTGACTCATCGCACTCGCATCTACCGGAGTAGCAACCGTCTCAATACCTACAAAGTCCAGGTTGGCATATTTCTTCGTCGCATCCCCCGCTACCATCACCTCTTCGTAATCGGCCGCCGACCAGTCGGTGCGCCAGGTATCTACTGTCGCGTCGGTGTAAGCATCACTAAACAGGGAGACCACATTCGCTGCGTCTTGTGTAGGCGTGGGCGCGGCCACCATGGGTTCGGTTGCTCCACTACCGCCGCCTTCGCCGTAGAAGAACATATTATCTACATAAAGTGTCGTCGCTCCTGTCGGCTGGCCCACCAAAATGTATTGTCCAATATTCGAACGCGTCGTCAAGTCCGTAAAATCATCTAGTGGAATATCCAGGCTTAGCCACTCACCCTGTAAAGGGGATTCAAAATTGAGCTGATGCTCTACATCGTCACCGCCGCCGAAGGCACCATCTGCTCCGAAGTCTACTAGCTTGATACCAAAGAAGGTATGATTCGACGACCAGAGATCCAGGTGTAGGTGGCTCATTGCGCTGGCATCTACTGTATTTGAAACCGTCTCAATACCTACAAAGTCCAGGTTGGCATATTTCTTCGTCGCATCCCCCGCTACCGTCACCTCTTCGTAATCGGCCGCCGACCAGTCGGTGCGCCAGGTATCTACTGTCGCGTCGGTGTAAGCATCACTAAACAGGGAGACCACATTCGCTGCGTCTTGTGTAGGCGTGGGCGCGGCCACAGTAGGTTCTGAAGGGAGTGTAGGTTCTGCTTTGATATAGTAATAAACGTTGTCCACAAATACGTTTGGGATATCGCCCGAAAGCACCAATTGGGCGATATTCTGCCGACTAACTAAATCCGTAAAACTAGACAATGGGATATCCAAACTTACCCACTCGCCGGTCTTTAGCGTAGGACTCGTAAAAGTCAGCTCATGAGAAGAGTCGTCTCCTCCACCGAAAGCTTCATTCGCTCCAAAATCAACTAATAAAGTTCTGAAAGCAGCTGGTGGGTCGGTATTGTCTGGTGTCCAGATATCTATATGGAAATGTGTCATCGCTGAAACATCTAGCGGCTCCGTTTCGGTCAGAATCCCCACAAAGTTTAACTCCTTATAGCGCTTTACGTCATCATCACCGATCTTGACATCCTGGACCTGCGCCGTGGAAAACTCCCATAAGGGGTTCCAGGTGTCTACGGTGACATTATCGTAGACATTACTAAACATAGAGATTACACTATCCGGACTTACCGTGGGAGTAGGCGCAGCCGTAGGTGGCAGTAAGGCCTCTCCCGTAGATTCTACGATAAGAGAGCCAGCCACTTCTTGTCCCGCCAAAGTAGCTGTAATGACGGTCGTACCTGCATCTAGTACCGTGACCACACCATTATTTACCGTCGCTACGGATGGATCAGAAGAGGTAAAGTTATAATACCCTGGGGCCGTAGTCGTTGTTTGATCTACCCCACTTGGCAGGTTGTGTGTCAGATTTAGATTATCCCTTAGGGAGATAGAATCCCCAGTCTCTGCCGTAATCGTCTGCTCTGCACCATTGAACATGGTTGGCCGAGGGTTCTCCAAACCATCAACTCTTTCAAACTGGATCTCATCTATCCAGAAGGTATAACCCGATCCATCTTCCGCCCCTTCGGAGTAAAAGAAAAGGCTTGATTCTTCCATGAGTTTGGATGGATCCGGGATGGGAATCATAAATTGTTGCCAATTAGTATTGACCTTGGCAGCTGCCAGGGTAACGGCCGTGGTCTGCTCCGCAATATTCCCAAAACCTAATACATCTAGATTAGCCGGTTGGCTGGCTTTGGCCCAAAAGGTAAGTACATTAAATCCACTTAAATCCCGTGCCCCCGAGGTGAAAAACTGTCCTCCAGCGTAGCTTCCCTCCGGATCATCTGGCTCGGGTACGGCAAAGCGCATAGCGGCATCACTTTCGTATCCTTCCGTACCATCTACCTGGAAAGCCAAAATTTTAGAGCCTGCAAAAGCCGCGTATTCTAGCCCCCCGCTAAAATCATCGAGGAAGACGTCTCCGTTAGAGGGAAAGGTGGCCAACTCCAAATCATCAAATTCCCGAGTACAACTGAAAGGTAGGGAAAGGAAAAGGGTGGCCATCAGCCATAGAGTGTATTTATTAATCTTAAAAGCTTTCATTTTCTTATTTTTTATAACTTCCCAATGTTAAAGTGTAGGTAGGTTCTGAATTCCCACTCGCTACCATTATCAAATCCTGGTGCCTCTGGATTGCAGACTGGCATGCCAGCTGCATTCTCCGTGCGCGTAGGACAATACCGTGGAGAGTATTGATCCAGTGAGCGCCAGATACCTCGCACCCCCACCCGGGTATTCGGTAAATCGAGCCATCCAGGTTTACCCAGCGTCGTCGATAAATCCAAACTTAACTGGAGCGGGAAAGTCAGGTTGAAATCCCGGTGATAATCAAAGGGGCCCCAGTCGTTAACTTTCACCATAGAGGTGATTTTTAATTGATCTACGATCATCCGTACATCGGCACCAAATCGTTTAATTAAGCGGTCATCAACACCATTCGACTGGGCATTACCACCGTATACATTAGCAATAAGACCAAAGTTAGCGCTAACCTTAGAGACAATCCGTGCGTGGGCTTCCCAAAGGTCCTGGGCAGGAACCGCCCCTGGAAAAGCAAAAATCGTACGTCCATCCGCAAAGATACCTACTCCGGCATCCATGGAAGTGGGCAAATGACGGTACACAAACCCAGCACTCATGGCAAAGGGGGCATCCTCAGCTATGTCATTATCCCACTGGTACATCCAGGTCCCTGGAGTCGGGTCATAAGTAAAGAGTATTTCACCAGCTACCTGCTCCCGATTGGCCCGTACGGAGAAGGGATCGTCCAGGATATTTCGGGGACGTGCAGGAGCAGGAGCCCCCATAGGGATGGGATCCACTACTGGACGCTGCCAGAGGAAGTTAGGTGCAATCTGAAAATCGCCAAGCCCAAAGGTAAAACCGGTCAGAAAGTTGAATTGGTTACCACTACCACTATCTTTTAGGCGCCAGCCTGTGAAGGTAGTGGTCCAGTCTCCCCCACCGTTGGCGACTAGCCCCATAGCGGCGGCTTGTGCATACCAGTTAAATGGTCCTTTGGAGAGGGTAAACTTTACTTTACCTCCCCAGGTATCCTTGGCCTGGATCTCATCTTCATACACTTCGGTGGCTCCGTTCGAATCATCCACCAACTGGAAAGTGCGTCCGACCAACGGTTGACCACCCCACATACCACCCAGCTGAATCCCTAAAGGTCCCAGCTCCGTCTCCATGGCCAAGGTTGCTCTTCGAGTTTTAGGCATGGGTATAGCGATTGAACTGACGGATCCTCCGGGCTCATCCAGGTCTTCGTGAAAGATCCCCGTGAATGTTGTTTGACCAATTTCTTTGCTATATTTCAATAGTATGGCCGGGTTAGCGCCCCACCATAGCTCAGGACCGAAGGCTACTTTCAGCCCTTCCAGCCCTTTTTTCCCTGTCACCTCAAACCCAAAGGGAGCCGTACCATTGTAAATATCAATATTGGGTCCATAGTTAGCTTCTGGATACAAGCCGAAGAAGTCTCCTTCGTAGCCCCAGTGGTAGTGCCCCGTCCGGTAAAAACCTTTGATATCTGCAACTTCACCATCCCAGTTAAAGTCTGCCCGGTATAAACTTACTCGATTGATAGAATTGAGATTGACATCGCCGTTGGGGCCCTGAACAATCTGGGGCCGCCCCCGATTCTCATAAAAAATTTCGTTAATGGGATTACGGGCTACGTTGCCCAGAATGTTGAACGTTGTATTAATCCGGACATTACTGGCCGGCTGAGCTTCCACCCCTACAAAGAAGGTCTGCATGTGATCAAAACCCAGCTCATTAGGATAAGTGGGATTATCGGGATCGGCCGCATCAGGTGTACTGATATTCGTTCCTCCCGTAGAAAAAGTAGAGATTTCCCCACGTAAGCCACTTAACCGGACTTTTTTGGTTTGCTCCGCCATTAGGGCAGCCTGATCTCCCCGCGCCTGTACTACGGCATCGGCCAGAGAAATCCCGGCAAAGTAGGATTGAACCGTTTCTACGGTGACCCCATCAAGGTACGGGTCGAACTGGTGGGCTTCCTTAAGTGCATAATAAGCAGCCCGTGGATACAACTGATAAAGTCCGCGCGCATTAGTAGGCCCCTTAGCCGCTATCCCAAACCATTCTTCGTTCATATTATTGCCGCCTTCGGCTAAATCACGCTGGTATCCGCCATTTGCCCAGGTGGCATCGGTATCGTGAATATCCAGACCTGTTGTCTGGCCGATTTTCCACCAACCGTCACTAAACTGGAAAGTAAAGCCCCCCAGGGAGTTTTCGGCTTTGCCCAGTCCAGCTGCATTTTCATAAATTTCTTGCCAGTTATTAACCATATAATAGGCCTGAGAGAACTGATCTTCTTCCTTTTCTACGGCATTAAAGGCATCGGCACCAAATTCGGTGAACAAAATGGGCATATCCAGCTCATCTCTCACTCGCTGAAAAGCGTCTCCAAAAGATGCACCCCTGTACATATTTGTACCGTAAATATCCACGTCTTTAATTTCTTCTGCGATTAGTTCGATAAACAGAACATCTCCATTACACATGGCCACCGGGTGTGACTTATCAATCCCTTTCATAATCACCGCAGCCTCATTGAATAGTTGGTACATAGCCCGCGCCCGAATGGTGGACTGCCGATCTTCGACTGGAATATCCTCTGTTTCTGCTCCTCCCCAGAAGAGCCCATAGTTGTTTTCATTACCCAGCAGGTAGAGTAAAAGACCGGGGGTATCCTGATAGGTTTCGACCATTTTTCTGACTTCCTCCAAAAGCAGCCGCTGTACCCGTGGGTTGGCGTACTCGGTATTGGCCATCCAGGCCCCATCAATGGTCAGACCGTATCGCCCAAAGGAGTGATTCAGCATGGTATAAATGCCATACTTCTCATAAATGTATTGAATCCATTTGGGCTGAATACCCGTATAGACCCGGATGGTATTTACGCCCATATTCTTGAGTAGCGACATTTCCGAATCCAGAGCCGAACGGATGATGTCATCCGGTTCGTTCCATAGGCTGTAAGAAAAATTAGTGCCGATGGGGAAATAATCCCAGTTCATACCGTTGACCATGAAATCAGATCCGTTGACGACCAACTTCATTCCCTCGGCATTCTTAACTACTGACACCTGATCTGCTTGTGAATAGGCTGTCAAAGCCCACAAGCAAAGAAAAAGAGAGAGGAAAATACTTTTCATTTCGAGATGTTTAATAATTATATCGCATAGCAAAAGCCAAGCGCCTTTTAATACTTTTTTAAAAGCGATTCTCCAAATTTACTATTGAATATACAACATATTAAATCTATCACCTCAACATTTCTTTCACAAGCAAAAACAAGCACTACTACAAAATATTACTGAAAATATCGTAACTTACTGATAATTAGAGCTATTTGAATTTCACAGAATTACACATGGCATACTCATTTGATTACAATAGGCTTCTTTTATTGTGTTTACTCTTCTTAGGTAAGGGTTTTGCTTTATTCAGTTATACCGGTCAATATCCCATTCGAAATTTCACCCCGGTTGACTACAGAGCCGGTATCCAAAATATTGATTTTGCCCAAAACCGAAACATGAGCCTATTTGTAGCCAACAATTTGGGAATCCTCTCTTATAATGGTAAAGATTGGGAAACGCACGATTTTA
>Ga0209938_1000041_pt1 | contig 52137 bp, 52 predicted proteins | sample SalPonR2_C_D1_MG_FD_185708 | JGI IMG/M metagenome (GOLD analysis project Ga0209938, IMG submission 185708) | Salt pond soil microbial communities from South San Francisco under conditions of wetland restoration - Salt Pond MetaG R2_C_D1_MG... ... | reverse complement strand
GAGCGGTTCCGGCGAGTCTGGCTGATCCACGGCGCCGGCGACAACCGCGCCTGGCTGAAGCACAATCTGCGCGAGGATTTCCCCGTGGACTGGCGGCGGGCGGTGATGACCGAGTTCTTCTACACGCTGATCTACGCGGAGAGCTTCCGCACGGCGCGCTGGGTGGAAGCCATACCGCCGCGCCCGGCAGTCATCATCGCGGCGCGGGAGGACGAGCGCCTGCCCCCGGAAGCCCTCGAGCCGCTGCCCGCCATCGCCGCCCGCGAGCCCGCCGTCGACCTGCTGTGGACCGAGGGGCTGCACATCGAGCCCGACCGCCCGGAGGTCATCCGCCAGTTGCTCGACCTGGTGCTGGTGCGCGTGCGGCAGGACCCGCCGCCGCCGGTCACGTCAATCGGGCCCGACCCGCGCTAGTCGCGCACGTCCACCTCGCCGCCGATATCGTCGAACCGCAGGCTGCCGCTGCCGGCATCCAGCACCGTGAGATCGCCCGCCACGCCGGTGACGGTGATGCCGCCGGAACCGTCGTCCACGGTGACGCTGCCCGCCACGTCGCGCACGGACAGGCTTCCCGAGCCGTCCTCGATCACCACGTCGCCGCCGACGTTCTGGACCGCCAGGGAACCGGAACCGTCGTCGATCTCCACCGTGCCGCCCACCCGGGTCAGAACGAGCGAGCCCGAGCCGTCCTCCACGTCGACGTCGCCGCGAACGTCGCTGATGGCCAGCGAGCCGCTGCCGTCTTCCACTTCCACCGCGAAGCGCTCGGGCACGCGCACGTCCACGCTCAGGGTCGGACGCTCACCCCAGAACGTGCTCCAGCCGATCTGCCGCAGCTCGGCGACGAGCTCCGCTGCCAGGACGCCCCGCTCCAGGGTCAGCCGGAGCTGCTCGGCGAGGATCTCCGCGGCCTCGTCGGCCTCGGCATCCGGAAAGTGGATCTCCGCCCGCACCCGTATCCGGTCCGTCTCCGCCACGCCGGTGATCTCCATCGGCCCCGCACCGGTCTCGATTTCCAGCCGGTCGAGGCCCTCGGCCTCCAGCTCGAGCTCGATGATTTCCGTATGTTCCGCCGCAGCCGGCATCGCAGCCAGCAGTGCGGCGGCGGCCGCAACCGTCACTGTCCGCATGGTCGTCTCCTTTCTCGCGCACGATCATTCTGCATCACTCATGGATGCAATGCGCAGGGCATTCGGTTTAAATTCCGGATCAGGGGGATTCATGAAGACCAGCGACAACCAGACGCGGCGACCCGCCGGAGGCAAGCCGGAAGAACTGCCGTTCGTGGCGCCCTGCCGCGACCTGCCGCCGTTCGCCGCCTTCGGCTGGCTGCGCCGGGGCTGGCGCGACCTCCGGGCCGCGCCGCGGCAAAGCCTGTGCTACGGGGTCGTCGTCATGCTGGCAAGCTACGCTGCCGGCCTGATCGCCTGGAAACTGGGCGGCGTCTGGCTGCTGCTGGCGATGGCGTCGGGCTTCATGTTCGTCGGCCCGCTCATGGCCATCGGCGTCTACGAGATCTCGCGGCAGCTGGAACGGGGCACCCGGCCGACCCTGGCCGAGGGCATCAGGGAGACCTCCCAGCACGCGGGCAACGCCCTGGTCTACGCCGTCGTCGTGCTGGTGGTCTTCCTGGTCTGGGCCCGGGCCGCCTCGATGGTGCACATCTTCTTCCCGGTGGAGACCAACCACTCCTGGCGCGACCTGGTGCCCTTCCTCGGCATCGGCAGCGCGGTGGGGGCCATATTCGCCAGTATTGTCTTTGCCGCCAGTGCTTTCTCGCTGCCGATGATCGCCGATCGCCGGACGGATACGGTCACGGCGGTCGTCACCAGCGTGAACGCGGTGCTGCGGAACAAGGCGGCTATGGTCGTGTGGGCAGCCGTGGTGGTGGCTTGCATCCTCGTCGGCTTCGCCACCGCCTTCCTCGGCCTGGCGGTGGTGATGCCGCTGCTCGGCCACGCCACCTTCCACGCCTACCGGGAGACCATCGACGCGAGCGCCTGGCCGCCCGCGGACTAGCGCCCGGCCAGGCGGGCACGTGTCAGCCCGCGCGCACCCGCTCCGCGACGCGCAGCATGGCCGCCAGACTGCGCTCCACGTCGGCCTCGGTGGTCGACCAGCCGCTCACGCTGATGCGCATGGCCGTGCGGCCCTGCCACACCGTCCTGCCGCACCAGCAGGTGCCGTCGGCCTGGATGCCCTCGATCACCGCGAGCGTCGTCGCCGCATCGCCGAAACTGACGAGTACCTGGTTCAGCTCGACGTCGTTCAGTATCTCGTAGCCGGCGGCGGCGAGTCCCTCGGCGAAGCGCCGCGCATGCCCGCAGCAGCGCTGCACCAGTTCGGCGACGCCTGCCCTGCCCAGCTGCCGCAGCGCCGCCCACACCTCGACGCCGCGGCCGCGCCGGGAGAGCTCCGGGGTGTAGTCGGCCGGGCTGCGATGGGCGCCGGGGGGCGGCAGGTACTCGGCGGTGATCGCCATCGCCGCGCGCAGCGCCTCGCCGTCGCGCACGAACGCGACCCCGCTGTCGTAGGGCACGTTCAGCCACTTGTGCGCGTCCGTCGCCCAGGAGTCGGCCGCCGCCATGCCCTCGACCAGATGCCGGTGCGCCGGCGAGGCCGCCGCCCACAGCCCGAAGGCACCGTCGACGTGCACCCAGGCACCCGCCGGCTGCACCCGTTCGCACACCCGGGCCACGGGATCGCAGGCCCCGGTGTTCACGTTGCCCACCTGGGTGCAGACGATGGTGGGGCCGTCCGGTTCCGGGAGTTTCCCGGGCAGCAGTCGCCCCTGCTCATCCACCGGGACGGTCACCACCCGGTTGCGGCCCAGCCCCAGGACGCCGAGGGACTTGCTCACGGAGGGGTGCACCTCCTCACCGACCACGACGGTGACCGGTGGCGCGCCGATCAGGCCGTCGGCCTCGACGTTCCAGCCGGCGTCGCGCAGCACGGCGTTGCGCGCCGCCGCCAGGGCCACCAGGTTGGCCACGGTGGCGCCGGTCACGAAGGAGCCGGCGCAGCCGGCCGGCAGCCCGAGGACGTCCAGCAGCCAGCGCAGCGCCACCGCCTCCAGGGTGGCGGTGCCCGGCGTCGGCTCGTACATGGCGCTGTTCTGGTCCCAGGCGGTATTCAGCCAGCTGGCGGCCAGGGAGGCCGGCAGCGAGCCGCCGATCACGAAACCGAAGAATCGCGGCCCGGCCATCGCCGTGGTGGCAGGGGAGCCGAGCTCGTCGAGCAGTGCCAGCACCTCCCGCGGATCGCTACCGCTCTCCGGCAGCGGTTCCTCGAGCCGGTCCAGAGCCGCCACGGCTGCCGCCGAAGGCGCCACCGGCCGCTCGTCCAGACCTTCCAGGTAGCGCAGCGCACGGGCGCTCGCGTCTTGCAGCAGATCCTTCATCGGGCTACCCCCATCATTTCACGCTGCATTTCACGCTGCCGCCGGATTCCTCGACAGGACCTCAGCAGGGATTGACGGCAGCTGGATATCCATACAGTCTTTGTGGGCATAACAACAGTAGCTCACCATGCCCCGCCTGACGACCATCGACAAGCTCGCGATCCTGGCCGACGCCGCCAAGTACGACGCATCCTGCGCCTCCAGCTCGGCCCGGCGCAAGGACTCGCGCGCCACCGGCGGCATCGGCTCCACCGGCGGCGCCGGCATCTGTCACTCCTACGCCCCGGACGGGCGCTGCATCTCGCTGCTGAAGGTGCTGCTGACCAACTACTGCCAGTACGACTGCCAGTACTGCGTGAACCGCATCTCCAGCGACGTGCAGCGGGCGCGCTTCGGCGTGGACGAGCTCGTCAACCTGACCCTCGAGTTCTACAAGCGCAACTACATCGAGGGGCTGTTCCTGTCCTCCGGCATCATGGTGAGCCCGGACTACACCATGGAGCGATTGATCGAGGTGGCCCGCCGGCTGCGCGAGGAGCATCGGTTCCGCGGCTACATCCACCTGAAGACCATCCCGGACGCCGACCCTGCGCTGATCGAGGCGGCCGGCCGCTACGCCGACCGCCTCTCCATCAACATCGAACTGCCCACGAGCCGCGGGCTCGCGAGGCTGGCGCCGGAGAAAGACGCCGGCCGCATCCGCACCGCCATGGGCCGGGTGCGGCTGCGACTGGAGGAGAGCCGGCCGGACTGCCGCGGCCGACGGGACCCGAAGGGACTCACCGCCACGGGCCAGAGCACGCAGATGATCGTCGGCGCCGACGACGCGGACGACCGGGCGATACTGACGACCAGCGCCTCGCTCTACGCCGGCTACCGCCTGAAGCGCGTGTACTACTCGGCCTTCAGCCCCATCCCCTACCCCAGCGCTTCCCTGCCGGCGGCGCCGGCGCCCCTGCTGCGCGAACACCGTCTCTACCAGGCGGACTGGCTGTACCGGTTCTACGGCTTCGGCGTGGAGGAGATCCTCGCCGGCGGCGACGGCGGCATGCTGGACCCCGCCGTGGACCCGAAACTCGCCTGGGCGGTGCGCCACCGCGAGCGCTTCCCGGTGGACGTGAACCGGGCGGAGCGGGAGACCCTGCTGCGGGTACCCGGCCTGGGCACCCGGGCGGTCGGCCGCATACTGAAGGCGCGGCGCCACCGCAGGCTCGGGCTCGAGGACTTGCAGCGCATGACCGTATCGCTGCAGAAGGTGCGCCCGTTCGTCGTCGCCCGGGGGTGGCAGCCCGGCCGCTTGCTGGACGGTCCCGCGCTCACCGGCCTGCTCGCACCGCCGCCCCGCCAGCAGAGCCTGCCGCTGTGAGTCATGCCGGAGGCCGCGGCAGCATCGAGATCGTGCTCGATGCGGCGGACGGCTACGAAGCCTGGCGGGACCAGGCACGTCGGCTGATCGGGGCCGCCGTGCCGCCGGAGACCACTGCCTGGCGCGAGCGGCGCGCGACCCCGGACCTGTTCGCCGGCGAGCCGGCCGCGATGCCCCGCACCCGGCGGGCCATCCTGGTGCCGAAGGGCTTCCCACCTCTCGCCGAGCGGGTCGCCTGCCATCGCGACCCGCGGCGCTTCGAACTCCTTTATCGCCTGCTCTGGCGCCTGCAGTCGGAGCGCGCGCTGCTGGAAGTGAGCTCTGACCCCGACGTGGCCCTGGCCGCCGGCATGGCCCGCTCCGTGCGGCGCGACATGCACAAGATGAAGGCGTTCGTGCGCTTGCGCCGCGTGCGTCGCGCCACCGTCGAGGCGTACGTGGCCTGGTTCGAGCCGGAACATCACATCCTGAAGACGGTGGCGCCGTTCTTCATGCGCCGCTACACCGGCATGCGGTGGTCCATCCTCACGCCGGAGGCGAGCGCGCACTGGGACGGCGACGCGCTCACCTACGGCCCGGGCGCGAACCGCGGCGACTGCCCCGACGGCGACGCACTGGAGGCATACTGGTCCACCTATTACGCCAGCATCTTCAACCCGGCGCGGCTGAAGGTGGATGCCATGCGGGCGGAGATGCCGCGCAAGTACTGGCGTAACCTGCCCGAGGCCCGGCTCATTCCGGAGCTGATCCGGGACGGGGAAAAGGCGCAGCGCTCGCCGCCGCCGGGGCGGCGGCCGGCGGCCGGCCGGACAAGACAGTGGATCAGGTGGGACATGACGGAAGAGAAGACACCGCGGACGCTGGATGAACTCGCAGCCTGCCTGGAAACCTGCCGGCGCTGCCCCATCGGCGAGCAGGCGACCCGGGCGGTGCCCGGCGAAGGCCCTGCGGACGCGGGGCTGATGCTGGTCGGCGAGCAGCCCGGCGACCGGGAGGACCTCACGGGCCGCCCTTTCGTCGGCCCCGCCGGACGGCTGCTCGACGATGCACTGGCGGCAGCCGGCATCGAGCGCGAGCGCGTCTTCCTGACCAACGCCGTGAAGCATTTCAAGTTCAGGCTGCAGGGCAAGCGCCGGCTGCATCAGAAACCGGACGCGGGCGAGATCGACCATTGCCGCTGGTGGCTCGGGCTGGAGCTCGGGATGGTGGCACCACGGGCCGTCGTCGCGCTGGGGGCCACGGCCGCGCGCAGCCTGCTCGGCCGTCCGGTGGCCGTCGGCGAGCACCGGGGCAGCGCGCTCTCGCTGGAGGACGGCACGCCGGTGTGGATCACCGTTCACCCGTCCTATGTTCTGCGCCAGCGAGACGATCGGGCCCGGGAGCGGGAGCTGCGCCGCCTGGTGGCGGATCTTCGCAAAGCGGCGGCATAGACAGTAGGTATTGCGCGAAATTGACAGGGATGCCTTCCGGTCTAGGATGAAACGGTGACCGAGCAGGCCGCCGTCCCGGCGGCAACGCACAAGGGGGCAATCATGGGCAGATTCGTGGACACGGTTCAGGGACCGGGGATCACCCCGCTCGCCATCGCCGCACTCGCCACTCTGAGCCTGGCCTTGCTGTCGGGCTGCGAGCGCAAGGTCAGTTTCTCGGCGGACGTCCAGCCGGTTCTGGCCGCCAACTGCGCGGGCTGTCACAGCGGTTACGCCGAGGGCGAGACCAGCACCGGTCTGAACGTGACCGATTACGCGAGCCTCATGCACGGCACCCGCCTCGGCGAGGTGGTGGTGCCCGGCAGCGCCGCCTCCAGCACGCTGTACCTCGTGGTCTCCGGCGAGAGCGCGCCGGAGATACAGATGCCGCCCCACCACGAGGAGTCGCTCGCGGAAGGGCGCGGCGCTCCGCTGGAAAAGGACGAGGTGCAGCTGATCAAGGACTGGATCGACCAGGGAGCGAAGAACAACTGAGCGGGCGTCAGCCGCCCGGCGCGATGCGCGGCAGGATGCTCTCGAGCGTGTTCAGCAGCACGTCGATTTCCTCGATGCTGTTGTAGTGCACCGGACCCACCCGGATGACGCCGCCCGCCTCCATCAGACCCAGCGCCCGCACCACTTCCAGCGCGTAATTGTGGCCGTTCCAGACGAAGATGCGCCGCTGCCCGAGCTCCCGGGCGATCATCGCCGGCGCCACGGTCTCGACGGTGAAGGCCACCGTCGGCAGGCGCCGCGAGTACGCATCCGGATCCGTGATGCCGTGCACTCTGACGCCGGGCAGCGCCTGCAGCCCGTCGATGAGGTGGCGCGAGAGTGTCTCCTCGTAGTCGAGCAGCCAGGCGAGTGCGGCATGGACGTGCAGGGTGCGGCCGCTCATGCCGGGGAAACGCCCGGCATAGTCGGCTGCCCAGGCCTCGCCCAGGGATGCGAAGTAGTCCACCGCGGCGGCCGTCCCGGCCATGCCCTCGTGGCTCTGGGTGCCGGTCTCGAAGCGGCCCGGGATGGTGTCCGGAGCGGGCCGGACCTTGTAGGCCTCCAGCGACTCCAGCAACTCGCCCCGGCCCCAGAGGATGCCCTGGTGGGGGCCGAAGAACTTGTAGGCGGAGCAGGCCAGGAAATCGCAGCCGAGCGCCTGCACGTCGGTGGGCACGTGGGGCGCGGACTGCACCGCGTCCACGAAAGTCCAGGCGCCGGCCTCACGCGCCTTCGCCGCGATGGCCGCGACATCGTTCACCGTGCCCAGCAGGTTGCTGGCGCCCGCAACGCACACCAGGCGGGTTCGCTCGCCCAGCAGGCGGTCGAGTTCAGCCGGATCGAACTCGAAGGTCTCCGTATCGAACGGCAGCCACTTCACCTCGAGACCGTGGTCGCGCGCCATCAGCACCCAGGGCCAGATGTTGGCGTCGTGGTCCATCTGCGTGACGATGATCTCGTCACCCGGCGAAAACGCCGCGCCGATGGAACGGGAGAGCTGGAAGGTGAGCGTCGTCATGTTCTGGCCGAACACGACCTCGTCGGCCGAAGGCGCGTTCAGGAAATCCGCCATGGCCTGGTGGCCGTCTGCCGCGATCTCGTCGGCCAGCCGGGAGCTCTCGAACGGCCCGCCCAGGTTGGCGTTGGCCTCCAGCAGGCAGCGGCTCATCCGGTCGACGACCGTGGCGGGAACCTGCGTACCGGCCGGATTGTCCAGATAGATGCGCCCGCCGATGTCCCCGTCCAGGGCCAGGGCGGGGAAGCGTTCGCGGATCTTCTCGATGGGGTAGTCGTGTACGAGCATGAGGCCTCCGGTGGTCACGAGGGGCGCATGATGAAGGGCAGGCTCCGCCGCGGCAAGCCGCCGCCTTCGGCTAATGCCTATGCAGGCGGCCGCGGCGTTCGGGTACGGTTAGCCTCGGGCCGGGGAGCGAGCCTCTTACCATAATCGTTGTGGTTCAATGACATGTGGCCGTCACGCGGCGACGCAGGGATTCAGGGATTCAGGAATATCGGCATGCAGCCAATCAAGTTCGACGAAGCGCTGATCAGGCGCTATGGAGGCCGCGGGCCCCGCTACACCTCGTACCCGACGGCGGTGCAGTTCCACGAGTTCGACGAGGCGCAGTACAAGCGCCAGTGCGTCCTCAGCAACGAGCGCAACGACGGCCCCTTGTCGCTGTACCTGCACATCCCCTACTGCCACACGCTCTGCTACTACTGTGGCTGCAACAAGGTGGTGACTCGCAACCGGGACCGGGCGTCGGACTACCTGCAGCACCTGTTCCGCGAGGTCGAGCTCCAGTCTGCGCTGTTCGACGACGAGCGGGTCGTGGAGCAGCTGCATCTCGGCGGCGGCACGCCCACCTATCTCAGCGAGGAGCAGCTCTCCGCGGTCATGGCCAAGCTCGGCGAGCACTTCCGCCTGCGCAGCGACGGCCGGCAGGAGTTCTCCATCGAGATCGACCCGCGCAGCATCCAGCCCGGCATGGTGGCCGCGCTGGCCGGCATGGGCTTCAACCGGCTCAGCATGGGCGTGCAGGACTTCGACCCCGAGGTGCAGAAGGCGGTGAACCGCGTCCAGCCGCCTGACGAGACCCTGCCGCTGATCCAGCAGGCCCGGGAGGCCGGCTTCCGCTCGGTCTCCATCGATCTCATCTACGGCCTGCCCATGCAGACGCCGGAACGCTTCGACCGCACGCTGGACACCGTGCTGGAGGCAGCGCCGGACCGTATCTCGGTCTACAGCTACGCCCACCTGCCGCAGATGTTCCGGGCCCAGCGCCTCATCCGCCAGGAGGACCTGCCCAGCGACGACGTGAAGCTGGCGCTCCTCGGCCACACCATCCAGCGGCTCGGCGCGGAGGGCTACGAGTACATCGGCATGGACCACTTCGCGCGCAAGGACGACGAACTCGCCATCGCACGCGAGAACGGCACCATGCAGCGCAACTTCCAGGGCTATTCCACCCATGCGGACACCGAGCTGATCGCGCTCGGCGCGAGTTCCATCGGCCGCGTCGCCGACTGCTACAGCCAGCACACCCGGCACGACCACGACTACGGCCGGCGCATCGAGGAGGGCCACCTGCCCGTCGAGCGCGGCCTGATCATGAGCGACGAGGACAAGCTCCGCGGCAAGGTAATCCAGTCCATCATGTGCCGGGACCGGCTGATCTTCAGCGAGATCGAGGAGCGCTTCGACATCGACTTCCGCAGCCGCTTCGCCGAAGAGCTGGCGGACCTCGCGCCGCTCGAGGAAGACGGCCTGGTGGAGGTGGACGATGCCTCCATCCGCGTCACGCCAACCGGCCGGCTGCTGCTGCGAGCCATCGCGATGGTGTTCGACGGCTACCTGCGGGCGCAGGCCGAGCCCCAGCGCTACTCCAAGATCATCTAGGCGGGGTCATCCGGCCCCGGTCCGTTCCGCGCAGGGCTAGCGCCGACGTACGACCATCACGTCGTAGCGCCCGCTCGGACCGATGTACCAGGACGTCAGCGTGCTCGTCAGACTGACCACCAGGGAGCCGAACAGGGCCGCCCAGAAGCCCGACACCGCGAAATCGGCCAGCAGCCACGCGACCAGGCCGAACATCATCGCGTTAACCACGAACAGGAACAGCCCCAGCGTGACGAGGGTGAGCGGCAGCGTCGCGACGATGGCGATGGGCCGCACCAGCGCGTTCACCACGCCCAGCAGGATGGCGGCGAGGATGAACGTCCCCACGCCGGTGATGTGCACGCCGGGCACGATCGCGGCGGCCGCCCACAAGCCGAGCATATTGATCAGCAGTCGGACGACGAGTCCGGGCATCGCTGTCCTCCTTCAGGGTCAGTAGATCGGCGCGTACTGGTACTCTGGGTACTCGTAGCGCGGCACGACGACGTCGTAATGGGGCTGCAGGAACGCGACCAGGTTGATGAGCTGGCGCACGGTCATGCGGTCGTTGAAGCCGGGCATCAGCGACTCGCCCTCTTCGGAGATCTCCTCTTCCGGGTACCAGCGGACCAGCTTGTGCGACGGATTGATGATGGAGGTCACGAGTTCGCCGTAGGTCTTCACCCGGGTCACCTCGCCGCCCAGCGTCACCTGCACCGGCCCTTTCGCCGCCGGCGGCGGCAGCTCGTAATTGCTGATCACATGACAGGAATTGCACTGCAGTGCCAGAAAGGCCGCCCGGCCGGCCTCCGGATCCCCGTCCGGCAGGCGGAATCCGGCGGCGGACTTCGGACCGGCCTCGCAGCCCGCCAGCAGCGCGCCGCTCAGCATCGCGATCGTCACCATTGCCACCCTGGATACCCTGGGCCGGAGCGTCGTCTTCCTCATCCCGGGCTTCCTCCCCGCAACGAACGGCCGCGGATCTTCGAGCGACGCGGCCACAACTCGACAGGTTCACTCTAGGCGATCCGGGCATACCCGGCCAGTAGTGACATGTGCCTAGGGTACCCAGGATGTCTGGGATGGCCAGGATGCCTGCAATGCGGGCGATGCCTGCGATGCCTGCAATGGCCGGGATGCCCCCGGACGGCCTGTTGCGCAATACTGTCGGCATACCGCCGTCGCAGGGACCATCGATGAGGACACGACTGCCCGCTCTCGTTTTCCTGGCTGCTCTTGCTGCCCTTCCCGCCCCGCCGCTCGGCGCCGGCGAACGGGAGACCCGCCTGCAGGCCGTCGACAGAGCCGACTATCACCGTCTGACGCCGGACGAGCCCGACGGCGTCTACCATGTTCACGTGCGCATGCCCGAGAGCCACGAGCCGGGAGCCGACCGGCGTTATCCGGCGGTGTATCTGCTCGACGGCGGCAACATGTTCCCGCTCCTGGCCGGCTACTACCGCTATCTGGAACTGGGCGAGGAAGTTCCCGAACTCATACTGGTGAGCGTCTCCTACGGCACCGACTACTTCCGGGAGGGCAACCAGCGCAGCCGGGACTACACGGCGGAGGCGCCCGAGCCGGAGTTCTGGGGCGGCGCCGACGCCTTCCTGGGCTTCCTCCGCGAAGCACTGATTCCCCTGGTCGAGTCCCGCTATCCCGCCGACCCGGAACGCCGCGTGATTCTGGGGCAGTCTCTCGGCGGACAATTCGTCCTCTACAGCGCGCTGCAGCCGGACGCCCCGTTCTGGGGGCACATCGCCATCAACCCGGCGCTGCACCGCAACCTCCCGCTCTTCCTGGAAGCGCCCGGGAAGACATTCAACGGCCCGCGGCGCCGTCTGTACCTGGCCTCCGGCGCGGACGACCTGCCGCGCTTCCGCGGCCCGGCTCTCTCCTGGATCGGTCACTGGACGATGCAGCAGGACACGCCCTGGGATCTCGAGGCCGAGATCCTGCCTGGCGAGAGCCACTTTTCCGCAGCGCCGCCCGCCTTTCGGCGCGGCATTCGCTGGTTGTTCGGGATGGAGGAGCCCATCAGCGCTCCTGCGACGGCCCAGTAAGAGCGGTCACAACTCCCTGACCGCAGGTCTCTTTTTCGCGATGCGCCGGAAATTCTGCCAGCGGCAGGTTCCTTCTACTTGACCTTACCCAATATTGGGGTATATTTCCCCAACTGTAGCTACTGTATATCTCATTCAGCAGACAGATCGGGAGTCGAACATGAACATCTCAGGACCAAAACTCAGAATCGGAGCGGCGGTGGCAGCCGCTCTCGGCCTGGCCGCCTGCGGCGGCGGAGGCGGCGGCACCGCCACCCAGCCGCCGACATCGTCAAACCCGCCGCCGGCCACCTCGGCCAAGGTAAGTGCCTCCGGTGTGATCACCGGCTTCGGCAGCGTCTACGTGAACGGCGTCCGCTACGACACCTCAGCGGCGGAGATCGAGTTCGAGGACGAAGGCCGCAAGACCGAGGACGCCCTTCGTCTCGGCATGAAGGTGAAGATCGAGGGCGAGCGGAACGGGAACGACCGCCGGGCCGACCGGATCCGATACGACGACGATCTGGAAGGCCCGGTGAGCGCCATCCAGCCGGACCCAGCCAACCCGGGCCTCGGCTCGTTCACCTTGGCCGGTCAGGAAGTCACCGTGGACGACAACACGGTCTTCGACGACGGCATCGGTGACAACAACGGCGACGGCAGCATCGACCTGCTCGACCTGGATCCCGCCGGCGGCTCGATCGTCGTCGAAGTGAGCGGTTTTCAGACCGACGCCGGCATCCTCGCCACCCGCGTGGAACGCGACGACGACCAGGCCGGGGGCGACGACGATGTCGAGGTAAAGGGCTATGTCACCGACCTGGACCCCGCGGCGGGTACCTTCCTCATTCGTGACCTGACCGTGGCGTGGACCGCGGACGACCTGGACGGCGAGGACTTCCCGGACGGTACGCTTACCGAAGACGTCTTCGTGGAGGTGGAAGGAACGCTGCTCGCCGACGGCACACTCGAGGCGGACAGCATCGAGCGCGAGGACGACTTCGGCCGCGGCGACGGCGACGAAGGCGAGTTAGAGATCGAGGGAATCCTGGAGGCGGTGGATACCGCATCCAGCCCGAACACGATCACCATCGACGGCAACACGATACCCGTGAACGACGCCAGCCGGCTGGCCGGTCACGTCGGCGCGCGGGTGGAGGTGGAAGGCACCTTCGACGCAGACGGCGTACTGATACTGGACGACGGTGACGACGGCGTGAAGTTCGAGCGCGAGAATTCCGTGCGCACCGAGGATCGGGTAGAGACGGTCGGCACTGGGAGCTTCGTCACCCGCCTGGGTCTCGAGATCACGCCCACCGGCGCAAGCCGCATCGAGGATGACGATGCCGACGACGGCGACCGGCTGACCCCCGAGGCGTTCCTTGCGCGGGTATCGGCGGGCGACTACGTCGAGGCGCGCGGGTATCCCGAGAGCGACGGCACCGTGACCTGGATGCGCATCGAGCGCGACGGCGACGAGGACGATCAGGACTGCGAGCTGCGCGGCCCGGCGGCCGACGGCTCCGTCGACGATCCTTTCTTCGTCATCCAGGGCGTCACCATCGACACGGCGCAGATCACCAGCGCCGGCGGGTTCCGCGACGAGAACGACGTGGCCATCGGCCGCGACGAGTTCTTCGCCCGCCTCGCGGCCGGCGACGTGGTCGAGGCCGACAGCATCGACAACGGCGGCTGCTCCGACGGCCTGCTCATTGCCGAGGAGGTCGAATTCGAGCGCGACGACGGCGTCGCCGGCAACGACGACGACGGCATGGGCGGCGGCAACGACGACGGTAACGGCGATGACGGCGCCGCGGCCGACGAGGTTGGCGGCACGGTCAGCAACGTGGACGACGTCGAGAACACGTTCGTCGTCGCGGGCCGGACCGTCGTCGTAACGGCAGACACCCTGATCGACGCTTCCATCGTCGAGGCGGCCCGTGGCGAGGAACTCGGCGATGCCGACCTTCGCTTCGGCGACCTGCCCGAGTCCCTGTCCGAACTTCTGCCGGACGGACTCCAGGTCACCGTGCGGGTGGATGCAAACGACAATGCCATCCTGATCGAGGACCAGAACTGAGCCGCCGGCCTCACCGCGGCAGCATGCCGCTGAGGTGACACCTCGTGAACGCCGGGTTCGGCAGGTCTCCCCTGCCGGGCCCGGCTTCGCGACTGTCAACCGCAGGCCTCCGTGGTACAGAATGTCCGCACGCGGTCACGAGAAACCGGACATGGATAACGATCTGAAGAGCTCCGTCTATCGCGCCTGCCGCCTGCTGCTGCGGCCGGTGGCGAGCATCGCGCTGCGCTGCGGCATCACGTGGCGGGAGTTCTCGGACCTCTCCAAGTCCGTCTTCGTCGATGTCGCCACCTCCGAGTTCGGCATCCGCGGCCGCCCCACCAATGTGTCCCGCGTCGCCGTGATGACCGGTATCGACCGTAAGGAGATCCGCCGCCAGCGGGATCTGCTCGCCGCCGAACCGGAGAGCGTCAGCCGCAAGACCAGCGACGCCAGCCGGGTGCTGTCCGGCTGGCACCAGGATCCGGCATTCCTCGACGATTCGGGCCAACCGCTCGAACTGCCCGAGGAAGGCCCCGCGCCGTCCTTCGACGCGCTGACCCGGCGCTACTCGGGCGACGTCCCGAGGCAGACCCTGCTGAAGGAACTGCTGGGCGGTGGCACCGTGGCACGAACCCCGGATGGGAGGGTGCGCGCGCTGAGACGCTACCACGTCCCGGAACCCCTGGAGCCGGAGAGCATCCTGCGTGCCGGCGCCGTACTCAAGGAACTCGGCGACGCACTGCGCCACAACCTGTACCGCAAGGCGGACGATACCCCCCGCTTCGAAGGCCGCGCCTCCAACGACCGGATGACGGCCGAACAGGCCGCCCTGTTCCGGGAATTCATGCAGGTGCGCGGCCAGGCCTTCCTGGAGGAGATCGACGACTGGCTAAGCCGGCACGAGCCGGAGACTGCGCCGCCACCCGGCAAGGCGGTCCGTCTCGGCGCGGGCCTGTTTGCGATCGAATCGGAGGCCGGCGGAGAGCAGCGCCGCTGACGGCAGACTTTTCACGTCCCGGGTGTAACCGTTTGCGCCGGCGAGCGCTATAACATGGCAGGTAACATCAATACGGAGCCCGCCATGCGCTTTCCGAGACTGCACGCCATCCTCATGGTCGCCATCCTCATGGTCGCCGTCCCCGGCCTCGCCGTCGCCGCGGTCGCGCCCGGCGAACTGCCCGGCAACGCCCGCTGGTACCTGCATGCCGACCTCGTCGAAATGCGCGGCTCCGAGGTCGGACGCCAGCTCTACGGCTGGCTGGACAAGGAGCTGTTCGCCGACCTGCGCAACGACCTCGGCGTCGACCTGGGCGCCGAGACCGACCGGGTCACGGTGTTCAGCCAGGGCGACGACGATGCCGTGCTCGCCATCCGCGGGCGTTTCTCGGACCAGACCCGGGAGAAGGTGCTGGCGCTGGCGAAGCGCGAGGCCAGGGTGGACGAGCACGAGGCCGACGGCAGCCGCTACTACCAGCTGGGCCAGATGGACGATGCGGATTTCGACGGCTACTTCACGTTCGCCATCGACGGACTGCTGCTGTTCACCTCCGAGGCCGCGACCATGGAGAAGCTGCTGGCCGACGGCGGCCGTGTCGAGGAGCGCGAGGCGGCAGACGGCACGCTGTTCGTGCTCACGGCGGACCGGAACCTGATGCAGGGCGGCATCCGTCCCCAGGCCGGCGCCGGGGGCTCCTGGGAGTCCCGCATCCTCGAGCACACCCGGGAAGCGGCATTCTTCGTCGCCGACCGTGACGGGCTCGCCGTCATCGAGGCGACGATCGTGGCCAGCGATCCGGGCATGGCGCTGGCCGTGGGCGGAATTGTGGGAGGCCTAATCGGATTGCAGGCCGTGGCCGCGGAGGAAGAGCCCGCGCTGGCGGAGCTGCTGAGCAAGACAAAGGTGACGGTGAATGAGGGTACGGTCGGCATCTCCGCCCTGGTGGAGCCCGAGCTGATGACGAGACTGCTCGCCCGTTGAGGCGGGCTCCGGCGACCGGCGCGCCGGACCACCCATGACGAGCAGCGAAGACGAACTCATCGCGGCGGCGAAGGCCGGCTCCCACGCCGCCTTCGCCGTGCTCGTCGAGCGCTACCAGGACGGCCTGTATCGTTTCCTGTGCGTGCGCTGTGCCCGGGTCTGCGACGCGGAAGACGCGCTGCAGGACACCTTCGTCGGCGCCTGGCGCTACCTCGCGAGCTACGATCCACGCTGGCGCTTCAGCACCTGGCTGTATCGCATCGCCCTGCGGCATGCGGCGGCCCGGCCGGCGGCCTGGGAACCGCTGGCCGCGGAACCGGCCGATCCGGCGGCCGATCCGCTGGCCGACTGCATCGCGGACGACGGGCGGCGCAACATCTGGCTGACTGCCCGGCAACGGCTCACGCCGGACGGCTATACCGCGCTGTGGCTCCATTACGCCGAGGACATGGCGGTCCGCGACGTGGCGCGCGCGATGGAACGAAGCGTATCGTGGGTCAAGGTGAACCTGTTCCGGGCCCGCCGGCGGCTGGCCCGGGAACTCGAGACGGAGGACGGGGAATGACGGAACTGGAAGAGCGTCTGCGCCGCGATGCGGCGAAGATTCGCGCAGAGACCACCCCGGAGCTGAGGGCACGCGTGCAGGCATCGCTGCAGGCCGCGGAGCCCGCTGCGCCGCGCCGGCGGCGCCCGGCGCTGGTGCCGCCACCGCGCCTGCTCGGCGGCGCCGCACTGGCGGCCGCCGTCGCGGTGGCGGGAGTCCTGGCGCTTCGTCCCGAGGCGCCCGCGCCGGAATCCTGGCCCGCAACGCCCACGGCACAGACGCAGACCTCGCTGCCCGGGACACTGCCGACCGCGCTGCAGGCGGATTTCGTGCTGCTGGAGCTGGAGCAGCGCGCCACGCAGCCGCTCACGGAGGAACAGGAGCGCCTCGAGGCCGATCTGCGCCGGCTGGAGGAAGAGCTGCGACGGGCCTTCTGAGGACGGGCTTTCCAGGAAAGGGGGCGGCGCGATAACGCCCGCCGCAAAAAAGTGAGGGGATGACGCCGTCGCGTCATCCCCTCGTTTTTTGAGCCAGCGCGGCGTCCGATTCGATCGATCCGGCAGCTTGCGCCACCCCCTCGGACCTGCCTGACTCCGGCCTGTGGCTCGTCCGCTCGGCTTGCACCTTGCGGAACCTCGTCTCAGGCTCCTCACGAGGACTTTTCGTCCCCGATGTTTGTTTAAAGACGCCTGGCTACGTCCCCCGCGAACTGCATGCCGGTCATGCGAGTCACGAGTACAGGCAGTTTCCGCTCTCCAATGGTCGCCAGATGCTCTCGCTCCGGCTTCCTCAACGCGCGGCCTCTCGGCGTTGCGACTTGGTCAGCTTCCGCTGCCCTTGACCACTTTGGCGGGTGGTCCTGCCCCTGCCAATCGGGGCCCGGTTTCAGGATCGCGATCCCTTACCGTGGGGTTCACACTACGCCTGCCGGTCCGCCCTGTCAGCAGAATATCCTGTGCCTGTCGTGTGGTTATTCTGTGGATAACCGGTGGAAATAGAAAAGCCATTATTAATCAGAAGGTTGCAGGCAATAATCGACGGCCTCACGAGGTCTTTTCCACAGGTTGCTAAAAGAGCGGAAGATTGCCTCCGCCCTCTTTCGCCGTGAACAGCCAGGCCAGCAGCCCGTGGGTGGGCAGATAGACGCAGAGCGGGAAGAACAGCATCACGAGGGCGAGGTAGAGCCGGCCGTCGATCCGACGCTGGGGACGCTCGCCCGGCCCGAACACCCGGTTGATGTTCTCCGCGGGGTCCGTAATCAGCCAGGTGACCGGCAGCACCGCCCAGGCCAGGAGGGTCTGCAGCGCCAGCGCCCTGCTGTCATATCCGAGCCGCCAGACGCCCCAGAGCAGCAGCGGCGGCAGGAGCAGGTGGAACAGCGACAGCCCGCGCAGCCAGCGGGGCAGAGCCGGGTCGAACATGTAGCCGGCGAGGCCGGTAACCGGCCGCCGGAAGATGAGTCCGCCCAGGTAGCTGATGACCCACACGGCCTCGGGCAACAGCACCCCGACCGCCATCATGCTGAACAGTAGCGCGCTCTCCAGCCACAGTGCCGGCACCAGCGCGATCAGCGCGATGTCGGAGAACCAGAGAAAATTCTTCGGACCATGCTGCCGCCAGTAGATCGGCAGGATGACCGCGGCGACCGCCGTATAGGCGATCTTCAGCCAGAGCGGGATCATGCCTCCGCGATCGCGGCTCCCGCGCCGGTGAGTTCACGGGCCGCGGCGAGGCAGCCGTCCACCGCCTCGTCCGGCGTTGCGAACGAGGTGACCAGCCGGTATACGCCGGGGCCGGTGTGGGGCCACGGGTGGAACTCGAAGCCGCGGGCATGCAGGCCGTCTGCGAGCGAATCGGGAAGGCGCATGAAGATCTCGTTGGACTGCACGGGATGCAGCAGCTCGGTGCCCGGGCAGGCGGCCAGGCCGTCGGCGAGCGTTCGTGCACGGCGGTTGGCGGCTGCGGCCAGGCGCAGCCAGAGACCCTCGGCGAGATAGGCCTCGAGCTGCGCCGAGACGTAGCGCATCTTGCTCAGCAGATGGCCCGCCTGCTTGCGGCGCCGCGGCAACTCCACCGTGTCTGCCGGATCGAATACGACCAGCGCCTCGGCCAGCATCGCACCGTTCTTGGTCGCGCCGAACGAGACCAGATCGACCCCGGCGCGCCAGGTGATGTCCGCCGGCGAGCAATCGAGGGTGACCAGCGCGTTCGCCAGCCGCGCGCCGTCCATGTGCACGCGCAAGCCGTCGCGGTGAGCGGCCGCGGCGAGTGCAGCGACCTCGTCTGGCGTATAGACGGTGCCCAGTTCCGTCGCCTGGGTCAGGCTCAGCAGCCGGGGGCGGCTGGCGTGTTCGCCCATGGCGAGAGACGCGGCTACGGTCTGCTCCACCGCTGCCGGCACCAGCTTGCCGTCCGCGCCGTCCAGCGCCAGCAGCTTGGCCCCGCCGCTGAAGAACTCGGGCGCAGCGCACTCGTCCGTATTCAGGTGCGCATCCCGGTGGCAGACCACCGCACCGACGGAGCCGCAGGTCTGGGCCACGGCAAGCGAGTTGGCGGCCGTGCCCGAGGCCAGCGGGTAGATCTCGACGTCCCGCTCGAACAGCTCGCGGAAGCGCTGGCGCAGGCGCGCGGTGGCGGCGTCTGCACCGTAGGCGTGGGCGGGGCCGTCGTTCACTTCGGCCAGGGCCGCCATGATCTCGGGTGCCACGGGATACTCGTTGTCGCTGCGGAAATTGCCCGGCATGGCCTGCACTGCTCCTTCATTCCGACCGATGGGCGCGCGAGCCGCGCTCCCGGAGCGCCAATGCTACAGCCGCGGGAGGGAATGTTCGACGCCGCTCGGGCGTCTTCGCGGCCCTCAGGTCTCGTCCCGGTCCATCCACTTGGCCGTGTAGCGCGGCGTGTAACCGACCATGAGATCCAGCAGCGCAGCCGCATCGCCGGCGGCGAGAATCATGTCCCGATGCTCCCCCCGAACGAAACCCTCGCTGACGGTCTGGTCGAGGAACCGGAGCAGATCGTCATAGTAGCCGCCGGCGTTCAGCACGCCGCAGGGCCGGGCGTGAATGCCGAGTTGGGCCCAGGTGAGTATCTCGAACAGCTCTTCCAGGGTGCCGAGGCCGCCGGGCAGGGCCAGCACCCCGTCCGAGAGTTCCGACATCAGCGCCTTGCGCTGATGCATGGTCTGCACGACGCGCAGGTCGGTCAGTCCCTGGTGGCCCACCTCCTTGCGCAGCAGCGCCTCGGGGATGACGCCGATGACCTCGCCGCCGGCGGCCAGCGCCGCATCGGCGAGCACGCCCATCAGCCCCACCCGTCCGCCGCCGTACACCACCCGCCAGCCCCGCTCCGCGATGGCCGTGCCGAGTTCTTCGGCGGCGCGCGCGTAAGCCGGACGGACACCGCTGCTGGATCCCGCGAATACGCAGATCGATTCCATACGCGCCATCAGTTGTTGCTCCCGGTGGATGCGGACTTGCCTGCGATCGGCTATGCGGCCGTCGAGGCAAGGGTCCAGGCAATGGTCCAGGCAATTGCCGGCCGAACTGTGTCAGATTCGGCCGGTCGTGCAAAGGCCGGCCCTTGAATCGGCCGCCGGCGACACGCATGTCCTGTGACAGACGCGGCATTCATTCGCCGCGGCAAGGAGGATCGATGAAAAGGACAGCCAGGATGATCTTGCCGATGGCGGCCGCCGCTCTGCTGGCCGGCTGCGCCACCCAGACTTCGCCAAACGAGCCGCCCGACGGTCCGAGCGCCGTGCTGCGGTTCGCCGATCTGGGCGGTATCCGTGACTGGCGCTCCGTCGACAACGGCAGAGCCATACTGATCGAGGGACGCCGCGGCCTGTGGTACCGGGCAACCTTCTTCAGCCCGTGCACCAGCCTGCCCTTCGCAAACACCATCGCCTTCGCAACCGACTCCACCGGCGATCTGGACAAGTTCAGCTCGATTCTCACGCGGGACGAGCGCTGTTATTTCCGCACGTTCGAGCGGGCGCCTGATCCTGACGCGGAGGATTGACCGGGTCGGGCCTGAAGGCCGTCCTACAACGGGATGTTGATGCTCGCCGGGTCTTCGGTCAGGTCGCGGCCGTAGGTGTGGACGGTGATCGCGACGTCGTCGCTCGCGTTGCAGACCCGGTGGGGATAATCGATGCCCGGCTGTACCAAGGTAACGTCGCCCGGCGCGCAGACTGCCTCGCAGGCGAGTTCGGCCGCGCCGTCGCACACCAGGCGGTAGTTGGCGACGCTCGGCGTGCCGGCGTAGACGCCCACGGCACCCCACGCCGTGTGGCCGTGCACCGGCGTGCCCTGGCCGGGCCGCCACACGACGGACAGGACGGTGAAGCGTCCGCGCGGATCGGCATAGAGCACGTGACGGCGATAAGTGTCCGCGCCCGCCGCGCGGCATTCGGCCGGCAGCCAGTCAGCCGCGGCCATCAGCCGACGCAGTTCGCGACCGACCCGGCTCGCCAGGCGGTCATCATTGCAGGCCTCGCACAATGCGCTCACACGACGGATGTATTCGTCGAAATCGATGGCGTCTGCAGCCGTGGAGACCGGCCGTTCGGCACCCGGGCGCCGTTGACGCATCCTGTCCGCTGAAACTGCCATGGACTCTCTCCCTGCTCCCGCGTTTACGTGTAAGAAACGGTAGCAGCAGGATGGGGGCCAATGGGTGCAAAATTTGCCAGTAATGTGAAACGTGTTAGGTTATTTGCCTAACGATGATCGGATTTGGGGGATTACGTTCCGTGGACAAGAAAGACAAGCAGATCCTCGCGCTGCTGCAGGAAGATGCTTCGCTGCCGGTGGCCGAGATCGCGGAGCAGGTAGGACTGTCGCGCACGCCCTGCTGGAGGCGTATCCAGCAGCTGGAAGAGAAAGGCGTCATCCGCAAGCGGGTCGCCCTGCTCGACAGGCACAAGCTCGACGTGCCCATCACCGTATTCGTCGCCGTGCGCACCAATCAGCACAACGCCGCGTGGACCGAACGCTTCCGCGAAATGGTCCAGGGCATCCCGCAGATCGTGGAGGTGCACCGGCTCAGCGGCGATACCGACTATCTGCTGCGGGTGCTGGTGGGCGACATCAACGGCTTCGATGCCGTGTACAAGCAGATGATCGAGATGGTCGACTTCTCGGACGTCAGCTCCAGTTTCTCGATGGAGGAGTTCAAGTTCACGACCGCGATTCCGCTGGACTGACGCGGAACCGGATCGCCGGCGGAACGAAAAACGGCCGCCCGGAGGCGGCCGTCGTTCAGGCGTCGGGCAGCAGCGTGCCTCAGGCCTTCGGCGCGTAGGCGCTGCACCAGCCGGCAGCATTCACCAGCTTGCCCGGGAAGATGGAGCAGCCGGCCCACTCCTCGTCGCCCTGGGCCTGGAACAGCTGACAATTGCTGCAGGCCTGGCCGGGCTGATAGCGGGCGTACTTGCTCTGGTCGACGTTGGTGGCGTCGTGCACGTAGCCGAGCGCTTTCGCCTGCGGGTCGTCCACAGAGAGCTTCGGCCGACCGTCTCCGCCTGCCGCCGCCTCGCCGGCCTGGCTCTCGGCCGACTTCTGGGCCGACTCCTGGGCCGACTTCTGACTCATGCCCGCATCGTTGGCCGTATCCTTGGCCATGTCGGTCCCGCTGCCGGAACCCTCGTCGGGCGAGGGTTGCGCGCCGCCTGCAGGAGCGGAGTCGCCGCCGCCCGAGCATGCCGCCAGCCCCGCAAGGGGCACCAGCACAACCGTGCCGCCAACCAGCTTCAGGAATTTCCGGCGTCCTGCCGGATCGGAATATTCGCTCATAAAAACTCTCCGCTAGCGTCGGCTCGAGCCGACGGGTTCAAGGACCAGTCCGAATCCCCGCGCGCTCATTCTCGGCAACGACCCCGGGCAATGCAAATGGCCCGCACCGCGCCGCCGGCCGGCCGCAACATTTCTGCCACACATTCCTGTCACGATGCCGTCACGTGACGGATTCACCATCAGGTCGCCACTGCCCGACATGACAGCGACGCCGTTCAGCCTCACAGCGAGGATCGCCGGCCTCTGCCGCCAGATCCTCGTCCCCGCCCGCTTCCCGGGGCTGCTCCGCTACGCCCGCCGCGTCGCGGTCGGCGCCGTATTCCTGCCGGCGCTCCTGCTGCTGCAGGCCGTGCACTGGATCGGCTTCCTGCTGGACGAGATTTTCTTCCACGGTTATCGGCGGGTCGCGATCCGCGAGCCGGTATTCATCCTCGGCGCACCGCGCAGCGGCACCACCTACCTGCACCGCCTGCTGGCAGCCGACACCGGTTACACGACCTTCGCCACCTGGGAATGCCTGTTCGCCCCCAGCATCACGGAGCGAAAATGCTGGACCGGCCTTGCCGCGGCCGACCGGCTGATCGGGTCCCCACTGGCCCGCTCGCTCACGGCGGCAGGCCGCGCCGCCCTGCGCTGGATCGACGACAAGCACCCCCTCGGACTCGCCGAACCCGAAGAGGACTACTTCTGCTTCCTGCCGCTGCTGTGCTGTTTCATTCTCGTCGTGCCCTTCCCCGAAGCGCGCTGGGTGTGGCGCATGGGCACATTCGACAGGGACATGCCCGAAGCCGAGCGTCGACGGCTGCTGAGCTGGTACCGGCGCTGCCTGCAGCGCCACCTCTACGCCCACGGCCAGGGCAGGACGCTGCTGTCGAAGAATGCCGCTTTCGCCGGCATGGCACGAAGCCTGGCGCGGGAATTCCCGGACGCCCGCGTCGTGGTCTGCGAGCGGGACGCCGTCGAGGTGATCGCCTCGCAATTCAATTCGGTGACTGACGGCCTGCGCCTGTTCGGCGTCCCGCCCGACGACCCGCTGTTCCGGGCACGGCTGCTCGATTGCCTGGACTTCTATTACCGGAACCTGGAGGACCTGCGCGCGGAACTGCCGCCGGAGCGCATCGCGGCCGCCCCGATGGAGGAACTGGCCGCCGACCCCGCCGCGCTGGTACGCCGCCTCTGCGACCGCCTGGGACTCCCGGTGACCGACACGCTGGCGGCACGTCTCGGGCAGCTCGAGCGGCGCCGGCCCCACGTGCCGGCCGAGGCGCCGCCGCTGTCCTCCTGGGGCATCGACATGGCGGAAGTGCGGCGGCGCTTCGCCGCCTGGACACGCAAGCAGGAGCCGCAGACATGATGGCAACAGAAGCGCTGCAGTCCCGACTGCGCGAAGACGCGCCGGCCCGTTCCCGTTGCGAGCGTCTGCGTGTCGCCGTCGTCTCCGACGCGGTGGCCGAACGCAACGGCGTGGGCTCGTATTACAGCGACCTGGTCGGCCAGCTCGGCTCCCGGGTCGGGCGCGCGGAGCTGTTCTGCCCGCAGGACAGCCTGCAGGGCTGGCGACGCCGGCTGGTGCCGCCGCTGCCGGGAGACCGCACCCAGCGTCTGTGGTTTCCGCGACCGTTCCGGCTCTGGCGTCGGGTGACCGCGCTGGCGCCCCATGCGCTCGTGGTGCCGACCCCCGGCCCGTTCGGCCTGATGGGACTGCTGGCGGCCCGGCGCCTGGGCATCCCGCTGATCACCGGCTTCCATACCCATTTCGAGCAGCTGGCGGAGATCTACTGGAGAGACGCTTTCGGCCGACTCAGCCGCGGCTACCTGGAGCGCTGTCACCGGCTGCTGTTCCGGCACAGCGCGCTGGTCCTGGCCAACTCGCCGGAGATGGCCCGCCTGGCCGACCGCCTCGGCGCCCGCGGCGCGCGGCTGATGGGCACCTCGGTGCCGCGGGAGTTCCTGGACCGTCCGCTCGCAGAGCCCGGGCCCGACGTGCGCCGGCTCCTGTTCGCCGGGCGGCTGGCCGCGGAGAAGAACCTGCCTGCCGTGCTGGAGGTGGCCGAACGGCTGCCGGGCCTGCGGGTCAGCATCGCAGGCGACGGACCCATGCGCCCGGCCGTCGAGGCCGCAGCCGCGCGGCTGCCCAATCTGGATTACCTGGGCTGGGTGCCCCGGGAGCGGCTGGTCGACACGCTGGACGCCCACGATATGCTGCTGCTGCCCTCCCGGATCGAGTCGTTCGGCACCGTGGCACTCGAGGGCATGGCCCGCGGCCGGCCGGTCATCGTCTCCGGCGACTGCGGCATCGCCGAATGGCCCGAACTCGAAGCCGGACTGTTCCGCATCGGCGCCGATGAGAGCGTCGTGCAGGCCGTCATGCGGGCCTGCGCGGCGGCACCGGCGGCGCGCGCCGAGATGAGCCGTCGGGCCCACCTGGCCGCGCGCCGGCTGAACGACTGGAATCTGAGCACCTGGATCGGCTGGCTGCAGGGAGACGCCGACGGTGGCTGAGACCGCGCCGGGGGTCCTTATCTCGGTGCACGACGTGATGCCGGAAACCCTGGGCCGGGTGGCCGGCATCCTCGGCGCACTCGAGGCCGCCGGCGCCGGCGGCGCCAGCCTGCTCGTCGTGCCCGGCGTCGGCTGGACGGCCGAGACGCTGGATCGGCTGCACGGCTTGCTGGCCCGGGGCCATACCTTGGCCGGACACGGCTGGCAGCACAGATGCCCCCGGATCCGGGGGCTCGGGCACCGCCTGCACAGCGCGCTCGTCTCCCGTGACGTGGCGGAACATCTGTGCCTGGACGCGGCCGGCATCGAAGCGCTCATACGCCGCTGCGGCGAATGGTTCCCGCGCCACGGACTGCCCCGGCCCGACACCTACGTGCCGCCGGCCTGGGCGATGGGTCGCATCGAGCGGCGGCGTCTCCACGGCCTGGGCTTCCGCTACTTCGAGACCCTCACCGGCTTCTACGACGCCGGCACCGGCCGCTTCCGCCGCCTGCCGCTCGCCGGCTTCGAGGCGGACACACGCTTCAGGGCGCTGGTGCTGCGCGGGCTCAACCGGGCGGCCCTCGCCCTGGCGGCGCCGGGGAGACCGCTGCGGCTCGCCATTCACCCCCATGACCCCGAGCTGCTGCTGGCCCGCGACCTGGAGCGCCTCGTCGCCATGGCGGCGTCCCGTAGCCGCCCGCTCGCCGCCCGAGCGCGGGCCGGCTGAACCTGCAAGGCACTGGCGAACCTGCGTCCCGGCGGGTAGCGTATGCGCCGGTTCCGGTCACGACGGCAGACGAGATGAGGCCACGACAACCTTCAGCGGCCGAGGTCAGGCAGCTCCCCGCGCTCATGACTCACGTGATCCCGCCCGACTGGGAAGACCAGAACGGCCACGTGAACATCCGGTTCTACATGACCCTGTTCGAGCGCGGCGGCTGGCCCATGGTGCAGGAGATGGGCATGGAGGACTCCTACTTCCGAGACCGCCGGCAGGGCCTGTTCGACCTGGAGCACCACCTCTATTACCTGAACGAGATCCACGTCGGCGAATCGGTCAGCATCCATGCCCGCCTGGTGGACCGCAGCGAGAAGCGCTTCCACGGCGTGATGTTCGTCATCAACGACAGCCGCGACAACCTGGCGGCCACCCTCGAGTACATCACCAGCGGCGCCGACCTGGCGCACCGTCGCACGGCACCGTTCCCGGCGGACATCGCCGCGCGACTGGACCGACTGGTGGCCGAGCACCGCCAGCTGCCCTGGCAGCCGCCGCTGTGCGGCGTGATGTCGGCCTGACGGAGGGGGGATCAGGTCCTAGAGCGTGGGCGGCGTCTCGCCGATCCGGCCCACATCCAGCACCGGGGAGGCGTCCAGCTTCTCGGCGCCCATCAGGTCCGCCACCCGCTGCAGGGCCGCGACGATGGCGTGGCGCTCCCAGTCCTGCAGGCCGCCGTACTCCTCCAGGAATCGGGTCTGCAGTGCCGTCGGCGCCCTGGCCACGAGCTCACGACCCTCCGGCGTCAGGCTGACCTTGACCTGTCGCCGGTCCTCGCTGCCGCGCCGGCGCACGACGAGGCCGCTCTGCTGCAGCTTGTCGATCATCGAGGTCACCGTGCCCTGGGTGAGACCGACCTTGTAGGCAATGCCGCCCACCGTGAGTTCGCCGGCCATCGACAGCAGCTCCAGCACGAGCAGCTGGGAGGTGGTGAGGCCGGTCTGGCGCGCGAGAGACTTGGCGTCCAGGTCCGTCGCCCGCAGCACCCGGCGCAGCGCGGTCAGCACTTCTTTCTCCAGCATCTCGTCCTTTTCACTCATCGCCCTGTCGCTCTCATCCCCGTTCGCCGGCATCTGCCGGAAGGTTTCCAGGCCCCTGATCTCAGTGATTTTTATGCCCGCCGGGCAGCGCTCACTTGAAAGGAGTACTTTGACCCTCAAATCAATGTTGCGCTATTAATCGCTATTTTCTAAAATTGTAGCGCTATTCGATCAGCTTTTTTAATTGAATATCGAAATATCTGTCAACTAGAACACGCCGGGTGCCCCGCAAGGACCGCGATAGGATTAATATCAGGCTATCGGGTTCGTTCCCGCCTCACCGGACACGCCCAGCGACAGATTCCCCGACCAGGCATATCATGCAAGCAAAAAGAATCCAGAAAGATTCTGCTATCTCCATACGTCCGCCGGTATCGACCGACGGCGCCGCCGTACACGCCCTCATCGGACGCTGCCCGCCGCTGGACACCAACTCCATGTACTGCAACCTGCTGCAGTGCACCCACTTCGGCGCGACGAGCGCGCTGGCGGAGGCGGAGGGCGACGCCGTGGGCTTCGTCTCCGGCTACAGCCCGCCCCCGCACCCGGACGCACTGTTCGTCTGGCAGGTGGCCGTCGACGAACGGGCCCGCGGCCACGGTCTGGCCAAACGGCTCATCATGGACATCCTGGAGCGGCCGGGTAACGAGCATCTGGACTACATCCGCACGACCATCACGGCCCAGAACGAGGCTTCCTGGGCCATGTTCCACGGCCTCGCCCGCAAACTGGACGCGCCTACCGAAGAGCAAGTGCTGTTCGATCAGGACGAGCACTTCGGCGGCGAGCACAAGAGCGAACACGAATTGATTATCGGCCCTTTTGAAATCGAGAGAAACTGAGAGAAAACGAGAAACGTCATGAAAACCACCGTTGAGAAGATCGACCTTTCCAGTAACGCGCACACGGGCGGCGTATTCGCGCGCCTCGAATCGGACGTGCGCTCCTACTGCCGCTCGATCCCGGTCCTGTTCGAGAAAGCGGTCGGCACCGAACTCGTCGATGCCGACGGCAACGTCTACCTGGACTTCCTGGCCGGCGCCGGCAGCCTGAACTACGGCCACAACCATCCGGTGCTGAAAGAGGCACTGATGGACTACATCGCCGGCGACGGCATCGCCCACAGCCTGGACATGCACACCGCGGCGAAGAAGCGCTTCCTCGAGACCTTCCACGAGCGCATCCTGAAGCCGCGCAACCTGGACTACGTGGCCCAGTTCACGGGCCCGACCGGCGCGAACGCCGTCGAGGCGGCGATGAAGCTTGCCCGCAAAGTGACCGGCCGCGAGACCATCGTCGCCTTCACCAACGGCTTCCACGGCGTCACGCTGGGCGCGCTGTCTCTCACCGGCAATCGCCATCACCGGGATGCCGCCGGCGTGTCGATGAGTGGCGTCGTGCGCATGCCGTTCGATGGCTATCTGGGCGAGGGCGTGGACACGCTGGACTACCTGGAGAAAACGCTGGACGACCCGAGCAGCGGCGTGGGCCATCCTGCCGCCGTCATCGTGGAGGCGGTCCAGGGCGAGGGCGGCCTGAACGTCGCCAGCGAGGCCTGGCTGAAGCGCCTGGAGGCGATCTGCCGCGCCCGCGACATCCTGCTCATACTGGACGACATCCAGGCCGGCTGCGGCCGCACCGGCAACTTCTTCAGCTTCGAGCCCTCCGGCATCCGCCCGCACATGGTGACGCTGTCGAAGTCGCTGAGCGCCATGGGCCTGCCTTTCGCGGTACTGCTTATCGAGTCCGATCTCGATGAATGGGAGCCCGGCGAGCACATCGGCACCTTCCGCGGCAACAACCACGCGTTCGTAACCGCCGCCGCCGCACTGGAGCACTTCTGGTCGACGTCGCGCTTCGAGCAGGACGTCAGGCGCAAGGCCGGCATCCTCCGCTCACGGCTGGAGGAGATCGCCGCGGCGTCGCCCCTCGGACTCACCGTCAAGGGTCGCGGTCTCATGAGCGGCATCGCCTGCCCCGACGGCGAAACCGCCGGCAGGGTATGCCGCGCCGCGCTGGAACGCGGTCTCGTGATCGAGACGAGCGGCTCCTTCGACGAGGTGGTCAAGTGCCTGCCGCCGCTCACGATCGGCGACGACGAGCTCGAGCGGGGCCTGACGGCGCTCGCGGATAGCTTCGACGCCGCCGCGGCCAGCGACAGCGCCTGAACGGCGCGAGGAGCACAGCAAGGATGACTCATACCGTAGAGAAGATCGGCGGAACTTCCATCGCCGACAGCGAAGCGGCGCTGAACAACGTCTTTTTGCCGAAGGGCCGCAACGGCGACCCCTACAACCGCATTTTCGTGGTCTCCGCCTACGCGGGCATGACCAACGAGCTGCTGGAGGACAAGAAGTCGAAGGACCCCGGCGTCTACACCTTGTACAGCCACAGCGAATCCGACTGGGCCTGGGGTGACGCGCTGACGAAAGTATGCCGCCGCATGATCGAGAAGAACGAGGAGATCTTCACCGATCCGGGGGTGCGCGAGCCGGCCAACCAGTTCGTGCTCGAGCGCATCGAGGGCGTCAGGAGCTGTCTCATCGACCTGCAGCGGCTGTGTTCCTACGGCCACTTCCATCTCGGCGAGCACATGATGACCGTGCGCGAGATGCTCTCGGCCCTGGGCGAGGCCCACAGCGCTTTCAACACGGCCCTGCTGCTGCGCATGCACGGCGTGGAAGCCCGCTTCGTCGACCTCACCGGCTGGCGCGACGACAAGCCGCGTACGCTGGAGGAGCGCATCGACATCGGCCTGAAGGGCATCGACTTCGAGGCCGAGCTGCCCATCGTCACCGGCTACACCCAGTGCCACAGCGGGCTGTTCCGCGAGTACGGCCGAGGCTACACCGAGGTGACCTTCAGCCACGTCGCGGCCCGCACCGGCGCCAGCGAGGCGATCATCCACAAGGAGTATCACCTCAGCAGCGCCGATCCCCTGATCGTGGGCGAGGACAAGGTGGAGAAGATCGGCAATACCAACTACGACGTCGCCGACCAGCTCTCCAACATGGGCATGGAGGCGGTCCATCCCCGGGCGGCGAAAGTGCTGCGCCAGGCCGAGATTCCGCTGCGCATCCGCAACACCTTCGACCCGGACGATCCGGGCACGGTGATACGGCAGGACTACGTGAGCGACGAGCCCTGCGTGGAGATCGTGACCGGCTGCCGCTCGGTGCTGGCGATCAAGCTGTTCGACCAGGACATCGTCGGCGTGAAAGGCATCGACCGCCGCATCGTCCAGGCACTGGAGGACAACCGGCTGCGCATCGTGACGAAGGACATGAACGCGAACACGGTGACCCACTTCGTCACCGGCACGCTGAGCCGGGCCAGGCACGCCATCGCGGAGCTGGAGCGGCTGTTCCCGCATGCTGACATCGACCTGCGCCGCGTGGGCCTCGTCTCCGTGATCGGGAGCGATCTCAACCGGCCCGGCCTGCTGGCGGACACCGTCGGCTGCCTGCACGAGGGCGGCATCGACGTGATCGCGCTGCACCAGGGCATGCGCCAGGTGGACATTCAGATCATCGTGGACGAGGGCGACTACGACGGGACCATCCGGGTGCTGCACGAGCGGCTGGTGGAGAACCGGGACACCGTGGGCGACCGTAACGCGGCCTGAGCTGCACGCCGTCCCCCGACAGTAACGAATGCGACCGCAGCAATAGCCGATGCTGACCAGCTTCATCGCAGCCATGGCGGTCTTCGTACTGATCGGGCTCGGCTCGGTGATGCGCAGCCGCGGCACCAAGGACGACTACTACCTGGCCAGCCGTGACGTCTCGCCCGCCTTCGCGGGCCTGTCCGCGATCGCCACCAACAACTCCGGCTTCATGTTCATCGGCCTGATGGGCTACACCTATGCGGCCGGCGTCGCGTCGCTGTGGGTCATGGTCGGCTGGATCGTCGGCGACTTCCTGATGTCGCTGGTCATCCACCGGCGGCTGCGTGAATCCACCGAGAAGCACAACGAGGTGACCTTCGCCGGCGTGCTGGCCCGCTGGCACGACACGGACTTCCGCATCCTGCGCATCGTGGTGGCGCTGCTGACGCTCGCCTTCCTGGGCGCCTATGCCGCCGCCCAGCTCACGGCCGGCGGCAAGGCGCTGCAGGCGATGTTCGGCTGGACGCCGAGCAGCGGCGCCATCCTGGTGGCGACCATGGTGGCCCTGTACTGCCTGGCCGGCGGCATCCGGGCCTCGATCTGGACCGACGTGGCCCAGTCGGTGGTCATGTTGTTCGCCATGAGCATCATGCTGGTCGTGGCACTGGTCAGCGTCGGCGGCGTGGGCGCCGCCGTGGAAGAACTCTCCACCGTTCCCGGTTTCCTCGCACCCTTCCCCGACGAACTCAAGCTGCCGGCGCCGAGCGGACCGGTCCTGTTCGTCGTCGGCTGGATGTTCGCGGGCATGAGCGTCATCGGCCAGCCCCACATCATGGTCCGCTTCATGGCGCTGGAGAGCGCCGGCAAGCTGCGCCGCACGCGCATGTACTACTACGGCTTCTTCACCGTGTTCTATACCTTCGCTGCCGGCGTCGGCCTGCTATCCCGCCTGCTGCTGCCCGACCTCGGCAGCATGGACCCCGAGCTCGCGCTGCCCACCATGGCAATGGAGCTGCTGCCGGGGATCTTCGCCGGAATCGTGATCGCCGGTCTGTTTGCGGCCACCATCTCCACTGCCGACTCGCTGGTGCTCAGCTGCTCCTCGGCCCTCACCCACGATCTGCTGCCGCAGAAGATCGAGAAACCGCTGGAGCTGAAGGCCGGTACGCTGTTGATCGTCGTGCTGGCGCTCATCATCGCCCTGAACGGGACGCAGAGTGTATTCGCGCTGGTGATTTTCTCCTGGTCGGCGCTGGCCAGCGCCTTCGGGCCGCTGCTCTACGTCTACTCGCGCGGCCTGCGGGTGGCCGAGAGCCAGGCGTTACTGATGATCGGAGTGGGAGTGGGAGTGGCCATCGGCTGGCGCTGGCTCGGCTGGCACAACGACATCTACGAGGGCATGCCCGGCATGCTCGCCGGCTGGCTCACCTACCACGCCACGCGCCCAATGCTCACCCCAACCGACGACACGGCGGACGCCAAGGCAAGGCAGGAAATCTGACCCGCCAACAAGTTCAGAAACGCAAGAACCGGGTGCCGGACACCGTTTTCCTTACAATTTGAACTTTCCGCCGCCGCCCTGCAGTCGGGGATCGGGCATGCCGCCGGCGCCTTCCGCGCCCGGCATCACGATGGAAGAAGCCGCATCCCGGCGCATTTCCTCCAGCCGCTTGATCGTGTCCTCGGCCGCCTCGGCGGCGCCGGCGCCGAACTTCCGCGCGGCATCGCCCAGGGAGTTCGCCTCGATCTCGAACGACAGGGGCAGCGCGCCCGCCGGCGTCAGCAGCTGGGTCTGGCCCACGTACTGCACGGCCCGGGAGGTATCCTCCGCGCCCTCGGCGGTGACCGGCGTCATCCGCCGGATCGTCCCCACCCGCTGATCGGTGAAGACCTCCTCCCGATACAGCTCGTCGACGGACATCTCCATTTCTTTCTCGTCGGGGCCCTCGGCCATGTCGCTCATCCTCTCTGGCTGTGAATCCGGAACGGAAGGCTAACAAGTTTGCGCCGCCGCGGCATCTGCGGCGCCCATGGCCGGGCAAAAGTCGCCGCACAAAAAAGGCCGGCACGGCCTGTCGATGCCGTGCCGGCCTTCCGCCGGTTACGGGCCGGCGCCATCCTTGGCACCGTCCCGCATCAGCGCACCCGCATCACTCGGGCAGGATCACCTGATCGATCACGTGGATCACACCATTGCTGGCCGCGATGTCCACGGCCGTGACCGTGGCGCCGTCCACCGTCACCTTGCCGCCGCTCGCGTCGATCGCCACGGACTGGCCGTTCACGGTGGCGGCGCTGTCCAGCTTGACGACGTCGCCTGAGGTCACCTTGCCGGGCACCACGTGGTAGGTCAGGATGGAGACCAGCTGGTCCTTGTTCTCCGGCTTCAGCAGGCTCTCCACCGTGCCCTCCGGCAGCGCCGCGAACGCCGCATCCGTGGGCGCGAACACCGTGAACGGGCCCTCGCCCTTCAGCGTGCCCACCAGGCCCGCCGCATCCAGCGCGGCCGCCAGCGTGGTGAAGTCGCCCGCGGCCACCGCGGTGTCCACGATGTCCTTCTCGGCCTTCTTCTCCATGTTCTTGTGATGGCCCGCGACCGCGGTGGTGGCCGCCGCCACGAGCAGCAGTCCCATCGCCAGCACGGTGCGGATGCTGGAAGGGTTCATCGTCGTCCTTGTCAGGGTCGTCCTTGTCATGTCGCTCTCTCCTCTGGGGGTTGTCGTATGACTCGCGACTGTTTTCGCGACCCCGGGAATAACGGATGAGCGGCAGTATGGACAGGACTTAGACGCGGTCTGCAGAGCCTCAGAGCAGGAAGCCGAGATCGCGCTGGATGAAGTTGTCGATGTGCGGCGCCACCTGGGCGAGATCCGCGTCCGGTATGCCGAACCAGCGGGCGAGCGTCGCGGCGTACTGGTCCGCCGAGACCGACGGGATCATGCGCCCGCCGCCGACGTCCTCGGGCCCGTCGATCGCCAGCAGCGGATAGGCTCCGTACAGCTCCCGGCCCCGCACGGCATCGCCGACCACCAGCTGGATGCCGCCCCAGCCGTGATCCGTGCCGTCGCCGTTGGAGGTCAGCGTGCGGCCGAAATCCGACTGGGTGAACGTGGTGACGCTGTCGGCGATGCCGAGCTCCACCGTCGCCGCATGGAAGGCGGCGATCGCCTGGCTGACGCCGGCCAGCAGGCCCGGCTGCAGCTCCGCCTGATCGTCGTGGGTATCGAAGCCCCCGGCGGCCACGAAGAAGATCTGGCGTTCCATGGCCAGTTCGTCGCGCACGGCGATCAGCCGCGCCACGGTGCGCAGCTGCTCGCCCAGCTGGGAGGCCGGGAAAACGGTAGCGAGATTCGGCGCTTCGGCAATGGCACCGCTGACCCGGTCCGCGGCATCCACCGCCCGCTGCTGCACCTCGGCGAATCCGCGCTCGTAGATGGAGCCGTAGTCGCCGCCGATGATGCGCTCGAACGCCCGGCGCTGCTCCAGAAAGATGCCGCTGTCGCCGAAGCCCTCGAAGGGCACCGGGCCCTGGGGCCCCATTACGTAGGCCACAGTCTCGCCGGCCGACTGGAACAGGGTGTTGCCGAACAGCGAGGCATTGGTGGCGAGCTGCTGGCCGGAGACCTCCAGGCGAATCAGATCGGCGATGCGCCCGGCCCAGCCCGTCGCCGTCTGGTTCGTGCCCTTCAGCGAGTGCCACTGGTCCTGCTGGTCGTTGTGGGAGAACAGCTGCGGCGGCAGCACCGCCGAGCCCGCCTGGAACGCAGCCTTCGTCACGGGCTGGATCAACGGACCCACGTTGGTGACGAACGCGGCCCGCCCGCTCTCGAACAGGTCCCGCACCTCGGGCATGGACGGATGCAGACCGTAGTCCGTGCCGTCGGAGGCCAACGGCTGTATCGGCAGCAGATCTGCCTGCGCGATGGCCAGGTTCTGTCGCGAGGCCGCGTACACGCCGTACTCGGCGTCGCTCACCGGCACCAGCATGTTGAACGAATCGTTGCCGCCGAACAGGAACACGCAGACCAGCGCCCGGTAGTCGTCGAACGGGCCGGGCGCGGCGGCCACGTGCAGGCCGGGGCAGGCGGCCAGCGCGGCGCCGGCGCCGCCCAGCTTCAGGAAATCGCGTCGATTGATAACTGCCATGATGTCCTTCCCCTCAGCGCTGGTAGGCGTATTCCGGCGACGAGGCGACCAGGTAGATCGCCTCGGCCGCCCTGGCGATCGGGTCGCCGGCCGGGATGCGCTCCACCATCCCGACCGCCTCCTCCGCGAGCAGCGGAGAGATCTCGCCGGCCAGCAGCTTGTCCGCCACCCGCGCGACGAGCGCATCGGCGTCGCCGGCCAGCGCCACCTCCTCGCCGATGTCGATGAACACGTCGTCCGGACCCAGGTCCGGGTTCTCGGAATGATTCACGAACGCCTGCGCCAGCATCAGATTGGTAATCAGCGTGTTCTGGTACTCGGTGGCGATCTGCAGCTCGGGCGCCACCAGCCCGCGGTCGCGGATCTCGCCGGGCGGTGCGTAGAACGGGCTGTAGAAGTTGAACACGGAGGGCGACTGCAGCGGTCCCTGGCCCAGCAGGATGTAGGCGAAGCCGAACGGGAAGGCGCCGCTCTCGCTGCGGGCGTCGTAGGCGCGCCACAGCTGGGTCAGGCGGAGCAGCGGCTCCTTCAGCTTGCCGTCGGTATCCAGCGCGTCGTCCGGCCGCGCCTCGGCGTCGAGCAGGATCGCCCGCACCACCGCGGCGAGGTCGCCGCGCACCCCGGCGCCGTTGTCGTTGAAGGTCTCGGCCACCCGGCGCACGTATGCCGGCGACGGATTGCTGGTGGTCAGGCGCTCGATCAGCCGCGTCGCGATGAACGGCCCCACGTTCGGGTGTTCGAAGACGTTGTCCAGCGCCGCGCGCAGGTCTTCCTCGCCGGACTGGCCGGCCGGCAGTTCGACGCCGCCGAGCAGCCGCTTCGCCCCGGTGTCGTGGAACGCCTCGTACAGCGCCATCGGCTGCGTCTGATTGAAGGGCGTGATGCGCGCCTGCTCGAAGCCCGGCGCGCCGGCGAAGTGCCAGCCCGTGTAGACGTGGGCGAAACCCTCGATGACGGACTGGTCGTAGGTGGGGATCGGCTGGCCGGCGCCGTCCGTCTTCACGGTACCGTCGACGTTCAGTTCCACGAGACCGATGGTGAACAGCTGCATGAGCTCGCGGGCATAGTTCTCGTCCGGGCGGATGTTCAGCGCCGGGTTCGGCTTCTCGTTGCCGAGCATGCTGAGGTAGATGCCCATGGCCGGATGCAGCGTGACCGCTTCCATCAGGTCGCGGAAATTGCCGAAGGCGTGTTCGGCCAGGGTGTCGTAATAGTCCGCCAGCGCCCACGGGGCGCCCTCCAGCGCGCCGAGCTGGGAGACGACCATGACCTGGGACAGAGCAAAAGCCACCCGCTGGCGGAGCTGATCCTCGCCGTCCACCGCGTTGCGAAACCATACGTCCACCCGGTCGGGCTGCAGCTGGCCGGGGAAATCCGGCCGCGGCAGCGAGCGCAGGTAAGGCAGCTGCAGCGAGGCCGGCGCATTCATCTGATTGTCGATCCAGGCCTCGACACCGCTTTCGACCACCGCGTCGGCCCCGGCCTCGGTGGCGCCGAAAGTGGCCTGGTTCAGGAAGCGGAACGCCTCGGTCTTGCTGAGCGTCGGCGGCGGGGGCGGCGGAGGCGGGGGCGGTTCGGAGGCGCCCCCGGAGGAGCCGCCGCCACCGCAGGCCGTGAGCGCCAGCGAGGCCGCCAGCAGGAGCGCGGCCCGCGACCCCGATGCGTATACCCGTAACCTTCCCGTCATCCTGCTACCCCCGCGTTCCGTCTGATCGGCACGAACGACAACAACGTTTCCGCGCCGGCCGGGTTGACAAGCACCTTGCCCGCCGCCGGACACGAAAGCCGTGACCCAGGCCACATCCCGCGCCGCTACTCGGCCGCCTTCAGGTTTTCGGCCAGCCCCTTGCGCAGCAGCTCGATGGCCTCGGCGGAACGTCCGGTCTCCTTCAGGGTGTCGCTCATCAGCACGTAAGCCGCGTTGCGAATGGCCTGGTTGCTGCTGTTCTCGAGCACCCGACGCAGCTCCTCCACCACCCGCGCCTTCTCGCCCCGCTCCTCGTAGATCTCCTTCATCTTCTGCATCTGCAGGATGGCGGCCTTCTCGGGCTCGGCGCTGATCTCGTGGGTGGTCTCGATGATGGCCATGTAGTCCGTCATGATGCCGAGGAAGGTCTGCATCCTCGCGAGCTCGTCCACCGACTGCGCTGGCACCGACGGCGCCGCCGCGATCAGAGCCGCCGCCGCGATGAGCGCGCATATCCGTGCCGTTGATCCCCGTCTAGCTGTTCGCATGGTCCTTCTCCTCTTCGTCCCGCGAGTGATTCCGCAGGTCTTCCAGTTCCGTGTCGGTCGGCGACGGCGCGACGGCGCCCGCGCCGGTGGCCGGGCCCGGCGGCGCCGGCAGGCTCATGCCGCGGACGGACGACAGGCCCGGCACGGCACCGGCCGGCTTGCTGCCCGCCGCCAGCGAGAGCACCGTCAGCGAGGTCGGCCGTATCTCCGCCTCGCCGCGGTCGACCCGGGGCAGGGCCAGCAGCAATGCGGCCACGGCCAGGGTGGCGGCCAGCGCCGTCCCGGCGGCAGGCAGGGTCAGGCGCCGCGGCCGTGCCCCGGGGAGCCGCGCGTGCACCCGGCGCAGCGTGTGATCCGGCGCCTTCAGGCGCCGGTACTCTTGCCTGATGGCCTCGATGTCCGCCTCGATGTCCGTCTCGATTTCCGTCTCGACGTCCATTTCTTCGTCGTTAACGCGCCGGCTCATCCGCCGAGTCCCTCCATGCCGTTTTCCCGCAATCGCCGGACGGCCTTGTGCAGCAGGGCCTTCACGGTGCCCTGCCGGCACCCCATCGCCTTCGCCGTATCGGCCACCGACAGCTCCTCGAATATCCGCAGCATCACCACCTCCCGCTGCCGGTCGGGCAGCACGTCCACGAGCTGGCGCACGCGCCGCGCCGCCTCCAGCTCGCCCGCGCGCCGCTCCGGACCGACGGCCGGGTCGGCGGGCTCGCCGTCCAGAGTCTCGCCCGTGCGCCGGCGGTTGTACTCGTTGCACACATGCCGCGCCGTGCGGTACAGCCAGGTAAACGGCGCCGCGCGGAAGCGGAAGCGCCGCAGCCCGCGCCAGGCCCGCAGGAACACGTCCTGCACCGCGTCCTCCGCATGCTGCGGGTTGTGCAGCCACACGCTCGCGAGCCGGTAGAGCGGATCCTGGTAGCGCCGCACGATGGCATCGAAGGCCTCCGGATCCCCGGAGCGGAAACGCTGCACCAGCTCGACATCGGACGGCTCGGTCAAAACATGCAATCCCTCTTTGACCGGTTAGTGCAGCCGGGGCCGGCGAGGTTTACCCGCCGTGACGAAAAAGTCGGCCGCGGGCCGGCGGCCGCTCGCTCAGGCCGGCCCGAAACCCGGCGGCGGCGTGAACCCGCCGAGCAGCCGGTACAGATGGTCGGCCAGACGCAGGCAGGTGCGGTCCTCGAGGAAGGGCCCGATGATCTGCAGCCCCACCGGCAGGCCGTCGTCCGCGACCCCCACCGGGATGACCGTCGCGGGCAGGAACGAGGCGCCGGCGAGGCCCATCCAGCTGAACTGCTCCTGATAGTTCCGCCGCTCGCCGTTCACCGTAATGCTGCGCCGGCTCATCGGCTCGGAATGATCGTGGGGGATGGCCGTGGTGGGCAGCACCGGCGCCAGCACGGCGTCCCAGTCACCGAAGAACTCGTGCCACCGCGCGCGGAGCTGCAGCCGCCGCTCGTTCGCCGACAGCCAGTCCCGGTGCCGCTGGGAGGTGTAGCGCGCCGCCAGCGCACGGCCCTCCCCGGCCTCGGCTGCCTTCGCCGCCATCGCCTCGACCTCGCCCCGGCTAAAGCCGCCGGAGAGGGCCGCATTCAGCAGCTGGTTGAACACCATGACCGCCTTGTCGAAGGTGAAGGCCGGCCGTGCCTCGTAGTCCACCCGGGCGCCGGCGTCCGCCAGTGCGTCGGCGGCTGCGCCGAGCAGACCGCGGACCGATGCGTCCACCGGCGCCGACGGCTCGTCGAACCACACCGCCACCCGGTAGTCGGCGAGATTCCGGTGGCGCGGCGGCGGCAGATCGAGCGACCAGGCCTTCGCCGTCCACTCGTTCGGGCCCGCGAGGACGTCGAGTGCGAGTTCCAGGTCGGTCACGTCCCGGGCCAGCGGCCCCACGACGGCGATGTCGGCCTCGGTCAGGGTGCCCGGCGGGCCGGGGATCTGGCCCCGCCCGGGCACGATGCCGAAGCTCGGCTTGTGGCCGGTGACGCCGCAGCAGGATGCGGGACCGCGGATGGAGCCGCCGATGTCGCTGCCGAGCTCCAGCGGCGTGAATCCCGCGGCCAGCGCCCCGGCCGCGCCGCCCGAGGAACCACCCACGGTGCGGCTCGTATCCCAGGGGTTGTTGCTCTGGCCGAACAGCGCGTTGTAACTCTGCAGGTCCGCGGCGTAGAGCGGCAGGTTGGTCTTGCCGGCGATCACCGCACCGGCGCCGCGCAGACGCGCCACGGCCGCCGCATCTTCCTCCGGCACGAACTCCGCCAGCTCCGGGGCACCCGAGGTGGTGCGCAGCCCGGCGGTCTGGAAGGAGTCCTTGGTGGTCATGGCGACGCCGTGCAGCGGCCCGCGCCAGCGGCCGCGTGCGGCCTCCCGGTCGGCCTCGTCGGCGGCGCGCCGCGTGCGCTCGTCGTCCCGGGTGACCACCAGGTTCAGAGGCCCGTCCAGGCGGTCGATGCGGGCCAGCATCGCCTCCAGGTGCCCGCGGCTGGTCAGGTCGCCGGCGCGGATGGCCGCCGCCGCGTCGCGCGCGCTCATCCAGGCTATGCGCGCCTCGTCCACGGCCGGCTCAGAACTGCCCGGCGATATAGCTCTGCAGCTGCTCGATGGTGTGCTCCTGGTCCGCGATCTTCGTCTTCACCAGGTCGCCGATCGAGACCAGGCCCACGACGCCGCTGGCGTCGCGCACCGGCAGGTGACGGATGCGCTTGTCGGTCATCAGCGCCAGGCACTCGTCCACGGAGCGCTCCGGCGCCACACACACCACCTCCGTGGTCATGATCTCGCTGACCGGCAATTCCCGCGAGGAGCGGCCGGCCAGCACCACCTTCCTGGCGTAGTCACGCTCGGTGAAGATGCCGGCGAGGCGGCCGTCGTCCAGCACGACGACGGCGCCGACGTCCTTCGCCGCCATCGTCTCGAGGCTCTCCAGAACGGTCGCCTGCGGCGACACCGACCACAGCTCGCCGCCCTTCGACTTCAGGATATCGCTGACCTGCGCCATGGCTGGCTTCCTCCCCTGTCGTTGACAGGTCAGAAACTACCACAGTCCCCTCTCCGGGTGCGCCGCGGCGGGCCGTCGCGCTTTTGCCCTCGCCCGGCCCTTGGCCTATGCTGCCGGGAATTTTTCCATAGAGCGAGGGAGCGAGCATGGCACCGTCGGACGGCACGCCCGCCACCAATACGGGCATACTCGGCTGGATCGAGCGCACGGGCAACCGGCTGCCCGATCCGGTATTCATTTTTCTGTACCTGATCGCCGGCCTGGTCCTGTTCAGCGTCTTCGCGGCCTGGGTGGACATGTCAGCGCTGCATCCCACCGCGAAGGGAGAGGACGGCATGCCGCTGGTGCTCACCGCGGAGAGCCTGCTCTCGGCCGACAACATCCGGCGGCTGTGGGTGGAGATGCCGACCACGTTCACCCACTTCCATCCGCTGGGCTACGTGCTGGTGGTGATGCTGGGCGCCGGTGTCGCCGAGCGCTCGGGCCTGTTCGCCTCGGCCATGCACGCCGGCGTCAGGAACGCGCCCCGTTTCCTGCTGACGCCGGTGGTCGCGCTGGTGGCCATGCTGGGCAACCTGGCGGCCGATGCGGCCTATGTGGTGCTGATCCCGCTGGCCGGGGTGCTCTATGCCGCTGCCGGCCGCCACCCCATCGCCGGTATCACGGCATCGTTCGCCGGCGTCTCGGGCGGCTTCTCCGCGAACCTGCTGCCAGGTCAGCTCGACGCGCTGCTGTTCGGCATCACCGAGGCCGCAGCCGAGAGCATCGTGCCGGAGTGGGATGCCAACATTGCGGGCAACTGGTATTTCATCGCCGCCATGACGGTGCTGTACCTGCCGGTGATCTGGTACGTCACGGACCGCATCATCGAGCCGCGCCTCGGCACGTACAAGGCCGAGGGCGAGGCAGCCAAGTCGATCCACGAGGACAAGCCGCTGACCGGGGACGAGCGCCGGGGACTGAAATGGGCCGGGCTGGCCGTTCTCGGCGTCGTGGCCCTCTGGATTTTCTTCACTGTCGGGCCGGGCACGCCGCTGATCGACGAGGAAGCCGATCCGACGGCGCGTCTGTCCCCGTTCTACCGCTCGCTGGTGGCCGGCTTCTTCGTCCTGTTCCTCGCCGCGGGCTGGGCCTACGGCGCCGCCGCGGGCACGGTGAAGGGCCACCGGGACATCGTTACGATGATGTCCGAGTCGATGGCGGACCTGGCCTACTACCTGGTGCTGGCCTTCGCCGCCGCCCACTTCGTGGCCATGTTCAACTGGTCGAACCTCGGGCTCATTTTTGCCGTTCAGGGCGCGGGCGCCATCGAATCATCCAACCTGCCCATGCCCGTCCTGCTGGCACTGCTGGTCCTGTTCGCCGGCGGCATCAACCTGCTGGTGGGTTCGGCCAGCGCCAAGTGGGCCCTGCTCGCGCCGGTGATGATACCGATGATGATGCTGCTGGGCGTCAGTGCCGAGATGACCACGGCGGCCTACCGGGTGGGCGACAGCGCCACCAATATCATCACGCCGCTCATGGTCTACTTCCCGCTGATCCTGACCTTCTGCCAGCGCTGGACGCCGGACTTCGGGATCGGCAGCCTGATGGCCTCCATGATCCCGTATTCCATCTGGCTGATGATCGCCGGCCTGGTGATGACGATGATCTGGGTGGGACTGGGCCTGCCGCTGGGTCCCGGGGCCTCGGTGGGTTATCAGCTCCCCGGCTGACACCGGCATCGCATCGCCGCCGGTCGGCGAGGCGGTGCCGCGGGATCTGTGCACGGACTGCGGCATCTCGCGGACGGCCGAGCCGAAGCGCTGCGGCCGCGCCTGTCAGTTCATAAAACCGGACTATCCGGGCCTGGAGCGCCAGGTGCACGGCCGCGCCCGTGACCCGGCGCGGCCCGACGAGCTGCACTTCGGCCCCTTCCGCCGCATGCTGCGGGCCCGGCTCGCCGAGCCGCGGGCGGGCGCCCAGTGGACCGGCATCACCACGCGCATCGGCGAACGGCTGCTCGAGGACGGGCTGGTGGACGCCGTGCTCACCATGGCGCCGGACCCGGAAGACCGCTGGAAGCCCGTGCCCGTGCTGGTCACCGACTCGCGGCAGATGGCCGCCTGCCGGGGCATGCGGATGGGCTACGCGCCGCTGCTGGCGTTGCTGGAACCCGCCGTCGAGGCCGGGCACCGGCGCATCGCGGTGATCGGCATCCCCTGCCAGGTCTACGCCCTGCGAGCGCTGGAACGGGAACTGGGTCTCGAGCGCCTGTACGTGATCGGCACGCCCTGCTCCGACAACACCACCACCGAACGCTTCCACCAGTTCCTGGCCCTGCTGTCCGACGAACCGGAGACCATCGAGTACCTGGAGTTCCGCGCCGACTACTACGTGGAGCTGCGCTACGCCGACGGGCGCCGCCGCGAGATCCCGTTCCTGAAACTGCCCATCTCGCAGCTGCCGCCGGACTTCTTCCCGCTGACCTGCCGCACCTGCGTGGATTACACGAACGTGCTGGCTGACATCACCGTGGGCTACATGGGCGGCGAGGGCGAGCAGTGGCTGCTGGTGCGCAACCACCGCGGCGAGGAACTGCTGGGACTGCTGGGCGGCGAGGTCGTCACGAGCGAGCCCGGCAGCGCCGGCAAGCGGCAAAGCCACGTAGCCGGGTTCCTGAAGAACACGGAGCGGGCTGCCGGCGGTCTCCCCGTGCGGGGCATGCCGGACTGGCTGCGTCCGCTGGTCGGCTGGCTCATGCCGCGCATCGGCCCGCGGGGTCTGGAGTTCGCCCGCGCCCGGGTGGAGATGAAGGCGGTGGAGACGGTGCTGCACCTGGCCCGCCAGGCACCGCGGCGCATGCGTCACATGGTGCCGGCGCACGTGTGGAAGCTGGTCGCGCCTTACGGACTCGCGCGGGACGATTCGAAGCCCATGCGCGACAGCAGTTCCCCGTAGCGGGGGTCGCCTTTCAGCGGCTCGAGGAGCGGGTCGATTTTCAGGTCCGTCATGCCCGGGTCGCGCAGATCCCAGGCCCGTTCCAGCCACTCGAATGCGGCGTCGCTATCGCCGAGAAAGGCGTGTAGTTCGGCGATCTGATACGCGGCCGTGTCGGCATACTGCTGCTCCAGGCCGGCAAGCTCCGTGCGCGCCGTCTCGCCGTCGCCGCTCGCAGCGGCGACGAGCACGCGTGCCATCGGGCCGAGGATCGGGCCCGACTCCACCCTGCTCTCCGCCAGCATCAGATCGCCGCGCGCGAGATCGATCTGCACGCGCAGCAGGCCCGCACCCGGATACGCCGGCACCAGCTCCTGGACCCGATCCAGGGCACGCTCGGCACCCTCCAGGTCGCCCGCGTTGTAGCGGAAATAGGCGAGATTGAAATGCGGGCTGGCCCGCAGCGGGTCCCTCTCCGCGGCCATCTCGGCGAGCGCCACCGCCTGCTCGAACTGCCCGAGATGGAAATTCAGGGCCGCATTCGCCGTCAGTACGAAGCTGTCGCCGGGGGCGAGTTCCAGGGCGCGTTCGAGACTCTGTCGGGCCGCCACCCAGTCCCAGTCGTAGTAGAGGCTCGCCCACCCCAGCACGACGTGGGCGTCCGCCAGATCCGGCGCGAGTTCGAGCGCCCGGCGGGCATACCGCCGACCCGTCCCGTAGCCTTCGGTGGCGGGGATCGCGCCGTAGTCGGCGAGACGAATCCAGGTGCCCGCGAGAACCGCGTAGGTGGGCGCGAAGCTGTCGTCGGCGGCGAGCGCCTGCTCGAGATGGCGGACGGCCTCTCGGAGTCCGTTCTCGTCCCGCGCCGTCTCGAAGAGGTAGCGCCCGTGGAGATAGGCGATATAGGCCTCTCCGTCCGGCGCCTTCGCCGGCGGGACCGTCGCGCCGGCGGCCAGCTTCACGCTCAGCTGGCTCGCGATGGCCCGCGCGATCTCCGTCTGCAGCAGAAAGGTGTCGCCGATGCGGCGGTCGTAGGTCTGCGCCCACAGGTTGTAGCCGCTCGCCACGTCCACCAGCTGCACGTTCACGCGGATGCGGTCCCGGTCCCGACGGATACTGCCGTCGAGCACCGCGTCCACCTGCAGGCTGTTCCTGATGGCCGCGAGGTCGTCGGCGCGGTCGCGAAACTCGAATGCCGAGTGGCGGGCCACCACGCGCAGGCCGCCGATGGTCGAGAGTCTGGTCAGGATCTCCTGGGCAAGACCGTCGCCGAAGTACACGTCCGCCTCCGCGCCGCCCTGCACCGCAAACGGCAGCACGGCGATGGAGCCGGGTGCCGCGGAGGCATCATCGCCGCCGTAGCGCAGCAATGTGAGCGCCGCCGTCCCCAGCACCAGCAGGACACCGGCAGCGAGCATCCACGTCCGCCCGCCCCTGCCCCGGCCGGCCGCAACCGGCTCCGGTGCTGAGGCGTCGGCCTGCGCCACCTGCTGCGAAGCCGATTCCGAGACTTCCGCCACCAGCCGGTAGCCCCGTTTCGGAATCGTTTCCACGTAGCGGTAATTGCCCCGGCCATTCCCTCGACCATTGCTCCGACTGTCGCCGAGTACGCGCCGCAGTTCGCCGATGGTGGCCGTGAGCGGCTCGTCGGTCACCGCCGTGCGCCCCCAGACCTCGCCCAGGATGGTATCGCGCTCCACCACCTCGCCGGGGCTCGCGGCCAGCAGGCACAGCACGTCCATGGCCTTCGGCCGAAGGCGTTCGGATCTGCCGTCGCGGACGATGCGGCCTTCGAGAGGGAACACCTCCCAGTCGCCGACGATGAACGGCTGCCTGCGCATCACGCTGCTTCTCTCCCCTGGTTCTCGCCAATTCTAGACCGCGGCAGCCGGCCCGAGACACATCCCGGCGCATCTCCGCACGCACTTGCGGACAAATTTCGGTTTTTCTTCGGAATTAAAGCGCTTCTATTTCAGTTAGTTAGTGCGCGGCCTCCCCATCATTCGCTTCGTCGGCAGCGCGGTTGCCGCCGACGAGCGACGAGGAGGAACCGTCATGAAGACACGCAAGCAATGGCAGGAACGCGCGATATCCCGGGCCGTCGGCTGGCTGGTGCTCGCCGCACTGGTCACCGCCTACGGCTACAGCGTCGCGCAGTTCGCCGGCGTGGCGGGCTGACCAGGAGCCGTTCGTGGATACGCCCCGCCACCCGAAACCATCCCGTCCCGGCGGCCGGCGCTGCGCTGGCGGCCGGGGCGAGGAGCTGGAGCCGGCAGTAATCACGCTGCTGGTGTTCTACGGCCTGGCCATCCTGTGCGCGAACGTCGCACTGGTGGCAGGCCTCTGAGAGAGAGGAAAAAGAGATGATCGAAATACTGGGCATTATCGGCCTCGCCTTCGTCCCCGCCTTCATGGCGCTGGATCTGGTCTACGAGGCGAGAGAGTTCGAGGCACCGCGCTGGTACCGGCTGCGCATGTTCGCCGCCACCATCGCCGTATTCGGCGGATCGATCGCCATCACCACCTTCTGGGGCACCGTGTTCGAGGGCGTGAGCCTGCTCGACGGTTCGGTGCTCGGCACCTGGGGCGGCGTGGCGGCGGGCATCCTGGTCTACGAGCTGATCCATTACACGTATCACCGCTCGGCGCACCGCTTCGACTGGCTGTGGCTGGCCGGACACCAGGTGCATCACAGCGCTGAGAAGCTGGACGCCTTCGGGGCCAACTACCTGCACCCGATCGACCTGTTCTTCTTCACCACGTGGAGCTCGCTGGTGTTCTTTCCCCTGCTGGGGCTCACGGCCGAGGCGGGTGCCATCTGCGCGACCTGGCTCGCCTTCAACGCGATGTTCCAGCACGCCAACATCCGCACGCCGCACTGGCTCGGCTACCTGATCCAGCGGCCGGAGAGTCACCTGGTGCATCACGCCCGCGGCCGGCACGAGTTCAACTACGCGAACCTGCCGCTGTGGGACATGGTGTTCGGCACGTTCCGTAATCCGCGCAGCGTGGAAGGCGTGGAAGCCGGATTCTGGAACGGGGCATCGACCCGCATCCTGGACATGCTGCGTTTCCGCGACGTCTCCAAGGCGCCGGCAGCGACCGTGGCCGAGGAGCCGGAATCCCGCCCGCTGCAGGAAGCCGCGTGAATCCATCCCGCCCCGCCTGGGGGCCTTTGCCCGGGCACTGCGACCCCGCGGTGCCCGGGCTTTTTTTCGTCCGGTTTTCTGCGCAGCGGCTGAACAGCCCGCACCCCGGGCGCCACAGCGGAGGCGAGCTGTGGAACAATGCGCGCCATGCGCATCGCCCTCGAACAGGTCAGCAAGCACTACCGCTCCGGCGAACACCGCCAGACCGTGCTCGACGGCATCAGCGCCGAATTCGAAAGCGGCCGCTTCGTGGCGCTGCTGGGACGCAGCGGCTCGGGCAAGTCCACGCTGCTGAACCTGATCGCCGGTTTCGACGAACCCAGCGCCGGCCACATCCATATCGGCGACCAGCCCGTGAGCGACGTGGCGGACCGGGAGCGCACGCTGTTCCGCCGCCGCCATCTCGGCTTCGTGTTCCAGTTCTTCAATCTGCTGCCGACCCTGACGGCGGGCGAGAACGTCCGCCTGCCGCTGGAGCTGCTCGACGTGCCGGCAGCAGAGGGCCGGGAGCGCGCGGAAGCCGCGCTGGCCGGCGTGGGCATGGCCGGCTTCCGCGACCGCTTCCCGGAGGAGCTGTCCGGCGGCGAGCAGCAGCGGGTGGCCATCGCCCGGGCGCTGATCCACGAGCCCGCCATCGTGCTGGCGGACGAGCCCACCGGCAATCTCGACCTGACCACGGCGCAGCAGGTGGTGGAGCTGCTGGACGATGCCTGCCGGCGCCAGGGCACGACGCTGATCATGGCCACCCACAGCACCGAGGTCATCGGCTACGCCGACGAGGTCTACGAGGTGCGCGAGGGCGGCCTGGAGCCCCGGTGACCAGCCTCCGGCGCCAGTCCGCCATCCGCTTCTACCTGCGCCACCCCGGCCAGCTGGCGCTCGCCGTCGCCGGCATCGCGCTGGGCGTCGCGGTGGTGGTGGCCATCGACCTCGCCAACGCCGCCTCGCTGCGGGCGTTCGAGCTCTCCCGGGAACTCACGTCGAACCGGGCCAGCCATTACATTGAGGCGGCGGGCGGCGCGCTGGACGAGGCCGTCTACACCCGGATCAAGACGGAACTCGGCCTCGATCTGGCCGCGCCGGTGGTGGAGGGCCGGGTGCTCCTGCCGGGCCACGGCGACCGCTCGGTGCGCCTGCTGGGCGTCGATCCGGTCGCGGAGCTCGCCTTCGACGATGCCCTGCAGCTGGTCCAGCGCGGGGGCCGGCGCCAGGCCGACGGCGGCGGCCTGGACATCCGGCCGCTGATCGCCGAGCCGGGCGCGGTCCTGCTGCCGGAGGCGTTCGCCGCGGGCCTCGGGCTCGCCGCCGGCGACGAATTCACCGTCACTGCCAGGGACGCCGCCCACAGGCTGCGCGTGCGCGGCGTCGTGGTGCTGGAGGCCGGCCGCGGCTCCGGGGCGTCGGGGCCCGTCATTGCCGACATCAGCACCGCCCAGGAGGTGCTCGGCCGGGTGGGCGAACTGAGCCGCATCGAGCTGGCCCTGACCGGGGACGCTGCCGACGACGTCGCCGAACGGGTGGACGCCGCCCTGCCGCCGGGAGCGTCGCTGGTGCCGGCCGGCTCCAGCGACGACGTCACCGGGGAGATGCTGCGCGCCTTCCGCATCAATCTGACCGCGCTCAGCCTGCTGGCACTGGTGGTCGGCATGCTCCTGATCTATGCCACGATGTCCTTCGCGGTGGTCCGCCGCCGGCGCAGCATCGGCACCTTGCGCGCCATCGGCGCCACCCGGGGCGACGTGGCGGGGGACGTGCTGGCGGAAAGCCTCGTGCTCGGCCTGGTCGCCACCGCCGCCGGCCTCGCGCTCGGCTGGGCGCTGTCGCGGTCTCTCACCGACCTGGTGCTGGCCACCATCAACGACCTCTACTTCACCGCCCGGGTCAGCCCGGACGGCATCGCCTGGTTCCCCTTCGTGAAGGCCGGCGTGCTGGGGGTCGGGGCTACGGTGATCGCCGCCCTGCGCCCGGCGGTGGAGGCGGCGAGCGAGCCGCCGCGCGCCGCCATGACCGAGATCGCACGGGAGCGCAGCATGCAGCAACGCTTCAGGGCCGGTCCCGCCGTGGCGGTCGTCGCCTTCCTGGGAGCGGCGGCACTGATCGCCTGGCCCGGCGCCGGGCTGGTGCCGGCTTTCGCCGGGCTGTTCCTGGTGCTGGCGGGCTATGCCCTGCTGGTGCCGCCGGCCACGGGTCGACTGCTGGCCGGTGCGCAGGCCGCAGGAGGCCGGCGCCTCGGCCTGCCGGTCCGCATGGCGATACGGGGCGCGGCCGCCTCGCTGTCGCGCACCGGCATCGCCGTCACGGCGCTCGCGGTGGCGGTGGCCACGGTGGTGGGCATCGGCGTCATGATCGACAGCTTCCGGGGCAGCGTCACGCGCTGGCTGGACGAGTCGCTCATCGCCGATTACTACCTGATCATCGAGGGCGCCGGCGAGCAGGGATTCAGCCGGGTGGAGATCGACCGGCTCGCCGCCATCGACGGCGTAGCCGGCACCAGCCTGTCCCGCACCATCACCCTGCCGACGGCGGAAGGCGACGTGGCGGTGCGCGCCGCGAAGGCCGGGCCGCGAGGCTACGGCGAGACACTGGTGGCCGGCGACCCGGAGACCGCCTTCGCGGCGATGGAGGCGGGCGAGGGCATCCTGCTGGCCGAGGCTTTCGCGGGCCTGCGCGGACTGGAAGCGGGCGACACGCTGACGCTGCCGACGGCGCAGGGGCAACGCGAGTTTCCCGTGCTGGGCATCTTCCGCGACTACCGCACCGCCGGCAGCTCGGCCATGCTGCCCTACGATGTGGCGAGCGATCTGTGGGGCTACAGGAAACCCCGCGGTGTCGGCGTCTATCGGAACCCGGACTCGGAGCGGCGGACCATCGAACAGGCGCTCGGCGCCTTCGCGGCCGAGCGCGGCGACGTGAGCCTCGCGGCCAACGAGGAGATCCGCGAAATCACCCTGAACGTGTTCGACCGCACCTTCGAGATCACCGGCGTGCTGCGCCTGCTGGCGGGCATCATCGCCTTCTTCGGCATCCTCAGTGCCCTGCTGGCCCTGCAGCTCGAGCGGAGCCGGGAAGTGGCGACCCTGCGCGCCATCGGCTATACCCGGGGTCAGACCGGGGCCAACTCCCTGGCCCAGACCACGCTGCTGGGACTGGTCTCGGGACTGCTCGCGCTGCCACTCGGCGTGGTGCTGGCCGCGCTTCTCATCTACGTCATCAACCAGCGTTCCTTCGGCTGGACCATGGGCTTCGTGGTGGCGCCCGGACAACTCGTCACCGGCATCGTGCTGGCGGTGGCCGCCGCCTTCCTTGCCGGGCTCTATCCGGCCCGGCGCCTGGCCGGCCAGTCCATCGCCGCCAACCTGCGCGGGGAATGAGCATGACGGCAGCACGTCGCACCGCCCTCCCCCTGGTCCTCGCCGCGGCGCTGCTGGCGGGCGGCTGCAACACCTCGCCCACCGAACCCGCGGCCGACGACAGCGCGAACGTCACCACCTTCCTCGGCAGCGCGGAAGACGACGCCCGCTTTGCCCGCGCCGACACGCCGAGGGAGTTCCGCTTCCCGCAAGACCACGGCGCCCACCCCGACTACCGCACCGAGTGGTGGTACCTCACCGGCAACCTGGAAACCGGGGCCGGCCGACACTTCGGCTTCCAGATGACCTTCTTCCGTTTCGGCATCGACGCCGAGCCGCCCGAACGGCCGTCGGCCTGGGCCACAGACCAGCTGTGGATGGCGCATTTCGCGGTGACCGACACCGACGCCCGCGAATTCCATGCCGACGAGAAGTTCGAGCGCCAGGCGCTCGGACTGGCGGGCGCGCAGGCGGCGCCGTTCCGCGTCTGGCTGGATGACTGGGAACTCGCGAGCGCCGGGGATGGGGACGCGGACTGGTTCCCGCTGCGACTCGTGGCCGACGGTGACGAATTCGCGCTGGATCTCGGCATCGACGAGGGCAAGCCGCTGGTGCTGCAGGGCGAGGACGGGCTCGATCCGAAGGGGCCGGAACCGGGCAACGCCTCGTACTACTACTCCTTCACCCGGCTGCCTGCCGAAGGCCGCGTGCGCATCGGCGACACCGAGCACGCCGTCAGCGGCCTCGTCTGGATGGACCGGGAATGGAGCACCAGCGTGCTCGGTCCCGGCGTGGAGGGCTGGAACTGGTTCGCCATCCAGCTCGACGACGGCTACGACCTCATGTATTACCGGCTGCGGCAGACCGACGGCGGCACCGCGCCCTATTCCGGGGGCCTCCTGGTGGATCCGGACGGCGAGGTCGCCGCCCGTTACGGCGCCGACCAGGCCCGGCTCGAGGCGAGCGGCCACTGGAAGAGCCCTGAGACCGGCATCCGCTATACGGTCGCCTGGCGCCTGCAGGTGCCCCATCTGGGCATCGACCTCGCCGTGACCCCGCGCATGCCCGGGCAGGAGCTCGATCTCTCCGTGCGCTACTGGGAGGGCGCCATCACCGTCGAAGGCGAGCGTGACGGCAGCCCGGTCACTGGCGTAGGGTATGCAGAACACGCCGGCGTCTCTGCTCGGGGGGAGTAAGCGCCGGCGGCAGGAGGGGAAACAACCGAACCGGGACTCAGTTCACAGGCTGCGGCCTGTACCCGGCGTAGGTTGACGCAATGACTGTCGGCAAAGCCATGACCGTCGTATGCTGCCTCGCCCTGGCGGGCTGTGCGGGCGGGAACGCCTGGACGCACTCCACCACGGCGAGGACGGCCGCCGCCTGTCCCAGCGGCACCGTGAAGTACTGCGAGAGCCTGTTCGAGAAGCCGGGCTCCGGACCGCGCGGCTGCGGCTGCGCGGAGATGCCGGGCGGCCGCTGAGCGGCGACGACGAGGGGGAGAGAGACCGCCGGATGCGGCGGTCCCGGGATCCTTCGGCCTGCCGTCACGCCCGGCACCGGCCGCCGTCGCGGGAGGCCGCGCGGATTTGTGCCGCCCCGTCGCCGACGTTATCGTAGGACGTCATCTTGTAGGACGTCATCTTGGCGATCCCGTTAACTCCCGCGGCCATCCGGCCGACGCTCGCACGAATCCGAACGAAACATTATGAACGTCTTTGGTAACACTCCCGGCGAGAACTTCAGGACCATCTGGCTGCATCCGGACGACCCCGCCGTCGTGCAGATCATCGACCAGCGCCGCCTGCCCCACCGCTACGAAGTCTTCGATCTGCGCAGTCACGCCGACGGCGCCTTCGCCATCCGCGAGATGCTGGTACGCGGTGCGCCGCTGATCGGCGCCACCGCGGCCTGGAGCCTGTATCTGGCCGCGCTGGAAGCGAACCGGGCAGGCCTCGCAGGCGACGCCGCACGCTCGTTCATCCGCGAGGCGGCAGACGCACTGGCCGCGACCCGGCCGACGGCGGTGAATCTGCGCTGGGGCATCGAGCGCATGCTGGCCGCCCTGCGACAGGCCGGCGACGACGAGCTGGCCCATCGGCTGCGCGCCGAGGCCGAGGCCGTCTGCGAGGAAGACGTGGAGATCTCCCGGCGCATCGGCGAGCAGGGCGTGGAGCTGCTGGCGGCGATCGCCGAGCGGAAAGGCGGCGAGCCCGTCAACATCCTCACCCACTGCAATGCCGGCTCGCTCGCGACCATCAACTGGGGCACCGCCACCGCGCCGATGTATCTCGCGCAGGAACGCGGCATCCCCATCCACGTCTGGGTGGACGAGACCCGGCCCCGCAATCAGGGCTCCCAGCTCACGGCCTGGGAACTGGCGGCGAGCGGCATCGATCACACCGTCATCGTGGACAACGCCGGCGGCCATCTCATGCAGCACGGCATGGTGGACATCTGCATCACCGGCACCGACCGCACCACCCGCGCGGGCGATGTCGCCAACAAGATCGGCACCTACCTGAAGGCCCTGGCCGCCCGGGACAACGGCATCCCCTTCTACGTGGCGCTGCCCTCCACCACCATCGACTGGGACATCGCCGACGGACTCGTGGATATCCCCATCGAGGAGCGCAGCCCTGAAGAGGTCACCCACATCGCCGGCCTGGACGGCGACGAGATCCGCGTGGTGCAGACGGTGGCCGACACCTCCCCGGCCGGCAACTACGCCTTCGACGTGACGCCCGCCCGGCTGGTGACGGGCCTGATCACCGAGCGCGGCATCTGCGACGCCAGCGAGGAAGGCCTGGCGGCGCTGTTCCCGGAACGCGCCGGCGCGGCCGCCTGAGGCGCGGCGCGATGACGGTGACCGGCCCCATCGACGAGGGCTATACCAAATACGAGGTCGACTGGCGCCCGGCACCCGCGCTGCCCGCCGATGCCGTGCGCGAGCTGAACGACTGCCGCAACCGCCTGCACGACGCGGGCCTCGTGGGCTACTACGCCGAGCACGGCGTCGGCTACGGCAACCTCAGCATCCACGGCCCGGAGCCGGGCACGTTCATCATCAGCGGCACCCAGACCGGCCACATCCCGCGCACCGACGCGAGCCACTACGCCCTGGTGACCGGCTACGACATCGACGCCAACCGGGTCGCCTGCGAGGGCCCGATCCAGGCCTCCTCCGAAGCGCTCACCCACGCCGCCATCTACGAACTGGATGCGGCCATCCGTGCCATCGCCCATGTGCACAACGGCGATCTGTGGCGGCGGCTGAAGAACCGCATCCCGACCACCGCACCGGACGTCCCCTACGGCACCCCGGAGATGGCCCGGGAATTTCGCCGCCTGCACGAGCAGACGGACTTCGCCCGCTCCGGCGTGGCGGTGATGGCCGGCCAC